>Ga0163163_10003189_pt1 | contig 13892 bp, 10 predicted proteins | sample S65metaG_FD_119766 | JGI IMG/M metagenome (GOLD analysis project Ga0163163, IMG submission 119766) | Switchgrass rhizosphere microbial communities from Kellogg Biological Station, Michigan, USA - S6-5 metaG | ecosystem: Host-associated > Plants > Roots > Rhizosphere > Soil | place: USA... | reverse complement strand
AGCTTCAACCTCATCAAGCGGTTTTAGAAAAGAGTATGTGATCAGCGACAAGGCAAACCTAACCTTCTCGCTCGACGGTAGCCACCTGTTCTTCGGGAATGCGCCTCCCCCGGAACCTGAAAGAGGTGCGGATGAAGAATTACCGGCAGACGAAAAGGTGCTCGTCGATCTGTGGCACTGGAAAGACGACTACATTCAACCAATCCAAAAGGTTCGCGCTGAACAGGAAAGAAACAAGTCGTATCGAGCGGTCTACAACGTCAAGTCTAAGAAATTTGTTCAATTGGCCGACGACACGATGGAAGGTGTCTCGCCATCGAATGATGGCAGCATCGCAATCGGTTCCGACAATCGGAAGTATCGTGTGATGTCTGATTACGATCCCGGCCTCACTGACTACTACCTCGTTAACACCGACGACGGTTCGCGAAAACCACTCGCTACAAAACAGCGAGGCAACTTCTCACTCTCGCCTGGGGCTAAGTATGCAGTTTATTTCGACGGCAAAGATTGGAACTCATACTCGATTGCAGATGGTCGCAATACAAATCTAACGGCAAGCATCAGGTCGCAGTTCTTCAACGAAGACAACGACACACCACAAACACCGGGTTCTTACGGACTCGCAGGTTGGACTAAGGACGACCATGACGTTTTGATTTATGACCGCTACGACGTTTGGCAGGTTTCACCTGATGGCAGCGGTTCGAGAAATCTTACGGACGGAGTGGGCAGAAAAGAGAAGACGATACTGCGCTATGTTCGACTCGATCCCAAAGAGCGTTCGATAGACCCGGACAAGCCGATGTTACTGCAAGCCGAGAACGAAGATACGCGCGACAGTGGCTTCTTTAGAGACAAAGTACACAGTGATGCCTTACCGCAGAAACTGTTGATGGCGTCGAAGGACTTTGGCACTCCGACTAAGGCCAAAGATGCGGACGTGCTGATGCTGACTGCGTCGCGTTTTGATCAGTTTCCCGATTTGTGGATCACCAACCCGGACTTTCGTGAACTTAAACGAGTGAGCAATGGCGACGCCCAACGAGTGCAATTTAACTGGGGCACTGGCGAACTCGTCAGCTTCAAAAACACAGATGGTGTTCCATTGAAGGGCCTGCTTCTGAAACCGGAGAACTTCGATCCGAAGAAGAAGTATCCCATGATTGTCTATATCTACGAGCGCCTGACGCAGGGCTTACACCAGTTTCGCAATCCCGGCCCGGGCACATCGATCAATCCGACGTTCTATGTTTCGAATGGTTATTTAATCTTCATGCCTGACATCGTCTACACGATCGGTTATCCAGGGCCCAGCGCTTTGAAGTGCGTGTTGCCCGGAGTCCAGGCTGTCGTCGATAAAGGCTACGTGGATGAGAACGCGATCGGAATTCAGGGACACAGTTGGGGCGGTTATCAAATCGCCTACATGGTGACGCAGACAAATCGTTTCAAGGCAGCGGCGCCGGGAGCCGTCGTGTCGAATATGACGAGTGCCTACAGCGGGATTCGCTGGGGAACGGGACTCGCTCGTCAGTTTCAATACGAACGAAGCCAATCGCGGATCGGCGGCAGTCTCTGGGACTATCCGCTTCGATTCTTAGACAACTCGCCTCTGTTCCGAGCTGATAAAGTGCAAACCCCACTACTGATGATTGCGAATGACGAAGACGATGCGGTGCCGTGGCAACAGGGAATCGAATTCTTTCTCGCGTTGAGACGTCTCGACAAAGAGGTTTACATGTTCAGTTATAACGGCGAGAAGCATGGACTAAGAAGACGCATCAACCAGAAAGACTACACTCGCCGTTTGCAGGAGTTCTTCGATCACTTCTTAAAAGGTGCGCCCGCGCCCGAATGGATGGAGAAAGGTATTCCCTATCTTCAACGGGAGAAAGAGAAGGAGAAGTATCGGGCCACGGAAGAAGGGGACGAGCCGTGACGATTTCAGATCTCAGATTTAAGATCTCAGATTGCAAAACACTAAGATCGATTCTAGAAGGTGGAGCGCGGATCGATGCGCAGGTCCCTCTGAGATCTGAGATCCTGCGATCTGAGATCCCGAAGGGCTTCAGGTGTGGGCTTTGAGTTTGGCCTCGAGGTTTTCTCTTCGGCTGCGGCTGAGTTTTAGTTGGCGACCATCTTCCAGAACCACAATGTAGTCGCCATTGAAGTGGGGATGCAGTTCTTTGATGCGCTCGAGGTTCACGATAATTGAACGATGGATGCGAACAAATCTTCGAGGATCCAGTTGTGTCTCAAGGTCGTGCATCTTCTCTCTAAGCAAGTGTGCTTTCTTGCCGACGTGCAACTTCGCATAGTTGCCGTCAGCTTCAATCCAGTCGATTTCATCCACCTTCAGTAACACGACGCGGCTGGCGAGTTTTATCATCAGTCGCGTGAGAAAAGGTTTTTGTTGAGTCGATAACTCTTTCTGACTCTCTCGTTCTTCCAATAAAGACAATAATCGCTTACTGACTTTACCAATCTCCCTCGTCTCGATTTGTGATTTTGCTCGTTGCAGGGCTTGAGTGAATCTTAAGTCGTCGTATGGCTTCAACAGATAGTCCAACGCATGAACTTCAAATGCCTTGAGTGCATATTGATCAAACGCAGTTACGAAGACGATCGCCTGAACATGTTCGGGTCCAACTTTATCGAGAACGTCGAATCCATCCATTTCAGGCATTTGGATATCGAGAAAGATCAAATCAGGTCGAGAAGCCTCAATCGCTTTGACAGCTTCTTGACCATTGCGGCATTCGCCGATAATTTCAATCTGCGTATCACGCTCGAGAAGCAGACGAAGGTTGCGCCGCGCGAGCGGTTCGTCGTCGACAATTAGGGTTTTGATCTTGTCCCCCATAGAACTTGGATTTCTGAGATCCCTAGGCTTCATCCTTTCTCATCGGCATCACAATCTCCACCTCAACGCCTCCACCGTCACGATTGTGAATATCAAACCTGTGATTCTCTCCATAGAGTTGTTGGAGCCGAGCCGCTGTGTTTGCCAACCCAATTCCGCTACCAGTTTTTAATTGCCAATCGTGTCGCAGCCCGGCACCGTTATCCGATACTGTTATCAATAGTGAGCCGTTCTCTCTTTTGGAGCTGACTCTAATAGCACCTGCATCTGCGCTCCGACCAATACCATGCCTTAACGCATTTTCCAGCAGTGGTTGCAGCAGGAGATTGGGAACAAGCGCTTTCGACGTTGCAGGATCAATATCGAAGTCGACTTGCAAACGATCGGAAAATCTCATCTGCTGAATACTCAAGTAGAGCTTTATGAAATTGATCTCTTCGTTTAGTTCAACTTCCTGCCGGTCTGAGTGTTCCAGTGCATGCCGTAATAAATCGCTTAGACCGACAAGCATACTGACCGCGGCATCGTTCTTGTGATCACGCACCAGGCTAACAATGCCGTTCAGTGTGTTAAAGAGAAAATGCGGATGCAACTGCATGCGCAACGAGTCGAGTTGTGCTTGCGCTAATTGTGCCTCCAACTGTGTCGCGACGAATTCCCGCTCTCGAAACTTACGGTAGTAATCAATTGCGTAGCAAACACCTACTATTCCTCCGTAGACGAGCAAGTCTCCGGCGAACGAGCTCTGCATCCGTGAAAGGAATCTCGGCCAGAAGGTTGTTGGACCCATGTTGTCCCATGGCTTCACCGTTAGAACTATTGCAACTGCTGCTGCACTGTGAAGGGCAGAAGAAATCAAAAACGCCGGAATGTGAACCGGCAGACTCCGCTTCCAGGCGCCGCCCACGAGCGAAAAATGGCGCGCAAACCAAACTATCGCAGGTTCGAAAGGAGCCCATGCAACCCAGGTCAGAATTCCCCACGTAAAAACCTTGAAGGCCGAGTGGACCATACCTTCGGCGCGCACTTCGATGTAAATCGGAGCGGTATACACCACACCAATGAAGGCCCAGACGCCAATGATCGCAGCCCATTTCAACCACAGGTTACGTTCTAACGGACTGGAATGCGGTTCGAATGTGTAGACAGGTGACTCGAAGGTTTCCATTTATGCCGAAGGCGATTGCAGATCTCAGATTGCAGGTATTAGATTGTCTGGGATGACTGAGCCACGCGTGATCGCCCGACGCTTCTGACCAGTTACAGCAATCAAATATTAACTTCACAGTCTGCAATCAGAAATCTTCATTCTTTCTTAAGTGTTCGTCAACCGTTGTTGCCGCGTTGTATGAACCAGATGCCGAAGGCAAGGCCTTAGTGCTGGGAGCGCAGGCGTCCTCGCCTGCTGATGACGTGTTCATAACGCTAGTGGGTAGGCGAGGACGCCTGCGCTCCCATGACTCACGCTCTGGCTTTCAACTAAAGCGCACCGGCAGTTGTGCGAGCTGTGCTGCGGCTAACTTTGACGCTTAACGTGTACTGATTCTTTTGACCCGCAACAGGAGTAACCTGCACAACCCCATTCCAGGGTGAACCCTTTTCATCAGTAAACGTCCACCACGTTTGGAGCGTGTTCTTTGTTGGCTCCATAGTTGCTCGCGTCCATTTCGCCAACGCAGGTCCGTAGGTCTTATTTGCCGCGATTGAATTGTTGATTTGATCGAGCAGTTCGTTTGCCGACGATTCAGTAATGACCGCCCAGGTGTTTTCCCAACTATCGACTGATCCAGTTCGACTCAACGGTTTCCAGCCACCTTCAACAACCTTAACGTCGTAGTTGAATCGCATGTACTTGTCGGCCAGCATTGCGCGAACAAACTTCGAGTCAGGATCCCAGTTGTACTCCATACCCAAAGCCGCCATTTGTGCAGTGCCTTTACCGTAGAGCCGTTCGATTACGTGTAAAGCGCCGTCGATTCCTGACGAAAGACCTGCAGTCGTGATGATCCTGCCGTTGTCAACAAAACGACGGTCGTCAACGACCTTCACTTTGGGCGCGTCTTGACGGAGCATCGGAATGAGCCCAGCGGTCGTAGTGGCTTCCATACCATCGAGCAATCCTGCTTTAGCGATGATAAAAGCACCATTGCACACTGACATCACAATTTCTGCATCACCTGCTGTCTTCTGGATCCATTTGATCACAGTCGGACTGTCGACCTGTGCTCGAACATCACCACCCGGCACGAGTAGGAGGTCGGCCTTTGGCGCATTCTCGAAACTATATTTCGGATTCACGCTCATTCCCATCGAAGTTGTGATCGCATTCGTTTTCTCAGAGACGGTGTAGATATTGAAGGCCTCGCTATCGTTGCTGTAAGTGTGACCAAAGGTTTCGTATGGGCCGGTGTAGTCGATGATTTGGACTCCGTCGAAGATCAGGATTGCGAGATTGCGCGGAGGTTTAGTTGTCTTTGGTGGCGTTTGCGCACAGGCAACAACGACCGTGAAAAATGACAGAACGAGACCGAAGAAGAGATTTAGTCTTGATCGTTTCATGAGTGTTCTCCTTACAAGTGGCGGCAAGTAGCTGGGTGCGGGCAGTAATCCAATCTGTTTGGACAATCGGCAATCGGCATTCGGCAATAATTTAAACCTCTCTCTGTGCGTGACTGAGTCTCGTTTTCTTCGTGATCAATTTCTGAGCGGAGAAAGTGACGACGGATGACGAGGGGACAAGCCAACGCACAGAGAGACTTGACTGGCGGGAGTCTAAACTTTTGGAGCGGATGGAGGACTTACTTTGCCGCAGGTTGGGCAAAAGAGTATGTGGATTGTCGATCTACTGGGATGAACGGTGGCACAGACTTCAGTCTGTGTGACTTAATTTTCACGACACAGCCAGAAGTCTGTGCCACATGTTTGGCGAGATTGACGGCGGATGCTAACATCATTTCAATCCTAAATTGTTAATAAAGACGGTGCGTTTGGCCGAACTTCGCACCGTTCAGTCAAGACGAATATGGACGACGAACAACCACATTTCAAAGTAACTGACCGACGGCTCTTTAACGCTGATGGTAGTCCAAGGGACTTGCCACCTGAAGAGACGCCCGCACCGAAGCCTGTAACTCCCGAGCCTGTTGCCTCCGAACCAGTCGCAACAGCGCCGAGCGTAGAAGAGGTTCGTCAATCAGTTCCACCACAAGAAGCCTTAGACGCGGCGGCATCAGCAGACGAAGAAAACGAGTTGAGTGAAGAAGAACTCGAAGGCGCTCATGATCCAGCCAGCTTCGTCAACTTTCTGATGTCGATTGCGTCCAACGCTGCTTCAGCGCTGGGCATGATGGAACACCCTGTGACTCACCAGCGTGCTGTGGATCTGGAGTTAGGCAAACACTGGATCGACGTACTCGGTATGTTGCAGCAGAAGACGCGAGGTAATTTGACGAATCAGGAAGTGCAGATGGTAGAAGGCCTGTTGTCGGATTTACGCATGCAGTACGTGTCACTCGCCAATGCGACGACGAAGCCGAGAGCGTTTTCGGGGAAAGATATTACGGGGGGGAAGTAAGCAACTTGGTGCTTTGAGCTTTGTACTTTGAACTTGGTGCTTTGAGGTTGGTATCGGACCTGAAAAACGAACTTAAATGAACAAAGCACAAAGTTCAAAGCACAAAGTTCGGAATTCACAGCACTAAGTTCAAAGTTCAACGCATCAAGTTCAAAGCACCAAGAACTCCGCCTTTCAATGAAACTTACCTTCCTCGGTACAGGCACTTCTACCGGCGTTCCCTCAATCGGTTGTGAATGTGAAACCTGCCTTTCGGACGATCCTCGCGACAAGCGCCTCAGAGTTTCGGTGATCATCGAGCACGCAGGTCGGACGGTTCTTGTCGACACATCATCTGACTTTCGGCAACAAGCACTTCGCTTTGGTCTAAAACAACTCGACGCAGTTCTAATAACTCACTGCCATGCTGATCACATCTTTGGACTTGATGACATACGCCCGTTGAACTTTCGCTTCGGTGCTCTCGGTGTGTATGCGAACGACCGTGCCTGGGTCGATATCAAACGCATCTTCAAATACATCTTTGAACCTTCGCACTTTGGTGGAGGTTTGCCGCAGGTTATTCCGCACGTGGTGTCTCCGGGCGCTGGCTTTTGTATCGGCAAGGACCTGCTGATAACGCCACTCGAGGTCATTCATGGGCGACTGCCAGTGATGGCTTATCGCTTTAACGACTTTGCTTACCTGACAGACCTTAGCGAGATCCCACCGGCAACAATGGCAGCGTTACGGGATTTGGACGTGTTGGTTCTTGACTGTCTGCGTTTCAAAGAACATCCGACGCACCTGTGGGTAGATAAGGCGTTGGAATTTGTCGCCGCACTAAAACCCAGGCGAACCTTCTTCACGCACATGGCACACGACGTCAAACACGAACGCGATTCGAAGCGCCTGCCGGAGGGAGTGGAGTTTGGTTATGACGGACAAGTAGTGGAGAAATAGAGATGGTGAGTCTTGATTGCTGATTGTTGATTTCTGATTGCTGATTTGACGATCTTCCGAGCAGTAAGACTAAACCTGGTCTAAATAATTAGCACTGACAAAGTGCACATCAGCAATCAGAAATCAGAAATCAGCAATCGACCCATGCGCCTTTTTCACGGCACCGACAACGCTCGCATTCACCGCCCCACGGTGCTGACACTTGGGGTGTTTGACGGTTTGCACCTTGGTCATCAGTTGATCATGCGGACCGTTGTAGAACGTGCGCGAGCAGTGAACGCAATTCCAACTGTTATTACTTTCGATCCTCATCCACGCGCGGTTTTACATCCCGAGTCTGCCCCACCTTTGCTTCAAACTTTCGATCAAAAAATCGAAGCGTTCGGCGTGCTCGGAATTGAACAGACAATCGTTGTCCGCTTCACAGAACAGTTCGCATCCATTCGAGCGAACGACTTTCTACGCGAAGTCGTGAAGGAACGTTTGCAGGCCCGCGAAGTTTATCTCGGTAAAGGCTTCGCCTTCGGTCGCAATCGCGAAGGAAACATTGAACTTCTGAAACGCATGGGCAGCGAACTCGGTTTTGTTGCTGGAGAGGTTCCGGAAGTCAGTCTTCACGGCAGACGAGTCAGTTCGAGCAAGATTCGTGAGTTGCTGGCTTGTGGTCAGGTCAATCTCGCACGGCGCATGTTGGGGCGTCCATATGGTGTGGAAGGGCGCGTCGAACGTGGCGCAGAACGCGGGCACCAGTTAGGTTTCCCGACGGCCAACCTGCACCCTCAGAATCGCGTCATACCGAGGAACGGGGTTTACGTTACTGGCACTCTAATCGAGGATCAGTGGCGTCGAAGCGTGACAAATGTTGGGCTGCGTCCCACGTTTGGCGACGCTATGGAACCTTCAGTCGAGACCTACGTAATGAACTGGGACGGGGATCTGTATGGCGACGTGATCCGCGTCCGTTTTTTGTATCGGTTGCGTGATGAGCGCAAATTTGGATCAATAGTTGAATTGAAAACGCAGATTGAGCGGGATGCCGCAAGAGCCAACAGTTATTTTGAACGAGCTGGAACGAAGCACATGTTGGCGATAATTTGAGAAGTTAAAGAGAGCGAATGATCACCGGGCCAAGGCACGGTGTGATGAGAAAAACGCAAAAACAAAGATGTCGATTAATCAAGTACTTGTAAGGCGGGAACCGGCAGCGGCCGCAGATTTGGTCGCGACTCAATCCGTCCACAAACCAGCAGCGCCTGTTCCCGAGTTGACTGAAGATCTCGTCAACCAGCTTCTGGCAGGTCGCGGTCTACGTGGCTGGTTGCGCGCTGCAAAAGTTGCGAGCGTTCTGGGATTGCTATCTCTCTATCTCTTTCTCGATACCTACGACATACGCGCTGACTTCAATCGCCGTACGATCGATCGACTGCGTCAGAAGGCACGTGAGAGTGGTCGCCAGGAACGCCTTAGACTCTGGACACGAAGTTCTCTTTACGAAGTTCTCGATCGCTTTATTAGAGTTTTGCGCTACGTCGTCTTTCGAGGTCCCGAGGGTTCGGCGAAAAAAGATTCCCGATTGACAAAACAAGCGGTTTGGTTACGCGAGAGTCTTATCAGTTTGGGACCAACCTTTATCAAGATCGGTCAAGCTCTGGGTACTCGCGCTGATCTGTTGCCACTTCCTTACGTAAAGGAACTTGCGGTTCTTCAGGATCAGGTACCCGCTTTTCCAACCGCTGATGCTTTCGCGCGTATCGAATCTGAACTCGGCCGACCAGTACATGATTGCTATGCGGAAATCGATAGCGAACCGATCGCTTCCGCATCCCTGGGCCAGGTTTACAGAGCTCGACTTTCGACAGGTGAAGAAGTTGCAGTCAAAGTTCAGCGCCCCGATCTTGCCCAAACGATTAGCATCGATGTGGCAATTCTCTATCGGCTCGTTAAGTTGACCAACCGTTTCTTTCCAAAGGCGAACGAGAACGCCGACTGGGAAGGAATGCTGCACGAGTTTCATCACACCATCTTTGAAGAGTTGGACTACGTTAAAGAGGGAAGAAACGCAGACAGGTTTCGTTACAACTTCCGAACCTGGCGAGCCGTTCGTGTCCCGAAAATCTTTTGGACACACACGAGCACACGCGTGCTAACGCTTGAGTTTATTCGCGGAACAAAGGTTGTTGACCTTGAAGGCCTTCGTGCGCGGCGGATCTCGGCGGTCAAAGTTAATCGCCTCTTAGTTCGGACTTATCTGAAGCAATTGCTTGAAGACGGTTTCTTTCACGCCGATCCTCATCCAGGAAATCTTCTGGTGATGGACAGTGGTCACCTGGCGTTCTTCGACTTCGGAATGGTGGGGAGAATCTCGACGAAGTTGCAGTCACAAATGATTGATGCGTTTTTCCACGTGGTCAGTCGGGATGTGCAGGGACTTGGTCAGGACATCATCAACCTGGATTTCCTTAAGCCAGGAGTCGATCCCGAAACAGTGCGGCCAGTCGTTGAGCGGCTCTTCCAGAGTTATCTCAATTTGAAACTTGGCGATGTTAACTTCAAGGAGCTGACGTACGATCTCGCCGAAGTGATTTACGAGTATCCGTTCCGCCTGCCGGCAAATTTCACTTACGTGATGCGCGCATTGATGACGCTTGAAGGAATAGCGATTCTGACGGACCCGGGCTTCAGCTTCTTCGAAACAGCTAAGCCCTTCGCGAAAGAATTCATGTTACGGCGTGAAGGGCGCATCTTTGGCAAGCTTGTTCTGGATAAGATAACTGGGCGCGAGAATGGCGACAGTAAGATTGCGTGGTCGCGAGTTTGGAAGCTCACGAAGATGGCCGCGCAGCTGTACCTGGAACGATCTCAGACTTAAGATCTCAGATCTCAGATTTTTTTAGATCTGAGACCTGAGATGTCCAATGTCCGATATGCTTTAGCTTGTCGGTTTCCTTCCTGATTTTGAGATCTGCGATTTGAGATCTGAGATCACTTAGTGCTGACCTTGTCGCCGTTGGGTCCGGGCAGATTCAGTTTCTCCCGAAACAAATTCAACAGCAACAACGTCCCAATCCCGCCACTACCTTCGCCGCCGCCTGAAGCCATAACGTCAGGAGTAATTCGAACGCCCTTCTCACCGATGACTTTCAAAGTCTCGACAAGCGCGACGCCCTGGGCACCAAGTGCATTTACCTGTTCGTGATAAGCAACACCCTGCGCCTCACCCATCAAGCGAACCTTCTCGGCTTCAGCTCGACCAGTCTGCAGAATGTAGTGGGCCTCGCCTTCACCTTCGGCTTTGCGTTGCTCAGCGCGTTTGCCGGCAATCTCGACACCCACTGTTGCCGCCATCAAGTCTTTCTGATTGTCTGCTTGAGATTTGGTCTTCTCCAGTTGAATGCGTTTCTCTTCCGCCTCGCGCTGTGCGTTGTACATGTTCTGGCGCTGCTCGGCGAGAATCTTTTCAGTCTGCGTCTTCATCAACTCTTCCGGCAGATGGATGTGGCAGATTAGGACGTTCACTACGTCCACGTGATACTTCAGCAGGTGTGCCCGCACGCGGGCCTCGGCGCGTTCCTGCTCTTCGTGACGGTTCTGCAAGTAGGCCATTGCAGACGACTCCGAAGCCTGGTTACGGAAAATTGAGTCAATGAGCGGATGCATCACGTTCTGGATCAAACGTTCAATGCCACCGATCTTAGCGACCATGAACGGCGCATCTTCGGGTTTCACTCGGAACACCACACGCACTTCCAGTTGCATCGTGAAGCCGTCTTTTGAGATGACTTCAAATGGATTGAAGGTGTTAGTCACCTCGCCCGCAGTCCATTCAACCGTTTGGTTCGTTGTCGGAATGATGATCGGCGATACGGCCAGTGTGTTTACATAATAGCGTCCGGGACCAACTACGCTTTCCTGGATACCACGAAACCCTTCAGGCACGACATAAGCTTCGTGGGCGCCTTCATCGAGACGACGATCGGCAGGATCGCCGCTCATCAGTTCGGCCTTAATTTCATCGACGGTCCGGTCGTCTATCTTGTCGAGGCGAGCAGCAGATTGTTCCGCCTGTTCCCTTTCCTCTCGTTCCATTCTTTGACGAACCTTCGCTGCCATTTCGCGCCGAACTTCGTCAGATGGATCCTTACCAACGTTTGATACCACAACTGCAACTTCACCTGGCTTAACTTCCTTCGCGCTTTCCGGAATTACTTTGAACAGCAAAGGATTGATGTAGTAAGTGCCAGGCAGAAGGATGTCTTTCTGTGGTCCACGTTGGCCACCCTTGCCGATGAACTCGTGTCCGTCCTGAAAATTGTCGTGACCCGCGAACGATTCCGCCACGTAATCACGCGGATTCAAAGGTGCACCGTCTAGTGCTTCAACGAGGCCAATTCCGTTTTCATTGATCACCGTAGCGTCGAAAAGTCTGACAGTGAACAAACCTGGTTTAGCGTCGGTATTGCCTTCCATTGCGCCTGACTGAGTTAGGATGCGGTAAACCCCTGGCGTCAGAATGTCGACTTGTGGACCCTTCTGTCCACCCGAGGCGATGAATTGTTCTGCGTCCTGGTAGTTGCGATGATCTGTGATCGCTTTACCAAGAAGTCGACCTGGATCGAGTGGACCGCCATCAGCTGCAGTGACAACACCGACCTTGCCCTGCGGCACCATGGTGGCTTTAGCAACTGAAACACGAAACAAGTATGGATGGATTGGCCACAAGCCAGGAGGCAACGTACGAAGCTGAATGCCTTTGACGCCACCCTGTTTAATAAACGCTATTGGGTCCTGAAAATTGTTGTGGGCGTTTTGGGCGCGATCGGGAGCGAAGATGCGTCCGGGAGGATTCGGCTCGCCATCAACCGCTTCAATGATTCCCATCTCATCCGCACCAATTTCGATCAGGGGCACTTTGCGCACGACTTTTTCAAATGGCCATTTGATCAGATGAAGCCCTGGCTTTAGCACGTCTGCCTGAATGCCTACTTCACCTTCTGTCGCGACGACGCGTCCCGGAGGCATCTTTGCTCCCAGGTATCGTCGCTCTTTGATGGCGATTTCGCGTGCACCGACGTTTACAAAAATGCGTCGCACGACGATCAGAAAGAAGATGAGTAAAACAAGTGCACCAAACAAGATTGGCAACACGGTAGTGATGTCTAGGGTTTGCATGGTATGTCTCTTTCAGTAGTTCAACTGGGGAAGTTGATTGTTATTCAATTGGTGGTGGTACCTTCAAGTTCGCGCCTAGCGGATGAGAGGGTACGTTTCAAAACGAAACCGGTGCCTGAACTGCGAACTGGCGACGAGAGTAACCAGAATTCGCCGTTAAATAAAGCCAAAAGCTCTGTGGCGGTAATGTCATTGAGTTTACCTTCTCGCTGGAATCCTAAACATAATTCGATAGCCTTCCCGTAGAGCTCAGCGTCATCTGCCAAGGCAATAAAGTGGAGCATCTTTGCGGCCGTATTCCGATTGGGAGAGTTCCCAAATGCGCGCATCATTGCCTCAGCGAGGGCGCGGTTGACAGGAAGGTCATTTCTCGAAACGTGCGACGCAAGCGCGAGCAGTTTTGCGTCAGGCCAGGCATGCAGGACAGCTTCATTCAAAACGTCTGAATAAATGCCGAGTCCTTTAGCTTCGATAAGTGCGTCGAGATCGCCGTCGGCTGCGCGACTGATCAACACCTGTTCGTCGTGGTGGTTGTTTTCAGGTTGTGCTAACGCAGGAATCGGTTGAACGTCTGAAAACAACGCACGAGGTGGAGCAGGCTGTTGGAGCTCGAGTGTCTCTGAATTGTTTACTGGCTTTTGCCAAAGGTAAATGGCAATGGCAACCAGGCCGACGATAAGAACAGAAGTAATGAAAAGGATGACCATTTCGGTCCGGCGTACGGGGTTGAAGCGATTATGAATCCGTCGCCGCGTATTTGTTTATACGAGGAGGACGAGAAAAGGTTTCTCGTCGTGCTGGGACCGCAGTGCTGGGACCGCAGGCGTCCCCGCCTGCTAACTAGCCTACACGCACGCTCGTGGTTTCAGGAAGGGCAACAAGCAGGCGAGGACGCCTGCGCTCCCAGCACCGAGGTCAGCTATCTCGCGGTTAGCGAATTAAAGAACAGCGGATACGTTGCCAGCGACTGTCCGCGATACTGTGGGCGAAATCCGAAGAGAATGATTCGACCTTTGCCCATGGTGACTTCGACCAGCGCGGCTTTCCCTTTTATGCGTTCACCGCCGAGCAGCCAACCCGATAGCAGCGGATCTTTGTCACGAGGATACCAACCGATAATGTGAACATTTGCCGGGGGCACAGAGCTATTGGAATCGTGAACCACTTCGAAGACAGGTGAATCTTCCGCCCAGGCAATTGATTCCTTTGGCATCCCTCGAGCGATTGGATTTGTGGTGTCGAGTTCGAGGCGGAGGATTGATCCTGGAACGTAGAACTGTGTTTTGGGAAGACCAGCTACGTCGTTGCGAAGTGGAAGTTTGAACTGTTCGATTGCAAAGT
>Ga0163163_10003188_pt1 | contig 13894 bp, 4 predicted proteins | sample S65metaG_FD_119766 | JGI IMG/M metagenome (GOLD analysis project Ga0163163, IMG submission 119766) | Switchgrass rhizosphere microbial communities from Kellogg Biological Station, Michigan, USA - S6-5 metaG | ecosystem: Host-associated > Plants > Roots > Rhizosphere > Soil | place: USA: Michigan... | reverse complement strand
TTGTTCGGTGGAGTGTTGGGTGTCTTGATAGCAGTTTGGTGCAAAGGTGTCATCGCGTCGCTCGCTCCAGAAGGACTAACTAGTTCAATTCACGATCTAAACAGAATAAAGATGGATTGGCGAGTGTTCGCTTTTACGCTTTTGTTGTCAGTAACAACCGGAGTCGTCTTCGGATTGGTTCCAGCATCTACAGCTTCCAAGCCCGATCTAGTAAGAGACCTGCGTGAAAGTTCTTTCGCAAGACTCATGGGGTTTGGCTTGGGCAGCGTTCGCGGCTGGCTTGTCGTGGTTGAGTTAGGTCTTGCGATGGTATTGCTTCTTGCGGCGGGTTTGCTCGTGCGAAGTTTCAATCAATTGCTGGCGATCAATCTCGGTTTCGCAAAAGAAAATGTACTAACCCTTCAGCTTGGACTCCCGCGCTCAAAATACGCAGAACCGCAAACGATCATCTTCCATCGCGATTTGATGGAGCGTCTAAAAACGCTTCCGGGTGTTCAATCGGTGGGCACGATTAATCACATTCCGTTTAACGGCTTTGGCATTGTCGTTCACACAGGCATCGAAGGTAATCCGGCTCCAAAACGCAAAGATCCGGCAATCGGTGTTGGATCAGTTTCGACTGATTACTTTCGCACGATGAAGATTCCGCTCCTTAGCGGACGCCTGTACGACGAACGTGACTCAGCCGACTCAGCGAAGGTAGCAATCGTCAACCAGGCATTCGCGCAAAAGTATTTCGGCGGCGCTGAGGCTATCGGTAAGCATGTTGGCTTTGGCTGTAAAGACGGACTCTGTCGAACGATCGTTGGGGTTGTTGGAAACGTGAGGCAGGAGAGCCTGACCGGCGACGCAACGCCGGAGATGTTTGTTCCTTTCGGGCAAATGCCGATGAATGGCATGACTGTGCTGATCAGATCTACAGGGGATCCATTGAACCTCGTTTCGCCCGTCCGCAATGAAGTGATGGCGATCGATCCTAATCAACCAATTTATGGTGTGAAGTCGTTGGAGCAGCGTGTTGCGGAGTCTGTCGCTGTGACGCGCGCACTGATGTTCTTGTTTTCTGCGTTTGCGATCCTTGCGCTGGTGCTCGCCTCAGTTGGAATTTACGGAATTGTTTCTTACTCGGTAAGTCAACGTACACATGAGATCGGAATTCGCATGGCGCTCGGCGCCGGAAGAGCAGATGTCCTACGTCTCATCATGCAGAACGGAATAGCGTTGGCGCTGGCGGGAATTGTTCTGGGTGTCGTGGGCGCATTTGCTTTGACGCGGTTTATGACAGCCTTGCTATTTGGGATCAAGCCTACAGATCTAAAGACGTTTGTGATTGTTTCAATCGGATTACTGGTAATTACGATTGTAGCGTGTTTGATTCCAGCGAGACGTGCCACGAAAGTTGATCCATTAGAAGCGCTTCGGTACGAGTAAGTGGCACAGACTTCAGTCTGTGAGGGTTGAGAAACAAAGTGACCGACTTGAATGTTCAGCGACACAGACTAAAGTCTGTGCCACGAATGATCTCAGATTTCAGATCTCAGACTTAAGATCAAAGGCCAAAAACCAAAGTCCAAAAGCGAGCAACCATGAACTCGACGATTAAAGACCTGCTCTTCGCGATTCGAAACGTTCGGAGGCGTCCTGGCTTCGCGGCAATTGTGATTCTCGTGCTGGGCCTTGGCATCGGTTCGACAACTGCCATCTTCTCCATAGTCGATGCGCTCGTGCTTCGCTCTTTGCCGTACCCGAACGCAGACCGACTCGTGATAATGAAGGAGGTTGGACCAAAGGGAAATCAAATGTCGGTGGCTGAGCCCAACTTTAGAGACGTTCAGACACTAAGTCGGAGTTTCGATCACTTGGGGATAACAGCGGGGAGTTTTCCACTGGTCGTGACTGCGGGCAACACAACCAGCAGGAGTAGAGTTTCTTACGCATCGTCTGAGTTTTTTGCGGCGATGGGTGTTCAGCCACTTGCCGGTCGCATGTTTCTGCCTGAGGAGGAAAAATGGGGTGGGCCAATCGCCACAATCGTAAGCTACGGATACTGGCAAAAGATCCTTGGTGGGCGCTCCGATTTCACGGCTGTCAACCTTAATGTCGACGGCGTCGCGTGCAACATCGTCGGAGTAATGCCACCAACGTTCGATTATCCTGCCCAGACGGAAATATGGATTACACGTAACACCGACCCACCACTAACCTCCCGAACTGCACACAACAATCCCGTGATCGGGTTGTTGCGGCCCGGAACAACAATCGAGCAGGCAAGAGCCGATGTTAGTTTGATCGCTAAGCAGTTAAAGCAGACATATGGTGAGAAAACAGACGCGGTAGATTTCGCCGTCATTCCACTTCAAAACTATCTCACGCGAAATGTTCGTCAGGGACTCTGGCTTCTGCTTGGCTCAGTGGGCTTGTTGCTACTCGTCGCTTGCGCGAACTTTTCAAACCTCCTCCTGGGACAACTCATCTCGCGTCAACGCGAATTCACTTTGCGAGTTGCCCTGGGCGCCTCTCGATTGCGCATTACCAGGCAAGTCCTGATTGAAAATTTGGTTCTTACCTTACCCGGCGCGTTGTTGGGAGTTTTGTTGGCGATCCTTGCCGTACGCCTGTTGTTAGTTCTTGACAAGGGGACGCTCCCGCGTTTCAACGACATCGCGGTAGATGCACGTGTAATGGGCTTTGCCTGTGCGATTGGAATCCTTATCGCCATCGTGCTGAGCTTGTTGCCCGGACTACGTTCGCGTCGTGACTTGATTCCGAGTTTGAAATCTGGCGCGCGCGGTGAAACAGGCAAGGGCGGGCGTCTACGCAGTGCACTCGTAGTCGCGCAAGTCGGGATGACTTTGGTGTTGTTGACGGGAGCCGGACTGCTCGCTCGCAGCTTTCTCAAAGTGATGGATATCAAGCCTGGCTTCGACATCGAGAGCACGATGGTGATGACGTTGTCGCTGCCCACAACAATCACTCCCGAAGAAGATGAGCGACTGCGCCAGTTTTACGTGCAATTGTTGGAGCAGGTTGGTCAGCTTCCAGGTGTAAGCGCAGTTGGTGGCATCAACGTTTTGCCTTTGCAGGGTGGGGGCGCAGACGGTCAGTTCCTGGTTAATAACGATCCGAATCAACGAGGTAACGCGGAGTACAGAGTTGCAAGCGCTGGTTACTTCGAAGCTATGCGAATTCCACTTCTGCGCGGACGCTTGTTTGACGCTTCTGACAAAGCAAACGGCCAGCATGTCGCAGTGATCAGTCAATCGTTGGCCCAACGCTACTGGCCGAATGGCGACGCCATCGGTAAACGGATTCAGTTTGGAAACATGGACACCGACAAGCATCTAATGGAGATCGTTGGTGTTGTAGGAGACGTGCGCGACGCCAATCTTGAACACCCGATTGAACCCACGTTGTATGGCTACTCATTGCAACGGCCACAGTGGTGGCAGGTTTCGCGTCTGGCGGTCGTCATTCGTACTCAGACTGAGCCGCAAGCTCTGATTCCTTCGTTGCGAACAACTGTTCAAAACCTCAGGTCTGACGCGCCTGCGAGTTTCTCCACGCTGCGACAGGTTTTCTCAGAATCCTTCGATGCGCGACGCTTTAGTCTCACTTTGTTTGGCGTGTTCGGTGTCGTCGCACTGCTCATCACCGTCATCGGCTTGTATGGAACGCTCTCGTATTCAGTTACGGAACGCACGCGAGAGATGGGCATACGCATGGCCCTGGGTGCACAACGAGCCAACGTTCTTCGTCTGGTCATCAAGCAGGGGCTTCGGCTGGCGGTTGTCGGAGTTGTGATTGGATTGATTGGAGCCTGGGCGTTGACACGGCTGATGACGAGCTTGCTTTTTGGTGTGACCCCGATGGATTCAATAACGCTCATCGCGGTTGTTGCTACGTTGGCACTGGTTGCCCTTGCTGCGTGTTATGTGCCGGCGCGCCGCGCAACGAAAGTGGACCCACTGGTAGCGTTGAGGGAAGAGTGAAAGGGATTGCTGATTTCTGATTGCTGATTTTCAGACCCCTAAGTGGAATCCACTCAATCAGAAATCAGCAATCAGCAATCAGAAATCAGCAATCTGAAAAACCACTATGGAAACATTATTCAAAGACCTCCGCTACGGTTTGCGTGGCATGGTGAAGCGGCCGGGTTTTAGTGCGGTCGCGATTATCACTCTCGCTCTCGGCATTGGCGCTAACACAGCAATCTTCACGCTTGTTAATGCCGTAATGCTGAAGTCACTGCCGGTCAGCAATCCCGATGAATTGGTACTCTTCAACGAGAGCAGTAGTGAAGGAACGTCGATTGAAGATTCGCCACGCACTGGAGAATGGCGAAGGTTCTCGACGGCCTCGTACAAATACTTTCGCGATCATAATCAGTCGTTCCAGGATTTGATGGCGTTTCGTAGCGGCGAGAGTCGGCTGAGCGTAAGGCAAACTGGAACTGATGCGAATGTACCCGCACAAAGAGCGTCGGGTCATCTGGTTTCTGGTAATTACTTTTCTGTCCTGGGCGTGAGTGCACGAAAAGGCAGAGTGTTTACTCTCGCCGATGATTCCTTGAACGCCCCGCCGGTTGCAGTCATCAGCAATGCATATTGGGAGCGAGAGCTAAATAGCGACCCCGCGATTGTTGGCAAGAGTCTCATCATCAACGGGACAAATTTCACAGTGGCCGGCGTGATGCCGCCTGAGTTTTTTGGCGAACGCGTTCGACGTGCTCCTGATTTCTGGTTGCCACTCGCTTTCGATTCTCAAATTGAGTTGCGCGACTCGTATCACGAAAACAACAATGCTTACTGGCTCATGATCATGGGCCGACTAAAACCCGATGTTAAGTTTGAGCAGGCACAAGCCAACGTCAACCTTGCACTGCGTCAATTCCTGACGGACCAGGCGGGTAGTCAGCTCACTGCCGACCGTCAAAAGGGGATCCAAAATACTTTTGTCGCACTCGCCCCTGGTCGTGGGGGCACCTCAGGACTGCGCTTACGCTACACAAAACCGTTGCAGATGCTAATGGCGATCGTGGGCATGGTTTTGCTGATTGCCTGCGCGAACGTCGGCAGTCTCTTACTTTCCCGCGCTGCGTCACGAAAGGCGGAGATTTCTTTGCGCCTGGCTTTGGGCGCCACTCGCTCGAGAATCATTCGTCAGTTGTTTACCGAAAGCATGATGCTGGCGGCGGTGGGTGGGCTCTTCGGTGTCGTCCTTTCACACTGGGGCGTAAAGCTGCTGGTAAGTCTTGTCATTCCGGATTCACCGATTGATACGCGGCCGGATATTCGCGTCTTGCTGTTCACCACAGGGGCGTCGATCGTTGCCGGCGTTCTGTTTGGTTTGGTACCGGCGGTTCGATCCAGCAGGTCTGATCTCGCATCGGCGATGAAAGCGAAGACGCGTACAGGGTATGGCCGTCCCTTTCGTCTTAATCTTTCGTCAGGACTTGTTGTGATCCAGGTCGCGCTTTCAATGGTCTTGCTCACGGGCGCCGGACTGTTTGCACGCAGTCTGTTGAATTTGCAACGCGACGACGTAGGCTTTAATCGAGCCAATGTCTTGTTGCTTGATATCGATCCGCGGCTGGCCGGCTACAAGCCGCTCGAACTCTCTACTCTCTATCAACACTTAATCGATCGGCTGAGCACGACGCCTAACATTAGTTCCGTCACCATGGCGACCTATTCGCCAATGAGCGGAACGACTCGCACGAGCAGTATCAAGGTGCAAGGCTACACGCCAACAACGGAAGACGACATGGCGGTCCAGGACATGTTAGTCGGACCAAACTATGGCCCAACGTTGGGAGTGCCATTGTTGCGAGGGCGTGAAATCGGCGTGCGTGATACTCCAGCGTCTACGCCAGTTGCTGTTGTAAACGAAACCTTCGCCGAGCATTTCTTTAAGGATCAAAACCCGATCGGCCGTACGTTCACCTTCGACGATGAAGAGAATAAGGTGGTGAACCTCGAGATCGTAGGAGTCATGGGAGACATCAAATCGTCTAATCCTCGCGAGCCGGCGGAGGCTACTGTCTATCGCCCCATTCTACAAATCCAGGACGAAGCCGCGTATTCAGTCACGATTCACCTGAGAACCGTAGTTGACCCGGCCAGCCTGGCGCCGCTTGCACGTCAAGCAATCAGCGACGTTGACCCGCGACTTCCAATCTTCGGAGTGACAAGTCTGAGTGATCAGATGAAGGAGCGCCTGTTGCAGGATCGCCTTGTAACTCAACTAGTCAGCTTCTTTGGCGTTCTGGCCTTGTTGCTTGCGTGCGTTGGACTTTATGGAGTGATGGCGCATGCCGTCGCACGCCGCACAAACGAGATCGGTATTCGAATGGCACTGGGCGCTCGGGGAACGAACATTATTTGGATGGTTCTGCGAGAAGTCTTGGCGCTCGTGATTGCGGGTTTGCTGATCGGAATACCAACCGCATTGGTGGGAGCGCGTTTCGTCTCAAGCCAGTTGTTTGGTTTGAACGCGAGCGACCCCGTTACGTTGGTTGGGGCGGCAGTGACGTTGACTGCAGTGGCATTAATCGCCGGATTCTTACCCGCGCGCAGAGCGTCGCATGTGAATCCATTGATTGCGTTGAGATATGAGTGAGGCAGGGCCGAGCTTTGTGCTTTGAGCTTTGTTCTTTGTTTCGTCTTGGATGCGCCAAATACACAACGAAGGGCAAAGCACAAAGGACAAAGCACAAAGTATAAAAACACCCGAGGAGTTCATGCTGACAACAACCCTATCCGACATCCGTTTCGCGTTCCGCATGCTGTCGAAGAACCCCGGCTTCGCATGCGTGGTTGTGTTGACGCTTGCCTTGGGTATCGGAGCAAACGCGGCCATCTTTTCGTTAACTGATCGGGTTCTCCTCCAGGCCCTGCCTGTTGAGCGACCGGAAGAACTCGTAGTGCTGTCGTCATACGAACCAAAACAAGCGGATGTAACCAACTCATTCTCTTATCCGATGTATCAGGATCTCCGGGATAAGAACACTGTTTTGTCGGGAGTCATTGCCCGCGGCGGTGCGCAGATGAATGTTAGTTACGCGGATCAAAATGAACGCGTAAGAGGCGAACTAGTCAGCGGCAATTACTTTCAAGTCCTCGGCGTTCGTCCGTGGATTGGTCGGCTGTTCACCCAGGACGACGACATCACGCCAGGTGCACATCCAGTTGCCGTACTGAGTTACGCATACTGGACAAGACGCTTTGCAAAAGATCAGGGAATTGTCGGAAAGACAGTTCTGATCAATGAACACCCCATCACAGTGATTGGCGTTAGCCCGCCAGGATTCTACGGCCTCAATCTTTCAAACGATCCTGATGTACGAGTGCCGATGATGATGACGACCGTGTTCAATCCGTTGCCGGCAACTCGTCTTAAGAGCCGTCGGCATCAGTGGCTAACGGTGATGGCTCGACGACGGAGCGACGTCGGCCTACCGCAGGCACAAGCTGCAATGGATGTGGTTTACAAACAGCTAATCGACGCAGAAGCACAAGAGCTACCCGCGGATGTCACCGCTTATGATCGAGAACAGTTTCTCTCTCGCAAGATCCTGCTCGCGCCGGGCGCACAGGGATTCCAGTCAGTGCAAAAGGAAATGCGAACGTCGCTTCTGTTGTTGTTAGGCGCGACATTCGTCGTGCTGTTAATCCTCTGCGCTAACCTCACAAACTTGATGATGGCCCGGGGAGCAGTGCGCGCGCAGGAAATTGCCGTTCGCTTAGCGCTGGGTGCGGGACGAATGCGATTGCTTCGTCAGTGGTTAACTGAAGGCGTGGTGCTTTCGTTGCTTGGAGGAGTGGTCGGAGTTTTTGTGGCGTTATGGATAAAGGCCGGATTGCTGGCGTTTATTCCGGCCGACGAGCGCGCAAATTTGGATGGTCCGTGGAACTGGCGTTTGTACGGCTTCATTTTTGTAGTTGCCTTAATCGTTGGTTTGGCATTCAGTCTTGCGCCGGCGGTCCAAGCCGCGCGTTATTCATTGACGGCCGCTTTACGAGTAGAGTCGCGAAGTTTCACTACGGGTGGCAAACTCCTGAGTCTGCGCAGCGGGTTGATTCTCGCTCAGGTTGCTCTCTCCTTACCTTTGCTGTTAACCGCAACGCTCCTGATTCGCACACTGCAAAACCTTCGCTCGCTTAATCCCGGATTCACTAAAGAGAACGTTCTTCTTGCGAGCCTGAACCCTTCTTTGAATGGATACACGCCGGAGAAGTCTCATAGTTTCTACGATGCATTATTGACGAAAACGCGAGCGCTCCCCGGTGTTAGCGCAGCAAGTCTCGCTTCTGACTCACCAATCTCCGGAGGTTGGGATCAGAACACCGTCGAAGTTGAAGGTTACACACCACGACAAGACGAGAACATGTCGTGCGACGTGACTTACATAACTCCGGACTACTTTAAGGTGCTGGGAATTTCACTTGTGGCCGGCCGCGATCTGAATGAACAAGATCGTATCGGTAGTCCAAAGGTCGCCGTGATCAACGAGAAGATGGCGCACTACTTCTTCGGCAACTCAAATGCGCTGGGTAAGCGAATCACCGTGGATGACAAACTCGACACGACCATCGTGGGTGTAGTGAAAGACGCGACTTACGTAAATCTTCGTAAAAACATTCGCCGCCATTTCTACACGCCCGTAGCGCAACTACCGCGTCTGTTTGACCTCGCGATGCACGTCAAGACTTCGATTGATCCTGCGGTAGTCGCAGATCAGGTTCGTGCGGAGATCAAAGAGTTGGATCCGCATCTGCCGCTCTACAACGTGAAAACCCTCGAAAGTGAAATTGATGAATCGTTGACGCAGGAGCGTTTGGTTACCTGGTTGTCGGCAACGTTTGGACTACTTGCCACTCTGTTGACCGCTCTTGGTCTTTACGGCGTGCTGACGTTTTCAGTAGCCCGGCGCACACGCGAGATTGGGATTCGCGTCGCGCTCGGTGCCCAGCGACGTGATGTGTTCAAGTTGATCATGATTCGCGGAATGACCCTGGTTGCAATCGGAATTGTAGTTGGCGTTGCCGGTTCGTTGGCATTGTCGAAAGTGATCGAGTCGTTGTTGTTTGGGGTGAATGCGAAGAGTGTCGCTGCGATGGCCGGCGTTTCGTGTGGCCTCCTGGCAGTTGCTTTTATTGCTTGCTATCTGCCGGCGCGACGAGCGACGAAAGTGAATCCTTTGGAAGCGTTGAGATACGAATAGATCTCAGATCTCAGATTGAAGAAAAGCAAGAACTAAGAACAAAGCACAAAGTTCAAAGCACAAAGAACAAAGCACAAAGTTCAAAGCACAAAGAACAAAGCACAAAGTTCAAAGTTCAAGGTTTGGAGCTAATCACATGGAAACTCTATTTCAAGACATCCGCTACGGAATCCGGATGTTACTCAAATCACCAAGCGTTAGCATCATTGCGACTATCGCCCTTGCGCTCGGTATTGGTGCAAACACCGCAATCTTCAGCGTGGTAAACGCAGTGTTGCTCCGTCCGCTGCCGTTTCCTAACTCCGAGTCCCTTTTGGCGGTTTTCGAAAGTGACCAGCAACGAGGGCAGATGCGAGGCTCGTATTCATTTCCTAACTACTTCGATCTGCGAGATCAAAACAACTCGTTTGAGAAACTAGCCTGTTATCACAGCACCGATTTCATTTTGACGGGCTCAGGCGAACCGGCGCGGCTACAGGGAACCGTTGTCACGGCCAATCTGTTTCCGCTGCTTGGTGTGTCTCCAAACCTCGGTCGTGGTTTTGCCGAGAACGAAGATAAACCGTCTGAGACCGGACGAGTAGTAATTCTCAGTCAGGATCTTTTCCAACGTCGGTTCAATTCTGATCCGGCATTGCTAAACCAACCGATCACCCTGGACGGCACAAAGTACACCGTGATTGGTGTGATGCCACGGTCATTCCAATTTCCGATTCAAAACGAACCGGTAGAGCTCTGGACAACAATCGCGAGTGATGCAACTGGCGACACTCCGATCTCGGCTCAGCGTGGTGCTCACTTTCTGAACCTCATTGCGCGACTCAAACAAGGCGTCAGCGAAGATCAGGCACAAAGCGATGTCAACCTCGTTGCCGGTCGCCTTGAACAACAATACCCGGACACAAATACTCACAAAGGAATCTTTGTTGAGTCGGCGTTACGTTCGATTGTTGGAGATATTCGTCCTGCACTGTTGATCCTCCTCGGGGCAGTTGCTTGTGTCTTACTGATCGCTTGCGCAAATGTTGCCAATCTTCTCCTCGCTCGGGCGACTGGTCGCTATAAAGAAATGGCCATTCGTTCGGCGCTCGGCGCGAGCCGAATTCGTGTCATACGCCAACTATTGACGGAAAGCGTGTTGTTGTCACTCGTCGGAGGAGCTGCTGGCCTGCTGCTCGCTGTCTGGTGGTCGGATCTTCTGGTTGCGCTCGGGAAAGAGGACATTCCGCGCGCGGTTCAGGTTGGTCTCGACTGGCGAGTTCTTTCATTCACACTAAGCGTGTCGTTGTTAACAGGACTTATCTTCGGACTAGTCCCAGCTTTTCAGTCTTCGAGGACTGAACTCACTGATTCGCTCAAGGAAGGAAGAGGAGTGGGAGGAGGCGCTCGTCGTAATCGCATGCGCAGCGCACTGGTCGTCAGTGAGCTCGCTATCGCAGTTGTTTTGTTGGTGGGAGCCGGATTACTGATTCAAAGTTTGTGGCGGTTGCAGCGAGTTAAGCCAGGCTTGGAGCCAAAAAACATTCTCACTTTCAACGTTTCACTTCCCGACACAAAGTACGACAGTGAAAAGCAAGGTCAGTTCTTTCAGCAACTGAGAGCGCGACTTCAAACGTTACCAGGAGTGCAATCGGCGAGTGCGGTATTGCCGCTGCCACTAAGTGGTGAGCGCTTCAGTATCTCTTTTGAGATTGATGGACGCCCTGTCGCCAAAAAAGATGAACCGTCAGCGGATTTCTTTGTTGCCGATGTTGGGTATTTCAAGACGATGGGAATTCCCATCATCAAAGGCCGAGATTTCAACGAACAGGATCAGCACAAATCGCCTCAGGTAATCATCGTTACCGAGGCGTTTGCCAAACAATACTTTCCTGGCGAAGAAGCGATCGGAAAACGCATCAAGCCGGGCATATCCACTTTCGACAACGAAAAGTCCTCGATGCGTGAAATTGTGGGCATTGTCGGTGACGTCAGGAATCGTGGCCTAAGCGTAGAGCCAAAACCCGCGTACTACGAGCCGGAAACGCAGGTACCTTTCAATCAGCTGATTGGCGTGATCAAAACTGAGAGCGATCCTCATTCACTGATCACCGCAGTGACAAGGGAAGTTGGAGCAATCGACAAGGACCTTCCCGTTTTCGATGTTAAGACGATGGATGAATATATCGCTTCATCTGTCGCCGCTCCGCGATTCAATACAACACTGCTTTCAATTTTCGCAGGAGTTGCACTCGTACTAACGATCGTAGGTCTGTACGGGGTGATGAGCTATGCGGTTGCACAGCGTACGAATGAAATCGGAATTCGACTGGCGTTGGGAGCACAGGCCAGGGATGTGCTGACTCTTGTCGTGAAGCAGGGAGCATTGCTAATTGCAATCGGACTAGTCATAGGACTGATTGGTGCTTTCGCGGCGATGCGCGTCGTGCAGAGTTTACTGTTTGGCGTAACGACAAAGGATCCGATGACGTTTATCTCTGCTGCAGCAGTGCTGGCCGTGATTGGTTTGCTGGCTTGCTACCTCCCGGCTCGGCGTGCAACGAAAGTGGATCCGATTGAGGCGCTACGTCGCGAGTGAGGATATTTCAGATTGCTGATTGCTGATTGCTGATTGTTACGTGTTGCAGCACAAATCACGCATCAGCGGTGTTTAACTGAAAAGGACTAAATCAGCAATCAGCAATCGGCAATCGGCAATCAACAATCGGCAATGATTTATGACCACACTACTTTCTGATCTTCGTTTTGGCGCGCGGATGCTCTTAAAGAATCCGGCCGTCACATTTATCGCGGTACTGGCCCTGACGTTGGGCATCGGAGCCAACACTGCAATCTTTACAGTCGTCAACGCCGTCATGCTGGGTTCCTTGCCGTATGCAAACCCCGAGCAGCTCGTAACGGTTTGGGAGCGACGTGAAGGCCGCGAGCAGAATGTAATTAACCTGGCCAACTTCACCGATTGGAAACAACAGAACCATGTCTTCACTGACATGGCGGCATTCGTCGACCAGCGAGTAAACCTGACAGGTGAAGGTGCGCCGGAAGAAATACCCGGTCAGGTTGTTACCACGAATCTACTGCCGTTACTCGGTGTGAACCCAATTCGTGGACGACTGTTTACTTCTGAGGATGGCCAAAAGGGTCAACCCGATGTTGCGATCATTGGTTACAGTTTGTGGCAAAGACGCTTCGGGGGCGATGAAAATCTGGTCGGTCGTACCGTCCAATTGAACAACCTACCGCGTACGATCATAGGCATCCTTCCAGAAGGTTTTGCATGGCATGTTCCGCGCAACTCACGAACAGGCAAACCAGCAGAGATCTGGAGTCCGTGGCAGTTGACTCAGGACATGTTGACTCGTCGCGGTCGTTTCGCCTGTGCAGTTGCTCGACTAAAGCCAGGCGTCTCATTTGAGCAAGCGCAAAGTGAGATGGATACGATCAGTGCGCGCCTACGTCAGCAGTATCCAGACTTCGACACTGGTTGGGGTGTGACTGTTGTACCGCTGCGTCTTCAGTTCACCGGCGACATTCGCACGCCTTTGTTCATTCTCTTAGGTGCTGTCGGTCTTGTCTTGTTGATTGCCTGCGCCAATGTTGCAAACCTTCTGCTCGCGCGTGCTACTTCACGACGAAAGGAGATTGCCGTTCGAACAGGACTTGGCGCCAGTCGCTGGCGAATTGTCAGACAGCTGCTGACTGAAAGCGTGATGCTGTCCGCACTGGGTGGAGTTCTGGGCCTCGCGCTCGCATGGTGGGGAACGAAGGCGTTGATTGCGATTGCACCGGCATCGCTGTCGACACTACGAGACGTAACCGTAAGCCTTCCGGTTCTTGGTTTCACGCTGGGCGTATCACTGTTGACTGGGATCTTTTTTGGTCTGGTTCCTGCGCTCGAAGCCGCTCGTTTCAATCTACAGTCATCGCTCAAGGAAGGCGGCAAGAATATCGGCGGCAGCTCCACCAGTCACAGGTTTCGAAACGTCTTCGTTGTAACTCAAATTGCGCTTGCACTCGTACTGCTAATCGGCGCAGGTCTCCTGGTCAAGAGCCTGAAGAAACTTCAATCTGTAGATCCTGGATTCAATCCTAAAGGTCTTCTTACGATGCGTGTCTCATTGCCGATGCGCAAGTACGACACGGATGTGAAGACGGTTGACTTCTTTAGCAGGGCTCTCGAACAAATCAAAGTATTGCCCGGTGTCGAGGATGCTGCCGCCATCGATGCATTGCCTTTCACAGTTCCTCACTCAGGTACAAGCATCGACATCGAAGGTGAACCGAAGCGTTCCGCGGGCCAGAAGCTCGGCACCGGTGTTTGTGTTGTCAGTCAAGATTTCTTCAGCACGATGCAGATTCCTTTGAAGCAGGGCCGACTGTTCACGTCTGAAGAAGAGCGCGAGATGCGACACGTAGTAGTGGTCAACGAGGAGTTCGCGCGTCTAAACCTGCCGGGTCAAAATCCCATTGGCAAACGCGTCACGATTTATATGAAGGACGACAACGTGCCGAGTGAAATCATCGGCGTCGTTGCTAACAGCAAACATCGGAGTCTGGAAGATAAGGAAGCACCGATGTCGTACTGGCCTCATCCCGAGTTGGCGATTTCGGGAATGACACTCGTTGTTCGCGGTCGAGGCAATGCAAGCGATATTGCGCCGGCGACAAGGA
>Ga0163163_10003187_pt1 | contig 13896 bp, 9 predicted proteins | sample S65metaG_FD_119766 | JGI IMG/M metagenome (GOLD analysis project Ga0163163, IMG submission 119766) | Switchgrass rhizosphere microbial communities from Kellogg Biological Station, Michigan, USA - S6-5 metaG | ecosystem: Host-associated > Plants > Roots > Rhizosphere > Soil | place: USA: Michigan... | reverse complement strand
TGACGAGGACCAGATTTGTCCTCTTTGTGATTCAATATCATCGACATGCGAAATGAGACTATCTCCGAAACACCGGAATTATTTGCTCCTGAAAACCTGATCGCGGAATCGCCAGTGGGAAACCACGCCAGGGAATTTGTCCACTGGTGCTTCAGTCCTGGGGATGGATTTCGAAACAGTCCGGACAATACGAACTTCCAGACCTGGTTAAAGAAAATCAACCTCAAGGTTTCGAAGACGGAAGAAGCCGAAATCCTTATCGAAGCACGCCGATTGTTCAATACGAAGGTCGAACAGCATCTCCGCCGGGCGAGAGCTGCGTCCGCCGCACCCGCTGGCACTTCGGAGTAGTGTGGAAAGCGCCCGATCGCGGATTGAAGATCTCCGCTCGACGATCCGCGATCACGAGAATCGATACTACGTTCTGGCCAGCCCGACAATCTCCGATTTCGAGTTTGATCAGCTCATGCGGGAACTCCAACAGCTGGAAGAAGAGCACCCCGAACTCGTAACTCCGGATTCTCCGACACAGCGTGTCAGCGGTATTGCAACTTCCGATTTCCCCACACACCAGTTTTCCCGCCCCATGATCAGCCTCGACAACGCCTACTCCACGGAGGAGTTGATCGACTGGCATGCGCGGGTTCTTCAGCTTTCAAAACTGGATTCCATGGACTACGTCGCCGAGCTGAAAATAGATGGCTTGAGCATCGCACTGATCTACGAGAAGGGCATATTGTCGAAGGCCGTCACTCGTGGCGATGGGCGAATCGGTGAAGTCGTCACCGGAAATGTTCGAACTATCCGTTCGATTCCGCTTCAGTTGAAGGAGCCGCAATCCATCGAGGTTCGCGGTGAGGTGTTTCTCAGCCTGGCGGCGTTCCGCCAGATCAACGATGAGCGTGAACAGGCCGGTGACGCCCGTTTCGCGAATCCGCGCAACGCGGCGGCCGGGTCGCTGCGAATGCTCGATCCTGCAGTCGTGGCAAAGCGCTCATTGGATTTCTTCGGCTATTCCCCGATTCCTTCAGAAGAATCACAGATCAAGAATCTGGAACGCATAGCAGGACTGGGTCTGAAGGTGAATCCCAATAAGAAGCTATGTCATTCAATTGAAGACGTCTCTCAATTCTGTTCTGACTGGGAAGAACGCAGGGACTCGCTGGACTATGAGATCGACGGAGTCGTCGTGAAAGTCAATTCTGTTGCGACACAGGAGGTTCTGGGTTCGACCGCCAAATCCCCGCGGTGGGCGATTGCGGTGAAATTCAAGGCAAGGCAGGCCACAACGAAGCTTGAGGATATTCGGGTACAAGTCGGCCGCACGGGAGCCCTCACCCCAGTTGCTGTTCTGGAACCGGTTCAACTCGGCGGGACAACGATACGCAATGCGACTCTGCACAACGAAGATGAGATCGAACGTCTGGGAGTTCAAATTAACGACCGCGTCCTTCTCGAGCGCGGAGGCGATGTCATTCCAAAGATTGTAAGCGTCGCGGAACAGGGGCCGGATCGCCGGCGGTTTGTAATGCCTGCACGTTGTCCTGTGTGCGGCGGGGAAGTCTATCGCGACGAAGGCGAGGCGGTACGACGGTGCATGAATCAGAGCTGTCCCGCAAAATTGAGAGAATCGCTGTTGCACTGGGCAAGCCGAAAGGCAATGAAGATCGATGGTCTCGGAGAAAAGCTTGTGGATCAGCTGATTTCAAAGGACCTCGTCCATGACGTTTCGGACCTCTACCGTCTAACAACGGACGACCTGGCGCTTCTGGATCGCATGGGCGAGAAGTCCGCGCGGAATCTCGCTGCGGAAATCGAGGAAAGCCGCAAGCTGGATTTCAGCCGGCTCCTGTTTGGCATTGGAATCCGTCACGTTGGAGAACGAACGGCACAGCTGCTTGCCGAACACTTTGGATCGATGGCGCGACTTGCGGAATCAACACCCGAAGAACTCGAACAGGTCAACGAGGTCGGACCAAAACTAGCCGAATCGATTCATCATTTTTTCCAGGAGAAGCAGAACCGTGCCCTGATAAAAAGGCTGGAAGATCTGGGATTGAAGATGAAGTCGGACATCCAGACGGACCGGCCCAGACAGGTGTTCGCCGGCAAGACTTTCGTTGTCACTGGAACTCTGGATGGGATGAGCCGCGAGGAGGCCGAGGCCTTGATTTCAAAGTTTGGCGGACGGGTGACAAAGTCGGTTAGCAAGAAAACAGATTACGTTTTGGCTGGACGTGACCCGGGTTCAAAGTTGGATAAAGCAAGGGAGCTGGGTATCTCAGTCATCGATGAGGCTGCTCTGCGCGCGATGCTATAATCCGGAGAGTTATGAAATATCTGAGATTTCTGTTCGTAATTCTTTTTCTGCCGATGGTTCTGGCGGGCTCTCTCTCTGTGGCGGCGACGCAACAGATCGAAATCAACGTCGAACGCGTCAATATTCTGTTCTCAGTAAAAGATAGCAAAGGCAGGCTCATTACCAACCTCAAGCAATCCGACTTCAAACTTTTCGAGGACGATAAACCTCAAATGATTGAGCGGGTCAATATTGATACGGACCTGCCTTTGAATATTGCGTTGCTGCTTGATCGCAGCGGCACCGTTCAGAATCAGCTCAAGCTGGAAAAAGACGCGGCCATTGAATTTCTGAACAAGACGCTGAAACACGGCAAGGACAAGGCCGTGGTGATTGGTTTCGATACCGCAGTCGACGACCTGACGAAGGGATTCACTGATGATATCGAGAAATTGTCGGATCCCATCCGCAAGATTCTTGCAGGGGGAAGCACTTCGGTTTTTGATGCCGTATATATTGCGGCTAATCAGTATCTGGCCAGGGAGCCATCCCGTCGACTGATCGTCCTGATCAGCGATGGCGATGACAATAACAGCCGCAAGACTCTCGATGACGCTATGCTGACGTCCCAGAAGAGTGAAGTGGCCATTTATTCCATCAGCACGAATCTCAGCGTGGGGTCTAGCGGCGCCGATCGAGCGCGTGGCGACAAAACATTGCGGAAGCTCTCTGAAGAAACCGGCGGCCGTGCTTTCTTTCCAAAAAAGCTGGAGGATCTGGAAACCGGATTTCAAAGCATCGGAGAAGAAGTACGTTCTCAGTACTCGCTCATCTACTCACCAACCAACAAGACTCGAGACGGGCTATTCCGCACCTATCGCATTGTCCCCAACAACAAAGCCTACAAAATCACGATGCGGAAAGGCTACTACGCGCCTGGCCCCGGCAAACCTTAAAGAACTTTGAGTTTTCTGGCCTCAACACCGGCTTCGTTGAAGAGTTTGAAGGCGCTGTCGTTCAGAGGATAATCCGCATTAAAGATCACTTCACGTATGCCGGAGTTGATGATCATTTTGGCGCACATCAAACACGGCGCAAACGTGGTGTAGATCACGCCGTCTTTCAAGGAGACTCCATGATAGGAGGCCTGAACGATCGCATTTTCCTCGCCATGAGAACAAAGGCATTCATCCAGATTGGTTCCGGAAACCGCCATGCCGTTGCAGCGCGGGCATCCGCCTTCGTTGCAATTGCGAGTGCCGCGTGGAGTGCCGTTGTAGCCGGTCGAAACGACGCGCTTGTCGCGGACAATGATCGCTGCAACCTTTCGCTTGATGCAATTGGACCGGGACGAAACTACCTTGGCGATGTCCATGAAGTAATGATCCCAGTCGGGTCGCGGAACTTCACACAGCAGTCGTCCGACAAGACTATCGATTTTGGGCAGAAGCTGCTCCAGTGAACCGTTGTTTTCAAGCTGATGGTCCGCCATTTGTTCGACGGCCACCAGGTTCTGTGATGCCACATCGCCGCTTGCTTCCAGCTTTTCCAGTTCCTGAAATTTTTCAAACGTCAGAGGGTCGCCTTCCCGGGACCGTTTCAAATTTCGTTCAAACCGAACGTCGATGGGCGCCTCAATGCGGATCAGCTTGAAGTGTTTTGCATTTCGGAAGGATTCGACTTCCTTGGGATTGCGGATGGAATCCAGAACGTAGTTCTTGTCATCGTCCAGCTTCGCAATGATGCGTTCGGCCAGAACGGCTGGACCAAAACGATGTCGTAATTCGTTCCCGACCTGAATGAGCAATTCGCGCGACTCGGTCTGACCACGGGAACGTACTTCATCGCGGATCGCATCCGATAGTGAATAGAAATAAAAGCCTTTGGTTTTGAGATAATCCGCGACCACGCCTTTACCTGCTGCGTTTCTGCCTGTTAGTCCTATGAGCATTGTCGAGGCTTACGATACTATGATTTTCTTTCACTTGAAAGGTACTGCATGCTCGCAAAGACAAAAATCGCCGTTATCGGCGCGGGAAAACTTGGGGAAGCCATCATTGGCGGGATGATTGATGCCGGTGTTGTCAAGAAGCAGCAATTCATCGCCACTGCCGCCCATCGTGAACGTGTCAGTGCGCTGCAGAAGAAGCTTGGGATTGAAACAACGCTTTCCAACGGCGAGGCCGTTCGTAAATCTCAGATTGTTCTGTTGTGCGTCAAACCGCAGGTTGTTGGAGATGTCCTTCGGCAGGTTGCGGATGATTTGACTCCTCAGCACTTGTTGATATCCGTTGCCGCCAGCGTGACGACAAAGTACATGGAAGGCATCCTGGCCAAGTCCGTCCCGGTGATTCGAACCATGCCGAATACACCTTGCCTGATCAGGGAAGGGATGACCGCGATTGCTCCCGGAAAACACGCCACGACTCATCATGTGCAGCAGGCCAGGAAAATGTTCGATGCAATTGGTCGTTCTCTGATCGTCGATGAAAAGCACATGGATGCAGTGACGGGATTGAGTGCGAGTGGCCCGGCATTTGTATACATCATTATCGAGTCGTTCATCGAAGCGGGAGTGAAGGTCGGATTGCCACGAGACGTTGCCACCATGCTTGCAGCTCAAATGGTGCATGGATCTGCCAACATGGTGCTGCAGACCGGCGAGCATCCAGCGAAATTGAAGGACGTCGTCACGACACCGGCAGGATGCACCATCGATGGCATTCTCGAACTTGAGGACGGCGGACTGCGAACGACGCTGATCAAGGCGGTGGTAAAGGCTACTGAGCGCGCCCGCGAACTGGTAAATGGCTGATGCGCGTCGTCATGATCGCAGGGGAAGCCGCCCCGTATGCAAAGGCTGGCGGCCTGGCAGACGTGATGGGCGCGCTTCCACCGCAGCTGGAAAAGCTGGGAGTTGCGGTCAGCATTCTTATCCCCCGCTACCGGAGCATTGATCTTCAGAGCCACGGGTTTCATCCGTACCCGGTTTCGGGAGATCTGAAGTTTGATGTCCAGACCACCGTACTTCCCCATTCGTCGGTTCGCATATTTCTGATCGGCATCAATTACTACTTCGACCGGGAAGGAATCTACCTCGACTCGGCAACCGGGTTGGATTATCCCGATCAGGCAGATCGCTGGATTGCCTTCCAACGAGCAGCTCTGGAATTTGTGCGAGTGGCGTTGTCACCCGTCGACATTCTGCATTGTCACGACCATCAGGCTGCATTGATTCCTGGCTATCGGCGGAGACTCTATCCCGGCGATCCGGGATTGTCGCGAACCCGAACTGTTTTGACAATTCACAACATGGGCTATCAGGGAATATTCCCGCCTATGGCGATGGCAAGGTCGGGCTTCAATATGGCGGAGTTTTTTCCGGGCAGTCCATTCGAATACTTCGGACAACTGAATTTCCTGAAGGTTGGTCTCGCATTTGCGGATCTCGTCACGACTGTCAGTCCAAAGTACGCAAAGGAAATCGAGGAAAGTAGCGAATTGTCATTTGGACTGAACGGCGTTCTAAACAATCGTCGGGACCCTGTACTTGGAATCCTCAACGGAATCGACTACGACGTCTGGAATCCTCTAACAGACCTTCTTATTCCAGCGCGCTTCAGCGGACGATCGGACGAAGCGCTGGAAGGTAAGGCCATCGACAAGCGGGCGCTTCTGAACGCATTTGGTCTGGACGACTCGCGAATGGATAAGCCTCTACTCTCGATGCTTACTCGAATCGACGTCCAAAAGGGAATTGACCTTGTGATTGAAGTGCTGGATGAACTCCTCGATCGCGATCTGAGTTTCGTACTTTTGGGGACCGGTCATCGCGAAAGTGAAAATGCGCTGAAGGAAATCGCGGGACGGCATCCGGGGCGCATGGGGATCCGGCTGGCTTACGACGAAGCGCTGTCGCATCTTGTCTTTGCTGGAGCAGATATGTTTCTGATGCCGTCGAAGTACGAGCCGTGCGGCCTGACGCAGCTGTACAGCATGTGTTATGGGACCGTCCCTGTTGTTCGTGCGACAGGAGGATTGGCGGATACCGTGCAAGACTTCGACCCCAGCACCGAAAGGGGTACGGGATTCTCTTTCAATGCGTACGAATCGGGGGCATTCAAGGAAGCGATCATCCGTGCGGTGGAAGTATGGAACAACAAGCCGATGTGGAGAACTCTCATGAGGAGCGGAATGTCCTCCGATTTCAGCTGGACTCGTTCGGCTCAACAGTATCTCGACGCCTATCGGAATCTCACCGGTTCTCTCTGAATTTCATATTGGTACTTCTGAATTTAGTATTTCTACTCCCGTTTCAGACACTAAGTCATTGACATCAAAGCGAGTGGTCAATGGTCCTCTACTTGCACTTATCAGATGCGACGTTGGTTTCCGGGGCGCATTATGGTCGCGCTTCTCACGGGGGTGAGGGGAACATTTGGGGAAGCACCCCGGAGACAGACGTTAACAGAAAATGCCGACGCACTCGGGGGGGAGCGTCGGCATTTCTTCATTATGCCGATCATTGAACTTTCCTCGTCTGGTACCTGCTTGAAGTCGTTGCGCGACAGATTGTCTGTCGCAATAGCTTTGCCGATTTGCTAAACTGATATTTATTTTTCGCGACGCAAGTCGTTCCCGTCCTAATAGTTTCCGAAGGAGGCAGCATGAGTACTACCCTTAATGGGGCAGTTCCGTCGACAGGGGTTTCGGACAATACCAAGGAAAGCAAGCCACCCTATCCGGGCATTCCAACCACTGCGGATGGAGCGGCGATGGTCGTCTGGGTGGATACCCACATCACACAGGGCGCCTGCGCATACCCGATCACGTCGTCCACGACAATGGGCGGAGGCTATCAGGTCGAAGTCGCCAACGGGAAGAAGAACCTTTGGGGCGAAGATCTTGCATTCATTGAACCAGAATCCGAACACAGTGCCGCTAGTACGTGTGAAGGCTTTGCCGTAGCCGGTGGCCGGGTCACGAATTTCACTTCCGGGCAGGGTCTCGTTCTGATGAAGGAAGTCCTGTTTACCATTTCAGGGAAGCGTCTCCCCGTCGTCTTCCATATCGGTGCACGAGCGCTCACCTCACAGGGACTGAATGTTCATACCGGTCATGACGACGTCTATGCCGTCGCCGATTGCGGCTGGGGAATTCTATTCGCTCGAAATGCTCAGGAAGCCGGCGACCTGGCCTTGATTGCCCGCCGAGCCGCTGAAGACACCGACACTCCCTTCATGAACGTCCAGGATGGTTTCTTAACAACCCACACCATTGAAAATGTCCGTTTGATGGAGCCCGAGATGATGAAGATGTTTGTCGGCGCCCCTGCCGAGAAACTCCGCAATCTGATGGATCCTCGCGTGCCTCTGATGTCCGGAGTTGTGCAGAATCAGGACAGCTACATGAAGGGAAAGATCGCGCAGCGCAAATACTATGATCGCGTTCTTCCCACACTGAAGTCCGTTATGGACGAGTTTGGCCGACTCACCGGACGTCACTATGACCTTGTCACATCGTATCGTCTGGAAGATGCGGAGTATGCCATTGTCGGTGCAGGTTCGTTGATGGAGACCGCCGAGGCCGCCGTCGACTACATTCGCGATCACACCGGTGTGAAAGTCGGATTGCTGAATATCGTCAGCTTCCGTCCGTTCCCATCGAATGAAATTGTCGAGGCACTCCGCCATGTCAAGGGAATTACTGTGATCGAGCGGCTGGATATTCCGTTGATGCAGTCGAATCCGTTTCTGGCCGAAATTAAGGCCGCATTCGCCGATGCGATGGCGGGCACTCCCGGATATCCCGAAGTCAAACAGATGCCCAAGTTCTATGGTTGCGCCGCGGGTCTGGGCAGCCGCGACATTCGGGCCGGAGATTTCATCTCTGTAACCGAAAACATGACCAGCCAGTCGCCAAGGTACAACTTCACTCTGGGTATCAAACATGAGACCGCACTTCCAGTCCCGTTTGATCCCGATGTCCGTTCCCCTGGTTCGTTCTCGATGCGCGGCCATTCGGTAGGTGGTTACGGATCGGTAACCACGAACAAGGTCATCGCGACGATTGCCGGAGAAGTATTTGGAATGGACGTTCAGGCGTATCCCAAATACGGATCTGAAAAGAAGGGCCTTCCCACCACCTATTACCTCACCATCGCCAAAGATCACATTCGAGTCCACTCCGAACTGGAAAACGTGGAATTCATTCCATTGAACGACGTCAACGCATTCAACCTGGAAAACCCTCTTACCGGTCTGACGCAAAACGGCATGGTGTTTGTCCAGAGCCAGAAGACGGATCCTGCCGAAGTCTGGTCCGCGGTTCCAGCATGGGCTCAGAAGGAACTGCTTGCGAAGAATGCCCGGTTGCTGGCGCTGGATACGGTCGCTATCGCGAGGGAAGTGTCGTCTCTGGCCGATTTGCAGCAACGCATGCAAGGCATCGTGTTGCTTGGAGTATTCCTGAAGGTGACGCCATTCCAGAAGGAACACTCCATAAGTGAGGAAGTCCTGTTCAAAGGCGTGGAAAAGTCCCTGCGTAAGTATTTCGGAAAGCGCGGCGAGCAGGTCGTGCAGGACAACCTGAAGGCCGTACATCGCGGCTACTACGAAGTGTTTGAAATTCCGCGTGAAGTCATGGCTGGCTCTGCGCAGGCCGGACAAAAGAACTAACGGAGAGGGTTACAAGAACAGTGGAAAATACCGAAGTTACACTCGAACATCTACAGAAAGACATCCGTCTCAATGTCGTGGATATTGCGGATTTCAACGATCGTGTTGTCGGAGCCTACAACGCAGGTACAGCCGAAAAAGGACTGGAAGCGGACGATCAACTCGCACGCAGCGTGATTCCCGGAGGTACGGGAGCCTTGCGTGATTTCAGTTACATCTCCACCGACATTCCTTTGTTCGTTACAGAGAACTGTGTCGGCTGCATGGAGTGCGTCACTCAGTGTCCGGATACTGCGATCCTGGGTAAGGTCGTTGAGCCTTCCGTACTCGATCAACAACTGAGCCAGATCGGCGATGAGGCGGAACGCAAGCTGATGGCCGATCAGTGGGGAGTCACAACCAAGTACTTCACTGTACTTGAGAAGAAGGGCACTGCTGGCGGCAAGTTCGGCATCTTTATCGATCCGACAAAGTGCAAAGGCTGCGCGGAGTGCGTCGATGCCTGCGGCGACCATGACGCACTGAAGATGATCCGCAAAGACGACGACAACATGAGCTTCTACAAGCGCGCGTTCGACTTCTACACGAAGACTCCCGAAACTCCCGGAAAGTTCATCAACGAGAAAGCTCTCGCGGACATGATGCTTGCCGAGCGGGCGTTGTTGTATGTCGGCGGTGCCGGTTCGTGCATGGGTTGCGGAGAAGCCACGGCATTGCGAATGATGCTGGCAGCCACCGGATTCGTTTACGGAAAAGAGAACATCGGCATGGTTGCCGCGACCGGGTGCAATACCGTGTATACGTCGACCTATCCCTACAATCCTTACATCATTCCCTGGACCAACTCTCTATTTGAAAATGCACCCGCCGATGCCATGGGCGTTCGCGCCCGCTGGGATCAGCTGGGTTGGGCAAACAAGCGTCTGTGGGTAGTCGGCGGCGACGGAGCCATGCTGGATATCGGTTTCCAGTCCCTTTCACGCATGTTCGCTACTGGAATGGATATCAAGGTTCTGGTTCTGGACACTCAGGTCTATTCCAACACCGGCGGTCAGGCCTCGACGGGTTCGTTCAAGGGGCAGGATGCGAAGATGAGCTTCCACGGCAAAGTCATTCAAGGAAAGAAAGAGAACCGGAAGGAAATTGCCAATATCGCGCTGATGCACAAGGACGTCTATGTCGCGCAGACGACATGCGCGCACATGAACCACTTCTATAAGGCCATCATGGAAGCCAACGAATATCCGGGTCCGGCTATCGTCAACGTCTATACAACCTGCCAGCCGGAACACGGTGTAGCCGATAACATGGCTGAACACCAGGCCAAGCTTGCAGCGGATTCGAGAAGTTTCCCGGTTTTCATTTACGATCCCCGCAAGGGCGCTCGCATCAAGGAACGCCTCAGTCTTGCAGGCAATCCGAGCATGAAGGAAGACTGGTACGTCAATCCCAAGACAGGAGAAGCCGTCGACTTCGTCACGTTTGCGCGCAGCGAAGGACGTTTCGCAAAACACTTCGACAAAGATGGCAATCCATCGGCGACGATTCTTTCGGCTCAGCAGGACCGCCTTGAGAATTGGAGAATGCTTCAGGAGCTCGCCGGCATCAAGTAATCGTTCATTCAATCCAGGAAGAAAGGCGGGCCCCAAGGCCCGCCTTTCTTCGTTTTTGGGGAACAGACCTCTCCATCCCTCAATTGCAGGCGCGCGCGGGCGTTCAATCACTGCCGCTGATATCCTCGAATTCCGAGTTTGGGGATTGAGTGGTCTGTCGCCATAACTGCGAAGGCGGTATCATCAGGTCTCATGCGGACCCTGCAACATTCCTTTTTCAGGTACGGCATCGCGGTCTTTTTTGTTGGTATCGCTTTGGGACTATCCCTTCTTACGCATCAGTCGATGCCGGAGTCTTTCCTGTTTTTTTTTCTGGCCGCCGTCATGCTTGCAGGATGGTTCGGCCGCACAGGCGCAGGATTGTTCGCCGTGATGGTTTCGATGATTGCTGTGGGATATTACTTCATCCCCCCATACAGGGCCTTTGCTGTGGAACTCGATGAACTCCCGTACCTCTTCTCGTTCTTGTCAAGCGCACTGGTGACAAGCTGGCTGGGTTCTGCACGAAGAAATGCCGAGGAAAAGCAGCGAGCTCATCTCGATGAACTATTCGAGCAGTCTCCCGAAGCGATCATGCTCATCGACCGGCAGGATCGTGTACTGAGAATCAATAAGGAGTTTACCCGTCTTTTTGGATTCCGGTTCAATGAGGCAGAGCATTTGCGGAGCGTCGATCTGATCACTCCCGCCATGTTAAAAGCCGAGGCCGCGGAGAGCCGCAAACGGCTGTCGGAAGGTCAAATTGTGAACCTCGAGACGACTCGAATGCGCAAAGATGGCTCCTGTTTGGATGTTTCGGAAGTGTCATTCCCGGTCGTCGCCGATGGAAAATGTATCGCCTACTATGTCATTTTTCGCGACATCACCGAGAGCAAGCGTGCACTCGAGGAACTGCACAATGCGCAGGCGGAGTTGGCGCATCTATCGCGCGTTACGACGATGGGGGAATTGGCATCATCGATCGCTCATGAAATCAATCAGCCGATCGGCGCTATTGCGACTAATGGAAGTGCGGCGGTGCGCTGGCTTGGCCAGACGCCCCCGAACGTGGAAGGGGCGGAAGAGGCTCTGGATTGCATCGTTCGCGACGCGAATCGCGCTGCGGATGTGATTGGAAGAATCCGAACACTGCTGAAGAAGAACACGACACCCATGCTGAATCTGGACATCAACGAGATGATCCGTGAAGTTCTGGTCCTTACCAGCTATGAAACATCTCGACGCGACACAACGGTGTTTATAGAACTTGCCGAAGGGCTGCCCCCGGTACCTGGAGATCGTGTGCAGCTGCAACAGGTCATTCTGAATCTCATCATGAATGGACTGGAAGCGATGAGTGCGATCATGGATCGCCCACGTCAGCTGCGCATTCAATCGAACAGAGCTGCGGACTGTATTTGCATTCAGGTTCGAGATTCGGGCCAGGGGTGGGATACGCGGCATTTCCCATTCGTTTTTGATCCGTTTTTTACGACTAAGAGGGACGGCATTGGAATGGGGCTTACAATCAGCCGATCTATCATCGAGTCACATGGAGGGCGCCTATGGGCCGAACAGGATACTCCGCATGGAGCCATTCTGAACTTCACTCTTCCGACAACATGAAGCCTTTCTCAAAATGCGTATTCGTTGTGGACGATGATCAGTCCATGCGGGACGCGCTGAAGAATCTGTTGCGGTCGGTCGGCCTTGAAGTCCGGCTCTTTGCTTCCGCCCAGGAGTTTCTCGATAGTTTCAGGACTGGCATGGACGGCATGGCCGATGTCCCCAGCTGTCTTATTCTCGATGTCCGACTGCCAGGGCTTGGCGGCCTGGACCTTCAGCACGAGCTGACGGCAGCCAATATTGACATTCCCATCATCTTCATCACTGCGCATGGCGATATTCCAATGTCCGTTCGCGCGATGAAGGCAGGCGCCGTCGAGTTCCTCACCAAGCCATTCCGTGACCAGGATCTTTTGGATGCGATTCATGTCTCGTTAGCTCAGGATCACAACCGCCGGCAAAAGAATGCTCGACTTGCCGAATTCCGACGTCGTCTCGAGACCCTGACGGTTCGCGAGAGGGAACTGCTTCCCCTGGTCGTCTCCGGCCGAACCAACAAAGAAATCGCTGCGGAGATTGGCACGAGCGAAGTGACCGTCAAGGTCCATCGCGGAAATCTGATGCGAAAGATGCAGGCAGTGTCGTTTGCGGACCTTCTGCGAATCGCGGCTGATCTCGACATACCCTATACCAAGGTTTAGTTTTTCATACGTCAAGCCAATATCGCGCCCGTCACTGCGGATGCTACGTTCTTACCCCATAGTTCCATTTATGTCGGTACAACGCCGTACCCATCTCCAGACGAAGACGTCATTACTCGACTCTGACGCTTGCATACAGCGCAGGGGGCTTTAGCCTTTCTTTCTAAGGAGGAGTTATGTCGTCATCAAGGGCCCGTTCCCGGGCTCATTTGTGGGTAATAGCAATTGTGCTATTCGCCATTTATCCGTCTGTTATCTGGGCACAGAATCCCGCTCCGCCGGCCTCCCCGGACCTGTCCGCGCAGGTCGCTGAACTGACAACGAAGCTTGCAAACACCAAAGTGGCCATGGACACCGTGTGGGTTTTGATCACCGGCTTTCTCGTGTTCTGGATGAACGCAGGATTTGCGCTTGTGGAATCCGGAATGTGCCGGGTCAAGAATGCGGTGAACATTCTTTCCAAGAACTTCATTGTCTTTGCCCTGTCGTCGCTGGCCTTCTTCCTCGTGGGATGGGGCGTGATGTTCGGCGACGGAAACGGCTTTATGGGCCTGAAAGGATTGTTGATGATTGGCGGTGCCGACAACAGTCCAGCTACCGGTTCCGACTACACGGGGGTGTACACCGCGATCAACTGGACAGGTATTCCGCTCTACGCGAAATTCTTCTTCCAACTTGTGTTTGCCGGTACGGCAGCGACTATCGTGTCGGGCTGTGTTGCCGAGCGCGTGAAGTACCTCAGCTTCATTCTCTTCTCGCTCCTGCTGGTAGGTATTGCTTATCCGATCACAGGGCATTGGATCTGGGGCGGCGGTTGGCTCGCGCAGAAAGGCTTCTTTGATTTTGCCGGTTCGACGGTTGTGCATACCGTCGGTGGAGTGGCAGGACTTGCGGGAATCATGCTTCTTGGTCCGCGCATTGGTAAGTACAAGGCAGATGGAAGCGTGCACGCAATTCCGGGTCACAACATGACATCGGCCACGCTTGGATGCCTGATTCTGTGGCTGGGCTGGTTCGGGTTCAATCCCGGTTCCACGATGGCGGCCGACCCCGGCGCTATT
>Ga0163163_10003185_pt1 | contig 13907 bp, 11 predicted proteins | sample S65metaG_FD_119766 | JGI IMG/M metagenome (GOLD analysis project Ga0163163, IMG submission 119766) | Switchgrass rhizosphere microbial communities from Kellogg Biological Station, Michigan, USA - S6-5 metaG | ecosystem: Host-associated > Plants > Roots > Rhizosphere > Soil | place: USA... | reverse complement strand
CCGACCGGGTTGCTTCGTGACGATATTCAGAGCACCCGCAATAGCGTTGTTCCCGAAGAAGGTGCTCTGTGGCCCTTTTAGCACCTCAACCCGGTCCACATCGAGAAATGTAGCTGCGCTCATACGCGATCTGCCGTGGAAGATATCATCGACAAACAGGGCGACGGATTGATCGAACGAGGCGTTGTCACCGGATCCACCAACACCTCGAATACTCATGACGTTACGCGGGCCAGCGGGCTCGAGAATCAGCCCGGGCACGGTTCTGGACAAGTCGAAAAGTGAATTCTGATTCTGCTCTGATAACATTTGTCCGCTGATAACCTGCACGGAGATAGGGACGTCCTGGAGGTTCTCTGCGCGTCGTTGAGCGGTGACGACGATCTCCTCAAGCGCACCGGAATCGGCAGCTGCGGCTGCAAATGGTGAAAGTAGTCCCAAGGCAAGTGCCGAGCCGATAGGAAGACACGACAAACGACGTAACGAGCTATGGGCACTACCAATGCTGCGTGTTGCCACAGTTACCCTCCTGCCGGTTTGACCTGCTTCTAATTCGTAGCTCACTTGCTGGATCGCATCATGCCATTGATCGACTCCTCGATAGAGAGAGAAACCTAAAACACAGTGGTGCAGCTATACGTCTTTCCGGTAGCCTCACCCTCAGTAACTGTTGGTCATGGCGCCCTCCCGCGATTCGGCGCACTGCTCTTTCATGGCAGTCCCGGTGGGCGCGGACCCACTCAAACTGTTTCGCCTCGGGGACCAAATATTCCCTTCTGCGAAAGGAGGCCTAGCCCATCCCTCCCCGAAAAGGAGCAGGCACGCAGGCACTCCCTTCTCGGCTGTCAGGTATTGTTTGGCAGAGGACGCTCGGACGGGATAGATGCATCCGATGCCAAAGGGCTGACGGCGCACGAGCCGCAGCCTGTGCGTGATCGGCACGAGCGGGCGCCCCCCGCGATCGCCGCGACCGGATCGCGACGGTGCACTGCGGGATCGGATCGTCGCCTTAGCGTAGCGGCATCGTCGTTATGGTGCGACGGTGATTTACCTGCAGGTGCTGCACGACGCAAGTCACGAACGCGTGGCGCGGTAGCATGCGCTGCAGAAAGTGCAGGTAAGCCATCCTACACCGACTTAAAATAGAGGGCATCCTGGAGTGAACCGCCTCTCACCATCGACATACTCATACTCCAGGCACGTGTACAAACTCCCATTTTTGTCACGACTCTCCCAAGCGCTGATTCCCGTGGCCGTGACCGAGACAATCTCCCCAGCTATGTAACGACTCAAGTCCAGATTGAAATAGAGATATTTATCCCCGCGCAGACTCTCCATGGAGAAGCGCTGAACGAACGCCGACGCATCAGGCCGCACCAGATGCAACTCAACGATTCCCGAGTACGGCGCAGCATTCCTCACGAACATCACTCCAATCCGCTTAAGGCTCACCTGCCGACTTTTATGGCCAGTTGTCATCATTATTTTGATTGTCGATGATTCATTCAACACCTCACTAGGTTGGAGCGTATACCACCCGTATTTGCTCTCATAGTCGAGGTCACCTTCGACATCTCCACTTATCCAATATCGGCTAAGTAGCCGTGGCTCCATACTCACAATTGACAGTGCAACCATGCCGAAAATCACAGCCAATCCCATGCGCAGCTCTGGGACCGACAAACGCCTACCAAATATCGAAAAGCCGAGCAAAATTAGAATTGGAGTGAAATATCTGCCTTGCATACCCTCGATGGCTCTTGCGGGATGAGGCGACCAGGCCACCAGCAAGACAACAAACAGCAGGAACAAAGACATTGCAGCCCCACAAACAAGGGCCACGCTCCCCGTGGTCAAGAGGTAAGCCTTTTGGCGCTGGAGAGACACAAAGGCTAGCGTCGCGAACAGGACACCAAACGCGGCGTAAACGCTGGTTCCAAGCGGGGTATCCGCCCACCCCAGAACGCCAATAAACATGTTCCAGTAGTTGTTTATGATCGCACCATTGGTAATCGTCGCGAACAGGACATGGACGAAGGCGCCAATGTCGCCGAGGTAATAACTTATGGTATCTATGGTGCTCAGCTGGCGCGGCGGCATTCCCTGCACCGTCTTCAGAGCAAATAAAATCCACGCTAGTGACCCGAGGGTCAAAGTCCCAAACGACACCAGGTATGAGCGGGAACCACGGATCGTATAGAGAACCGCGGGCAACGGTGTTAACGCAATCAAATTGAACCGCGATGTTGCCAACGAGAACAGGCAAATGAACAGGGAAATATGCATAACAACGGTGAATGAGTATTTTTTATTGGCTCCCCTCATGAACAAAGCGGCTGCTAGAGCAGACAGTGCGAACGAAATTGAGTCCAGGCTTGCAGAACCAAGCTGAAATAGAGTCATCGGAGTAGCGAACAGCGCCAGCACAACTAGTGGCACGGGATATAACTGGAGCGCGGTCCACAGCAGCCCTAGTGTAGCCGTCAACGAAAAGAGCCTCGCGAGATAATAGGTATTACTTACGCTCAGTCCGACTTTCTCCCCCACCCCCAGTGCCAAAGCCTGAGGCACATAAGGCAGTGGGAAGTAGAACGCTGTATTCGGCAACTCACTGAACTGTCTCTGTCCGCTCCATGAAATTTCTTTGAATTTCGCAACGTCAGTGTTCGTTATTTGTTTGTCGTAGTTAAAGGGAATACTATCAAAGCATCCCATGTAATCCAGAAGGCCGGTATCTATATTTCCGCCGGTGTGATTATTTTTGCTGGATAGAAACACCTCCCCCTTGGATAGGAGATATGCGCGCTTCAAATGATTAAACTCGTCCGGTGATTGGAAAGGAGCGATCAAGTAGGAAATCGACTGAACGAGTAGAAACAGAAAGAAGAGCGAAATTGTCGCGGCGCACCTGGAGTACCACCAGTCCGCACTGCATCCCTGGTTTACGCCAACTGTCGCGTTCCCGCTATCTGCTATATGCGAAACCATTTCATTCTCTCGGCTCAATTGTATGTCGTGCCGAGTCGCTTGCCTCGCATTGCAGCGATGGCGCAGCAACTCCTGCGTTATTCCTCGGAGTGCAGTACTTTCCTCAAGGCGTATCAGCAAAGCACAGCGACCTCGCCTTGAGGATTACTGGCACCCCTGGGCCCCTTAGCGACGCGTATGGAAGCAATCCGGTACAACACTGAGCCTCGCCAATTGGATGCCCCATCGGCAGCTCCTACCGACCGCATTTTCGTTTTTCAAATAGCGCAATCGCCCTCACCAATGCGCAGCTATTTCCGGCACAGCGAGGGCTGCCGCTGCCCCACTTCTATATTAAGGTCGGTGCGATGGGATGCCTTTGGCATGGGAGCAAAGGCAGACGGCTGCAAAGCACAGCGTTCGCCATTTGCTTGGCCACATAGCCCCACGCAACATCAGCCGAACGATTGCCAGTAGAGACTGCCGCTGATTCAGAGGTGCAACAAGTCGCGCAAGGGCAAGTAGGCGCTCCCGCTTTGGACCGGGCGGCAACGTTGCCTGTGCAAGCACAAACCCCTCCGCCTGCCGTGATACAGCCCGTCTGAGCATCTGTTGTGTCTGCCACAGCCAAACAATTCGGTTTCCCTTCGGTGTAAACAGACTCTCACTGACATTCTCCCCGTGTCGCCGATAGAGAGTCGTCGGCACGTCGGCGAGCATGCGGGTTGTACCAGCTGCAGCGGCTATGAGATGCATCCACCCGTCGTGCCCGAACCCGCCATGCGTGCGCGCGATATCCTTGTGTGTAAGGAATATATCTCGCAGTGGGCGCGTGAATCCCTGAGTGTGGCCGGGGGCAAGTATGGACATAAACAACCTCGCCTCCTCCAGAGCCCTGGGTGCTCTTGCGTCGGAGATAACATCGGACAAACGCCGAAGAACCCCGGGCTCACTGTCTTTGAACAGCAAGGGATCCGAAAAACAAAGTACAGGGGATAGCAGGTCCGGGAGGAGGTTCGCCACGGTTGCGTCAATTTTCCCCGGCTGCCAGATGTCGTCCTGATCGCAAAAGAGATAGATATCGGAGTCGACGCACTCTAGCAGCCGGAAGAACACGCTCGGAACGCCCAGATGCTGCGTCTGGTGCCACTCACGCAGATGGATGCCCAATTTCAGGGCGGCGGCCCGAACAACCTGGCGAGTATTGTCTGTCGAATGGTCATCGAGCCAGTGTACTGTAAACTCAGTGACATTCTCCTTCAGAGACCTGATTTGTGGCTCTATAAATCGAGTGCCGTTGTAGGTTGCAAGCAGAATCGCCACCCTAACATGCTGCTGCTGCTTCATGCGGTGACCTCGCCGAGACGATCCGCCGCATCGCAGTGCATATCGACGGGACTCTGGATCCTTATCATTGCGGTTTCCCAATCCATGGTTTAGTCCACTCGCACGGTTGCCTGCATCGAAACAACTCACTGTGCAAATGTCTACGCCAACACTCTACTGGTGTCAAGGCTACAGGTGTTTCCAACTGACTTTCGATGAGCCCGACTCTATCGACGCACACAATGAGTGTTCGAGAGTATCCCTATGCACCGCAAATGCGCGAGATGTTATCTCCATGCACGCTATCTCTACTGAAAGCAATGCATGCTCGCCCTTCGGTTGGAACTGGATATGTGCTGTTTTCTCTAAGATTGTGCGGGACTGAAACGATGCTCCGGATTCTGTGCGCAAACCACAGCTCTCGCACGGTTTTTGGGCGGAGGCGCTCAATTTAAACGGGCGCAATACTATACGCAGAATACGACCGCTCTGGCGCGCGGGTGCGCAGCCCAGTGCGTACGCGACATGCACGCCTGCCGGCGTGCACTCGAACGTGCAATTGGCTCACGTTTTCCTCGGTGTTTGCGGGTAGACCAGCTCGGGTTGTGATTGAGCTAAGTAGCACCATACGCGAGCGATCCGCGACCCTGACTGACGCGTCGATTTGACACACACACTTCGCCGTGCTCGCGGGCCGGATGAGCCGCCTTTCGTTAACGGGGCTGGGGCTGCGACCTTTCCTTTCGCGCCACGCAAAAGAAAGGCCAAGTCTCACCCAATGACGCCGCAGACCTAGCACTTCTGACTCTCGCCATGGAAGAGTCACTCCGAGACAACACTGTTGCGCGAACTATTACCAGCCGTCGTGGGAGAGATGGCACCACAGTCTACATGTCGAGTTCGTGTTAGGCGCTCCTATCATGGGCAACTGTGTCTCACGCAGCATCGCTCCCATTGAGCTCGTCCCGGTGACATCATCCTGCGCGCGCCTCACAACTGCGAACGCAACGTATTACCTTATGAACCGATTGCCTTTATTGAGTCTCTTTCTGAGAGTTGATGGCTTTCTGTTGCTGTTTTGCCTCGTTCTGTCTGCGCACGCGGCATCCCCTCGATACTGGGTTGGGAGCTGGTACGCAAGCCCAACTCCCGCAATTCAACAGCAAACAGCGCCTGACGCGGATATGGCCTCACGGCCGCGTGCGGCCTTGATTCAGGATGTGGCACCAGGTTTCACGAATTCCACTCTGCGTAGCGTCGTACATCTCACGGCCGGTGGAGATCGCTTGCGCTTACGCTTATCAAACCTCTACGGCCGCACGATACTAACTGTCGGTTCTATACGTGTCTCCGCCGAATCAGTTGTCAAGCCGGTGACGTTTAACGGCCGAACAGACATGAAAGTGCCCCCGGGCGCGCTTGCGGTCAGCGATCCTGTTACTCTTGCGACCTCCGCCGGCACGGAACTCACGATATCGGTGTATTATCCCGAATCGATACCACAGCAGATTACGCGGCACGACAACGCGGCCGAGAGCAATGTGCTGATTCGCGCAAATGTCGCGCGTAATAGACCCCCAGCACCGGCTGAAACGTCGCTTCCGCACACCTATTTCTTGACGGGCGTGGACGTCGAGAGCACGGTTCCTAGCGGCACAGTCGTCGCGATTGGCGATTCCATTACCGATGGCGGTGCTCGGCGATGGCCAGCGCTACTTGCTCGGCGACTGGCCGATACCGGAAAGAATTACGGCGTGCTCAACGCGGGGATCAGTGGCAATCGCCTCTTGCGTGACGGTGAAGTACCATGGCCGGAGGTCTTTGGGCAGAGCGCGCTCAATCGTTTTGACCGCGACGTACTCAATCAACCAGGGGTGAAGTATGTGATTCTGTATGAGGGCATCAACGATCTCGGGCTCAGCACATTGGATTGCTCGAACCCGCCCACTGTTGCGGACATAACCGCAGCGATACGCCTTCTGGCCCAACGTGCGCGTCAACGTGGACTGAAATTCTACGCCGCCACGCTGGCACCCTTCGAGGGGACTTTGGAGCCTGGATATTACTCGAGGCAGAAGAATCATATCCGCGAAGGGATCAATGAATGGATTCGCGGGTCTCGGGATATCGATGGTTATTTTGATTTTGATCGCGCACTTGCTGATCCCGCCCAACCGGACAGGATGAGTCCCGCACTCGATAGCTCCGATCACCTGCATCCGAACGATGCCGGTGAGCAGGTGCTGAGCAAAGCAGTCGACCTGTCTATGTTCGACTAAAACGAGACTCCCTGTATGTGTCTGGCCTGTCCCAGGCGCAACGAATGTGAATTGTAGATTCCGCGGATTGGGTCGGTAACCGCATTGCTGCCTTTATCAAGCACCGTTTCATCCAAGAAGAGTACGTTATCTCGGACATATGAAGGACGTAGATGTACCACATCGCGATATATCGGCTCGCCGCTGTGAGTAGTGGCCGCGCAAATCGTCACATCACAGAGCGACTGCATCGGATCGATGACAGCGGCCCCAGTGCTTTGGGCGATTTGAACGAGTCTTGATACGATAGGAGCGACAGCACTCATGACCTCAGTTTTCGGCGGGGACTGAATGTCTACCCTGAAGCCCGGCGGAAGAACGATTCGTCTGACCATCCGACGTGGATCAAAGCCAGAACCGAGCGGCAGGTTGAGCACCACGTAGACACGCTTTCCCTCCCTTACGAAGCTGGAGATTAACTGCTGTAAATCGCCCAGACTCTGCTCGGCGTCGGGCTTGAGCGGGCCGGACTCACCGATGTGCTCAAAGTCACCAAAGTCCACGAAGTATAAGTACCAACAGGCCCCAATCACGATAGTGTCGACGCTTGGATCCCGCGCATATTTGACTACACTCTGTACGAACATCCTACAGGCACCTCTGTCCGCCTTGCGGTATGCGACACCGACGGGCGCGCAGCCGCCCCGCGCCGCAAAGGCAGCACCGTGAGTATTCAGCGGATGCTCGGATAGGAGCTTCGCAATTCTGGGATAATAGTGCTGCATGGTGCTGTCGCCGAAAAATAGCACACGCCGTGTTCCTGTCCCCAAGGTAACCAAGTCTCCGTCCAGGAGGGTCGTAGGAAATCCTAATTCCTCGGTCGCCGCCCGAACGACCCGGGCTACGGCCTGGGGTTCGGTTCGCGCCGAGATCACCCGTGCAAAAGACAGATATCCGACACTTCCACAAGTTAGCATCACAACACAGAGCGTGGTTGCTATTTGCACTCTGTTCGGACCGGAGCGAAGTGGCAATTCGATGAATTTGTAGGTCAACACTGCGAGGATAACTGAGACAGTCACTGCCCCCAAGGCCACTTCCGGAGTGAATTGACCCCACTTGACGATGTGTACCAGCGATAATATCGGCCAGTGCCAGAGGTATAGCGGATAGCTGATTAGTCCGATGAAGATTATCGGACGCCGCGTCAACACACGGCGGTTGAGCCAGCTATGCTGACCGGCGGATATGAGCAGAAGTGCGCCGACAGCAGGTGCAAGTGCCCACCACCCGGGAAACGCCATTTGCTCATTAACGCCGGCGAATGACAGCAGGAGTAGGCCCGCACCGATCAACCCTTTCAAGTCGGGACCTGCCAGTTTGCTCCACAGCAACGGAGCCCCGGAAAGCGCCGGAGGCACTCTGGCTAATTCCTTGTTTTTGTGAACACGGACGTAAGCAAGGGCGCCTCCGAGGGATAGCTCCCACAGTCGGCTAGACGGCAGGTAAAAAGACGCCAGCGGATGCGACGAAATCGAAGCAATGTTGAGTGAGAACGAAACCACCGTCACCAGAACAATTAGAACTAATTGTCCTTTACCGAACTTTGAGGTTACGACGAGAAATAGCGGCCAAGCTATGTAGAACTGCTCCTCAATACCAAGCGACCACAGATGAATGAGCGGCGTAGTTGCAGCTCCAAAATATGAGTTTGAATCGCCGTATAGGGTCAGATTCAGGGCGAATCCGGCGCCCGCGGCAATTTGCTTTCCCAGCAGCGTGTATTCATCGGGAAACAGCACTAGCCATCCTGATGCCCACGCCGCGAATAGCACTAGAAGGAGAGCCGGGAATATGCGATTTACTCTGCGTGCGTAAAAATCAAAACTGCTGAACTTTTGACGTGCTAATGCACGAAGTATGATTCCGGAAATCAGAAATCCGGAGATCACGAAGAAGACATCGACTCCGACAAAACCTCCCGGTATGAGGTTAGGAGCGGCATGAAATCCAACTACCGCCAAAACGGCTACCGCGCGTAGGCCATCGACGTCGGGACGGTAGGCCGGATTTTGCGGGATTGGATTAACGGAATCAGTCAATGAGGGGGAAGCGAGCGAACTGGACATCGGAACTCCTCCATGTGTATGTTCCCTGCACCTAAGGCCGGGCGTCGCGGCGCGCTCAACAATGTGAGTCGGGATGCGATTTACTGTCCCCTATCGATTCCGCATTAGCGTCTCCGTGATTGCCCACCGCCCTGCGGGCGTCTCTTATGTGAATACAACAGACGGGCAGCGCGTGCAACTCATGGTTGATCTTCGGTTGCCGGCACTGAAATCGGGCAGGGGCGGCCTGCCCGCACGGATAACATGCTGCACCGGTTAGACACCCGTGAGCTTAGATTTGATGATTCGAACAGGCGCCAGTGTTTTCAGGTGCTGGCTTTACATCGCAGTCGAACAACACTTTGCTCCACGCTGCGACCGTGGCGACGAGCGTGCCGCTGCCGGGATTGACCCGCCTCCTCCGCCGGCGCAAAAGGGCGCATCGGGATATCAGTCGTCCGAAATGCTCGCGTGTAAGGCAACGACGTTCTCTTCATAGTTGTTCTCTGGCCCCTGGTTTCCAGTACGAAGAAGCCCAGCGCCGAGTACCGCGGCTGCGGCCGCAAGGACGGCGCCAATGAAGAAGGCAAGGTGATAGCCGCTATTCAGCGCAAATGGCGAATCTACTCCCGACAGGAGCAGGTAGTTCGTGCGAGCAGCAGAAATGCTTGCGACGATCGCTAGTCCGAGTGCGCCACCCATAGTGAACGCGGTGTTGACGACTCCCGAAGCGAGGCCGGATTCGCCCGGCCCCATGCCACTGGTCGCCGCAAGCAAGAGCGGGGTGATCGCAGTACCGCTACCCAAACCTAGAAGGAGCATGCCAGGTAGCACGTCAACGCTCAGACTCCCGTGCACCGGCGCCCGCGCGAACAGCACGAGCCCCGCTGCGGCGAGCAGTAAGCCGGTCGTCAATGGTGGCTTGATCCCGAAACGGATGACGAGCTTTGCCGAAAGGCCCAGGGAGAACGCTGCGGCGATAAGGTTAGCCGGCAGAAAGGCAAAGCTGACCTGCAGTGGGGTGTACTCGAGCACGAGCTGCAGATAAAGCGCAGCCATGAAGCACCATACGAGTATGGCAGCGGCCACTAGCAGCCCGGCACAGTTGGCAACCGCCAGATTGCGCAGCCGAAAGAGACCGAGCGGCATGAGGGGCGCTCGCACTTGGGCCTCGATTCCGATGAATAGCAACATCAACAGGGCGGCGCTGACAAGGAGTAAGGCAGTCTGGGCGGAACTCCAGCCAGTGTCGTTGACGGTGACTACTGCGTAAACAGCAAGCATCAACGACGTGGTCACCGTCACAGCGCCAGCTATGTCAAGACGTCCGGCTGCCTTCGGCGTGCAGCTGTCCGGAAGCAACGTGACACCCAGTGCGTAAACCATTGCCCCGATTGGAAGATTCACCAAGAAGATCCAGTGCCAATTCAACGCGCTCGTCAACGTGCCGCCCAATAATAGACCCAGGCTTCCGCCGCCAGTGCTGACAAAGCCATAGATTCCCATCGCTTTGGCACGCTCATGCGTTTGCACAAACAAGTTGATCGTTAAGGAGAGCGCGACCGCCGAGACGACCGCGGCCCCTAGCCCCTGCGCTGCTCTGGCAGCAATGAGCAGCCCCTGCGAGTTCGCGAGCCCGCAGGCAAGCGACGCGAGAGTAAAAAACGCGATCCCAAGCAGGAAAACGCGGCGGTGGCCGAACAGATCGCCCAGGCGGCCGCCGAGAAGCAGAAAGCCGCCGAAGGCGAGCAGGTACGCATTCACAACCCAGACGAGTGAGACTTCCGAGAAGCCGAGATCGGTCCTGATCGACGGCAACGCAACATTCACAATTGTCGTGTCGAGGACAATCATAAGCGATCCAAGGCACAGGACGATGAATGCCCACCAACGCTTACGTCCGTCAACTTTTCGATGTTGGTTAATGAGTTCCCTCTCTGCAGTGCTGTGGCCGATCCGACCCCAGCGCGGGCACACGCTTGGCGCACCACGGGCACCCCAGGTCGGTTTCACGCGCGGGTCAGTATGAACGCTTACTGTGCCATCTTACACGTGTACGCAGGTGCGGGCGATCAACCCGGATCATGAGAAGATACCGGTCCATCAGCGCACGTGCGGCGTGCGAGGGGGAGTCTTAATGCACACAAACCGTGCGAAGTCACTTTCTTCGGTCTAATCTGCCACGTGAACCAAGCTGTCCCTGTCAGTCATCAAACTCGCCCCCTCTAGGATCAGTCAAGATTCCGGTAAACAAGACCTCCAACACCGCATTCGTATGCCGATCCCGAACCTCCTTCGTCAGCACATCAATACCGTACGCCTCCAGCATCCGGTTGCGGCTGGCGATAAACTGATAACTCGCCCCCGCGATGATCTGCGACAAATGATACGGCGGTACCATCGACTTGATCTTCCCATCCTTCTGCGCCGCCTCAACCAGCCCGGTAAACAACGAATACAGCGGTGCAAGATACTTCTTGGAGAGCCAGGTCAACCGCGGCCCGCGGGTCTCGCTCTCCCGGATGATGACCCGAAAGACCTCCGGCCGATCAGCAACGATGGCAATGTAGCGGCGAATGAAGAACTTCAACCGACTGACTGAATCGAATTCCGTCAGATCATTCATGGTCTCGTTCAGGTTGCGTAACACATCACCCAGTCCGTATTCGAGCGCGGAGCGCCACAGCTCCTCCTTGTTCGCGAAGTAGTAGTGGATCAGGGTGGGCGAAACCGGATGCTGGCGCGCAATGTCCGCTATGGAGGCCCCTCCGAAGCCATGCAGGCTGAAGGTCTTGAGGGCTGCGTCGAGAATCCCCTTGCGAGTCTCACCTTCGTCGGCGGCTCCTGAGTTGCGGGGGCGGCCGCGCGGTTTTGCTTTGGGCGCACCCTGATCCTGTAGAGCGGCGCGCGCAGGCTTTGCTTTGGACACGCTCCGGCTTGTCAAAAGATTCTCTCTGTTCCCGATGAAAGGCACAGCGTCCAATTCTGAACAGTCATCCGTAGATTGCGAGATCGGCAGCCTGCGGCACGGGCCAGCAAAGGTACAGTCACGTGACTGCACCACACTGTTGCCTGGCCAGGCTCACCTAAGCATTTTCGCTGCTTCTGGACTCCACAGGAAACGTTAGCATTCCCGCAAAGAGCACGTCGAGGACCGCATTCGTATGTCGATCGCGCAGTTCCTTAGTGCTGACATCGATTCCGTACACCTCCCGCATGCGAACCAGGCTCGCCATGAATTGATAGCTCGCGCCGGCGATGATCTGGGAGAGGTGATAAGGTGGAATCGTCGCCTTGATCTTGCCTTCTGCCTGAGCCGCCTCAATCAGGCCCGTCCACAGGTTATAGAGGGGAGTCAGATGTTGTCGGGTAAGCCAGGCCAGACGTGGGCCGGCAGTCTCGCCCTCCCGTGTGATGATGTCGAACACCTCCGGCCGCTCCGCCACGATAGCAATGTAGCGCCGTATGAAGAATTTCAGCCGGGTGACCGAGTCAAGGTCCGTGAGGTCATCCAATCTGTCGCTGAGTTCCCGAACGACATCGCCGATACCGTGCTCGAGTGCCGCGCGCCACAGCTCACTCTTGTTCTGGAAATAGTAGTGAATGAGCGCTGGCGATACGCCGTGATTGCGCGCGACTTTCGCAATCGATCCGCCGCTGAATCCGTGCACGCTGAACGTCTTAAGGGCCGCATTGAGAATCGTCCTGCGCCTCGCCCGATCCTCCAGAGCACCTGGCGAATGGAGCCGGAGGGGACTGTGAGCGGTTGCTCCCTGGGCAGTTGCCGACCGGAAACTACCGGATTTCACGTTCGTACGATGCTGCCTGGACATTAGGACGTCCTCCCTGCTCCCGTTGCGCCAATCAGGTCCTCGCCTTCTGTGGGGCCATAGCATCCCCTGCTAATCGCAGAGCTTTCGAGGCGCCATTGCGTTCGCCCCGCAGGACAGCAGAATGCGACTGTTGTCAGGAATTGTCCATGCGATCGGCGGGCTGCGCCAGCCAGGCACCGCAAATCTGTTGTCAGTGAATTCGCAGTAGTTCGTTCAAACTCTCTCCCGATATGAGGGCGCAATCTCGCATCCCGCTGAGCAGGCGACCGAGAAACCTCTCCCTCGCAGTCTAGGCCACACGAGCTATGCGTTTTACGCCGCTAACCTGCTGACAGTTTGAAACCAGTTGCTTCAAGGGCTGGCGGCTCGTCCAGAAGCGCACGTTCTCGCGATGCCCTCGGCCAACATGCCGCTTGATTTGCCGCTCCGATACCTCGCTGACGCAGTGAGCGCTGAGAAAGTCTATGAATGACCTCACCGCAGGAAGCATTCCACGCCGTGACGGGAACACAACCTGGATCTCACACAGCGGCGCGAGGAATTCAGGCAGCACGATCTCCAGATGGCTCTCCCGCAGATCCTCCAGAACTGCGGCCAGCGGTAACTGAGCGATTCCAATGCCATGCACGGCAGCTTGACGCACTAGCGCCATGTCGTCGGCGATCAGTGTGGGCTCATGGCGGATCTGAACTTCCTGTTCGTTCGGATCGACCAGCTTCCACACATGGGGACCCTGAAACGAGGCGTAGCTGAGGCTGGGCATTTTTGCCGCCTCGGCCGGTGAAGTCGGACGCCCGTGTGACTCGAGAAATCCCGGGCTCGCGACCAGCACCTGCTGGACGATTCCGAGCGAGCGCATGATCAATCCCGAGTCCTCACTCGGGACCTGCCGGATCCGGATACAAAGGTCGAAATTCTCCTCGATGTCCACTTTCCGGTTAGTCGCTTCCATCGCGATGCGAACATCGGGGGTCTTTTCAACGAATAGTGGAATCAGCGGACCCACGAGTAACTGCGCAATGATGGGGGGACAGCTCACCCGTATCATTCCGGCAGGTCTCGCTCGAGCGCAGGCCGCCCGGTCGTAGGCCGCCTTTGCCTCGGCAACCATCTTCACGCAGTACCCATGGAACTCCATGCCGAGATCGGTTACCGCGAAATGCCGCGTGGTGCGTTGCACCAACCGAATGCCCAAGCGCTCCTCCAGCTGACCTACCCGGCGACATATACTCGATCGAGCAACGCCAAGCGCCTGTGCCGCGCCCGTGAAGCCGTTGTGTTCGACAACTTGTGAAAATATGTACAAGTCGTTCAGGTCGTGCATATCTGCCCCTCAACACGCGCCCAATCTCCGTTGGGCTGACGTGTGTCAGATTTATGAAGTCCTCAATAGGCCTGACGATACCATCAATTTT
>Ga0163163_10003183_pt1 | contig 13912 bp, 9 predicted proteins | sample S65metaG_FD_119766 | JGI IMG/M metagenome (GOLD analysis project Ga0163163, IMG submission 119766) | Switchgrass rhizosphere microbial communities from Kellogg Biological Station, Michigan, USA - S6-5 metaG | ecosystem: Host-associated > Plants > Roots > Rhizosphere > Soil | place: USA: Michigan... | reverse complement strand
GGGCTCATCGACACCGGGGAGCTCGCGGGCTGCTCCGACGCGGAGATCGACCGGGTCACTGAGGCGCAGGGAGCCGGGTCGATGCCGGCAAGCTACCGAGACTTCCTACGGATCGCCGGACGCGGCTCGGGAGCGTTGCTGCGGGGTTCCGACTACACCTTCGACGACCTGCTCACCCTCAAGGCGGGAGCGCGGGCACTGCTGGTCGAGAACGACGAGGACCCGGCAGTCCTCGACGGCACGCTGGTCTTCCTGATGCACCAAGGCTACTTCTTCAGCTACTTCCCGGCAGAGGCATTGACCGTTGCCGACCCACCCGTCCTCAGCTACGAGGAAGGAGGCAGTCCGGCCTCGAAGTCGACGTCCTCGTTCCTGGAGTATCTGAGTGGCTACGAAAGGACGTTGCGCGCCATCCGCGCGCGGGCCGGCGAGCACACATGATCTCCACTTGGCGGAGCAGAAGATCAGGCGTGCCCGGCCGGCCCCGCGCGAGTATGTGATCCGTGCCCGCGGAGTTGGGGCCTCGCATCGAGCAGAAATGGGCCGACTTCGCCGGGGCCGGGCCTTTACACCACCGTGACTTCGACAGTTCGATTGTCAGGATCGCGCAACAGATGCGTGCCCACGGTGAGTCGACGGTCCTTCAGAAGACCATGGGGAACGGTGAGACCGACGCGGAGCCTGCCCGTGGGACCGCGCCTCCCCGACGGATAGATCTCGAGAACACCGCCGTCGGCGAGCACTGCGGCCAAGTGCTCGGGCCCCTCTTCATGTCGTTCGACGACGAAGTCCAAACCCAGGTTTTCGTAGAAGAAGCGGCAGGCTTGGATATCGTTCACGTAGAGGACGATCAAGGTGACGCGCGGGCCCTGAAACGTCTTGCCGTCCGCATCGTCGAGCAGATCGGCTTTCGCTTCGGGGCTCGGGCGCTCGGAGGTCGGTCCCGTGTGCGGGCGATCCGGAAGATCGCCTTTCTGCCGTTGATGCGTGGCCAACCGTCCCCCGTTCCCACATTGACGCTATTGTGGTCAGTCTGTCACATGAGGTCACACAGGGAGAGTTGCCGTTCGGTACGGCGAAGGGTTGCCATGGGGCAGGTCGAGGATGCCGAGACGCTGCAGGCTGAGCTACGTCGGGGCGTCGATGCTGATGCGCCTGGCCCGGACGTGGTCACGACGGTGGCCGGGTTTGACGTCGCGTATGACACCGACTCCGATCTGGTCGCGGGTGCGGTCGTGGTGCTCGCCGCACCGGGTTGGGAGATGATCGCCTCGGCCACCGCGGTTGGTCAGGCAGCCTTTCCCTACGTTCCGGGCCTGCTGTCGTTTCGGGAGTTGCCTCCGCTGCTTGAGGCATGGAAGGTCGTCATCCCACAGCTGACCGCTCCGCCCGATCTGCTGGTGTGCGATGGCCATGGCATTGCACACCCCAGGAGGTCCGGGCTCGCCTGCCATCTCGGCGTCGTCCTGGACCTACCGACGATCGGGGTGGCGAAGACGCAGTTCGTCGGTGAGCACTCGTCGCCCGGGACGCGCCGGGGCGACCGAACGGCGATCATCCTCGACGGCGAGCCGGTGGGTGCCGCGCTGCGGACCCGCGACGACGTCCGCGAGGTGTACGTCTCGGTCGGGCATCGGACCAACCTGGACTCCGCCTGCCGGTGGGTGCTGGACCTGTGCCCTCGCTACCGGCTGCCGGAGACGACCCGAGCGGCCGATCACCTCAGTCGAAGGGCGCTCGCGGAAGCCCGAACAGCGGCTCTTTAGCCCCCCGGCAAGGCTGGTCCGTGGCGTCGCCGCGCCGCACCCTTGATCGTCGTATCCAGAGGGAAGACATGACGATCGAGGGCAGGGCGGCGCCGAGGATCCCACCAGATCACGGCCAGGTCCGTGATCTGGTGGGATGTTCAGGCCTCCAGCACCGAAAGGCCCACCAGATCATGGTCGGGATCCATGATCTGGTGGGCCTTTCGGCACCCCACGCCGAGAGCCCGACTGCCGCACTCATCAATCCATGGGTTCTGGCACCCAGCTGACCGGAGTCCGCCCCACAGGCCATGGCCGGACCCGATGAGGGGACTGGGTAGTTTCGGTTGTCAGTTCCAGCACCGAAAACCCCACCTGATCGCCCGGGCCAGCCAGGGAACGGACGAGGGCCGGCGGGCGCGTCTGATCCCCGCTTCCAGAACGGAGATCAGATGCGCCCGGCCGGCTCGCGGAATGTGTGATCCTTCGTCGGCGCGTCAGCGGGCCGGTGGGGTGGGGCTCGGCAGGTAGAGCTGGGAGCCGCGGGCCGTGAACTCGGTGGCCTTTTCGCGTAGGCCGGCCTCGATGGCCTCGGTGGAGTCGAGGCCGTGTTCGTCGGCGTAGCGGCGGACGTCCTGGGTGATCTTCATCGAGCAGAAGTGCGGGCCGCACATCGAGCAGAAATGGGCCGACTTCGCCGGGGCCGCGGGCAGGGTCTCGTCGTGGAAGGCCTGGGCGGTCTCCGGGTCGAGCGCAAGGTTGAACTGGTCGGTCCAGCGGAAGTCGAACCTGGCCGCGGACAGGGCGTCGTCCCAGGCCTGGGCGCCGGGGTGGCCCTTGGCGACGTCGGCGGCGTGCGCGGCGATCTTGTAGGCGATGACGCCGGCCTTCACGTCGTCGCGGTCGGGCAGCCCGAGATGTTCCTTCGGGGTCACGTAGCAGAGCATCGCGGTGCCGTACCAGCCGATCATCGCCGCGCCGATCGCCGACGTGATGTGGTCATAGCCCGGCGCGATGTCGGTGGTGAGCGGGCCGAGCGTGTAGAACGGCGCGTCGTGGCACAGCTCGCGCTGCAGGTCCACATTCTCCTTGATCTTGTTCATCGGGACGTGCCCCGGACCTTCGATCATCACCTGGACGTCGTGCTCCCAGGCGACCTTCGTCAGCTCGCCGAGCGTCGCCAGCTCGGCGAGCTGGGCGTCGTCGTTCGCGTCGGAGATCGAGCCCGGGCGTAGCCCGTCGCCGAGCGAGAAGGTCACGTCGTAGGCGCGCAGGATCTCGCAGAGCTCGGCGAAGTGGGTGTAGAGGAAGTTCTCCTCGTGGTGCGCCAGGCACCAGGCGGCGAGGATCGATCCCCCGCGAGAGACGATTCCGGTACGCCTACGCGCGGTCATCGGCACGTAGCGCAGCAGTACTCCGGCATGGACAGTCATGTAGTCGACGCCCTGCTCGGCTTGTTCGATGACCGTGTCCCGGTACAGGTCCCAGGAGAGATCCTCGGCACGGCCGCCGGCTTTCTCCAGCGCCTGGTAGATCGGCACGGTGCCGACGGGCACGGGCGAGTTGCGCAGGATCCACTCGCGGGTGGCGTGGATGTCGCGGCCGGTGGACAGATCCATCACGGTGTCCGCGCCCCAGCGGGTCGCCCAGACCATCTTCTCGACCTCCTGCTCGATCGAGGAGGACACCGCCGAGTTGCCGATGTTTGCGTTGATCTTCACGAGCAGGTTCCGGCCGATCGCCATCGGCTCGGACTCGGGATGGTTGACGTTCGCCGGCAGCACGGCCCGCCCGGCTGCGATCTCGTCGCGGACGAGCTCGGGTGCGAGGCCCTCCCGGACGGCGACGAACTCCATCTCGCGGGTGATCTCACCGCGCCGGGCGTAGGCGAGCTGGGTGACGGCCACGCCCGGTATGGCCCGCCGCGGGCGCCGGTCACCGACGAAGGGGGCGACGGCTGGTCGGCGCGTGGCCTGGTCATCGGCCTCGACACCGCCGGCCCCGACACGGCCGGCCCCGGCACCGTCGGCCCCGATGCCGTCGGCGCCGCCCGGCTGGCCGGAGATCTCGGCGGTGTCGCCACGCGCCTCGATCCACGGCGCCCGACCGGCGGCGAGACCACGCCGGACGTCGATGGTGACCTCCGGATCGGCATACGGACCGGACGTGTCGTAGAGGACCACCGAGTCACCGGTGGACAGCACCACCTCCCGCATTGGGACGCGCAAGGCGCCGCCGGGACCGGAGGAGCCGGTGAGGTAGGTGCGCCGGCTGCCCGGCAGCTCCGCTTCCCGCTGGTTCGCCGGCGACGATCCTGTCGGCGAACCAGCCGGATGGGCGGACGTGGAGTCAGCGGACGGAGAAGAGTCAGTGGACGGAGAAGGAGGGGGCGGGAAAGGAAGGGACGGAGTGGATGCGAGGCCGTCGTTGCTCGGCGCCGCGGTGCCAGTGGACACAGGGGTGGGACGGGCGGACTGCGCCATGAGAAAAGCTCCCTACGCCGGCATTACCCGGACAGGTTCGGCGGTCGGCGACCCCGGGCCTGATGCCCAGCCGCCCTCTCAGCCTCCTGAGGTGGAAGCTCCCGCGGTTCGTTCGACCGAACCTACGACACGTCACGGGCCGCCGTCTCGATTTCCGGCTCCCGCAGTCCCGCCGCGCGTCGCCCTCGACCATCGACCGGGCCGGAGCCGAGATAGAGACAGAGATCGGAACTACCCGACGGGCGGATCGAACCCGGCCGCACCCCGCTCTGCCCCCTGCGCTCCGCCGGACGCCTGGTCAAGCGCCGGGGTCAGCGCCGTGACGAATCCGGGCGCGCGGACCCCGCCGGCACGCGCCGGCACGCCCGCCCAGCCACGCTGGCGCAGCGCGCTCGCCACGGCGGTCCCAACCCGGTCCGGCTCCTCGCGCAAGATCCGCATGGGCACCCGCAACATCAGCTGATCGGCCCGCCGGCCGGCCCGGCCTGAGTGCGCGATCATCTGGATGCCGACCGGCCCGGACTGGGCCCGGCCGCCTCGAGCGCCGGGGGCCGTCTCCGGGGCGGCGGGCACGGTGGCGGTGCGGATGCCCGGGGCCGAGATCACACCGAGCTCGACCCGGACCTGCCAGGGCTCGTACTGGACGTCCAACCCGTTCGGAACCTGGGCGTCCGGCCGTTCCCGTCGGCTGGGTGGCAACCCGAAGCGCTTCTCGACCCGCCGGTAGAGGAGGTCAGGGACCCACAAAGCATCGGCGTCAAGATCGTCGAGAGCATCACCGATCACCTGCCGCCGGCTGATCGGACCGCGGCGCGCGAGCGCCGCGCGTACCTCGTCGGACTCGACGATCCCGCTCGCGACGGCGACCGCCAAGATCGTCCGAGCGTCCTCATGGCCCTGCGCCCATTCCGCCATGTCGACGACCGAACGCGGCAGCGCCGTGCGCGGTGGCCACGCGTCGAGGTGGAGGTCCTCGTCGCCGAGCCGCGCGGTTGCCCGGATCCGTACCCCTGGGCGTGGGGTGACCCGCCGGCCCGAGGCCAGCAGCACGGTCAGCCACGGCTCGGTGTAGCCACGCAGCCCGCTCAGCGCGGCCGCCGAGGCACCGCCGAGCAGGGCATCCGGGCCGATCGACACGAGCGCGCACCAGAGCCGCTGGATCAGGGTCAACGGGCCCGGGTGGGCCACCACGACGTCGCCGGAGTACAGCTGCCAGGAGCCGTTGTCGAGACGCCGTCGGATCTCGGCGCGGGTGAGACCGGCGGCCGTGGCTTCCTTGAAGGTCAGCACGCCTGCTCGCCGCGCGGCGAGCGCGGGCACCGGGTCGTCACCCGGCTCGCCGGCGCGCGGCGCGGGCAGCGGCTCGCCTACCGGTGAGCGGGCGGCGCCCGCGCCGCCGATGACGGCCAGCGGGCTGTCGGCCCGGGCGGTACGGCCGTCCGGAGATTGGTATATAAGCATGAGAAGCACAATGAACGCCCCAATGGGCGCAGGGCTCAACAATCACACATCTGTGGATAACCAACGCAAAGCAAACGAGCCGGCGGGCCTGGACCTGACACCGCCGGGATCTGGCCCAGCCCGCGGGCGCCTGGGTCGCCATCGGTGCCCCAGCTACCCGGCGCCGGCGGGCAGGTGCGGCGGGCAGGTGCGGCCGGGCTCAGCCGGCGGCGGGGCGCTCGGCGGCCAGCAGCCGGGCCAGGATGAGCGGCGGCTCGATCCATGCCCCGCTCGCGGACCCGGAGTTCCTGGGACCGGTGCGGACCGCGCCCCGCTACCGGTTCTGGTCGTTCCGTGACGAGCGCTGAGCGTTCCTCTACCGGCCAGCCAGGCCAGACGGGTCGTCAGCTCACCGAGCACCTGGGCTAGGCCTCGAGGCGGGCGACTACGCGATAGGCGTTGGCGCGTTCACCCTTACGCATGACGGGCACCAGCAGGGCGCCCAGGACGCCCGCCAGAATCGCCGGCGCGATGGCGGCGACGAGTACCAACGCACGGGCGAGCCAACGTACGACCGAGGCCGGCGAGCCCGGCAGCCAGGGCAGCGTCGGGCTCGGTGCGAGCGCCTGGGTGGCCAGTCCCACCGCGGCGAGCAGGTCACCCGGTTCGTGCGCCTCGCCGAACTGGACCAGCACGGTGCGCATCCCACGGTCCGTCAGCGCGGCGATCAGGTTGTCGACCGGGATGAGCTGGCGTATCCCAGGCACACCCCACCCCTGCCACAACCGCCCGAGAAACCGTGCCCCCAGGCTGCCGGAATTCGCCAGCTCCATCACGAGGTAGCCACCGGGGCCGAGTGCCTTCACCGCCGCGTCCAGGTCGCCGGACGGATCTCTGCTGCGTTCCAGGTAGCCGAACATGCTGATGACGTCATACTGGCCGGTGACCGACTCGGCGATGTCCATGAAGCTTGCGGGGTAGGCACGATCAACCCAGCCACGCCGATGCGCCAGCCCGATCATCTCCGGCGGCCCCACACCGTCGAACACGGTACGCGGCCACACCGAACGGGCCGCGTTGCAGAACGATCCGGTGGCGACGCCGGCGCCGGCACCGACATCGAGCCACGCCCGCGGAAGCATGAACGGGCGCACGAGCTCCGCTCGGGCACGCAGCCGGGCCGCACGCGCGGTGACGGCCGCCTCGGCGCGCGTCTCGTTCAGGCCGTCGGCGCGGTCGCGCTCGTAGAGCACCCGCCCGGCCGGCGTGAGCCGCGGGTTCTGGAAGACATGCCCGCAGGCGAGGCACTCGTCGAGCTGGAACCGGCCGGGCTTGCGGAACTCCAGGTCTCGGGTGACCAGCCGGATCGCCAGGTCGTAGGAGCCGCACCAGGGACAGTCCGGGCGGCTGTCGGCGAAGAAGCTCTCCGAGCCGTCGGCGAAGGCCCGTTGGTAGCGCTCACGTCGTGCCGCGGCCACCTCCTTGGCCTGGGCCTTGACGGGGTCGGCGGGCAGCCCGGCGGCCTTCGCCTCCGTGGCAGCCTTCCGGGCCCGCTGCCAGGAGCGCACCGTGCTGACGGAGTACTCGATCCCGGCGGTGATCCGCACGATCGGGCTGCGGATCAGGTCACGCGGGGCGACCGGCACCCGGCCCGCGCAGACGAAGAACGGCTGGCACCAGAACAGCGCCGTGGCGGCCAGGCCCCAGGGCCGGTTCAGGTGCACGCCGACGACCGTCGCCGCGTCCCGCAGCGTCGGCAGGTAGAGGTTGATCGGTTTGACGACGTTCCACGAACGCCGCTGCACCCGCACCCGGGTGGCGCCGTCGTCGCGGGCGGCCCGCAGCCCGGGCAGCACCGCGAGGTCGGTGCTCGCCGACGCGTGCCGCTTGAGCCGTTCGGTGATCTCGACGAGCTCGACCGGCGTGTAGTCGTCGCGTACCTCGACCCCAGCCCGGTGGGCGACCTCGGCGCGGATCAGCAGCGCCTGGAACGCTCCCCGCCCGGGCGCGAGCCGGTCGGCCCGGTAGGTGCGGGTATCGATCATCCGGGCGACGTCGAGCGCCCGCTCGATGGTCAGGTCGGCTGGCACCAGGTCGAGCACGTCGAGCCGTTCCCGGCTGGCGTGATAACTCGCGGACCGCTTGGCCGCCTCGGTGAGCTCGACGCCGGCGGCGCAGACGAACACGTGGTCCGGGTCGACCGGGCGCCCGGACGCGGGCAGGGTGTCGAGCCGGCGCAGTCGGCCGCGCAGCCGCACCCCGTTGACCAGCAGGCCGGCGACGACCAGGATCGGCGCCCACCAGAGCAGCGTCCCCACGGCCTATCCGGCCGCCAGGTGGCCAGCCAGGAGACTCACGTCGTCTGCCGTCACGGCAGGAGCTTCTCGAGGTACGCGGCGCCCGCGGCGACGCCGCCGGCGGCGGCGAAGTCGCCTTGTAGCCGTTGGGCGGCCGTCTGGTATGCCGAGTCGCCGAGCACCGACCCGACGGCCGCGGCGACGCCCGCGGCGTTGACCAGGCCGAAACGCACCCGAACCCCGGCGCCGGCGCGGGTCACCTGCTCGGCGATCAGCGGCTGGTCGTCGCGCACGGGCGCGATGACGAGCGGAACGCCCTGGGACAGCGCCTCGCAGACCGTGTTGTTGCCGCCGTGGCAGACGACGGCCGACAGGTGGCTCATCAGCTCGAGCTGCGGCACCTTGTCGCGGACGAGCACGCCGGCCGGCGCGGCGGCGGCGAGGTCGTCGACGATGCCCGGCGGGGCGACGATGACGGTCTGCACCCGGTCGGACATCCCGGCGAGCGCCTCCGTCGCGACCCGCAGGAACCGGCCGCCGGCCTCGCGGGTGACCGTGCCGAGTGAGACGAGCACCTTGGCCCGGGCCGGGTCGAGCCACGACCAGGGAAAGTCGGGCTGCGGCTGCCGAAGCCCGGCGCCGGAGCCGATGAACACCGTCCCCGGCGGCAGCGTCTCGGCGGCCTCCGGCGTGCGCAGCAGCGCGGGCACCGAGCACACCAGCGTCAGCTGGTCGGAAAAGCGCAGGTCGCCGCCCGCGGCCTCCTCGGCCGGCACACCGGCGGCGAGCTGGAACTCGCGCAGCCGGTCGTCCACCCACTGGCCGACCGCGGCCATCACCCCGTACGGGTTGTCGAACTCCGCGGAGGTGGTCGCGAGCGTCACCCACCGCAGCCGGCGTCGGCGGGCGAGCAACGCGGCACCGATCGCCTGCTGGTCGACGACGAGGACGTCGGGACGAAAATCATCGACGACCGGTTCCAGGTCCGTGGCCATCACGGCGCCCAGCGGCACGAGGAAGTCCTCCCAGAGGAACTTGATCGAGCTGGGTCCGCGTTGCCGGCGGGACTTCTCCTCGATCTCGGTACGCTCGCCCGAGGTGATCGCCTCGGGCAGCTCGATCAGCCGCAGCGACGCGGGCACGAGGGGGCGCACGACGCTGGCATGGCCGGTGATGGCGACCTCGTGACCGCGCTCGACCAGCTCGCCGGCGATGGCGACGGCTGGGTACACGTGTCCTGCCAGCGGCGGGACGACGAAAAGGATGCGGCCCACGTCCTCATCACTCCTCGAGGATCACGCGATGATGACGAAACCCCGCCCGGCCGGAGGCCGGCATCACCGGCGCTACCGGCACGGCGAGCCGGCCCCGGAGGGCCGTGGTGCGTACCGCCCGTGGCGTCACTGCTCGCTCGACACCCCATTACTCGACGCGGCGGACACCGTCGAGGTTGCGCCGGCCGCCACCGCGGCAGCCGCGGCAGCCGCGGGCGCGTCGCCCTCGGTCCCGTCAGCCTTCACCGCTTCGGCCGCTCGGCGCTCGGCGTTGAGGTCCGACGGGATGGTGCGGGAGAGCACCCAGTCCGCGAGCTCGAAGTTCCGGCCGCCGGGCATGGTGTACGGCGGTATCGGGGCATCGCGGTCGAGCAGCCACCAGCGCAGCAGCTCGCGCAGGTAGTCGACGGCCTCCCGCAGCACCATGTGGGTGTGGCGCTCGAGCACCACCAGCGTACAGTCCGGCACGAGTTTGGCCAGGCCTTCGCCCTGCTCGATGATCTCGGAGTTGCCGCCGTAGACGGCCAGTACGGGCACCGGCAGGGCGCGCAGGCGCTCGGGTGAGAACGGCTCGGTCGCCAGCATGTCCTCGGAGATCGTCGTGTCCCGCAGCAACGACTGCGCGGACCGCATGATCCGGCCGACGGCGCGACCAGCGCTGTAGGTAAGCCACTCCTCGACTTCGTCGTCGGAGATCGCGGCGAGTACCTGGGTGAGCGACCGAGCCATCTCCTCACCGAGACCCTCGATGCGGAATGGCGGCTCGATCAGGGTGAGACTTGCGACCCGTTCGGGGAACTCCACGCCGTAGGTGAGCCCCATGGTCGCGCCATAGCTGTTGCCGACCACGTGCACCGGACGCTCGACACCAAGTTCGTCGAGCATGGCGGACAGGTCGGCCATCGCGTTCGCGATGCCGTATCCACTCGGAGTGCGCTCGCTCTTGCCGTGCCCGCGCAGGTCATAGCAGATGACCTCGCAACCGGCGTCAGCCAGCGCGTTGCCCAGCGAGAAGTAGAAACTCGCCAGGTTGTCGATCACCATGCCGTGCAGCATGACGACGACCGGTGCATCGGGGCGTGGCCCACCGGGCGGCGTTAGTCGCTGGACGTGCAGGCGCACACCGTTCGCGACGACCTCAGCCACGGTCGGACTCCTTCCTTGGCGTCCCGTCAGGGCACACCGACCTCGCTGGGTGCGCCGGCCATGCCGGCCCTGCCCCACTTCGTACCAGCCCGGCCGGTCCAGCCGACGAGCAGCTAGGTCGCGAGGCGGTGTCGGAGGTGATGTTGCGCTGGTTCGTTTTTCGTGCAACCCAGCCACCGATGGCGACGGCGCATCGGCGCTGCGTCCGGGGTCCCTGCCGAATCGGCGAAGCCGGATTCGGGAGGTCTGGCAACCACCTCGCCGATCTGGAACCGGTCGGACCACCGTCATATGCATCAGCCCAGAAAAAGGCCGTCGGGCGCGAAGCGTCCCGGACCTCCCAAATCGGCTCCGCAAGCTCCGCCAATCCGGCAGGAACCCCGGATTCGGCAGGAACCCCGAGGCGGAGCGCCGCAGGGCGCTCCGCGCCCGTTAGCGGCGACCGCCTCATGCTGCGGCGCCGGCCCGGAGGGAGTCGGCGATGAAGTGGACGACCTCACCGACCTGCATGTTGATCACGCGGTCGACGTCCATCTCGGCGAGGAAGCCGACGAAGTCGACCTGCTCGCCGTAGCTGCCGCGCATCCGGTCCGCCAGCGTGACGAACTCGATACTCTCGAGCTCGAGGTCCTCGTTGAACGAGGTGTCCATGGTGATCTCCATGTCCACCACGTACTCCTCGCCGATCACCTCACGCAGCATCTCGGCGACCTCGCCGAGGACCCGCGCTTCGAGGGCATCCTGCGCCGGGTCGGCCGCGCGGAGGGTGTCCTGAACGGTCATGATGTGTGCGCTCCTTCGTCACAGGTGCTCGGGGCCGGCAGGCGCCGGCCCGGACAGCGGCGAGGCCTCTCGCCGCCGACGGCCAGGCTCAGGTGTTGGTGGATCCGAGGCGGCCGGTCGGTCGGCAGGGGGCTGAGGACTCGCCGAGACGGCGGGGTCACGGGGCTGGCGGGCAAGTGCCGCACGCTCGATGGACGGCGATGTCCAGGCGACGACGTGGTCACCGAGGCGCACCGGGTCGGCGCCACCGGTCTCCCGCCGGACCCGGCCCATGCCGTCGACCGTACGCAGCGCCACCCAGCGTCGGCGCTGCGGCCCCGATTCTGTGAGTACGGTGACGCGCAGCAGCAGTGGCGGCTGCGTCGGGCCGGTCTCGGCGGGACGCACCGGTGCCGACTTGATCCCCTCGGCCGTGACCTGGTCCGGCCCGAGAACAACCTCGTCCGACAGACCGGCCACGAGGCCTGGCTCGGCGGCCGGCCGCCGATCGACGGCGGTGCCAACACCGACGACCAGGTCGGGCGCGGCCGCAAGGCCGGTGTCGTTTTGGTCGGTGGCGCCGGCACCGACCGGGATGACCCGGTCGACGACGTAACGGCGCGGCCGTCCTTGCAGGCCCGTGCCATCGGCCTTGGCGACCGCCTCCTTAGCGGCCCACATCCGGGTGAACCAGGCGGTCCGCGCCAGTTCCGCGGCCTCGTCGGCGGCATCCGGTCCTTCGACATGACCGTTCGCCGACGCGGCGGCGTCCGCCGCCCCACCGGTACCGGTCGGCCCAGCGGCGGCGAGCCCGAGGCCGGTGGGCTCGGCGTTGTTGAGCTTGGCGTCGCTGAGCTTGGCGTCGTCGAACTCGGCGTCGTCGAACTCGGCGTCGTCGAACTCGGCGTCGGCCGCGTAGCCGGTCTGGGCATCGGCGCCGGCGGGGTCGCCGGCACCGCTGGTGAGCTCGGCCAACAGCCTGCGTTCGGAAACCGTCAGGCCCGCCGCGAGCGCGCCGGCGCTACGCGTCGCCACCGTCTCCAGGTCGATGCCTACGTCGCCCTCGGCGTCGACCAGCGCGACCGCGAGCTCCATCTTGTGCGCGATCGAGATCGACGGCGGCGGATCGGCGGGGATGCCCGGACGCTCGGGCAGCCGCGCGACGAACGGGCGGCCCGCGTCGTCGTTGTCGATGGCGACCTCGATACCCCACACCGGGCCGGCCCCGCGCCGCCACAGCCAGCGGCATACCGCGTCCTGGGCCGCGATCCGGCCGAGCAGCCACTGCCTGGCCGCGCGGGGATTCTTCCCGGCGAGCACCCGGCGGCGCTCGGCATCCAGGAAGTGGCGGACGACCAGCTCGCGAGAGGCGATGTCGCGCCAGTAGTCGGGGACGACGACCCAGCCATCCGGGCGGGGCTCGGCCACGGTGTTGCGCTCCGGGTCGCGCATGAGCAGCCACAGCCAGGCGTTCGCCGTGAATCGCCGGTCGGTCCAGCCGGTGACCTCGCACCAGACCGTACCGTCGGCCGACCGGACCTCCAGGTCGGCGGTGACGGTCTTGGGCGCGATGTCGCGGATGCGCACGACGCACGACATCCGCTCGCCCGGCCCGGGGTCCGGACCATAGAAGCGCATCTCGGTGACCGCCTGCGGCAGCAGCAACGAGTCGACGTCGAGGTGCTGCGTCGCCCAGTAGCCGTAGAGCTGGCCGATGGTGTCGAGCAGCGCGCCGGGCGCGCCGGTGACGACCAGCTGGCCGCGGGCGCCCAGGGGCGCGATGCCGTCGACGTGGGTGATGCCCTGGTAGCTCGGGCCGTGGAACATCCATCGGCCGCCGTACAGCTCGGCCGCCTGATGCGGTGACGGGGTCTCCTCGGGCAGCCGGCCGTCCGGCGGCAGGTCGACGGTCGAGGAGGTCTGGCCCGGGGCCGGCGGGTACGCGTCGGCGAACACCACGGTCACCCGGGCGAAGCCGTCCATCGACACCCGGACCGCGCCGTCCGGCAGCGTCGTACAGGAGATCGTCACCTCGACCGACGGCTCGATCGCCACCCAGCGCAGCGCCCGGACGTCCCGCACGGCGGCCACGACTCGGCCCGCCGCGGACGGCAGCGCCCGCGCCTGTTCGATCATCATCTGCAGGACGGCTGTCATCGGCATCACCGGGAACCGGTCCGACAGGTCCTGCCAGCCAGGGGGCTGCCGGTAGAAGCAGTGGTCGATGACGTGCGGCAGGTCGGCCAGCGACAGCGTCCGGCGCACCGTCGTCGTGATCGGCCCGAGGCCGCCGGCCCCGCCACCGACACGATCGTCGCCGCCAGGACCGGTAACGTCGCCGCCAGGAGCAGTAACGAGGCCGTCGCCGACGTTCGTCCGCACGCCGCCCCCGCCGGCACCGAAGCCGTCCCGGCCGGAACCGGCGCCGTTCCCGCCGGCAGGAGCCAGCCGGTGGTTGAGAGCCTGCGACGGTTCGTCCTGGAGCGGCAGTGCCTGGGGCGCCCGCCGGGCAGGCACGGGAGTCGATCTCGCGACCGCGCCGCGAAGCGCCGGCCTGCTGTCCCAGCGAGCGTGGACGTCGGCGAGGACGGCGGCGGCCTCGGAGATCGCCAGACCGAACTCGGCCAGCACCGGGTGCGCGGCCCCGCCGGCTGCGGCGGCGGTCGCGGCCAACGCCAGCAGATCGGCATCCGCGGCCCGGGCCGGCGCCGCCGGCGACGTGATCGAAGCGGCCGCGACCGCGGGCGCCGGCGCAGGCGCGGTTG
>Ga0163163_10003182_pt1 | contig 13913 bp, 8 predicted proteins | sample S65metaG_FD_119766 | JGI IMG/M metagenome (GOLD analysis project Ga0163163, IMG submission 119766) | Switchgrass rhizosphere microbial communities from Kellogg Biological Station, Michigan, USA - S6-5 metaG | ecosystem: Host-associated > Plants > Roots > Rhizosphere > Soil | place: USA: Michigan... | reverse complement strand
GGGATGCCAAAGTAGTCTTTGGCATGTGGCGATCACCGATCCCCTGGCCCTGCGGGCTCTGACCCATCCGCTCCGCCTCGACCTGCTGGAGCTGTTGACGGCCACCGGTCCGGCGACGGCCGCCCAGTGTGGACGCGTGCTCGGCGCGTCGCAGGCCAGTTGCTCGTTCCACCTGCGCCAGCTCGCCAAGTACGGGTTCGTGGCAGAGGCCGAGCCCGGGACGGACCGGCGCGAACGGAAGTGGGCCGTTCGCGACCCCCGTCCGACCGTCCGGGTCACCGGCCACGACGCGGTCCAGCGGGAACTGGAGCGGGTCGTGGTCGAGCGCGAGACCCGGGCCGTGCTCGACGGCCTCGAGCGCGACGACAACTGGGGCATGGTCAGCGCGCTCGCGACGGTGACCCGCGAGGAGGCCACGGAGCTCCGGAAGGCCTGGCTGGCGCTGATTCAGCCGTATACGCACAGGGCCAGCGGACCCGAGCAGCGCCTCGTCCGCTTCTTCATGGCAGCCACCCCGCTGCCCGCATCCGACCAGGAGGACTCATGACCCCGAAGTGGATCCACGGCGCCCCGGGCGAGCCGCCGATTCAGGTTCACTGGTACGACGAGCGCACGGTGATCCTGCGGCAGGCGAAGTCGCTCAACTACGAGGCGCCGTTCCTGTTCCTGCTCTTCGGCGACGCGCGGGCGCTGCTGCTCGACACGGGGGCGACCGAGGATCCGGAGCGGTTCCCGCTCCGACGCACGGTCGACGGGCTGGTCGACGAGTGGCTGTCCCGGCACCCCACCGACGGGTACGAGCTGGTCGTCGCCCACTCGCACGGACACGGTGACCACGTGGCCGGCGACGGCCAGTTCGCCGATCGTCCGTCCACTGTGGTGGTCCCGCGCGAGGTGGACGCCGTCCGGGAGTTCTTCGGGTTCGACGAGTGGCCGGCGCAGACCGTCACCTTCGACCTGGGCGGCCGGATCCTGGAGATCATCGGCTCCCCCGGCCACCACCAGGCCGCGATCACCATCTACGACCCGGCGACCGGCATCCTGCTCACCGGCGACACCGTCCTGCCTGGACGGTTGTACGTCTTCGACCTGTCGGCATATCTGTCCACAATGGACCGCCTGGTCGCGTTCGCCGCGACGAGGCGGATCACCGATGTCCTTGGCTGCCATGTCGAGATGAAGCGGCGAGGGCGCAAGGACTATCCGATCGGAGCCACGTACCAGCCCGATGAGCGGCCGCTGGAGCTGACCGCGGCCCACCTGAGCGCGGTGCGCGACGCGGCGGCGGCGATGGTCGGGCGGCCCGGCGTGCGCCGGTTCGCCGACTTCATCATCTACAGCGAGCCGCGCCGGCGTCACACGATCGCGCTGCTCGCCCGTGGACGGATCAACAAGCTACTCCACCGCCCGCGCTGACCGGGATCACCCCGCCGGCGAGCGCGACACACGGGCCTATCGCTGCCGGCTCGAGCCGGACGCGCGAGACTGTCAGACATGAGTCCCGTCAGTCGCGGCCGCAAGGGCCGGTCGAAGAAGGCCACTCGAACCTGCCGCACCGCACCGGCCCAGAGCGCGTGCGACTGTCCGGTGTGCTCGGGCGAGCCGGAAGACCGCGACCGGAACATCACGGAGCTGGCCGACGGCCTCATCGGCGCCAACGCCCACCTGATCGACGAGGCCGATCCCATCGGCCCAGAGGTGAGCGGCGCGATGCTCGTGGCGTTCGAGCGGTGGGCCGGCGACGACATGTTGATCGACGACCTCATTCCGGCGATCGAAGCGGAAGAGTCGCGGGCCGCCCTGAATCTGCTGGTCGCGGCGGCCTGCGTGGCGTCCGGCCGGCTCGCCACCGCGGCGGAAGAGGCGGCCTGGCGCCTGGAAGCGCTTGGCGTTGCGCCGCCGGCCTGGGCCAACGAGGCCCGCCAGCCGGTGACCGTGTCCGACTGCTTGGCCGTCGGCGACGCCCGGGACGACGACTCGCTGCTCGTCGCCACGTTCAGCCGGGCCGGCCGGTCCCATACGATCGTGCTTGGCGTCGACAACACGGATTGTGGCGCCGCCCGTCACATCCTGCTGCTCGAGCCCGACGAGGTGGCCCCGGCGGTGCGGAAGCTGCGGGACACGCTCGGCATCCGGTCGGAGCCCCTTTCAGTCGAACCGGTCGACTACCGGTGGGCGGTCGAGGAGGCCCTCAACATCCGATCGGCACACGATGCCGACGAAACGGTGGCCGACTATCTCACCGACGACGATGACGACGTTCAACCGTACGAGTCGATGGCTCCACTCCTGCGCGCCCGGATGCGGTCTCTGCCGGAACCGACCCGGCCGCACGTGCCGCACATCGGGGAGTCGAGCGCCGACCGGGCCGCCGATATCGCGCGGGCGGCGCTGGCCGCTCTGCCGAAGCAGCCGGGCGGGCAGCGCTCACCGGCGCCCTTGCAGCCGGGCGGCGGGCGCGAACCAGGGACCGGGACGCTGCCGGCCAAGCGTAAGAAGTCCGGCCCGCCGGCACCGGCGTACCGGATCAAGGTGAGCCTGCGCGACGCGAAGCCCCCGATCTGGCGCCGGCTCGAGGTCCCCGGTGACATCAGCCTGGCCGACCTGCACGAGGTCATCCAGGTCGCGTTCGGCTGGCGCGGCCATCATCTGCACGTCTTCGAGACGCCGTACGGCGACTTCGGCCCACCCGACCCGGACATGGAGCTGGACCACCGGCCGGAGGCTCCGGTGACCCTGGAGCAGGTCGCGCCCGACGTCAAGAGCAAGATCCTTTATACGTACGACTTCGGCGACGGCTGGGACCACGACATCGTGGTCGAGGAGATCGGGCCGTGCGATCCAGCGCTCGACTATCCCCGCTGTACCGGCGGAAGGCGGGCCGCTCCCCCGGACGACTGCGGCGGAATGCCGGGGTACGCCGACCTGATGCGGGTCCTCGGTCAACCGACCCACCCGGAGCACGACGGCAAGGTGGCCTGGCTCGGCCTGGGCAGTGCGGCCGAGTTCGACCCGGACGCGTTCGACGCCCGCCAGGTCACCGAGGCCCTCCGGAGCTAGCTCGACCGACGCCCGGAACGTGCCGATCATGGCCGGCCGGCGGGACCAGCGATACTGATAGCCGTGGTGGGGCTGGTCGGGCGGGTCGCCGAGCGGGAGACCATCGCCGGCTGCCTGCGCGCGGCGCTGGACGGCCGGCGCCAGGTCGTGCTCCTCGCCGGCGAACCGGGCGCCGGCAAGACCCGCCTCGCCGAGGACGCCCTCGACCAGGCCGGCCAGCTCGGGCTGGCGGTCGCGGTCGGCCGGGCGAGCGAGGACGAGGGCAGCCCGCCGTACTGGTCGTTCCTGCAGGTGTTCCGCGCCTTGGCCCTGACCGAACCGCCCGAGCTGGCCGGCGGCGGGGGTGACGGGAACCGGGACCGGTTCCGGCTGTTCGAGGCGACCGCCGACGCGCTCGCGGACGCCGCCGCGCCGGGCGGGCTGCTGGTGGTGCTGGACGACCTGCAGTGGGCCGACCCGGCGACGCTGCGCCTGCTGGTTCACATCGCCTCGGCGGTGACGCCGGCCCGGCTGACCCTGATGGCCACCTACCGGGACACCGAGGTTGGCGAGCCCTTGTCGGCGGCGCTGGCCACGCTGGCCCGCAACCCTTCGGTGTCGCGGATCCGGGTGACCGGCCTCGGCCCGCAGGAGGTCGGCCGGTGCCTGGCCGAGGTGACCGGCACACCGGTACCGGAGCCGGTGGCGGCCGCCATCCACCGGCGTACCGGCGGCAACCCCTTCTTCGTCGGCGAGCTGGGCCGGGTACTGATGTCCTCTGTGGACGGTCGTCTTCCGGATGGGATCCGCGACGCCGTGCGCGACCGGCTCGGCCGGCTCGCGCGGCCGTGCCGCGACGCGGTCAGCGCCGCGGCGGTGCTCGGGTCCGATGTGGACCCGGTCGCCATCGCGCACGCCACCGGCGTACCGGTGCCGGACCTGCTCGACGCGCTGGACGAGGCGACCGCCGCCGGCATTCTGGTCGACCGGCGGTTCGCCCACGACCTCATCCGGGAGGCGGCCCGCCTCGAGGTTCCGACGCCGGGCCGGCTGGCGCTGCACGGTCGGATGGCCGAACACCTGGCCGGGCGCGGCGACGCCGACGTGCGCGTGGCCGAGATCGCGCACCACTGGCTCGCGTCGTTGCCGACCGGGGACGCCGCGCTGGCGGTGGCCTGGACCGAACGGGCGGCGGACCGGGCCATGGCCCAGCTCGCGTGGGAGGAGGCGGCCGGGCTCTACCGGCGGGCACTCGAGGCGGGCGCGGCCCACGCGGTCGTGCCGCCGGCCCACCGGTGCCGGCTTCTGGTCGCGCAGGCTCGGGCCCACGTCCGCGGATTCGACACGGCGAGCGCCCGGCAGAGCCTCACCGAGGCGGCCGACATCGCCCGCGCCGAAGGCGATCCCGAGGCGATGGCCCAGGTGGCGCTGGCCCTGGAGGGAGTCAACGAACCCAGCTGGGACGCGACGGCGCGGGCCCTGGCCGACGAGGCGCTGGCGAAATTGCCCACAGTGGACAGTGCGGTGCGGGTACGGCTGCTGGCCCTGCTCGCCGGCGAGCACGGCTGGTTCGCCGAGGGCGAGTCCGACCGGCGCGCCGCCGAGGCCCTCGCGATGGCCGAGCGGGTCGGCGACCGGAGGGCGTTGCGGGAGGCGCTGCGGGCCCAGCAGATGGCCCGCAGCGGGCCCGAGGGTGCGGCCGACCGGCTCGCACTCGGCGACCGGCTGGTCGCGCTCGGCGCCGCCGAAGGTGACGACGACGATGTCCTATGGGGACGGTTGTGGCGCTACGACGCGCTGGCCCAACTCGGCGACCTGGACGGCGCCGAGGCCGAGGTCCGACAGATCGAGGTGGTCGCCGGCCGGATGCGCTCCGCCCTGGCCGCCTGGCACGTCACCCGCTGCCGGGCCGCCGTCGCCGCCGCCCGAGGCCGGTTCGACCAGGCATTGGCCTACACCGACGACGCACTCGCCATGGCCACCCGGGCCGGGACGCCGGGCGGGCGGGCCATGTGGTGGCTGGTGCGCAACTATTTGGGGGAGCTGGGGTCGCACCGCCCTGACGAGGGGGAACTGCCCACCTACGAGACCTCGGTGGCGTCGTTCCTGCGCGCGATCCAGGTGAACTGGCTGCTCGCGCAAGGCGACCGGGACGAGGCACGCCGGCTCTACCGGAGCCTGCTGCCGGGAATCGGTGAGCAGCCGCGCTTCGTGCGGGTCTCGGCGTACGCCATGATCGTCGACCTGGCGGCCGAGTTCGACGACCGCGGTACCGCGGCCGACCTGTACCAGCGGCTCCTCCCCCACGCCGACCTCTGGGTCTGCAGCGGGGCCGGAGTGGTCATGATCCTGGGCACGATCCGGTACCCGCTGGGAGTGGCGGCGGCGACGACCGGCCGGCTCGACGACGCGATCCGCCACCTGCGGGCCGCGATCGCCAGCGGCGAGAGCGCCGGCATGCCGCCGATGGTGGCCCAGGCGTCGTACCAGCTGGGCCGGGTGCTCGCCCGCCGGCGAAAGCCCGGCGACCGGGACGAGGCGGCCGCATTGGCGACCTCGGCCGCCGCGCTGGCCGGGCGGCTGGGCCTGCGGCCGGTGCGGGACGGGGCCGAGCAGCTCGCCCGCGAGTTGGCCGGGCACGGGACCGACCCGCTGACCAAGCGGGAGCGGGAGGTCGCCCTTCTGGTGGGGCGCGGCCTGTCGAACCGCCAGATCGCCGCGGCCAGCCACATCAGCGAGCGCACGGTGGAGAGCCACGTCCAGCACATCCTGGACAAGCTCGGCTTCGCCAACCGGACCCAGGTCGCCGCGTGGGTGGCGGAGAACCTCGGTACCGGATCTCCGTAGCGGTACTGATGGCCGGCGCCGCGCGCGGCCCGACGCTGTCGGCATGACCACAATCACCGAACGCAAGCGCCTGACCGCGATCCGGGCCGCCTGGCTCTTCGATGGGGTCAGTGCCGGGCTGGTACCGGACCCGACGGTCGTGCTCGACGGCTCCACGATCGTCGCCGTGGGTCCGTCGGTGCCGGTGCCGGATGGCGCCACCGTCGTCGACCTGGCCGGGGCGACCCTGCTGCCGGGACTGGTCGACGCCCACGTACACCTGTGCTTCGACGCCACCGACGACGCGGTTGCTCATCTCGAAGCGCGCGACGACGCCGAGGCGTACGCCGCGATGACCGCGGCGGCGCGGGCAGCCGCCCGGGGCGGCGTCACCACCGTGCGCGATCTCGGCGACCGCGGCTACCTCGCGCTGGGCGTGCGCGCCGCGGCGGCGGCCGACACCACCCTTCCGGAGATCCTCGCCGCCGGGCCGCCCATCACGACGCCCGGCGGGCACTGCCACTTCCTCGGCGTCGAGGCGGCCGGCGTGGACGGGGTCCGGGCCGCGGTCTTGGAGCACGCCGAGCGTGGCGTGGACGTCATCAAGATCATGGCCAGCGGTGGCAACATGACCCCGGGCAGCCGGCCCGAAGTGCCGCAGTACGGCCCGGCCTAGCTGCGCGCGGCGGTCGAGGAGGCCCACCGGCACAATCTGCCGATCACCGCGCACGCCCACGCCACACAGTCCATTGTGGATGGACTCGAGGCCGGGCTGGACGGCTTCGAGCACCTGTCGTTCATGACCGCCGACGGGGTCGACCCGATCCCGGAGGACGTGCTGACCGGGCTTGTCCGGCGCGGTGTCACGGTGAGCATGACGCTGGGCCTCGCGCCGGGACCGGGTGCGGCTCCGCCGCCCGGCATGGTGGCCCGGAGGCCGGCGCTGGTCGCCAACGGACAGCGGCTGTACGAGGCAGGGGTGCGCATCGTCGTCGGCAGCGACGCCGGCATCGGGGCGGTCAAGCCGCCGGACGCAGCCCGGTTCTCCACGCCGCACCTGCGCATGCTTGGGATGACCGGGGCCGAAGCGCTCTCCACCATCACCTCGCGGTCGGCGGCCGCACTCGGTCTCGGCCACCGCAAGGGCCGCCTGGCCGCAGGGTACGACGCGGACGTCCTCGCGGTCGACGGCGACCCGCTCACCGATCCGGCCGCGCTGCACGCGATCCGGGCCGTCTATGTCCGCGGCACCGCGATCCGCGGCTGACACACGAACGGTCGGGTGCCCGCCCGGGCACCCGACCGTCCGCCTGGGACTGATCCGTTACGCCGGGGTCAGCTCCCCGACGATGCCGTTCTGGCCGTCATTGGGCCCGGCGCTGAACCAGATCGTGCCCGTGCCGCCGTTCTGCGGGTTGCCCGGGGTGAGCGCCCACAGCTTGTCGATCCGGATCGCTTGACCGTTCTTGTCCGCCAACTGCCCGACCAACTTCGTGCCCTGGAAGACGAAGATGAAGCCGTCCTTGAAGCTGCCGACCAGCAGGTCGCCCGCGATGGCGCCCCAGTTGGACGGGGCGATGGCCAGGCCCCACGGGCCCCGCACGCTGCTGCTGTTCACCACCCGGCTGACCGACCGGCCGAAGTTGGTGAAGACGTCGACGATGCCATTGCCGCCCCCGCTGGGTTCGCTGCCACCGTTCTCCGGCCTGGCGTAGGCGACGTAGACCGAGGAACCGATCGTCTGCACGTTGAACGGGGCGTAGCCAGACGGGAGGTTGGGGTCCACGAACTGCCCAGCGGCCAGGGTGACCTTCTGGAAGCTGGAGTTGAAGACGTCGATGCGGTTGTTCTTGAAGTCGTTCGCCAGCAGGAAGTTGCCGGTCGAGTCGGCCAGGAAGGTCAGACCCCGGTAGACCGCGCCGTTGACGTGGGCCATCAGGATCGTGTGGGTCCGGTCGGCGGTCGGGTTCCAGGCCGTGATGTCGCCCTGGTCGCTGGAGAAGATGAACCGGGCCGGGCCAGAGCCGCCGGAGCCGGTCACGACGAAGTCGGTGCCGCCGCTGAACGCCTGGCCGGTCGGCTTGCCACCCGGGATGGAGACGGTGAGCGTCGACTTGGTCACGGCAGCGCCGTTCAGGCCCCCGTTGTACAGGGTGGTGTTGTTGGAGTTGTTGTTGGCGACCCATAGCGCGCCGCCGGACGGGCCGAGGGCGAGGCCCCACGGGTTCTTCAGGTCGGGGTCGGTGATCAGGGCGGTGCCGGTCGTGTTCGCGACCTGGTTGAGCACGGTGACCCTGGTCGGGGCGAGGGCGCCACCGCCGCCGCCACCGTCGCCACCGTCGCCACCACCGCCGTCTCTTGCGCTGGCGATGTGCGCGCCCGCGACGACGAGGGCGAGGGTGGCTCCGGCGGCGGTGAGTCGGAGCAGGTGCTTGGTGGGACGGGACACGTTTCGTTCCTCCTCCACAGGGGACGTCGGCCCATCCTTCGAGTTGGCGCGATAAGGTCGCGCCATCCCCACGTAAAGACTTTCTTAAATGTATCGCTGCCCGCCGATACATTGCCAACTGTGAATGTCGGGCAGGAACGGTCTCGGCCGCAGCGGCTCGGGACGGCGAGGCGGCCAGCACGAGGCAGGCGACCAGCCCGACCACCGTCGCCGCCGTGTAGCCCACCCCGGTGGCGAAGTCGGTCCGGCTGCCCTCGTGCCGGAGGTCGCCCAGCACATCGAAGATCGTGAAGTTGCCGACAATCTCCAACGCGAACAGCACGCCGAGGTAGATCGCCGGCCCGCGCCCGCCGGCCCGGAGCAGCCAGACGATGCCGGCGGCGAACAGGACGATCGCGATGACCTCGCGTCAGACGTCTTCGGGCCTGCTGGCGCTAGGGTGTTGACAGCCCTCGTGAAAGGCCGACCGATGGAGCATTTCATCCCGTTCCGCCGGACTGATGTCGTGTCAATGTGCGCCGACGAGCTCCCCGCGGCCGAGCGGGACTCGTTCGTCGGCTTCGCGCGGATGCTCTCAAGCCTGCTGCACTACCGGTTCCAGGGTCGGATCGAGGCACTCAAGGACGCGTACCAACCCTTCATCCCGGAGGGCGACACCCACGAGATCAGCGCGATCGGCCCGACCGAGCGGCGCGCGGCCCGGGAGCGGGTCGAGAGCGAGCTGGCCGCGCTGGCCCGGGCGGCCAACTTCACCGAGATCGACGTGGCCGAGCTGCAGCGGGCCCTGGTCGGTCACTCGCTGCTCAAGGTGAGCATGGCGATCAACACCGACGTCATCGACAAGGTCATGCTGTTCCGGCGCGGCGAGTCGACCCGTACCCGGACCGTCCCGATCTGGTACGGCTTGCGCCAGCGGACGGTCTCGTTCACCAACTACTCCAAGGTCTTGGTGTACGCGATGTTCAAGGAGGCCGAGCACCACCGCGGCGACCCGGAGAAGCTCCCGTTCCGGCCCGGCTCGATGGTCATCAAGATGTTCCAGAACGTCCCGGCCGAGGACCTGGAGATGGTCTTCCCCAACGTGCAGGTCCGGATGCGCCTGTTCGACAAGCTGCTGATCGGCATCCCGGCGCTGATCTCCGGCATCACCGTCATCGTCACCAAGCTCGCGGTGTCGCTCGGCGTCGTGCTGCTGTTCCTGGCGTTCTGGCTCGGCATCCGGGACAAGCCGGAGGAGCTCAGCCAGGCCCAGCTCATCTCGCTCACGGTCGGCCTGGCCGCCTTCGGCGGGTACCTGTTCCGCCAGGTGACGAAGTTCAAGAATCGCAAGATCCTGTTCATGAAGGCGCTGTCGGAGAACCTGTACTTCCGCAACCTCGACAACGACGCCGGCGTATTCCACCACCTGCTCGACGCGGCTGAGGAGTCCGAGGTGACGGAGGCGGTGCTGGCCTACCACTTCCTGCGCACCGCGCCCGAGCCCTCGACCGCGGCCGAGCTGGACCGGCGGATCCAGGACTGGTTCGCGACCCGCTGGGACACCACGCTCGACTACGAGGTGGAGGACGGCGTGCGCAAGCTGCGCCAGCTCTCCCTGGCCACCGAGGACGACCTGGGGCGGTTGACCGCGGTCAGCTTGGCCGAGGCCAAGAAGCGCCTCGACCACGAGTGGGACAACCTGTTCACCTACAACGACCGGCTCGACTCGTCCGCATCCTCGGCCGGGTCCGCCGCCGCTTCGGTCGTGGTCAGCTGAGCCCTCGCCGCCGTCTCGACCGACAGCTCCCGCCGGAGGTTTCCTGCTACTAGACGCGGCGCTGGATGTGCAGCAGGTACTCCTTGCGGTTGAGCGGGTTGTGGTCCCACCGCGGCCGTTCCGGCGCCACCCCGCGTACCGGCTGGTAGTGGTCGAATGTGGATTCGAGGTCGCCCTCGCCACGGGTGAGTGCCGGCAGTTCCCGCCCGAGGTCGTGGATCCGGGCGGCCGGGATCAGACCCTCCACAATGTACGCCCGGCCGCGCCTGGACGTGTCGTGCGGCGTCGCACCCAGCCGGCCCAGCACCGGCATGACCGCCGCGAGCGCCTCGGCCGGCACGTCCAACCGGAACCGATGCATCGGCTCGCAAACCCGTGTTCCGGCCTGGCGCAGCGCGTCCATCAGGACGAGCGGGGTCAGGTTCCGGAAGTCCCCGGCCGTGCTCGACATGCTCTTGTCGAACGTGCCGTGCGCGTGGCTCTGGCGCGCCCAGTACCCGGAGTGGGTCATCGTGACCACACAGTCGGGTACCGCCCAGCCGTACAGTCCCTGCCGTAGCGTCTCCCGAACGGTCTCCTCCACCGCCCGTACGAACGCGTACGGCATCGACCCGAGCTCCACCTCCAGCCGGTACGTCACGCCGGAGCCGGGCGGCGCCGGCTCGACCCGCAGCCCGACCGTGGCCAGGAACGGGTTCGGCGCGGTGGCGATGACCTCACACGATTCCCCCACGCCCACGATCTGTTCAATGTGGACCGTGGTCGTCTCGCGGAAGGTGACCTCGACACCGTAGTCGGCCGCGAGCGTCGCCTGGATGACCTCCTTCTGCACCTCGCCGAAGAGCGAGACAGTGATCTCCCGGTCGCGGCGCAGGTTGATCAGTGGATCCTGCTCGGCCAGTTGGACCAGGGCGGCGTAGAGCACGCCGGCGTCCCCGTCCTTCACCGGGACCACCACCGCCTCCAGCGTCGGTGGCGCGAAGTTCCGTTCGGCACTGACCCGCGGCTCACCGATGGCGTCGCCGACCCGCACGTCGCCCAGGCCGGAGACCTTGGCGATCTGGCCCGCCCGCACGTGTGCGCGCGGGCCCTCGCCGAACACGTCGATGCCGGTGACGGTGCGGCCGTTGACGGTCTCCCGGACCCCGAGCGCGCCCTCGAACATCCGGACGTAGGCCAGGCGCCGGCCGGCCGGGTCACGCTCCACTTTGAACACCGCACCCCGTGCCTGGCCGTGAGGGTCACCGCCATCGGTCGGGAGCAGCTCGGCGATCCCCCGCAGCAGATCGTCCACTCCGGCGCCGGTGATGGCGGACCCGAAGAAGACCGGGTGAGCCTCGCACTGCTGTGTCTGCGCCTTCAGCGCGGCTCGCACCCTTTCCGGCGGCGCGGGCCGGCCGTCGACGAACGCCGCGAGCAGCTCGTCGTCCCGCTCCGCCAGGGCCTCGATCCCGTTCGCCGGCTCGATGACTCCATTGTGGAACGTCGCCATCCTGACCAGCGTCGCGTCCAGCCGCTGGGCGTACCCGTCGACGTCGTCCTTGGCGCCGACCCGGTCGATCTTGTTCACGAAGATGAGGGTCGGGATGCGCAGCCTGCGCAGGACCCGCATCAGGATCCGCGTCTGCGGCTGCACGCCCTCGACGGCCGAGATCACCAGGACGGCGCCGTCGAGCACGCTCAGCACCCGCTCCACCTCGGCGATGAAGTCCGGGTGGCCGGGCGTATCGATCAGGTTCACCGTGACGTCGCCGATGGCGAAGCAGGCAACGGCCGACCGGATGGTGATTCCCCGCTGGCGCTCCAGCGCCAGCGTGTCGGTCTGGGTGCTGCCATCGTCGACGCTGCCGAGCTCGTCGATCGCGCCGGTGGCGTGCAGCAGCCTCTCGGTCAGGCTGGTCTTGCCGGCGTCAACGTGGGCGAGAATCCCCAGGGTCAACATACTCACGAAGCGTCATGTCCTCCGCGTCGAAAATGGCCGTCGGCGAGATGGTCATGAACGCAGCGCGCATCGCGAGCTCCCTTCTGGGTGTTGGCCGCAGCTCACACCGTGGCGGCCCGGCCCGCAACCCAATTAGCGGCGCCTGGATCGACACAACTGTGGCAATGTTGTCGTGTGGGAGCGCTCCCAGTCCCGCGACTGTACGACAGTTGCGTGGATCTTGCGATATGTCCTTTGTGGACTCGAAGAAAGGCGCCGAAAACCTGTCGGGCGGTGATGCCATGATAGGAGCGCTATGAGCCTCGCACCTTACCGTCAGGTCCTCGCCGTGCCGGGCGTGCGCGCCCTGCTGCTGGTCGGGGTGCTCGCGCGCATCCCGGCGACGGCTGTCGGCATCACGGTCACGCTGCACGTGGCGACCACGCTCGGTCGCTCGTGGACGCAGGCCGGCCTGGTCACGGCGGCGTACACGATCGGCGTCGCGGTCGGGGCCCCGCTGCTCGGTCGACTGATCGACCGGCGCGGCCTGCGCACGGTGATGGTGCTCACGACGACCGTCTCCGCGGCGGTCTGGTTCGCCGCGCCGCACCTCGCCTACCTGGTGCTGCTGCCGGCCGCGCTGGTCGCGGGGTTGTTCGGCGTGCCCATCTTCCCGGCCATTCGGTTGGCGCTGGCCGCGATGGTCCCGTCGGAGCAGCGGCGGCCGGCGTTCGCGCTGGACTCCATGATCGTCGAACTGTCGTTCATGGTCGGTCCGGCTCTCGCCGTCGTGCTCGCCACGAGCCTGCCCCCGGGGTACGGGCTGGACGCCCTGGCCGCCGGCATGGTCGTGACCGGCGCCCTCATCTACCTGCTGAACCCGCCGACCCGCACCGAGGGCCAGCCGATCCCGGCGGCGCCGCCGCCGCGGCGCACCTGGTTCGACCGCCGGCTCGTCGTGATTCTGATCTCCGCAGTGGCGGCCACCATCATCCTCAGCGCCACCGACTTGACCATCGTGGCCACCCTTCGGGAGGCCGACGCGGTGCGCTGGACCGGACTGGCCATCGCGCTGTGGTGTGCGTACTCCTTGATCGGAGGTCTGATCTTCGGCGCGATCCACCGGCCGGTCTCCGCGGTGGCGCTGGTCGCCGCGATGGGCCTGCTGACGATCCCGGTCGGGCTCGCGCCCAGCTGGAAGTGGCTCGTGGTCGCCCTCATCCCGGCCGGCCTGCTCTGCGCGCCGACGATGGTCGCGAACAACGACACGCTTACCCGGATCGTCCCGGAGAGCTCCCGTGGCGAGGCGACGGGCCTGCTCGGGTCGGCGCTGACCGCGGGCACCACGGTCGGCGCGCCCTTCGCCGGGCTGGTCATCGACAACGCCGGCGCGGCCTGGGCGTTCGCCGCCTCCGGCGCGGTCGGGGCGCTCGCCGCGCTGATGGCGTTGGCCACCCGCCGCCGCTCCCAGGCCGCCGTCGCCGAACCGGCGAACGCATAGTCGCCGGGCGATGGATTGAGCCGTACGATTTGGGGCGTGCCGCGTCTGGTTGACCAACTTCTGCCGCCCCCGGTGGCGTGCGCCGAATCGTTCGTCGACCCGCCGGAGGCGGTGCTCTTCCCGGAAGAGGAGGCGGTGATCGCCCGGGCGGTGCCGAAGCGCCGGCAGGAGTTCACCACGGCTCGGTACTGCGCCCGCACCGCGCTGGCCACCCTGGGCGCGCCGCCGGCGCCGATCCTGCCGGGTGAGATGGGCGCCCCGACGTGGCCGCCGGGTTACGTGGGCACGATGACCCACTGCGCCGGCTACCGGGCGGCCGCGATCGCGCGCACCGACCGGGTCGCGTCGGTCGGGCTCGACGCCGAGCCGCACCAGGCGCTGCCGTCCGGCGTCCTGCCCCTGGTGACGCTGCCCGAGGAGC
>Ga0163163_10003181_pt1 | contig 13914 bp, 13 predicted proteins | sample S65metaG_FD_119766 | JGI IMG/M metagenome (GOLD analysis project Ga0163163, IMG submission 119766) | Switchgrass rhizosphere microbial communities from Kellogg Biological Station, Michigan, USA - S6-5 metaG | ecosystem: Host-associated > Plants > Roots > Rhizosphere > Soil | place: USA... | reverse complement strand
GCTTGTTCTTCGGAAGCATGCCCTGGACCGCCTCCTCGACCATCCGCTGCGGACGGGTCTCGCGCACCTTGCGGGCGCTGGTTTCCGTGAGTCCGCCGGGATAACCGGAGTGACGGCGATAAAGTTTCTGTTCTTCTTTGCGCCCGGTGAGGCGCACCTTCGCCGCATTGATCACAATGATGTGATCGCCCATGTCGATATACGGCGTGTAGCTGGGCTTGTGCTTGCCCATCAAAATGTTGGCGGCCTTAGTGGCCACGCGCCCGAGAACCAGGTTTTCCGCGTCGATTATGTGCCAGTTACGCGGAATATCCTTGCCCGAGGGAATTGCGGTTTTCATGTAGACAGACCTTCTCCGTGCTATTCGTTCAGGATACAAGTCTAGCGAATGGGGGCGGGGGCTGTCAAACGGAGTGAGGCAAGGGTAGTGGGTCCATTTGAGCATGGGCTTATTTTTAGGCCAGGAAAGATAGTTGAACTAAACCTGAAGGTGGAACGTATCTTGATTTGGAATGGAGCAGACGCAGGGGTGGAATTGGACTAACAAGCTAATCTCTGATTCGGATTTGGGTCTTGAGTTGTTCGCTGAGTTAGCACCCGCGATTCTCCTGCTGTTCCTGGTCATCGATTGCCTTAGACTGCTCGTCCACAACGAGCAACCAGATCATGCCAAGGTTCAGCCCGAAGCTGGATCGTGCCAGAAGACCTGAAGCGGAGCGGGTGAATTGCTGACCTAACGCTGGCCCAGTTGGATTATAGGACGGCTCGTTGTTGCCCTTCTGCTTCTCGCGCCCAGCTAAATCCGCTGTTCCCTTTCGCCGTCCAGGAGCGCCACAACGTCCGACATATCCCACAGCCGATCCGTAACCCCGGCAGCCACAGCAGGCGTGCAGCGAAGCGTCTGTGGAATGCGAACGAAATTGGTGTACATGAAGTGGAGCGAAATCGCCGCGACGTGGTGGTCTATGCGCTTAGAGAAATGGACTCACTACCGAGGCAAGGTCTAGGCGGCCATTGTCAATCCAAACGAAAGGGCAAGGTTGCAACTCACCGTTCCCTTAACGGGTTCATCCATTTCAGCTCCGGAAATCGCGCGAAATCGCCGTCCGCCGAACACAACGTAAGACCATGCTCAATAGCCAGCGCTGCCACTTGAGTGTCAGGAATCAGATTCGCCCCACCCGCCGCGTGAGTCAGCAGACGCCCGAGAATGGCCGCGTGACCTTCCGCGGGCTGCGGGATCCACACGTTGGGGCGGTCAAGCCAAGCCTCGACCTGAGCCCAGGCGGCTCGTATGGAATCTGGGCGCTCAAAAATTCTGGAGTTGGTTACGATCCGTAAGAATCCCAGCAGACTGGGCCACGGCAGGCCCACTCGAGGACGATCATTCAAACGCCCCTCCAGCCAATTCCGCGCGGCCTCGTGCTGCGAGAGCGACGATACGCGGGCATAGACCAGCAGATTCGTGTCTACTAGGATCACTTGAACTGCTCGCCCTCGGCGAAAGCCAGCACCTCGGCGGTATTATCCAGATTGGGCAGATAACATCGGCCGGCGTCATGCACCGTCATACGGAATTTATTGCGCGGGGAGGGCGCTTGCACCATACGCACTAACCCCTCGCGTAGTGCGGTATTGACGACTTCCTTCAAGCTCGCGTCTTTGGCCTTGCGGACTTTCTCGATTAAAGCCGCAACGTCATCATCGAGACTGAGTGTTGTCCTCATGCATCAAAGCATACCATATTTGATGCCTTGATGTCAGGGGTCAAGAGTCCTCATCGCCGTCCTTTAGGCGGCACGTCTAAGCGTCCGCGTTACGCGGATCTTCATGACTCGGGCGTCCAGGCTCGCGGCTTTGGCGAAATCCTGCTGCGAGCGCAACACCTGAGAGTAGTGCTCCATGGTGGGCACCAATTCCGGGTTGTCGGGACCGAGTGTCCCCTCCAGAATCGTGAGCGCCTGGTCGAAGGCGCTCGCGGCTTCGGTGAACCGTTTCTCGCGCACATATACCTCGGCCAGATTCGCGATCGCGCGACCGATGTCGCGTTGCGGCGCGGGGAACCGCTGGGTGAGAATCGCGAGCGACTGCTGGAACAGCTTCTCAGCCTCCGGATACTTTTTGCGATCGAAGGCGAGAGCTGCCTGGAGGCTCAGATCGTTGGCAATCCGCGGGTGATCGGACGCGAATGCCTGCCGGTCGATGACTTGAGCGTGCACGAGCGCCTGCCCTGCCTCATCGAAGTGATGCCGGTAACGCAGGATCTTTGCCAGATTAACGTACCCGGCGGCGGTGTTCGGATGCTGCGGCCCAAAGGCCCGCTCCAGATCCGCCACAGACTGGCGGGCGATGCGTTCCGCTTCCTTGAGGTGGCCTTGCTCCGCCTCGGCTTGCGCTAAATTGCTGCGTACGACTCCGGATTTCTTCAACACGGCGAGTTGGGTCTTGCGGTCCACCTCGCCGGAAGCCGCGTGCAGCACGGCCAGTGCTTGGCGATATAGATTCGCGGCGGTTTTGAAGTGGCTCTCGGCGCGGTCCGCCAGCGCAAGATCGCTCAAGGTTTCCGCGATTCGCGGATCGGATGGCGCGAGCAGACTCTCACGGATCGATAGCGCGCGGCCCAGCCATTTTTTGGCTCCCGCCAGATCGTCCTGCATTTGCTGGATGGCGCCAAGGTTGGCGAGTGCGGCTGCGCCATCGGCGGTCTCGGCAGCGTTGTGCAACTCTGCAATGCTCCGAGCACGTTCGGCAAAGCGCAGTCCGCGGCCATAATCCGCGGTCTCGCGATAAAGCAACGCGAGATTGTTGAGAAGGGGCAACAGGACCAGGGCGTCCGGTCCCTCTTGTTTCTCGCGCAGCGTCAATGCTTTTTCGTAGAGCGGGCCAGCGGCGGCAAAACGCCCGGTGGCGTAATACATTTCGCCGAGATTATTTAAGATGGAGCTCAGTGCGCCACAGCTTTCGCAATCCGCCAGGGCCGAGCGGAAGGTGCTTTCCGCTTCGATCAGCTTCCCTTGCTCCACCAACGCCACGCCGCGTCGATTGCTCTCGGCGGGGTCGTCGCGATTTAAGTCCGGGCCGCCCTTGGTTTCAGCGGCTAACGCAGCCGCCAGCGGTATCGCCGCAAGAATGACCCACAGCGAAACATTTCCGCATCCTTTTGCGAATCGTCTCATACGCAATTTTGCGGCGATTCGGCGTCGCGCGGAAGTAATCGGGCAGTAAGGGCGGAGATCCGCTTACGGTAACAAACATCGCTAGAAGGTCGGGTTAGAAGTTCAGGCCGACGCGCTCGAGAAGACGCTGAAAACGCGGCTCGGAACGCAGTGGATCGTAAAGCGGATGGACCTTGAGCGCAGTCACGGAAAATTCACGGCGGTCGGTTGCGGTCTCAAGAAAGGTCAATGCCGCCGGATAGTCACCCAACCCGATATGCAGAACCGCGAAGCAACTCGCCGGCACCCAGCCCGTGTGTGACATTTCCGTGAGTTGTTGAAGGAAGCCGCGTGCTTCCTCAACCCGTCCAGAGCGGGCCAGCACTTCGCCTATCGCGCCCAGAATACTGGGCACATCGCCGCCTAGTTCACGTGCGCGCTCCAGCGAGGCGAGCGCCAGATCGTACTTGCCCATCAGCGAAAGCACGCGACCCAAGGAGCTATATCCTTTAAAAAAGTCCGGGTCCATGTCGGTTATTTCGCGATACACGGCGACGGCTCGCGGATAATCGCGGCAGATCATGTGGGTGTAGCCCAGCCCTTCGCGAATGATCATCGAGAGCGGGTCAAGATCGTAGGCCGCGCGGACCTCGGCGAGCGCCTCCTGGCAGCGGCCGAGCAAACCCAGAAAATCCACGCCATACCAGTGCCGCGCACGAGAGTAGCCCGGGTTAGCGGCAATGGCTGTGCGGTACAGCACTTCGGCCTCTTCCCAGCGCCATTCGAAGGAGGAGCGCACGAACGCCAGCGAGACGTTAGCTTCAGCGGATTGCGGATCCAACTCCAGCGCCCGTTCGGCGGCGACGAGCGCCTTGGGAACCGCTTCGGCGGGACTCATCAGGCCGTAGTCGGCAAGCAGGCTGTAGGCATCGGCCAAACCAGCATGTGCTTCGGCGCTCGATTCGTCGGCCAGGATGGCTTCCTCAAAACGCTCGACGCTTTTGCGCAGGCCCTCCGCCGACCGTTTGTTGGTGTGGAAACGCCCCTGCAGACAGAGGTTGTAACAAGCGACATTGGGAGCGCGCAGCGGCGTGCAGCTTTGCGGCAGACCGGTGAGTTTAAGGTGCAGGGTCTGCACCATGGCGCGCGCGATTTCTCCCTGAATCTCGAAAACATTCTCCAGCCCTCGGTCATAGGTTTCGGACCAGAGATAGTCGCCGGAGGCGGAATCGATCAGCTGCACGGTCACGCGGACCCGCTCGGGCGTGCGGCGCACGCTGCCGCGCAGGACAGATCCTACACGCAATTGGCGGCGGATGCCTGCCAGATCGGCTTCCCGTCCGCGCAATTTAGAAGTGCTGCTCCAGGCCACTACGCGCAGGCTGGGAATGCGCGTCAGAAGATGGATCAGCTCTTCGGTAAGCCCGTCGCTGAAATAGTCGTCATCGGCGCCCTGCATCATGTTCGCAAAGGGCAGCACGGCGATGGATTTCCGGGGAGCGAGCGCGGAGCCGGAGCTCGCGACTAGCGACGTGCGCGAGCCCAGCGCCGCTGCGGCACGCGCCTTGAAAAACGGGAGATAGGCGCCCTTCGGCAACCCGATCATGATGGAATCGCCGCGTCCCGGGGACGTATAGTAGGCTTTCAGTTTCGCTCGCAGCCGCCGAGCTTCCACGCGCACGATGGGATCGATGCGCGGATCGTAGTCGGGTCTGCGATCGAAGACTTCCATCCCGATGATCTGTTCCTTGAGACGCCCGCCATTACCGGCAAGCGATTCCTCCACGGAAAACCGCAGGAAGCGGCATAAGCGAGTGGAGCGCGCAAACAACCGGCTGGCGAGAAGCTTTTCTAACTGGGCGCGGATTTCCTCCGGTCCGGGCGCAGGAGGCGCCGGGGCGAGAGATACAGCAAGCGCTGACTGCGAGGTCGGTTTTACCACAATGCGCCTATTTATCCCGTGAGAAACTTTAACGAGTTTGTATTACCGTTAGAGACGAACACTTTTGGGAAAGGTTCCGTTCACTCTTAAAAAATTTCGCGTGAGCAGTGACTTGGATGCTTCCGAATTCATGCCCGGCCAGGAACCACCTGCAAGCCCGGCAAACTCAATTGAATCCATGATACATCGGGTGTACCATGACGATCTATATGCTTCTCGTTCACAAAAAATTTACAATTGCCGCCGCGCTTGCCGTCGCTGTCCTCATCGGACTGTGCAGTCCAGCAGGCGCGCAAGATGCCGATGAGAGGCTCTACGTTGTCACGCACGTGGACGTGCTGGGGCAGAACGGCGCCGCGGAAGCCGCGCAAATGCTGCATCAATTCGCCATCGACAGCCGCAAGGACCAAGGCTCGGTTCGCTTCGAGGTGTTGCGCGATCCGGTTCGCTTGAACCACTTCACGATCGTCGAGGTCTGGGGGACTCGGGAAAACTTTGAATCTCACCTGGCCGCCAGCCATACCAGGGCCTTCCGCGAGAAGCTGCAGCCTATGCTGGGCAGCCCTTTCGACGAACGCCTGCATAAGCTGCTGCCTTGAAATGGCCCCGTCGGTCTTTGACGGATGCGCTAAGGTTGCGGCGCGATTGAGCCGATCAGAGTTGTTTGGGGAGGATTCATGATCAAACTCACCGTTCGCTTCGCCGCCGCCCTAATTCTGCTGTGCCCAGGTTGGGCGGTCGCGGAAGTGGCCGACTCTTCGACGAATGGCTTCACCGTCAAGACGTCCGTCACGATACAGGCTTCGCAGGCGGAGGTGTATCGCAGGCTGGTCCACAATGTGGGCGACTGGTGGAATCCGCAGCATACGTTTTCGGGTGACGCCCGCAATTTGACGATCGAAGAAAAGCCGGCGGGATGCTTCTGTGAAACGCTGCCGGGGCAGGGAGCCGTTCGCCACATGGAAGTGCTGCGCTTCGTGCAGGGCAAAACGCTGGTTCTCTCTGGCGCTATAGGTCCGCTACAATCGCTCGCAGCTGCCGCCACCATGACGATTCAGTTGTCGCCGGGCGATACGGGAACCACCGTGGGAGTCACTTACGCCGTGGCCGGTTACTTGCCGGACGGGATGAACACATGGGCCGCACCCGTCGATTCGGTGATCACCGAGCAATTCGTGCGCTTGAAGAATTTCGTCGAGCACGGAACTCCTGCAATGCCGCTGCGGACGCCGCCGGCGCAAACTTCGGAACCCCCGGCGAAGTAGAAGGGCTCATTCTTATTCCAGTTGTTTGTGGAAGCGGTTGACGCTGAGGCTCAATATAATCACACCGAAGATCGCCAGTGCCACGATTTGGGGCCACAGCGTGTCTATCCCCGCGCCTTGTAGAAACACGCCGCGGACGATCTCCATGAAGTAACGCACTGGATTCAAAAACGTCAGCCACTGCACGCTTTCGGGCATGTTGCGGATGGGGAAGGTGAAGCCGCTAAGCATGAAGAACGGCTGGAAGAACAATGTGGTTGCCATCATGGCCTGCTGCTGCGTGCGCGAAATGGTGGAGAGAAACAGGCCGGCCCCCAGCGTCGTCATCAGGAACACAAACGCGGCGAATAGCAGGAGCAGAAAACTCCCGTTGAAGGGCACGTGGAAGATCAGCAACGCGGCCGTGGTCACCAAAACTAAATCCCAGTAGCCCACCAGCACGAAGGGCAGCGTCTTGCCGAGGATCAATTCGATAGGGCGAATGGGCGTCACCATCAGTTGCTCCATGGTGCCGATCTCTTTCTCGCGCACGATGGCCATGGCGGTGAGCGACAGGGTCACCAGAGTGATGATGTTGACCACCACTCCGGGGATGAAATAATTGCGGCTCTTGAGATCGGGGTTGTACCAGACCCGGGAACGGGAGACGATCTGGGGCATGGGAATTCCGATGGCGCCGCCAGAGGTCATGGTCCCGCCGACCATGCGGGAGCGCTGCGCTTCGCTCGCCGCTTCCTGCGAATAGCGGGCGATTACTTGAGAAGCGTAACCGGAAACCAAGGATGCGGTATTGGAATTCGTTCCGTCCAGCAACACTTGCACACTGCCGGCCCGGCCGCGGGCGATATCGCGCGCGAAACCCGGCAGCACGCGAATCACTCCATCCACCTGTCCGCGGTCAAGCAGGGATTGCATCTGGCGCTCGTCACCCGGAGTCGCCTTGATCATGAAGTGCCCGGAGCCTGCAAACTCGTCGCGCAGATTATGGCTTGCGGGCGTGTTGTCCTGATCCATCCAGGCTATAGTGGCGGTATCGACGTCCAGGTTCACGGCATAACCAAATACCAGCAACTGGATCAACGGCGGCACCAGCAACATACTGCGCATGCGCGGGTCGCGCAGCGCCTGAATGAATTCCTTGCGAATAATGGAGCGGAGCCGCTGGCGCATAATCAAGCCACTTTCTGCCGCAACTTGCGGACAGTGAAGAAAAAGATCATCGACCCGTAGCCGCACAGCAGCAGAAAATCGGGCCACAGGATTTCGGGGCCGATGCCCTTCAGGAACACGCCCTTCGAGATATTGATGAAATAACGCGCGGGAACGAAGAGAGCGATGGCCTGGATCACGCGCGGCATGCTGCTGATCGAATAAATAAATCCCGACAGCAGAAAGCCCGGGAGGAATGAGATCAGCGTTCCCATCTGGTAGGCCATCAGTTGCGTGCGGAATGTGGCCGAGACCCAGACTCCGGTGCACAAGGAACCGAACAGGAAAACAAAACTGGAGATCGACAGGAATAGCAGGCTGCCCTTAAACGGCACGCCGAATAGAAAGACGCCGACGAACATGCAGATCACCATGTCGACCAGTCCCACCAGAAAGTAAGCGGCCAGCTTGCCCAGCGCCAGCTCGGAAGGGCGGACGGGGGTCGACAGCAACTGCTCCATCGTGCCGTTCTCCCATTCGCGCGCGATGGTAAGCGAACTGAGATTGCCGGTGATGATCATCATGATCACGGCGATCAGGCCGGGCACAATGAAGTTGCGCGAAACCATATCGGGGTTGTACCAGACTCGGCTCTCCGCGCTGACGCCGACCGGCGGGATCTCTCCTGCGTGCATGCTTTGTGCGTCGCCGCGGAGGCGAGCCGCATAGGTTTGAACAATGCCCTCGGCGTAGCCTTGAGCGATGGATGCAGTGTTCGAATCGCTGCCGTCGAGGAGCAGTTGCACCTGCGCTTCGGCATCTCCGGCGAGCACGTTGCTGGAAAAATCCGTCGGGATCACGACGCCCAGTAAGGCGCGGCGCGAATCCATCGCACGTTCAATGGGCCGGTAGCCGCTCACCGCTTCGATCACCTGGAAATAACGCGAGCCTTGGAAATCCCGCACCAGTTCAGCGCTCTCGGGCCGTTGGTCCATGTTGTAAACGATGGTGGGGATGCGATCCACATCCAGGCTCAGCGCATAGCCGAAGATCAGCAGCATGGTGAGCGGAATGGCGACCGCCGACGCCAGGCTGCGCGGGTCGCGAATAACGTGCAGCACTTCCTTGCGTGCGATAGCGCGGAGACGGCGGTAACTCATGCGGCCGCCTTTTCTTCCTGCTCAATAAGGCTGACGAAGACGTCTTCCATCGAGGGAGTGATGGGCTCCAAAACCGAAATGGTTATCCCGGCGTGATCCAGCATCTGGCGAATCGAGGCAATCGCACGATCCGCGTCGTCCACTCTAATGTGCAAGCCGCCGCCGAATACAGCTACATCCAGGATGTTGTCGCCGCCGTACAATTGCGTGAGGCTTTCGAGCAGATCGGAAGATTCCAGGTTCAACAGGTGACCGACACCGAGCGACTGCTTCAACTCCGCAGGCGAACCGAGTGCGATCATCCTTCCCCCATACATCAGGGCGATGCGATGGCAGTATTCTGCTTCATCCATATAATGCGTGGTGACGAAGATAGTGTGGCCGGAGGCCGAGAGCTGATAGATCAGCTCCCAAAAATTGCGGCGCGCGATCGGGTCGACGCCGCTGGTGGGTTCGTCCAAAAATAAGATCGGGGGCTCGTGTAAGATCGCGCAGCCCAGCGCCAGCCGCTGCTTCCAGCCGCCCGAGAGCAGGCGCGTCAAAGTATCCTGCTTGTCTTCAAGCTCCGCCATTTTCAGCACGAAATCCAGGCGCGCGGGGAACTTTTCGGGGGTTACTCCGTAGACTCCAGCGAAGAATTCGATGTTCTCTCTAACCGTGAGATCGTCATAGAGCGAAAACTTCTGCGACATATAACCGATCCGCCGTTTGACCTCTTCCGGCTGTACGCTGACGTCGAAGCCTCCCACCACGGCGCGTCCTGAAGTGGGAGCCATCAGCCCGCACAGCACGCGGATGGTGGTGGATTTGCCGGCTCCGTTGGGTCCCAGAAAGCCGAAAATCTCACCGGGCTGCACGTCCAAGTTCAGGTCGGCAACGGCGGTGAAATCGCCGAAGCGCTTGGTGAGCTTCTCGATGTGGACGGCCGGTCCTGAGGTTTTAGGCAGCATGCGCCAGCTCCTGCCTGCGCACCAGCGCGATGAAAACATCTTCGAGCGAAGGCTGAATCCTCTGGTACTCGAACGGCGTGATTGAGAGCAGCTTTTCGGGCGACGTCACGGCCGGGTTGAGAAACAAGTGCAGATCGACGCCCATCGGCTGCACCGTCAGGACTCCAGGCTGGCGCTGCAAGGCATCGCGGGTGGCGCGGTGATCGTTCGATGTCAACCGGAATGTCGCTTCGGGCAGGCTCCGCTTTAGACCGGCCGGAGTATCCACTTGAATCAGGCGTCCCTGGTGCATGAAGCCTACGCGGTTGGCGCGCTCGGCTTCATCCAGATACGCGGTGGTGACCAGAACCGTAAGCCCGTCGCGCACCAGCTGATACAAGATGGCCCAGAAGTCACGACGCGAAACCGGATCGACACCGTTGGTGGGCTCGTCCAAAAACAGCACGCGCGGCTTGTGGAGCAGCGTGCACATCAGCGCCAATTTTTGTTTCATGCCACCGGAAAGTTTGCCGGCGGGGCGCTGTTGAAATGGCTCCATGCGGGTCATGCGCAGCAGCCGGGCGCTCAGCTCACGTCGCTCGACGCCGACGATGCCGAACAGATCCGCGTAGAACGCCATGTTTTCCGCCACGGTCAAATCGCTGTAGAGACCGAAGCGCTGAGCCATGTAGCCGATCTGATCTTTGACGGCTTCGACGTCCTTTGAAACATCGTGACCCGCCACCACGGCGCGCCCTTCGGTGGGATCCATCAGGCCGCAGAACATGCGCATGGTAGTGGTCTTGCCCGCACCATCGGGACCGACTAACGCGAAGATCTCGCCCTCGGCGATTTCGAGATTGAGATGATCGACAGCGATGATCGGTGCGCCCGACCCTCCGGCGGACTTGTTGCCGCCGAAAACTCGGGTCAAATTTTCAGCGATGATAATCGGGCTGGCTGCGCTCACAAAGGGATCTCCGCATCCACCGGCATGTTGTCCTTGAGCTCGTGCTGGGCGTTATCGACGTCGACTTTGATGCGATACACCAGCTTCACGCGCTCCTCTTTCGTCTGGATCTGCTTAGGCGTGAACTCAGCTTGGGATGAAATGAAAGAAACCACTCCGTGATAGATTTTCCCCGGATAGGAATCCGTTGTGAGGTTCACTTTGACGCCGATTTTCACGCGACCCAAGTCGGTTTCGCCCACGTAGGCGCGAAGCCACGGATGCTCCACATCGCCGATGCGAACGATGGCGGTTCCGGCGGCGATCACCTCGCCGGGCTCCGCGGATTTGACAAGGATCACGCCATCGATGGGGCTGCTGATGGTTGTGTCGTTAAGCTGCGCTTCGGTGATGCCCACCTGTGCGCGGGCGCGGTCAATATCGGCGCGGAGTTGCACCAGTTGCTCCTGCTTGCGCCGCAGGTCGATGCGATTGGCCTGAGCGGTGCGGACGGCGGCTTGCGCTCGGGCAAGTTGTGCGCGGCCGCCTGCGATTTCCTCTTTGCGCGGACCTTCCTGGACCAGTCTGGCGCGCTCTTCGGCTTGCGCGAGGACGGCATTGGCGGCGTTGAATTTGGTGCGTGCCTGATCAAACTGGGAAGTGGAGATGTCGGTGTTCTTATACAGAGTCTGGGCACGTTCCCAATCGGAGCGGGCCAGCTCCATTTGGGCGCGCGCTTCGTTCACGCTCGAATCGGCCTGCCGGATTTCCGCGGGACGGCTGCCGGCGTTGAGCTCGTCGAGATGCGCCTGCTGCTGCGCAAGCTCGGCCTGGCGGGTGGAGATGTCGCTGTCGATGGTGGCTTGCTGGTATTCGATGCTGGTCTTCATCTGATCGTAAGTGGATTGCGCGCTCGCTACCGCGGCAACATCGCGCAGTTTCTGCTGCTGAAGCTGGGCGGCATCCAGCCGCGCGATCACTTGCCCTTTCTTGACGGTGTCGCCCTCGCGCACTGTGAGCTCGATCATGCGCCCGGCGGTTTTGAAGGAAAGATCAACTAGCGTCAGCTCCAGATTTCCCGACACTTGAATGCTGTTGCGGGGACCGGCAAACTGTCCGGTTCGCCACATGTAAATTCCGATACCGGCTGCGATCAGAACGATCACTAAGGTGACGCGCAGTGACTTTTTCATTGGTTGAGGTAGTCTCCGATAGTACCTGTAGCCGTGGCTAAATCCAGGCGGGCGACATTGTAATCGTATAGCGCGATCACCTGGTTATCGCGAGCGCGCTGCAGACGAGTCTGCGCGTCGGTGACTTCGACCGACGTGGCCACGCCCGCGTCGTAGCGGCGGCGCGCCTGCGCCAGTTCATTTTCCGCGAGGCTTAGACCTTCGCGCGAAGCGTCCACCTCGGCGGCTGCCGAGCGCAGGCTTTCAAGCGCCGTGCGTACCTGCAATTCAATCTGCTGCCCGACATCCTTGGTGCGAATCTGTTCTTGCCGGTACTGGGAGAAACTCTCCTCACGGCGGGCCGCGCGGTTGCCGCCGTCGAACACCGGGACGCGAAGCGAGACGCCCAGCGTGTAGGTGGCGCGAGACGAGGCCACGTCAGGGCCAATGGCGCCGTAATCGGCAGAAGCGCCGATAGAGGGCAGGCGCTCCGATTTCACGGCGCTGTGGCTGAGCCGCGCTGCTTCCTCGCGCTGCTGTTGGGTCTTCAGCTCGAAACGAGCGCGGCGGGCTTGTTCCAGCAGTGTTTCGGAGGACGCCGGGTCGATGGGCTTGTAAACCAACTTGTCGGTGAACTCGATCGAGGTATCCATGTGCAACCCCATGGACTTTAAAAGCTGCAACGCCGCACGCGTGCGATCGTTCTCGGCCCGAATCAGGCGCTGGCGGTCGTTGGCGAGCTGCACTTCGGCGCGAGTAACTTCGATGCCAGTGCCGGTACCCGCGGTCTGCACGCGCCGCGCTTGCGCCAGCAAAGCCTCCGACAATTCCACATTAGCGCGAGCAGTGTCGCGATCGGCATCCGTCCGCAGACACGCCAGGTAGGCGCGCGCCACTTCATCGCTCACTTGGCTGCGCGTGGCGTCGTTATCGAACTTCGCGGCAGCGAGCGTGGCCTTCGATGCCTGATATTTGCGGACGGTGCTGAAGTTCAACACCGATTGCTGCGCGCTGGCCCGAGCGTCAAACACGTTAAACGGGCCGACGAGGGATGGAATCGAAAAACCGGGAATCGGTATGTTGAAGGCGAAGCCATAAGCTTTCAGATTGGTGGTTTGGCGGTCTTCGCGAATCGTAGTATCGAGGTTGGGCAATAATGCGGCGCGGGCTTCCGCAACCCGGTCCTTGGCCTGCTCGATGGATTCCTGCGCCAGGGCCGCCCGCGTGGAGCCGTCCGGCGCCAGCGCGATTTCAACCGCGCGCTTCATGCTGAGCGGCAACGGGATTTGCGCGAAGCCGAGAGACGCCGCCACCAGGAAGATCGACAAGACGCGCATCAGGATTCCTTCCTCACTGGGTTTACGGCGGCAACGGGAGCGCGCAGGCCGGACGCGACGAAGGTCGCCAGGCGGCGCATCAGGGCGTCGCGATCGACGTGTTGGCCGCTGATCTTCGGCAAGACGCTCGAAAGGGCCAGAACTTGGGTCATGGATCCCGCCATGAAAAACAGGCGCCAGAAAGCTTCTTCCGGAGAGAGTTCGGGAATCGCCTCGCGAATAGCTTGCGAAAAACGTTCGGCGACATTCTGCAAGTGTTTTTTAAAAACTCGGTCGAAGAATTGATCCGGGTTTGAGAGAACGCGGCCGATGAGCGGGACGGCGGGAACCACCTCCGGCATGAGCAGCGGCGCCAGAAACGCTTCGACGATTTGCTCGACGCTGGGAGGATGCCCGGCCGCATCCAGCATTTTAAGGCGGCGCTGGCTGATAGGTAGGATCCGGCGTTCGATTACGGCGTCGATCAGACTGTCTTTGGACTGGAAGTGGTAATTGACGGCTGCCAGATTCACTTGAGCCTCGGCCGTGATGTCGCGCAGGGAAGTGGCGTCGAAACCATTCATACCAAAGAGTTTTTCGGCGGCATTTAGGATACGAGTTTTGGTATCGAGCGGGGTCGATGCTTCCGTCAAGATCATATGTATGTTTAAATCATACGATTGATTCATACGATAGTCAAGGGCAGGGTTCGTGACGCGCGTAGACTGGGTCAAGTGGAAATCATTCGAGTGGCGATCGATGCAAAGCTCCTGTCGGCTTGCCCTGCGTGAACATCTCCAGCGCGTGCAAATTGTGGAGTTCGAACAGCGCGATCAGCGCGGTTATGAAATGATGCCGCAATCCAACGAGACAAAGG
>Ga0163163_10003179_pt1 | contig 13916 bp, 13 predicted proteins | sample S65metaG_FD_119766 | JGI IMG/M metagenome (GOLD analysis project Ga0163163, IMG submission 119766) | Switchgrass rhizosphere microbial communities from Kellogg Biological Station, Michigan, USA - S6-5 metaG | ecosystem: Host-associated > Plants > Roots > Rhizosphere > Soil | place: USA... | reverse complement strand
GCAGTCCGCGGCGGTCGACATCGGAACGGCAGCCGCAGCGCAGGGCCTACACGCCGACAAGTCCACTGCCGAGAAGTATGCCGCGCAAGGGATTACCGAGGCTCAGGCTCGCCAGGGTTATTCGACGATCGCCAACGTGATGCCGGGCATGAGCGACATCGCTCAGAGGTTTGGTCAGAGCTACACGCAGGGCGATGCCGAGGGCGAAGTCTTCGGGGGCCTCGCCAGTTCAGCCCGGAAGCGCAAGAAGCTGGTGCAGCAGGAGACGTCACTGTTCGCGGGTCGGGGTGGCGACAACGTCACCGGCGGCCAAGGCGACGTCGGCGGTTATTAGGCAAGGTCGGTCCGGGGGGCTGTAGGCGGTATGGCTCCCGCCGCTCAACACCACCTCGGGAGAGGTAAAGGCGTGGAGCGCACCCCCGGACCGACGGCCAGCAGAGTACCACACCCCCGCCTAGTGCGGGGGATCTAGCGGGATAGAGAAGTACGGTATCTCGCCGGCCTCATAAGCCGGAGTCACAGGTTCAAATCCTGTTCCCGCCACTCCACCAGAGATCGACCGGCCCGTCTGGTGCGTATCGAGTCCGGCAGCAGAAGCAGTCTATTCCCTCCCCTCGGAAACGACTTGGTCTGCGACCCATTTTCTCAAGAGGGAGTATTGGCATGGCTGATAACTGGACGCCTGCCGACGACGGCGACGATTCCGAAGGCATGCGCAGCCTTCGTAAGGCGCACGAAAAGGCCGTCAAGGACAACGCCGAGCTTTCGTCTCGGCTGGCCGAGTTCGAGAAGCGCGAGCGCGCTCGGACGATCCGGGACGCGATTGGTGATCGGAAGTTGAATCCGAAGATCGCGAACCTCATTCCGTCCGACCTCGAAGTCGACAAGATCGACGACTGGCTTGGCGGTTACGCCGATGTGTTTGGCATTTCACAGCCCGATACGGGCGAGCCTGACCACTCGGCGGAGCAGGCCGCACAGAAGCGGCTAGCCAATGCGGGTGAATCGACCGGAGCAATGCCGGGCGGCGACGAAGAGGTACTTCGTCGGCTCGCGGACCCGAGCCTCACCGAACAGGGTCTCATGGACATGATCTTTGCCGCTCAGAAGGCCGATAGACGGTTCTAGGTAGCGGCAGCTAATCCCCCCGAGGGGAGGGAGAGGCTATATGCCTACCACATACGCCGGCATTACCGGCACCGGTCAGGTTACTAACCTGATCCAGACTGCTTGGGACCGACTGCTGGAATTCCAGCTTCGGGCGCAGCCCCTTTTTCGGCAGGTGGCCGACAAGCGGGCCACCCAGCAGACGCAGCCGGGAAGCTCGGTTGTCTTCCAGCTCTACCCGGAGCTGTCTCCGGCGACTACACCGCTTACCGAGTCTCAGGACCCTGACGCGGTTGCCCTAGGCAACACGACCATGGTCACGGTGACGCTCCAGGAATACGGTAACTCGATGCTTGCCACGCGCAAGCTGGAGATGCTTGGCCTGTCGGATATCGACCCGGCGATGGCGAACCTGATTGCGTTCAACGCTGCGGACACGGTTGACGTTCTGGTGCAGACCGTTCTCGCAGGCGGTACCGGCGCTCAGGTCCTCAACGAGTCGGCGGCCTCGGGTGTGCAGTCCGGTACCACGGTCAGCACGCTGACCAACACCGGCACCCAGATCACCTCTCGCCTGGCGCGGTACGCCGCGGCCGGTCTCCGGAGTAACAAGGTTGTGCCCCGGCGCGGCAATCTGTACGCGGCGTTTCTGCACCCGAAGGTTTCGGCCGACCTGCGGTCGGAGACCGGTGCTGGTTCGTGGCGTCAGCCGCACGAGTACAGCGCGCCCGATCAAATTTGGGCGGGCGAGATCGGCCAGTACGAATCGTTCTACTGGATCGAGAACCCGCGCTGCATCAATGCGCAGGTGGGCGCCGGCTCGGGTGCTTCTCAGACTCGCGTGTTCAACACGTATTTCATGGGGAGCCAGGCTCTGGCGGAGGGTGTGGCAATTGAGCCGCACATTGTCATCGGTGAGGTTGTGGACAAGCTGAAGCGTTTCCGCCCGGTGGGCTGGCATGCGCTTCTGGGCTGGGCGCTGTACCGGCCGACCGCGCTTTACCAGGCCAACCTGACGAGCACGCTCCAGCCTAACCAGTAATCCGCTGCCAAGGGGGCCTCTTCGGGGGCCCCCTTGGTCATGTCCGGATTCCGCCTAAACGGCCCTCGTGGGGTCGATGCAGCACAAGGACTGATGGCCCATGGCCGTTACTGCACACACCTATACCAAGCTGGCCACGTCGCTCGCCGATAAGAAGGTCGACTTCGATTCCGACACGCTGAAGGCGATGCTGCTCAGCTCGTACACCGTAGGGAGTACCCAGGACACCGCGCAGTATGTCTCCGATGTTCTGGCGGTCGCTACCGAGGCATCCGGTACTGGCTACACTTCGGGCGGCGCCACGCTCACTGGCGTGACAGTCGGCGTCTCGGGTCACGTCTACACACTCGACTGCAACGACCCATCGTGGCCGAGTTCGACCATCACCGCGTCGTACGCGCTTTTCTACGACTCGACGCCGGGCACTAACTCGACCAATCCCGTGATCTGCTATTGGGATCTGGGAGGCGCGGCCTCGTCTTCGAGCGGCGCTTTCACCCTGACGATTAACGCCAGCGGTCTGGTCACGCTCACCGGCTCCTAATCCCCGAGGGGGGCTAGATGGTAGCCGGAACCGAATCATTCACGTCAACCAACGGCAGCGGCAGTCTCTTTACCCGCACCGGCCTGAGCAATACTTGGTCCCAGCTCACGGGATCGGATTCGGTCACGGTCAACTCGTCTAACCAGTTGACCATGGCCGGTATCGCCGGCACTGACAACATCTCATGTGGCACGGCGTTGACCAATGCCGACCACTATGCGGAACTTGAACTGGTGTCGATGCCGGCCAGCTCGGCCTTCTTCGGCGTGTCCGCTCGGCAGTCGGGATCTTCAGGAACTTACACGGCCTATTCGTTTGAGGTCAGCCGTGGAATCACTGGGAACGGTACCTGGCGACTTGTAAAGACAGTCAACAACTCTCGAACGACGATTACGTCGGCGACGTTTTCGAGCGCATTCGGCGGCACCGGGGTCATCCGCATTGAGGTTGTGGGCACGCAGATCCGCTGCTTTCTGGCGGGCACGCAGTATGTAAACACGAGCGATAGCTCGATCACGACCGGCAACAAGACCGGCATCATCGGCATCAACGGCAACAACGCCATCCTTGGCGACAACTTTGCTTTTGGTGATTTGTCAGGCGACATCTCGCTTGACGGCGCTATCGCCGATACCGACCTGGCGGCCCCAGCCGGCACCGCGGGCACTGGGGCGGGACGTTCCGGCCCGGTAGCTGGCATCGCCCTTGTGGCGCTCGCCGGGACGTACGTGACCAATGCTGCCCTCGCGGGCCCCGTGGCCAACATCGGCCTAGTGGCCCCAGCCGGCACCCGGGCGGCCAGTGGACTGTTCGCCGGTCCTGTGGCCGGCGTCGCCCTGGCCGCTGTCGCGGGCAGCGTGGGCACCGGCGCGGATCGCGCGGGCCCCGTGGCTGCTATTGCGGCGAGCGCGCCAAGCGGCACGGTCAGCGTGATCCGCAACATCAACCTGGCTGGCGTCACGGCTGATATCGCGCTTGTCGCGCGAGCTGGCACCCAGTCGACCACGGTCACGGCCGCAGGCCCGACGGCAGCGATCACGCTTGCCGCGCTGGCCGGTGGCTTGTCAGGTGTCGGTTTCGCCGCGCCCGGCGTGCCGGCCGCTGTAACCCTCGCCGCACCTGCGGGTGCCGTGACCACGGTGCGGTTCATCACTGTTGCTGGCGTGCCTGCCGCCCTGTCGCTGGTCGCCGTGCCGGGTGCTGTGAGTACCCCTACTGACCGCGCCGGTCCGACAGCTAGCCTCACCCTTGCCGCACTGCCAGGCGATACCCGCATCGACTCGACGGTTGATGGTGTGCTGGCCGGCCTGGTCCTCGCGGCTCAGGCCGGAGCGGCAGTGGCCCAGGTGAATGGGTACCAGTTCACACCACCGGCCCGGAAGTACGGGCCTGCGGCCCGGCCCTCGCGCCTCTGGGCGTACTTCGGCCTTTGGCACGGTCAGAGCCTTGTCCAGGACGCAGACGGCTCCTGGCGACTGATCGAGACGGTTACGACCGATGACGAAGCGTCCGCACTCAAGATCTACATGGGCGGCCACGTCTATTTTGTTGGCCTCGATGAGGCTGCGCTGCTTGCCGATCTCGGCTACGCCGACTGCCTCTTTCCGCCCTATCAGGAGTGATCACTTTGGAAACCCGCTGCACCTGCGGCAAGGGCCATCCCACTTTCGGCGCCTGTGTCCGTGCCAAGAATCTGGGCTTCCCCGGCGCGTTCCCCACCCGTAGCGAGGGCTACGGGTCGGGGGACCGCAGCGCGCAGAGGGCTTGGGATTCAGAGCTGGACTATTACCGCACCACCGTTGGCCAGGGCATCGAACCCGCCGGCACCCGTAGGGGCCAGATCGAAGCCGCGGAGCGCGTGAGCCAGGAAGCCGGGAAGGCGTACGACGCTACGACCGGCACGTTCAAGGAGTAGCGATGACACTCCAGGCCGAACTGAACCGGCTGGCGAACGGGGGCGCGAGTTATCCACCTCGCGACCGGTGGTGGGACGCCCAGAAGGCGGCGAACCTGTGGGCCGGGACCACCGGCCTCGACCTGCAAGGCGCCCTGAACGTCAAAGCGGGTGTGACCAACCGTTACCTGTGGCTCGACATCGACGGCGTCTGTAACGACATCGCCGGGACCGACGGCCTGACCGCCATCGCGGCGCTTGAGAAGGTGGTGTCCTAATGGCCGTCACCTACCGTGATCTGATCGAAGACGTCGCCATGTACGTCTACGGACTCGGGACCGAGCGGGACACCGTGACGACGCTGACAGCTCCGGCGACAACGGCGAGCACGACGCTTTTCGTGGACGACGCGCGCCAGTTGGCCAAGGGCTTTATCGAGATCGATGACGAGTGTCTAGCGGTCAAGGGCACCGATGCCCAGGCGAACGCCGTTTCGATCCACTCGTGGGGTCGCGGTGACCGTGGCACTACGGCAGCCACCCATGAGGCTGGCGCAAGGGTCACGAACAATCCAAGGTTCCCCCGGACCAGGATCAAGGCGGAGATCATCCAGGCGGCCGTTGGCCTGTGGCCTCGCCTGTGGGGGATCGGCACCTACGACGCGCTGACCTCGCGGCCTGCCCAGGTCACGTATGAGCTGCCAGCGGACTGCGAATACCCGATCGACATCGCGGTCAGGAGCCTTGGCCCATCGCGCATGTGGCAGCGGGTCACCCGCTGGCGGTTCGACCGTGGCGCCAACCTCGATGCCTTCCCCTCCGGGCGCTCCGTCGACATCTACGACATGATGCCGCCCGGCCAGCCGATCAAGGTCGTGTATCGGCGCTCCATCGCCCCGTTCACGTCCGAGGCCGACACGATGGAGTCGGTAGGCATGCAAGACGGCTGGCGCGACATCGTCAAGTGGTCCGCCGCAGCCGGCCTCATCATGGCCTCGGACGCAGCGCGTACCCAGCTCGACACGATCGAAGCCGCCTCGCGAGCCGAGAAGGTCCAGCCAACCGCACCAACGGCGGTCAGCCGTCAGCTCATGGCCCTCGTAGAGACCCGAATTGCAGAGGAACGCGCAGCGCTCAATCTGATGTATCCGGGATCTCAGGTCCGTCTGGCGTGATGGCCTTCGCTGGTGTGGTCTTGTAAAGCTCCCTGTATCTGGCCCGGCCGTCTTCGTCGGCGTTGAGCACGGGCGGTACATGGCCGCACCAAAGGCAACCGCGTTCCGCGTGCGACACCGCAAAGACCGCCAACGCCCACTGTTCCATCTTGCAGGCGATACAGCGCGTCTGCATGACGTGCCGACAATCGTCGCTACATTCCACGCGCGCCTGGCGGGACTTGAACCCGCACACCCGTGGCTGCGCCGGGAAACCACGGCTAGGGTCGTGAATCCTAGGCTCTCCAATTGAGCTACAGGCGCGTGCGGACGACCCGGCCACGTGGACCGGCGGGTGCCGGGCCGAGCCGTCCTGTGTCCATGACCGGATTTGAACCGGCGACCCGGCGTGTTTAAGACGCCTGCTCTACCGCCTGAGCTACATGGACGTAAAAGCGCGGTCGGGCCGACTTACAGCACGACACCCTATATCTGCTGGACATTACAACCCGACCGGGCCGTACCCCAGACGGGATTTGAACCCGCAACGACGTCTGTCAACTATTGCGTCTCCGACCGCATTGACAGGCGTAACCCGGTTGATAGACGGGCGCCTCTGCTTCGGCTACTGGGGCTAGGTGCGCGACCCGCCTACTTGAATGGCTCCTCGATACGGGGGGGTTCGGGGTGCCGCCTTTCAGCGGGCCGCGCAGGAATGACGTTAAGGGACCGCAATGGCCATTAGAAGCTACTCAGACTCCGCGCCCGAACTAACGCTGACCAGCGGATCAATGAACAACAGCGACAACACAACCAACATCACCGTCAGCGCTCCGTTCGCCGGATGGCCAGCCAGCACGCCCTTCGCGGCGGCGATCAACATCGGCGCCGCAGACGAAGAGGTTGTCAGTGTGACTACGGTCACGGGCTCGACGGCCACGATCGTCAGGGGTGTCGGGACCGGCGGGAAGAAGGAGCACGCGGCCAACTCGAAGCTGACGCACTGCTCCTACTCGGCCGACTTCGCCGAGGCCAACGCGCACATCAACGCCTCCGCCAACGTCCATGGCCTGTCGGGCGGCTCGCTCGTGGTCGGGACGACCAGCGCGCAGACCCTTAGCAACAAGACACTGATCACGCCGACGATCGCGAGCTTCGCCAACGCGACCCACAACCACACTTCCGCCACGAGCGGCGGCACCCTGCCCTCTCCCACGGGCATCCCCATCGCCAGCGTCACTGGCCTCCAGGCCGCGCTAGACGGCAAGGAGGACGTTGGCTCCGGGGGTGGCAGCACGACCGACCCGAACGCCGTCCACGTGACCGGGAACGAGACGGTTGGCGGGAACAAGACTTTTACGGGTCTGACCACGATGAGTGGCGGCGCGAATATCTCTGCCCTGAACGTCTCCGGCGCCGCCACTATTGGTGGCACCGCGACGATGAATGAGGCGCTGCGTGGCACCAGGCGGCTATACGGACGCGACGATCTGATCGTCGGAAATGCGAACGGTGTGACCACGAATTCGAGTGGTATCTACACGGTGAACTTCACGAATCCCTCGGGCAGAACCGTGGTGGCGACGATGGTTCAGCCTTGGGAATTGAATGCGGCCCACTATATGAAGATCTTCTCGCCGGGTACTAACACCAGTTTTAACGTGGCCGCATTCGACGGTTCCGGCAACCTTCTCGTGAACACATCGATTGCCTTCATGTGGGTTGCGATCTGCGGCTAAGGAGCCAACGTGGGCATCCGCATTGTAAGTCGAATTCCGGCGGCCATGGCGCCGCCGGACGCGAACCCGGCAACCTCGGTCCTCGTCGGCGACGGTATCGCCTGGGACTATGCCCTGGCGGGCATCCCGTTCCTGAGCGCTGTCGATGCCCAGAACCCGGCCGTTCGGGAAACCGCGCAGTACCGGAAAGAGCAGTTCGACAGCAGCGCCGAGCCGGGCGAGCAGAGCATTGTTGGCTGGTGGCTTAAGAGCCAATCGTCTTGGCACGGCGGCGCCGGACAGGCGTACATCGACACGCCCGTTCCGGGTGGCGACGAGATCAGGCCCGTCCGCTATGACAGCTCGGTCGGAATCGACCCGTGGACTCAAGGTAGAATCTCCTTGCTCAGCCAGGTGGTTCCGGTCGTCTCGACTGGCGGCGGGGCCAAGATGGTCACCGCGGCCTGGGGGACAAACAACTATATCTTCATCGCCGATGGCGCGAACCTGCGCCGGGTGATCGAGAGCCCAGGCGATCCGCCGACCTACAGCGCGAGCATTCTGTCCTATGGCGGAACGGGAACGATCCTGGCCATCGCGACCGATGGCCCCACAATGTGGGTCGCCACGTCGGCCGGCATCTGGCGAGGTCATGTCACCGCGCTGACCTACGAAAAGCTCTACTCGATGCCCCCAGGCACCGGGGCCGTGGCCCTCGGCTACGCCAAGCAGCGGATGATGGCCGGAGTTCAGACCTCGGCGAGTAGCAACGTGTATGCGCTCCAGTCGGCCCCTACCGGGCCGCTCCCCGTGCAACTAACGGCGGGCATCCCTGGAGACTTCCCGGCGCCGGTCATGGTTCATGCATTTGCTGAGTGGACGTGGACAGCTTTTGCCGAAGCCCCGGGCGCTATTCTTGGCGCCGGGTATGCCGGCAACCGGTCCGCGGTCTACAAGTTCGTTCTGGACTCGACAGGCGAAATCCCGGAACTGTCGACAGGCATCGTGGTTGCCGAGCTGCCAATTGGCGAGCTGGTCTACGACATGCAGAGCTACATCAACTCGATTATCACGGTGGTCACATCGCGAGGGTTGCGCGTGGGTCAGTTCACATCGGACGGCACGGACTTTTCCTACGGACCGCTGACGCTGGTGGCCTCGCAGACCGGCGGCCAGGTGGCCGCCTATAACCGGTTCCTGTATGCCACCTACACCCACTCCGATGGGGTGGGCGGATTGGCGCGGATCGACACTTCCCAGCAGCTATCGCTTCGGCAGTTCAGCTATGTTCCGGATCAAAAGTTTGCGTGGGCGCCCGACTTGCGTGCGGCAGACGGAAGCGAGAACCCCGTCACCGGCTCGGCATCGCAGGTGGATGTTCTCCTGGATGGCCGACTCGCCTTCATCGTTGATGGTGTTGGCCTGTACGTCCAACACCCATCGAAGCTCGTTCCGCAGGGAACACTTCGGACCTCGCGGATTCGCTTCAACACGTTGGACCCTAAGGTCTTCCGGTTCCTGCGGCTGTGGACCGAAGCCCAGAGGACGGACGGAGACTCCGGCTCCGTCTCGGTATCGGTCGGCGCCTCCGGCGCGGGACAGGCCCTAGGGTCGGTGCAGCTCCCCAACGGAGAGGACTCGGGAGACCTCCGTATCTCGCTGCCTCCGGCCCGGGAAACGGTCGTGACGCTGACTCTCGCCAGGTCGGCCGAGCATGACACCGTCGGCCCGATCGTCCGGGCCTTTCAGCTCAAGGCCCTGCCCGCCCAGCGTCGCCAGCGGATGATTCAGGTTCCGGTGATGGTGTACGACCGGACGGGCGACCACTCCGGACAGATGGTCGGCTACGACGGCCAGGCCCTAGAGAAGATCCGGGCTGTTGAGGCGATTGAGCAGAGCGGCGACATGGTTGTTTTCGAGTATCTGTCGCCACAGCTTGAACAGATCCTCCGCGAAAATGTCGTCATTGAGCGGCTTAGCTTCCGGCAGGTGGAGCGGCCGAATCACCGCGAAGGTTGGGGCGGCGTGTTGATCCTGACGTTGAGGACGGTGGACTAATGGACCTCGTCAACAACATTGGGATAGTGCTCGCGGTCCTGGCCGCCGCTGCTGCGTCCGCTCGCGCCCTGTGGACGTTTGTCCGCCGTGTGGTTAGGGCTGTCGAGATCCTTGAGCGGCAGTTGCAGAACAATGGCGGTGGCTCCCTGAAAGACGGAGTCGACAAGACGGTGGCCAAGCTCGAAGACCTTGATCGGCGGCTGGCGGTGCTGGAACGGCGGAAGTGGTGGCGCCGATGAGCACACCCACGCGGTACGGGCCTGCCACATGGCGCCCAGTTCGCAACACGTCAGGAACGATGGTGCAGCCCACCCGCGGCTTCATCCCCCACGTTCAGCAGGGCAGCGGCTCACTGTTCGGAATGTTCGACAACCCGGCGTCCGAGGTATCGGCCCACCTGTGGCTGTCCAAGGGCGGCGCCTGGGAACAGTATGTAGATCTTGACAGGCGCGCGTGGGCGCAGGCGAGCGGCAATCCCTACTGGATCTCGGTGGAATGCGAAGGCTTCGATACCGAGGACTACACCCCGATCCAGATCCAGCGCTTGGCCGAGTTCTACGCCTGGGGCATCGCCTCGTTCGGCTGGCGCCCACAGGTGACCGATGACCCGGCCGGCTACGGCATCGGCGCCCATCGCATGGGCGGAACCGCCTGGGGCGGCCACACATGCCCGGGAGACATCCGGGCCAACAGGCGGCCCGACATCCTTCGAGGCGCCTCGGGAGGCGACGTGACTCAGGACGACATCAAGGCGGGCGCCCTGGCGGCGCTCGCGGCGTTCTTCCCCGTGGCCCAAGGCCAGCGGGACGGCGGTAGCGCCCTGGCGGCTGACCTGCTTGTGGATCAGATGACCTACAACGTGGTACAGGCGATCCTCGCCGAGCTGCGCAAGGTGCCCGTTCCTGCCGGCAGCGTCGACCCCCAGGCCATCGCAAAGGCCGTGGCCGATGAACTGGCCAGGCGGATGGGTACGTAGACACCAGAACGGCCCCCCGGGACATCCCGGGGGGCCGTTCTTTGCTTGCCGTGCTGCGGTCAGCGGCACCTCACGTCACATGACCACCTCGGGCGCGGCCAGCGCCATCCGGCGACGGCGTTGCCGCTCCTGGGCTGGCGACTGTTCCCGCCGCTCGCGCAGCGCCGCCAGATCGATCACGGAGGCCGCTTCGAGGGCGAGAGGAAGATCGGTGTCGTTCTTGGGCTCGTCGGCGTCGGCCGCTCGCATGGGCCAGCGCATCGCAGTCGGACCCATCTCTGCCGCGACAAGTTCGGGAGACAGCGCGGTTCCAGGCGGCGCCGGAAAATGAGCCCGTGGCCGGTCATTGTCCGGGTCGTAGTAGTCCATGACCTCGAAATGGTCGGCCATGTGGTCGGCGACCTCGGACCAGTTCAGGTAGTTTGCCGTGATCGTGGTGTTCCGATGGTCCAGCCACTTGCAGGCGGCCATAAGCGGTTCAATTCCGAGTTCCGGGTGCCGCTGGTAGAACTTCAGGATCTGGTGTCCTGCGGTCCTGCGTAGGATGTGGCTAGATTGACCGCCAAGCCCGTTGGGCGCCCAAAATGGGTCCTCCTTGGCGAGCAAGTTAAGTGACTTCCTTACCGAAAACTTTGCAGAGTCATCTGTGATCCCGAACGTTGGGTCGATGTTCCGAATATCGCGCGGGCGCCGGGAGTCACCTCTTACGTTGATCGCCGGGAAGATCGACCATTCGGGCATCGGATCGCCAATGTTTGATCGATACCAGTCAAGCCAAGCCGCAAGTTCCCGACGGGCGCTCGGGGTTAGCTTCTGCCACGTCTCGCGCTTGGTCTTCCGCCGATAAATCCTGACCCGATTCCCCGACCAGTCGATCTTATTCCAGGCCAGAGGCCAGACTTCGGAGATGCGGGCTCCAGTGTGGAGCTGCGTGGCGACCAACGCGCGGTCCCGCGGGTGCCGGCCGTCCGCCAGCTCAAGAAGGCGCGGGATTTGCGCCACGGTCAGAAACAGTGGCTCGTAGCGCTCATGATGGAACGGGCGTATGGCATCGGTGATCAGAACCGGCGCAACCGACAAGTAGACAGCCCTGGCGCACCAATCGAGAAAACTCTTAAGATAGGTGCGGTAAATGTTCAGAGTCGATTCTTCCAGCTTTCCGCCGCGCACACCACCCTTTGTTCTCCAATGGATGAAGGCGGCCTCGTGCGCCTGGGCATTGTAGTCGGCCATGTAGACCACCGGTGTGTTGACCTTCAACGTCCCGACGAATGATGCCCAGTGGCGGAGCACCGACAGGCGGCTGGCCATGGTCCCTGGGGCCTTACCGAGGGCCGTGAGAGCTACCCCATACTCTTCCACGGCAACTGTTGGGGTAACGAGGTTGACAGGCATAACCTCTATCTGCCTTCTCGGTGTGCGCGGCATGCGCCCTCCCCTGGTCATGGTGTAAGGCCCTGACGGCTTTCTAGCCGATGCCTTTTGTTGTCGACTACAAGGGCGGCGCCGCCTTCGCCGACTGCGTCAATCTTCCGCACACCGTGGGGCTGGTCACCGATCTGGACGGTCATCTCGTCGGGCGGGCACTTGCGTCGCTGAACGCGGAGCTGCGTCGCCGGGAACACCTGCTCGCCGCCGCCGGTGCGAAGGACCTCGAAGACTACGGGCGGCTCCTGGCCGATTCCACCCACCCGGGTCCCGCTGGCACCGCCGGCTGGCTTCCGTGCCTGCCGCGACATCCCCGGCTGCCACGACTGGCAATCATGATCGACGAGTTCGCCTCGCTGGCCAGGGACCTGCCTGAGTTCGTCGCCGGGCTGGTGAGCATCGCCCAGCGCGGCCGGTCGCTGGGCATCCACCTGCTGCTCGCCACCCAACGGCCGGCGGGAGTGATCTCTCCGGAGATCAGGGCGAACACCAACCTGCGCATCGGGCTGCGGATGACCGACGGCGGCGAGAGCGTCGACGTCCTCGACGCGCCGGACGCCGCCCGGATCGCCCGGTCGACGCCGGGACGAGCGTTCGCGCGGCTCGGTCACACCTCACTGGTGGCCTTCCAGGCCGGCCGGGTCGGCGGCCGCCATCCCTCGCCGGACCGCGCGGACCGCGGGGGCGACGCCGGCGCACACGGCTCGGCCTCACACAGCTCGGGCTTGCAGAGGTCGGGTTTACGGGAGTCGGGCTCGCACGGGTCGGGCTCGCGAGCACCGACACGGGCGCCTTGGGTGGTCAGGTTGCCGTGGGCGGCGCTGGGGGGACCGCTTCCACGGCGGCCGGAGGCGGACATGGACGCGGACGACGGGGCGGCCAGCGACCTGCGGGTGCTCGTCGATGAAATCCGGACCGCGGCCGAGCTGACCGGTGTGCCCCGGCAACGTGGCCCATGGCTGCCGCCACTGCCATCACTGATCACACTGGGTGACCTACTCGCCCGCGCCCACACCCCGGTGCCGCCGCCCGCAGCGCGCGATGGTGCCCGAATCTCCCCGACCCGGTTGGCACCAATCCCCATCGGGCTGTCGGATCTCCCTGCCGATCAGGCCCAGCATCCCTACCGGATCGACCTCGAGGCACCGGGGCATCTGATGGTCGTGGGGTCGGCACGATCGGGCCGGTCGACCGTGCTGCGGACGTTCGCCGGCGCGCTCGCGGCCACGGTGTCCTCACGCGACGCACACCTGTTCGGCCTCGACTGTGGCAACAACGCGCTGCTGGCGCTCACCGCGCTCCCACACACCGGGGCCGTCGTCAGCGCGGACACACCCGAGCGGGTGGAGCGGCTGTTCGCCCGTCTGCGCGCGCAGGTCGCGGCCAGGCAGGAGGCGTTCGCCGGCCGCGGGTACGCGGACCTGGGCGAGCAACGCGCGGCCGAGCCCGCGGCGGCACTGCCCTACCTGGTGCTTCTCCTCGACCGGTTCGAGGCCTTCCTGGCCGCGTTCGAGGACCGTGACGGCGGGCGGCTCGTCGACGAGCTGACCCGGCTGTTGCGTGAGGGGCCAGCCGTCGGCCTGCGCGTGCTGATCACCGCCGACCGGCGCGGCCTGACCGGCCGGGTCGCGTCCGCGATCGAGAACCGGCTGGTGCTGCGACTGGCCGACCGGGCGGACTACACGCTGGCCGGCCTGGTCGGCTCGGCCGTGCCGTCCTGGCTGCCACCCGGCCGCGGTTTCCGCATCGGCGGCGCAGAAGACGGCGCGGCAGACATAGCCGAGGACGGCATCGCAGCAGTGCCAGGGCCGGATGGGGATCCCGCACCGGGCATGACCCCGTTGACGGTCGAGACGCAGATCGCGCTGCTGTCCCCGGACCCGGCCGGCCGGGCGCAGGTCGCGGCGCTCGCGCGCCTCGGCGCGTCGGCGGCGGCGCGAGACGGCGTGCCTCCCGGCCCGGCGGCCGGGCCACGCGACGACCCGCGCCGGCCGAT
>Ga0163163_10003178_pt1 | contig 13916 bp, 10 predicted proteins | sample S65metaG_FD_119766 | JGI IMG/M metagenome (GOLD analysis project Ga0163163, IMG submission 119766) | Switchgrass rhizosphere microbial communities from Kellogg Biological Station, Michigan, USA - S6-5 metaG | ecosystem: Host-associated > Plants > Roots > Rhizosphere > Soil | place: USA... | reverse complement strand
TGCATCTGCCAGACCAAAACTTGTTAGCTGCATGTTCTCCCACGGCGACGATCTACTCGCTTCCGACAACAACTGCACGCCGCGATAGAAATGCGAGAAGTCTGACCCCCAACAACCACGCACTTCCAAGTGTTTCTTGTTGAGATCAGTGTGTGGATTGAATTCTATCGGTCCGTGATCGGTGTACTGGCCAACAACCACGACTCGCCCGGCATCGCGCGTGAACTTCATTGCCTGGGTCACAGCTTCAGCGACGCCTGCTACTTCTATAGTTACGTCAGCACCGCGTCCTTCAGTGTGCTGCATCACCCATTCCAGCCGATCTTCTTCTGAGTTAGTTTCAATATTCAAAACAGCGGAAGCCCCAGCGTTCAATGCGGCCTCAAGTCTTGCCTGGGGAGCACCGATGCAAAACACTCGCAATGCGCCGCTCATGCGAGCGAGTAGAATCGCGTTAATTCCAACAGGACCGGATCCGAGTACCAAAACGGTATCGCCGATTCGTACCTCACCCCGCTCTACCGCATGAAGAGAAGTCGGCAGCGCACAACCCCCCGACATAAAAGTCTCCGGTTCAGCATCAACACTGATGCATCGCGTACCCGGCTTCAAATAGACATGACTGGCCCAACCGCCGCATAGTCCATCGTCGAATCCATAGGTGATTCCGTAAACCTTCCGATGTGGACAGCGTGTGCTTGCTTTGGCAACAAGACAGTACCAGCACGCATTGCAGGTCTTGTGTACATCAAGAAAAGTAACGCGGTCGCCCTCTTTGAATTGTCGTCCGTTGACATCAAGCAGTTCGCCCCGAATCTTTTGTAGTCGTCCAATCGAAACGTGCCCCGGTACGAGTGGATAAGGCACTCCCTGCAAAAGTCCTCGTTGCAGGTGAACATCAGTTCCGCAGACTTCGGAGAGTTCAACTTCCAGGAGCGCTGAGTTGAGTTCCAGATCGGGCGCGGGGACTTCTCGTAACTCTGCAGGATTATTGGGCTCAGGAATGACAGCAACGATTGGCATTGCGGAAGCATAGTGGAACGTGGAAAGAATTTGTAGCCACCCCAGGGCTTAATTGTTCAAGCCAATGATTCATGGCGGGAGGCCATGATAAAGCAAGGCCGAGGGCGGCCACGGAGTGCCGCCCCTACAACTTGTCAACTTGAATCCGTGAATCAATCTTTGTATAAGGACACTCCCATTTCCCGGAAAGACTCCCGGTCAAACTCATTGGAAGGTGGATCTAATTAGTGCCCCAGAGCCGTCACCGCAAAATAAACAAGCGGAAGAAGCAACGCAGTGTCCGTCAGAGTTCACAGCGTGCTTCGTCAGCTAAAACGAATCGTAACGTTAGAATCGGCGTGATGATTTTGGCGGGAGTGCTCACGCTTTCTGCCGTTGGGTATTTGATCGCGTCGCGTCCGAAGGCCAATGATCAATTGGTAACGACTCCTTCCGGTTTGCAGTACGTCGACGAAAAAGTTGGCGATGGGGCGAGCCCGCAGGCCGGCCAAACCGTTAAGGTCAATTATCGCGGGGTTACTCAAAGCACCGGTAAAGAATTCGATAGTTCCTACAAAAACAATCGACCTGCTAATTTCAGAATCGGAGTCGGTGAAGTTATCCCGGGCTGGGACGAAGGTCTGATGACGATGAAGGTGGGCGGCAAACGAAAGCTAATCATACCGGGCAAACTTGCTTATGGCGCGGCAGGCCGGCCGCCCGACATCCCACCCAATGCCACTCTCGAATTCGATGTGGAGCTGGTTGGGATCAACTAGATTCGAATTCCTAACAGTGCGATTACATCTCGCTTGCGTTTTCCCTGAGATGCTATTCGGCATGCCCGAATTCTCGTAAAATACCACCTCTCCCGCCAACAACTCGCTTTAACGACATCATCTATAGGAGGACTGTCATATGCAAAAGTCATTTCGAAGGGGAGCGTACCTGGCGTTGGTAAGCTTGGCGATCTTGATGCTTGCATCAACTTCATTTGCACAAGGGAAAGGACACGGAGGAGGAGTCGGCGGAGGGATGGGTAACGGGGGAGGACCGCCCTCTGGTTTTGGCGTCGATCGGGGCAGTGACAAAGCATCTGCAAAATCGGGTGGGCGTTCCGACAACGGGCTCGAAAACGCGTCGATGAATTCAAACGGAAGGTCTGATACCGGATTGGAACGCGCACGACGAGCGCACGAAAACATGCGCAACGCCGATCGAGATCTCGAAGATCATCCGGAACTACCAAGGATGTTGCACGTCAGTGCCAACAGCTTGAGAAATGGTTATCAAACCGCCTTAACCATTAACCCGAATCTAACTTTTGGTAATTACGTAGCTGCGACAAGAGTAGCTCAGAATCTCTCTCCAAGATTCCCGAACATCACACGAGATCGCATTCTCGCCGGTTTAGCTTCGGGGAGAAGTTTCGGAAGAACACTGCATGATCTCGGTTTGAGTGACCGAGAAACAAAAGACGCCGAGGAGCGGGCTCGCGAAGAGATCAAGCAGGCGAAAAAGACGAAGTAATCACGCCAAAAGTTTCGGACTGTGGATTTCCGAATTGCAGATGTAGCTACCCTGCTTGTGAGTCTGCAAACCTGGAAACCGCGATCCGATCTATCATCAATCCTCATCGCATTCCGGCGGCGACTCAGAACACCAAAATCGGAAACTCATGAACTCGGCTAGGTTTGATTACAACCCCACGCCGCGTTAATCTGCTCTCATACGAGGACCAACTCGTCGCACTTTCGGGGAGAGATGAACCATGAGTGAAAACAGCTTAACGATTACAGACAACCGGACCGGAAAACAGTTCCAGGTGCCAATTGAAAACGGGACCATCAAAGCAATGGATCTGCGCCAGATAAAAGTGGGCGACGACGATTTTGGTCTGATGACTTACGACCCGGCTTTCATGAACACAGCCTCTTGCAAGAGTCGCATCACATTCATCGACGGCGACAAGGGAATTCTGGAATATCGTGGCTATCCGATTGAGCAACTCGCCGAAAAAAGTACGTATCTGGAAGTCGCTTACCTTCTATTGCATGGTGAATTGCCAACTCAATCACAATTGGAAGCGTGGACCAAGAACATCACCTATCACACCTTTATAAACGAGAATATCAAGACAGTCATTGACGGGTTTCATTACAACGCACACCCGATGGGTATGTTCGAAGCGATGCTTGGAGCGCTTTCAACTTTCTATCCCGATGCCAAAGACATCTTCAATGTTGAATATCGTTGGAAACAGATTCACCGGTTGATTGCCAAGGTTCCGACAATCGCAGCCTTCGCATTTCGTCACCGTATCGGAATGCAGTATTCATACCCGGATAATGATCTGAGTTACGAAGGCAACTTCCTGAACATGATGTTTAAGACGACCGAGTTGAAATACAAGCCCAACCCGGTTCTCGAGCGCGCGCTCACAGTCCTTTACATCCTTCACGCCGATCACGAACAAAACTGCAGCACAAATGCGATGCGCAGTATTGGCAGCGCCCACACTGATCCGTTTTCGGCGTTAGCGGGTGCTGCTGCCGCGCTCTATGGTCCGCTGCACGGTGGTGCTAACGAGATGGTGCTGCGAATGCTGAAGGAGATTGGTTCAGTCGATAAAGTGCCCGAGTACATCAAACGGGTGAAGGCCGGCGAGTTTCGTTTAATGGGTTTTGGACACCGCGTTTATAAGAACTACGATCCGCGCGCACGCATTATCAAACAAGTGGCCTATGAAGTGTTTGAGGTGACCGGAAAGGAGCCGGTGTTGGATATCGCGTTGGAGCTGGAGCGAATTGCGTTGGAAGACGAATACTTTGTAAAGCGCCGGCTCTATCCAAACGTTGACTTCTACTCTGGGATTATTTACCAGGCAATGCGTTTTCCGGTCGACATGTTTCCTGTGATGTTTGCGATTCCGCGCACTTCAGGTTGGCTGGCTCAGTGGGTTGAGTTGTTAGAGGACGAGGATCAGAAGATCGCTCGGCCTAGACAGGTTTATCTGGGTGCACGAACCAGGGACTATGTTGGGATTGAGGCGAGAGGCCAGTAGAGATTATTGCTGATTGCTGATTGCTGATTGCTGATTTTGCCGCGTTAGCGGCGGAGAGCTAATGGCAAAGCAGATAGCAAATCAACAATCAGAAATCAGCAATCAGCAATCAGGTAGATGTCAAATGACCACTGACCATTAAGTTTTTATTCCAGCATACGCGCGGCAATCTCTTTCAAAATCTTCGCACAAACTGTTCCCGTTATATGAAGTGGATCCATGCGTGGATTGAATTCAACGATATCTGCGCCTACAACCTTAGCCTTCAGTCGCTGAATGAGATCGATCGCCTGTCTTGTCGAAAGACCGCCAGGCTCTCGATGTGACACCCCCGGTGCAAACGCCGGATCCAGCCCATCCACATCAAACGAGATGTAAACAGGCGTATCAAACTCAAGTTGAAGATCATCCTTGAGTTCCTGCATTGAAATCACTTCGACACCAAACCGCTTGATTTGCTCGCGCTGATGCGCGGTTGTCGTTCTAACTCCAACCTGGACTAATCTCTTCACGAGTCGTTCTTCCATAATCCTCGCGAACGGACTTGCATGTGAGAATCGATTGCCCTGATAGCTGTCGTAAATATCCGGATGAGCATCGAAGTGCAGGATGCTCAGGTGACGGTATTTTCTGGCAAAGGCCCTAACAATGGGATACGTAATTGAGTGATCCCCACCCAACGCTATCGGTGTGAGGCCATCGTTGAGCAACGTAATGACCGAGTTTTCAATTAACGAAAACATTTCGCCGCTTGCTGGTGTTTCTACGTCACCTGCGTCGAAGAAGACTGATTCGAGTTCAGTACCATTTTCACTGGTCAGGTTCCACGCCTCCGAGCGCAAGGCGGCGCGAATCTGTGGGGGAGCTTCGGATGCTCCTTTCATGTATGAGGAATTCTCATCGTATCGAAAACCAACTAGCGCTAATTGCGCACGGGCTTCGATGCTTGTGGGAGCATCTGTCATCTAGTTTCCTTTGTCAGCGGACGTGATTTCTAAGCAGGGGTATCAAAAGAAAGGGAAATTGGTGCACCCGGCAGGGCTCGAACCTGCGACCTTCTGATTCGAAGTCAGACGCTCTATCCAACTGAGCTACGAGTGCACGCGGGGAATGTTAAGCGCAGGGTGGGTGACTCGTAAAGTAGGGAAGAAGGTTTTTTGGTTTTTGTGCTTTGAGTTTTGTATTTCGTAGTTACCCACCCGCTATCGAGACCTTGTCAGAAGCCACTAAGACACAAAGACACCAAAACACGAATTGGAAAATTCAACAATCTAAGGTTGTGACTTCGTGTCCTGGTGACTTGGTGGCTAAAGTTTTTGCAGTCCCAAGTTCAAATCTGCAATCCGCAATCCGAATTCCCAAATTCCTTTCTTATTGACCCTGGTAGTGCTTCCTCACGTACTTCACCAAGTCCGTGATCTGTTCCGGCTTGAGTTTGTCTTTGAACGATGGCATTTGTTCCTCTCCGTTGGTGATCATCTTGGTGATTTGTTCATCCGTGTGCTTTTTGGCGTGATCGGCCTTCAACGAAGGAACTTTGATTTGCTTGTCATTAACCTTCACGAGTCCACCTTCACCCGTTTCCCCGTGACACCCTTCGCAATTCTTCTGGTAGTTGACGTGCGCCGCAGCAAATTCATCGACCGGCTTTGCCGGCGAGGCCGCGGTGGTTGGCGCAGTGTTATTCGTCGTCGGCGCAGTTTCAGTGCAGGAAATGATCACCAGGCTAAGGGCGATACACGCTAAAGCGATTGCGATAAGTTTCATGAAGTGTTCTCCAGTTTTCTAGTCGTCTAAAATTGCCAGAGCAAGTTAGTCGAAATCTTTTACTTCAACGTCACAACCCAATCCGCGATTTCTCTTTTCTCCGGTTCCGTTAACTTTGTGGCGAAGGACCGCATCGGCGCCTGTAGACCATACGATTCAGGATCGTTTAGTAAACCAATGATGTCATCGCGTGTGCGATGTGGTTTTGACGTGACGCCAATCAGTGGCGGAAATTTGAGTTTCGCTTGAGTGGCCCCTTCACCCCTTTCACCGTGGCAACTCGCACAAAACGTCGCATAAACACCAGGCGGAGGGTTACGACTGGTTTCGGCGCTCATATTCAATGCGACCTGCCTGAAAGGTGTTCTGCGAAAAGTGTCTTCCTCTGCAGCTTGCTTTGCCAGTTGCTGTCGAGTTCGCGGGTCTCTTCGATCACTCAGATAGGAAGCGCTGGTCATTCCCACGATCCAGATCGCTGCTACTCCGAGAATCAATGTGGCGATCAATTGTTGCGAGTGTCTGGACAAACTTCTCAACATCGCCACATCCAGCCACGGAAGTGTCAATAAAACGAGCAGCGCCAGGCCTGGAATTACGACTCCGAGAATCGACCCTAAACTTCCAGGAAGATACTTCAGAGTTTGATATAACCAAAGAAACTGACCCCCGGGCCGTGGCAGATACTCGGCGGTCGCGTCAGAGACTGATGGGCCAAGCGGCGCGTGAAACTTTAGAGTCCATAATGCGAGTCCGAGGAATATAACTCCCGCAGCAATTGCGTTTCGGCTAATTGTCTCCCAACACACATTTCCACCACTCTGTTTTGCCACGCGAACGCCGACGATCAATAGAATTAAGAATGGCGTTACGAGCACGTGCAAGGCGAAGAATCGCGACAACGTCAACGTCGAGATCTCAGCGCCACCGAGTAACCACAATCTGGCCATGCGCCCGATGACTGGAAGTCCGCCCAAGAGTCCTTCAGCGACGCGAGTGCTGAAGAAAGCTCGCGCATCCCAGGGCAATGAGTAACCAGTAGCGCCAGCAGCCATTACCAGGCCGAGCAGGATCACTGCCGCGATCCAATGTAGCTTTCGGTATTTGTAAGCCTCACAGAAGATAAGGCGAAACAAATGAAGAAAGACGAACAAAGGTAGCCACTGCGAGCCGTAATGATGAAGAGAACGAATCCAGGATCCCGATGAAGCGGCCTTTTCAATAAAGGCTACACTGGTATAGGCATGATCGACTGAGGGTACATAGTAAAAACTCAGCAGCAAACCGCTGGCGAATTGAACAAACAAAAGCATCAGCACAACGCCGCTTGTAGTTGTGAGCCAACGCGACATCGTTCCATTCAGGCTCACGCTCTTGAAATCACTCATGCTCGTTTGATTTGCTCTGCGCTATTGTTTTCAAATGCTTCGTACAGCACCTGCAGCTTCCCATCCTGCACACGAGAAGGCAGTTGATCGAGACCACGGCGCGCGGGTCCACTCAGTCGAGAACCATCGGCCGCGAAGTAGCTCTCATGACACGGGCAGGAAAATTGATTACTGTCTTTTTCCCACCACACCTCGCATCCTTCGTGCGGACAAATCGCCGACAAGACCTGATTGCCCTTGGCTGGCAACACAAACACTTTTCGTGCTTCGCTGGTTATTGCCCAGCCTGCGTAGTGTTCTGTTCGGATCTGCTTGGGCACTGGTAGATTGCCCTGCAACTCTGACACGGATGCAACGTCAGTCCAGTTCTCGCTCCCGGTTTGAGTGATCCGTGGGCGCAGGAAGCGAAAGCCGGCTGCCGCGATCGATGTGAATACGCCGACCACAACGGTAAGGGGAAATAGAGATAGAAACTTACGTCGATTTTGTTTCGTTACCTGAGCATTGGGCATGGGCCTGTCATTCTCTATACAAAGTGGGGGAGTGGCAAGCTACCTTAGGTCCTCAGCTGCGGCCTTGCGACCTTCGGGTTCAAACCCCCACCCAAAGGCTCGCTGGTTTATGAGACGCTCAAAGCCTTCTCTTTCTTCCCGAGTTGCAAACAGTAGACATACTGGGCAGAATAACTTTGCCTTCGTTCAATCTTTCAATGTCACATCGCTTTAAAGTTAGAGGTAAACAAAAATGAGCAGCAGCGACGAACAGGTCCCCAATACCCGCGGTGCTCTTCGTCTTGCCCCTACTTGCTCAGAGGTAGAAGAACAGAAAGCCAAACTCCCACGACAGTTCGTCAACTTTACTTTTTATCATGCACGACCAGAATGGCGTTTGCTGACGAACGAGGACAAGCAACGTTGTCGGGAGGAGTTCGTCAAAACTGTCGATGAGTTTCGCAGTGTGCTGTTGATGCACTCGTATTCAACGATCGGGTTGCGCACAAATGTCGATTTTATGATCTGGCGAATCGGATACGAACTCGATCCGATTCAAGAAATGACCGCTCGTCTGAATAAAACCGAAATGGCAAAGTACATCGAGCCGAGTCAGTCGTTTCTTTCGATGACAAAACGTTCGATGTATATCGACAAGGATAACCCCGAACACGACGAAGACCGTTTGCACATAGTGCCGGGCAAATCACAGTATCTTTTCGTGTACCCGTTTGTGAAAACACGCGAGTGGTATTCACGGCCTGCTGAAACGCGTCAGGAGATGATGGAGGAGCACATTCGAATCGGCACGAAGTATCGTTCGGTAAAACTTCACACGACGTATTCGTTTGGATTGGATGACCAGGAATTCGTTGTTGCCTTCGAAACAGACTACCCGGCGGATTTTCTCGATCTTGTTCAGGAACTTCGCGAGACGAAGGCGAGCTCGTTTACCTTGCGCGACACGCCAATGTTTACCTGTCGTCAGCGAACCCTTACTGAGTGTCTCGAAGCTCTAGGCTAGCATCGACCAAGTTTATCCACAGATTTCGCCGATTACGCAGATGGTCTTAAAGACGGCGCCGGTCAGAATTCTCGGCAAACGAAGTTTGAGAATTCTAAGATCGGGTCGTCTATTTTTTTTGCACCAGGTATTTCCTTCTCTGTGCCTTCTCTGCGCCCTCTGTGTCTCTGTGGTAAATCCCTCGCAACTTAACTCTAAAGCTCAAAGTGAATTTTCCCCTGCGCCAAATAATCAATCATCATCGCGAAACGAGTACCTTTGGTACGAAACGGAAAACATGCGCGGTTTTACGACTGGTCGACTGGGTGAGCCGTTACTGAATCCTTCCTATCTGAATCTCGGGAAAGACAAAGCTCCCGGTTGGGGAATCAATGGGCCAGGCGTCTCAGCTGAATGGACTCAAGGCGGCGAGAGTGAATGGAACTCCGCTGCTGCGAGTGCTGACGAGACTAATGCCACTCTCTACCAGGATCTCGAGATCCCTCGTGCAGGCAAGTATGTACTTTGGATCCGGTACGCAGACTGGGCCAACAAGAACGAGAACTTCACCGTTCGCATAGCCCAAAACGGAGTACAGGTTTTTGAACACGAGTTCGGTACGAAAGACATTGTCGATCCTCATGATGAGGTCAGCATGTACTGGGGTTGGGCTTTTGCATGGGACAGTGCTTCCGGGGATCTAAAAAAAGGCCCTGCGCGAGTCTCGATAGAAATCGTTAAAGCTGCACAGGCAAGACGTCACGTCGATTGTTTTGTTTTGACAACTGACTCTGACTACAAACCGGCCGGTCGACAAAAACCAGACTTTGCGGCAGCACGCTACCTCCGCACTTGGTCACGTTCCAACAAGCCGCTCACTACACTTCTTCAGTCAGAAGCGAGCTCGTCCGTTCCGCCGCTCTGGATGCGCCCTAAAGTTGCCGGACGTGACTTCCTGATGCCGTGGAACATCGCAAGGGAATATTGGGATCAGTACGATAAGCAACCTGCCGAACGAATGCTTTTCCCTTTCAACGCCGAACCCATCGATCAATTCGTCGCCAAATACAAAGGCGCTAAAGACGTACCGCTATTTCAATCGAAGCTAGTCTGTCCAGTCATTCACATAAACAACATTCCGGAATACTTGAAGGAAGGGTCAGCATTTCTTCGTTATCTTCGTGAGACAAAGAGCCCGTTCGCGATTCTTATTAACTATGGCGGCGCGAAGTTTTCTGAAGCAGATGGAAAAGCTGCGTTTCAGTTACTTAATGGTGAGCTGAAGGACCAATTCCTCGGATTTATCTCTGGCGAAAGCGTTGGCTACGTTTGGGAGCACGCCCCCGAGGAACTGAAGATCTCGTCATCGCAGTCACGCAGTCAACTACTAGAGGCGCATCGGCAGTTCTATACCAACGCGATTGCGCGAAAATGGCAGGACACATTTCAAACTGAAACCGGTGCGATGTGGGACAAGTTGATACCAGCGCAATCCACCTCAAGCACTTCATTCGCGCATGCTCTAACCCAATGGGGCGTAAAGTTGATTGGAATGGAGACTGCCGCTGTGATGCCGATGACAGGTATGCGTATCGCATTTACAAGAGGCGCTGCGCGGCAATCTGGCGGAGACTTTCTTTATTATCACGCTCCTAACTTTGGTGATACGGCCACCACTTTTACGAAAGCACAGAGTTTTGCCGGCCCCGACTTCTTTTACCACACTCGCTACGGTCCAACGATGGGTCCCTCGCTCTCCTGGTATCGCAAGAGTTACTTCCTTTTTTACATGTCTGGCGCTTCGGCAATCTATCTCGAACAGGGACAAGATCAGTTTTTTAAGCCGGGCCCCGGAGACAATCCACTGCAGTTGAATCCACTGGGCAGGATCACAGATGAGTTTATGCAGTTTGCTGAAAAGCATCCGGACCGCGGCACGCCCTACACGCCAATAGCTTTTCTTCTTGATCCGGCACACGGCTTCGAGATGACTGACTATCCACAATGGCCGTTTGAAGTTTCGCAGATTGATCGAAGTGATCGAGCACTAAGGGAGCTTTTCGGTGTTGCTTACTATCCTGGGCTTGTTGTCGAAGGTGAACCCGCGATTGCCGACCGTCAACCATTTGTATCGAGTGTTTTTGGTGATGTGTTTGATGTGTTAACAGCAAGTAGCAAGGCAGATTCCTCTCGTGAGTTGCTCTCATCGTACCGGGCCGTCGTTGTTGGTGGTCGAATCGAGTGGTCTTCAAAGTGGACGCAGAAATTGAGCGACTATGTTCGACGAGGAGGAACGGTTGTCATCAACGCTGCGCAGGTTAAGGGCATACCCGAGTCACTTCTCGGGATCCACTTCACCAATGAAACCGCTGAAGCGAACGTCGCACGATGTCTTTCGCCGGGTGACGAAAGCCAGGACCTGAGTGGACAACTCTTTCGTTACGAGAAGATCGAACTGAAAGGGGCGAGACCCTTAGTTACGACGAACTCCGGCGATGCTCTCATCACCATCAATAAAATTGGGAAGGGAAGTGTGATCTTCGCGGCGGTGCCGGATCTGCTCGGCGAGGACGAAAGAATGGTTCCGTTTGCCGCTCACGCCTTAGCGCACGTATTCAGTGACGCGGCTCCTGTCACCGTGCGCGGTGATGTGGAGTATTTGATCAACCGCAACGCTTCAGGGTATGTGGTCACGCTGCTGAACAACAACGGGGTGTTCAAGCCTCAGCAAGGAATGGCCACAGTTGATCGTAGCGCTTATGTAACGGTAAACGTCACGCTACGAGGTCAACAGATTCAGGGCGCCACGGATTGGGTTACGGATAGGCAACTGCCTTTGAGTGGTGACCGGTTGAGTCTCCAGGTCGCACCGGGGGGTGTCTCAGTGATCGAGTTAAAAATAAAGTGACTATGCCTTACGGTGAAAATTTTGATAGTCAACTACAAGCGGTCGGGAAGGGGGCAAGCGCAGCGCGCCCCCGCAGGTGGCCCATGACACTAAAATCAGAGTGAGGTCAGAATCGAATCAGAGATTATTCATTCTGCGGGGGCGCGCTGCGCTTTGCCCCCTTCCCGACCGCATGTTGGTTAGAGTCTTAGTTCTACCTACTGACTAATACATTTCAAACAATTATTGTGGTGCCATCAAACTTGGTCAGACTGAACCCATTAAATGCTTCGTTGTAGCAGTTTCGTGCTTCTTTCAAAATCCCAATCGCGATTTTCTCACCCAACTTCAACGACTCAGTTCCATCAGACCGCCAGTGGACGCCGGCAGTGTTGCGACCCAGTGCGACATTCGAGGCGATCTTGTTGAGCTCGCCACCCACCGTTAAATCACCTGCATCACCACCCGCGTAAAACGCAAGTGTCAATCCATCTGTTGAAGGTTCCATGGGCGTCAATCCGATTTCGACCAACCTCGTTGTTTCTTTGAACCATGCTTTGAGAATCGTGACACACGCACCCGCGACTGTTGCGTGACCCGCTCCGTACGCTGGATGCGTTGGCGAACCTTCAGGGAAAGCCATCGGTAGCAACGCATTTCCCGCAGGCATATACCCGCCCAGACGACTTGTGCTACTCAATGAATCCAGTATTTCGTGGTGCACCGGATAACCAGCGCCGTGATACAGCGTGCGATCAACTCGCTCGGCTTGAACCTCCGGACGCAGACGTCGATGCACGAACCACTTCTGATACCACACGGCTTTTAATGCTCGAGTCGCAACTTCACAAAGCACAGTGGCGATGTGTGGCCCACCGAAAGTTCCGAAACCCATCTGGGTTGGATTGTTCGAATAAGGATTGCCATCATCAAATGGCGCGCTCGCTCCAGCCAGGACTAGAAACGATTGAAAGTAAGCCTGGAAGAGGACGTCGATATGAACCCACTGTCCAATGTCGCGTCCATTCCGCATATAGCGTGGAGTTGGATCTAGCATGTCGGCGGGCTGACTAAAACCACGCTGTACTGCCAGCCAGGTAGGAAAGTCAGTCATGTAGTTCATACCCGGAACAACGGTCGTGATCTTCTGTTCCAGTTTATTCGCGCCGAAATTACAGGGTTGATAGAAGAACTGAGAAAGGTACGGACCAACGTTATCTCCCGGAGTGAGACCACGGAAAAGAGTGTTGGTGGTCACTGCTCCGCCCGTCTTCGAACCCTTGAAGTCAGCACCGTAGAGAGACAAATCCGCTGCGGCTGCATTGGCAATTGGATTCGTTGAGTAATCGAAATAGGGAATGTCTCTAAGCAGTGCCATCCAATAGTTTTCAGAAATCTCAGCTGCTTGTTCACGACTTGCGAAAGCGGGTGCCGGTGGTTGGACGAGAGCGTGTGAATCGGGGCCTTGCATATCGAAAGCAAGACCGGCTTGCGGGTTGGTGAGTTTTCGATCGCCACCCATCGGTATCGAATCAAAGTCCGCGGGCGCGCCACTCGTTGTTGCATTCACGAGCGCTTCATAGGCGCTCAGGACGACCGTACCGTCAGCATTGTGCGGCAGACCTTTAGAATAATTACCGAGCTTGTTTGGGTAGAGAGTCTCGTCATTGTTATTTGGATGCTGAAGATTTGAAGGGGTAACTTGTAGTCCGTCTTGTGCCGCGTCGCGTCGAATTTTTGCGCAATCATTTGCGCGTTGATTCGATCCTTGCGCGGCATGAACGCCAGATGCATCGGTACTGAGCAAGGGATCAACGCCAATCACTCCAGCAGCAATCGAGGCGGCGCCGATCGCGCCGACTCTACCAATGAAAGTACGTCTGTTTGAGTACACAGAATTTTCCTTCACAACCAGGTCCTCCAAAAACAGGATTGTTTCAGACTGACGCCTGAAGGGAACTTATCGCGTCCAAGACTGAACTAAGAGTCGATTAAGATTTGTGAGTCGGGGCTTGAACCGCACGGACTGAAGAAATTGCCCTCTGGCAATCGGGGGTTTTCTTATCAAGCTTGGACTTATTCTTAACACAACTCGTTTTGTGAAGGGAAGATGTGAGTGGATGTCATAGACGACAAAGGCGCAACCCCATTGGATTGCGCCTTAATTAACTGGCCGTGAGTCCCAGGGTTGTTGCCAACCCTGGGATTGATTAGTCAACGCTTTCAGCGTTACACGTGTCTGACCCGCCTACTGCGGTTTCTTACCTTTACCTTTTCCGCCACCAGGCTGTGCATTGGCAGGCGGTCCCTGCTTTCG
>Ga0163163_10003177_pt1 | contig 13917 bp, 13 predicted proteins | sample S65metaG_FD_119766 | JGI IMG/M metagenome (GOLD analysis project Ga0163163, IMG submission 119766) | Switchgrass rhizosphere microbial communities from Kellogg Biological Station, Michigan, USA - S6-5 metaG | ecosystem: Host-associated > Plants > Roots > Rhizosphere > Soil | place: USA... | reverse complement strand
TCAACTTTTTCAACCTGGTAATCACTTCGTTTACCTGATCATCGAGCGAGCCTCGCTTTTTCTTAACGGGTGCCGGCTTCATCTGTGTTTCTTGGCTTTGCGTTCGTTGTCGACGAGACGTTCCTTAACGATCGTACGAACTAATGCGGCCGGTAATGGTTTGTTTGGTTGAAAACGAATAGTGCCTTTGCTCAATTCGTAGTCTTTGAGTTCATCTTTGTGAGTTTCGATTGCGGTGCTGCCCGGATAAAACGAGCAGTGCTTTGATGCGTTACCAAAAAACACGAGCATACCGTTTTGACGAAACGCAGGCATTTGGTAGCTGATACATTCCTCCGCTTTTGGCGCTGCCGCTTTGATTTGTTTGCGGAGTTTCTCGAGAGCCCTTCGATGATCCTCATCACGGACGCCGGCTAAATACTCGTCGATTGTTTTCGGGGCATTCTTCTTCATCATCGCCGAACTCCTTCCACCAGGAATTATTAGTGAGACGCAGCTCTTGCGGTAAGCATCTCCTCGAGTCGGTCGTAACCCGCCCCAACTCCTTTATCCATTCCTGAGGCGAGAGCACCATCGCGAGCTTCTTTCGATGGATATAGGACTGTGAGCGTCAGATGAGTTTTATCGCCGTTCTCGGCAAGGACGAGTGTGCCTAACTGTTCTCCAGACTGAACGTCACACCCAAAATCGAAAGTTTCGGTGCGAACGATTCGTTCAGGCGGCGTAACTTCGCGATAGACTCCATGCATCGCTATTTCCGCTCCATCAGGCCCGCTCCAGCCCCAGCGGAATTTACCTCCGACTCGAAGATCGTCTTCGCAGAGAGTCATGGCCCATCCTGGCGGACCGAAAAGCCATTGCTTGAGAATCTCAGGTTTGGACATCGCTTCCCAAACCAAATTCCTCGTCGCATCGAAGGTTCGAGTCAGCACAATTTCCCGGTCATTTCGTGTCGTTATATTTAGTTGATTACTCATTGGCATCTCCTCCTGTCTAATGGTCATATGTCATTTGGACAGCTGTCGAACACGAAGTTTTCCGCCAAGCCATCCACACGGAATCGACAAAAGAATCAAGACAATTGGGTACCACTTTCGGGCAAACTGTGGCCCGGCATTCCAGGTCGTGATCGCGCCGATAGTAGCCAGCACCATGCCTACGATTCCGAGAGCAATTGCGTGTTGCATTGGTTGGAAAGAGGCGACTCGCGCGGAGAGATAGCTCCCGGCGACGGCGTAGATCGAACGGTAAGCAGTTGCAAGTGCAAACTGCGAGTCATCCATTGGTTGGGCCGCAGGATAGACTCCGGTCGCGTGCATTAAGAAGTCAGTTCCCAGTGAAAGAACAACAGTCGCTATTAATCCCGATAACACCGTGCCGATGCTTCTCAAAATGCGACTGAATCCCTTTGGCTTCGAATTGTCCACGCTTCGGTTATCTCCTTGAACCACTGTTCCGCTGGACTGGTGAAAAACTTTCTGTTCGATCATTGCTCGTTCTCCCGTTCGCTTTTTCTCTCTACAACTGTTAGTCGAACGGTACACTTCAAGATCGACAGTCGAACTAAGAAAAACTCTTCATGGATCGACTATCGCTTTGTGCGACGCGTCGTTTTATTTGAGCGCTTCATTTGATCGAGAACGCTATCGAGACGTTGGAAACTCGCTTCCCAGGATTTGCGATAGCCTTCAAGCCATTCATTCGCTTCTGCAAGTGGTCGCGCATCGAGTCGCCGGGGACGTCGTTGCGCATCAACAGCGCGGGTAATGAGTCCAGCCCGCTCGAGTATTTTCAGGTGCTTTGAAATCGCTGGCTGGCTCATATCGTGCGGCTCAGCCAGTTCATTGACGGAAGCCTCACCACTTGCGAGGCGTGCCAGAATTGCGCGGCGTGTCGGATCTGCCAGCGCTAAGAATGTCGCATTGAGTTGTTCGGTACTCGTCATCGCGTATAACCAATGGGTTTCATAACCAGATGGTTATACATAATCTGCTGCAATAGGTCAAATGTTTTTTGAAAAGCTAACCAACAGCCGTCGGGAAGGGGCAAGCGCAGCGCGCACCCGCAAGTTCTCTAACACCAGACTGGATTCCAATCTTGGTAACAAGTATTTGAGAACCTGCGGGGGCGCCGCTTCGCTTTACTCCCTTCCCGACAGCATGTTTGGTGAAGTCCATTGCTGGTTCATTGCGGTGTTCACAGAGGAGACATATTAAAAACAAAAGTGAGAACTTAAACTGCATAATACGTGTGCGAACTCGCAAGAAGAGAAAAGAGAACAAACTAAATGAAATTGTTGGTGAACACGTTGGCGATACTCATGGCTTTCTTTGGTTGTATTGGTTTACAAGCTCAGGACTTGAACCTCGCAGAAACGACTCATACAAAAGTTGATGTTCGATTACCTTTGTCGAAAGATTTCTTTGACCCTGTTGTGCGTGAAACGCCGCAGTCTGCTACGACGCAGGATCAACCAGCTCCTTCCTCACCACCGAAAACGCCTGATGTTTACGTCTTTCCTGATAGCAGCAAACGCTTTCATCATTATGTGACGGTTACGATTGGTCCTCTCTCTCTGCTCAAAACCGCAGCGTCTGCAGGTCTTAGCCAGTGGGACAGCGATCCACTTGAGTGGGGCCAGGGGATGAAAGGCTATGGCAAGCGCTTGGCGTCGAACTTTGGCGGAAATGTAATTCGACAAACGGTGAGTTACGGCTTATCTGAAGCAATGCATCTCGATTCAGGTTTTGAACGTAGTAGTCGTCACGGCTTTTGGCCACGCTTAAAAGACGCCTTGGTCCAGAACGTCACGTCACGAACGCGAAGTGGGAAGCGCATAATCTCACCGCCGATCTTCGCAGGCGCATACGCAGGTTCAATCATTCCATCTACAACTTGGTACCCCTCGCGCTACAGTTACAAGGATGGTTTGCGATCCGGAACGTACTCACTAGGAGCTGGATTCGCTCTCAACGTAATTCGCGAGTTCCTCTTCAACTGGTAAAGGTGTGGGTGCTGGGAGCGCAGGCGTCCCCGCCTGCTAAGTTAGATCCTGTTGCATTGTTGGTCAGTGGGCAGGCGGGGAGCCTGCGGTCCCAGCACGACTAGTTTGCCGGGATGGGCCACCGTGTTGTCTATTATTGAACCTCTCATGGACCTGCGTCGTAAGGCTGCTTAACAGCGACGACCAAATCTGGTCATTCGATCAAAACGCAGAGACTCGTCTTACGTTCATGATATGAAGTCTTTCGCCAAACTCATTCTAAGAATCGTTGCTCTCACGGGTTTATACTTCCTGGTGTTTTCTACAGTGTCGGCGATACTGATTCCCACGACTCAACCCCCCACCGCCACTAACGAACTTAACGTTGTTACAGCACTTCTGATTGTCAGTCTGCTGAACACAGTTGTGTTGAGTTACGTGATTCTGCGCTCGCGGGCGACCGGTCGGCGACTGTTCGCAAGCTTGTTTACCGTCTTCTTTGGCGTGTCCACGTTTATGTCGCAGATCGAGACGGCGATATTTGTAACGTGGTTACCTGGCGGTCTTCTTCTCCGTATTGTTTTGTCGGGACTCTTTGTGTCTTTGATCTTTTCTTGCCTGGCGGTGTTGGTATTGGGAAAGTGGCGGACCCGCGAGCATTTTGAGCCCAGGCGATTGAACCTGACAAAGAGCCAGTGGGCTTTACGTCTGATCGTGCTCGCCGCTTTATACGTGATCATCTACTTCACTTTTGGATACTTCCTCGCGTGGAGAAATCCTGCAGTGCGTGCTTTCTATCACGGATCCGACCTGACGAATTTTTTCACTCAGATCAAATCGGTTTTCACAGATACCCCCTGGCTTCCGCCCTTTCAGCTTGTGCGGGGAGTCCTTTGGACATTGCTCGCGCTTCCTATTATTCGCATGACGAAGGGCCAATGGTGGGAAGCCGGAATCGCAGTGGCTCTGTGCTTTGGCGTATTGATGAGTTCTCTACTTCTCATTCCAAACCCGCTTATGCCGAAGGAAGTTCGGCTGGCCCACTTATGGGAAACGGCTTCGTCAAACTTTCTCTTTGGTTGGATGGTAGTAATTGTGTTAGTTAGATGGGGGCGTAATCGAGCGCATAATTCTACTGACCTGGCGTGAACCAAGACCAACAAAACAGCGTGCTGATCATCGGTGGAGACGGTGAGTTTGGCCGGTTTCTCAGGCGCGACATCTTACCGATTCTCGGCGTCACGAATGTCGCCTTGATCGAACGCGATACTCCGCGTGAAGAGCATGCAGCGTTACTCGAAGGCTCTCGCAACGTAGTACTGGCGACGCCCCTTGCCGGTTATGCCGAACGAGCTTGCGAACTGGTTTATCAGAGTCGCCATCTCAATCAGGCAACTACTCTCTGGTTGATTCCTTCTGTGCAGTCGGGCGTCTATCGCGCCGTAACAGCGACGCTTGAACTCGTGTCAAACCCATGGTTGTCTGCAATATTTCTGCATCCGATGTATGGACCAAACGGATTTCGTGAAACGGAGCAGGAGGCGCGGACTTTTCAAAATGTCTTAACTTCGGCCTACGCCGGTGCTGAACACCCTCTGGATGATGAGCTAACAACAATCACCAATTCATTTCACTCCAGATTCAATATAACCACGACGACCCGTTTCGATCCGGACGAGCACGATCGAGTCACTGCTTACTCACAGGGACTCTCCTATTGTGTCGGGCGGCTGATGTTTGAATATCCCAACCTCGATGAAATTGTTCACAAGGAGATGCCGGATCTTCACCAGTCCTTTACCGCGAATCACGATCTCATTCTCGACTTCGTGAGAATCAATTCATACATGCCACAGGTGTTGGCGGCATTTGCCGAAGCCTGGCGACAAACAAACCAGACTAGTTACGAGGATGTATTGCACGCGTTTCGTCAAGCTGATGCTTCACTTAACCGAGGCGACGATTCTCCAATCTCGACCAAGTGGTATGAAAAATTACGGGCAGCAAGCAAGGATCTGTAGGGGAGGCACTTTGTGGCCGCCCTCGATGAATTTGGTTTAAGTCGTATTGGCTGCGCGGGCGGCCACGGAGTGCCGCCCCTACAAAGTTCGGGCGAGACAAGTTAAGCTTTCCGCCGGTCCAGGTTTGAACTCTTTTCAACCAACCTACAACGAAACGAACATCATGAATCTTTCCCCCAACAGCCCGATCGGCGACTACACGATTGTTTCCAAGATTGGCGAAGGAGGTATGGGCGAAGTCTGGCGGGCACGCGACGCAAAACTCGGACGCGATGTGGCCATCAAGGTCTTACCGGCTGCGTTTTCCTCTGATGCGGAGCGCTTGAGAAGATTTGAGCAGGAAGCACAAGCCGCCGGAGCGCTCAATCATCCAAACATCCTCGTTATCTATCACATCGGCACACACAATGAGTCACCGTATATCGTTTCAGAACTATTAGAAGGCGAGACGCTTCGAGAACGCATGGGTGGCGTGGCATTGCCACAGCGCAAGGCCATCGACTACGCATTGCAGGCTGCGCATGGACTCGCCGCTGCCCACGAGAAGGGAATTATTCATCGTGATCTCAAGCCCGAAAACCTTTTCATAACGAAGGATGGACGCGTAAAGATCCTGGATTTTGGTTTGGCGAAGTTACTCGGCAACGATTCAAACCAGGCTCAGACAGAAATACCAACAAGACGAGTCGATACGGATCCTGGCGTGGTCATGGGGACGATTGGTTACATGTCGCCTGAGCAACTACGCGGACGCGCTGCCGATCATCGATCAGACATCTTCTCGTTCGGCGCAATCCTGTACGAGATGCTTTCGGGAAGACGTGCCTTCCGCGGTGAGTCGACAGCTGACACGATGAGCGCAATTCTCCGTGAAGATCCGCCTGAGTTGTCTGCGACAAACAAAAGTGTAGCTCCGGCACTGGAGCGCGTAGTCAATCATTGTCTCGAAAAGAATCCTGAAGAACGGTTTCACTCCGCCAACGATCTCGGCTTTGCAATTGAAGCTTTGTCAGGTTCGGGAACAATGTCCGACTCAACGGCAACGCGTTTACACGCGCTGCCGGCTACGAAAAGAAATCGACGTGAGTTAATTGCATGGGCTCTTGCTGGAGCAGGTTTCCTTGGGCTGCTTGTAGTTCTTGGGCTGTCGTTTCGTCGTCAGGAAGTGAACGCGAAGCCGATGCGATTTGTGATCGCCATGCCCGACAAGGTTTCGGAGATCACGTTTCCGATTATTTCGCCCGACGGAAATACGATTGCGTTTCTTGGAAGTCTTGAAAGCAGAAGAATGCTGTTTGTTAGAGGGATTGATTCGCTGGATGCCAAAGTCCTCGAGGGCACTGAGGATGCTTCATTTCCATTTTGGTCACCGGATGGGCGACAGCTGGCTTTCTTTAGTCAAAGTAAGCTTAAAAAGATCGAGGTGAACGGCGGTCCACCACAAGTGCTTTGTGATGCGCCAGGTGCCGGCGGTGGAGCATGGAATCGCAACGGTTTGATACTTTTTGGAGGAGATGCCAAACCAATCCAAAGAGTTTCAGCCGCCGCAGGTGGTGACAGCAAACCTGTGTTGCAGCTTGATGAATCGAGAAAGGAAAGCTCGCAATTTTGGCCTTACTTCCTTCCGGACGGTAAACACTTCCTTTATCAAAGTTGGACCGGACGTTCGGAAGACACGGCGATCTTCGTCACATCAATTGATGGTGGCGAACGCAAATTGTTGGTGATGACTGATTCAAATGTGGCGTATGCATCGACCGGATATTTGCTCTTTGCCCGCTCAACAACGTTGCTCGCTCAACCTTTCGATACGAAGAGTTTGACGCTGTCAGGCGAGCCGATTCAAATTTCTGACCAGGTGACCTTTACGGACAACTTTAGTCTTTCGAACTTTTCGATCTCCGATACAAATGTCCTGGTGTTCTGTGGAGGCGCAGTGAGCAAACGACAATTAACCTGGTTTGATCGAAGTGGAAAACAACTTGAATTGGTAGGCCCACCCGCACAATACAATGACGTTGTCCTTGCGCCAGATGAAAAGCATGTGGCGGTGCAGAACGTAGAGGGGAACAACAGCGATCTGTGGACGATCGATCTAACGCGTAATCTACCTTCACGATTGACTTTTGAGGGTGGCGAGGATGATCCGGTTTGGTCGGCAGATGGAAACACATTGATTTTTAGTGTTTCTAGTGGCGGGCCTTTTGACATCTATAAACGACCGTCAAACGGGGGCGGAAAAGCGGAACTGGTTAGTAAGACGCCTGAATCGAAAGAGGGCAGCGATTGGTCACGGGATGGCAAGTATGTTCTGATGGATAACTATGACAATCATGGCAACCTGGATCTCTGGGTGCTGCCGATGTTTGGTGACGGTAAACCATATCCGTTGTTGAACTCTCCTTTTCTGGAAGGACAGGGCCATTTCTCTCCGGATGGACAATGGTTCGCTTACACGTGTAACGAGTCGGGTCGAAGCGAAGTTTACCTGCGGCACTTTCCGGATTGTGACAAAAAAGTACAAGTCTCAACCGGAGGTGGCGCACAACCACACTGGCGAAAGGATGGTCGTGAACTGTTTTATATTGCGAGCGACCGAAACTTGATGGCGGTGGATGTGAATCTGGGAAAAGAAGCGGTCGTCGGAACCGCCAAGGCTTTGTTTCTCACAAATATCGTTCGATTCGAAGCTCCCAATCGTTACGCTGTGGCTGGAGATGGTCAGCGATTTCTCATTAACACCAAAGTTGAAAAATCAAATACAACACCTATTACAGTTTTGCTGAATTGGACGGAAGCCTTGAAGAAAGTGGACTGAGTTGTCGTTCACTCACGATCTCAAAGTTGATCCATTGTGTTGCGTAGTGAGCTAAGCGCCGGCGTGGAAATACGTAGAAGTCCTTCCCCAGAAAAGAACCAGGACCAACACCGCCAACATGATCGCATGGATCGCCAACTCAAACGGGTCGTGAAGGATACTTATCACCAGGTGGAAAGCCATCCAACCAATACAGAGCCAGCGCGCCCAGTTCGCTCCTCGGAGCATAAACACTCCGCTCAACAGTGCAACAAATCCGCTCACCGTGACGATTGCACTATCGGTTAATCCATGAGAGCCGATTGCTGTGCCGCCCTTTACCACCGGCCACACGCCTTTAAATAGGCTCCCGACACCTATCGCGATGAATGCCACACTGACGATGATTAGAGGTATTGGTCGTTTGGTCATGGTGAGTCCTCAAGGTCAGATCAGTTGTTCAGAGCCTTTGTTTATCGCTCGGTTGTGGCAAGTTCATCGAAATTGCGAATGATTTGGTGCCGAGAACTTGATGGCTGGATCGGATTACCTGGTCTAATGCAAAGGGACGTTTCCATCCCAGCTTCAGCCGCTGCGTCAAGCTCGTCAAGTACGTCTGAAATAAAGTGTATCTGATTCGCCGTCAGCGACAATGCGGCTGCGATTCGTTGATAACTCTCCGCGTTGGTCTTCTTGCCTATCCCGGTGTCGAAATAGTTACTAATGAACTTTGTTAGATCGCCGGCGTCGGTGTGAGCGAATAGCAACTTCTGAGCAAGCACGCTTCCAGAAGAGAAGATACTCACGTTTAGATTCTTGCTTCGCCAACGTTCCATTGCCGGACGAACATCCGCAAACACCAGGGAGCGCAACGAACCATCATCGTAACCTTGTTGCCAGATCTTACCTTGAAGAGATTTGAGTGCCGGTGACTTGCGATCCTGTTCGATGAGCCAACGGACATAAGGTTCTAGGAGAGGCGGAGTTGGATTTCCCGCTGAGACGTCCTCCGCGTGTTCTTTACGCAGGAGTTCCAAATCGGAGGTCACCTCGGCTGAGTCGACGTGTTGCGCAAGAAAACTCTCTAGGTGGAGACGTGAGTACGGAAAGAGCACATCATGAACGAATGAGATCGGAGTGGTCGTGCCCTCTATGTCGAGGAGGATTGCGCATGTTTGCATGTGAGTAGTTGGGATTGATCTTGCATTAGTCCCGAAGTCTTCAGTCTGGGACAATTTTCAGGTCAGGAAGGGGACCCTGTCCCCGCTTGGTTTTGCCTTGCAGAACCCTTTTTAAATCTGAGTATCTAGTTAAGCGGGGACAGGGTCCCCTTCCCGACCTGAAAACTTTGTCCAAGCTCAAATTTTTTTCCTCGCAGCAAGAACCATTGCAGAATCAGGGAAGCTTCGGCTCTGATCGTGTGCCAATCAATTCAGACTGTTCGCGGCAGGTACGCATTCCCAAGACATACTGGTTGATGATCACGGGCAACTTCGCTGTCGGTGTAAAGAGGCGTCCACCCGCTCACATCCTGGAATAAACGGATCGCACGAATCCGCCGATCATTGCAGAGATTGAACCAGTGTTTTGTGCCACGCGGTACTCGGATCAAATCGCCTGCCCCAACCTCAATGGAAACCACTCCAGTGTCGCTGTGGATGTGGAACACACCCCTACCAGCAATTACAAATCGGACTTCGTCCTCATCGTGCCAGTGTTCACGATCAAATTTGGCAAGCATTGCGTCAAGGCCGGGCGTTTCCGGTGAGACATCAATGACATCGGCGGTCACGTACCCTCCGCGCGCTTTCAAGTCGTCGATCTCTTTCGCATAGGCCTTCAGAACATCGTCAGCAGATGCGTCACTCGCAATGTCATACGCCGGCGTCCAGCGTTCGTAGTCGATCCCGTACGTCTCCAGGCAAGCGCGGATTGACTCTTCGTCGGTGAAGGTTTTGTTTTCGTTCTTTACAGTGACAACTGCCATTAGCAACCTCCCTTCGAGGCTCTCTTCCTACCATCCATTTACTCTTCCCACAGCCTCAAACAAAAACTCAAGAATCTCAACATGACGCTTCGCTTCTTTCAAATCCCGGCCCCACGTATAAAGTCCGTGACGACGAAGAAGAAAGGCGTGTGCCGACACATTTGCTTTCAACGCTTCATCAACATCGTTAGCGAGGGCAGACATGTCCTGCGAGTTTTCCAAAATCGGAATCCACTCGCGATGCTCATGAGTCGTGACGCCATGCAGACCTTTCAGCATCTCATAACCTTCGATTGCCAACCCACCTTCAGGAAAATGCAAATCCGAAAGTATCGTGACCCATACTGAATGAGTATGGATCACAGCGCCGGCATCACGCGCGTTAACTACTGTCACGTGTAAGGGGCTCTCGTCTGATGGTTTTCCGCGAGCGTCGTTCAAGATTCTACAGCTTTGATCGATCGCCAAAATCTGCGACGAACTCAGTTGACCCTTATCGGCGCCACTCGGAGTTATGGCGAGTTGAAAGGGTTGACGATTGACGACTGCGCTTAGATTTCCACTCGTACCTTGAAGGAGGCCACGCCCATGAAGTGTGGTTGCGGCTTCGACGAGGGATGAAGCGAGTTGGTCGAACTGCTCGGACATTTCGTTCATCCTAACCGATGCTAATGAGTCAGTACCACCCGCGGTAGCGGGTGGGTTTGTCGGAGATGCGCTGCACACCCACCCGCTACCGCGGGTGGTACTGACGTTTTGGAGTTCTAGGACCACAGACCAGAGACCAACTGGAGTTTTGGGCCTTTTCGTGTTATTAAATCAGCATTCCCGCTGTGCGCTCGCCCAATAAATCCCCCGCGAACGACTCCTGGTAAACATACTCCCCCGAACAATAGTCTCCCACTTCCCTGGTATTGAGTTGTCAGTCTTTACCCGGGTCGCACTATCCATCGAACTGCGTTAGAGAGGGCCTCTGAAATGAATCACCTATCAATGTCTTTCATCCGCGTCATCGTTTCAACGATTCTGCTCCTGTGTGCGGCGGGAGTTGTCAGCGCTCAATTCAAAGCCAGTATCCAGGGAACCGTTACCGACTCAACCGGAGGGCTTGTGCCCTCGGTAAAGATCACACTTACTGACTCAGCAACAGGTAAAACTCAGGAGGTTCAAACTAACGACGAGGGATTTTATCGGATCGGCGGATTGGCGCCGGGCAAGTATAGCGTTGTCGCCGAGCGGGAGGGATACAAGAGAGCAATACTCGAGAACGTTTCAGTCGCAGCAGAAAACGTTGAGGCAGTGAACGTTGTTCTTGAAACCGGTGATGTAACTGCCACCGTAACGGTAACGGGTGAAGCCACTGCCGAACTGCAAACAGAGAATGCAAACGTCAACAAGGGCATAACTGAGCAGGAGGTCAAACGGTTGCCGCAAGTTGGTCGTGACCCGTACGAACTGGCACGCCTGACTCCCGGGATCTTTGGTGATTCTGCACGCGGAGGAAATGGAAACTCATCTGGTCTTCCAAACGCGGGTTCAGACACTGGGCCAGGCGGATCGAATAAATCAATTTTCCAGGCCGAGAATCAGCCACAGATTTCCGCAAACGGTCAGCGCATTTCAGCAAATAACTATCAGATCGATGGAGTCAGCGTAAACAGTCTGACGCATGGCGGTGCTGCAGTAGTCACACCAAATCAGGAATCAGTGAAGGAGATTCAGATTTCGTCGTCGACTTACTCTGCCGAGGACGGAAGAAACTCCGGAGCGCAAATCAAAGTAGTTTCGCAGAACGGTTCGAATAACGTTCATGGTAGCGCATTCTTGAAATACGACAGTCCAAAGCTTAATGCCTTTAATAAGTATCCAAACGATTTTGGACGTGGTCGGACTGAAAGAGTTGAACGACTTTTTCGCCAGTTCGGTGGCAGTGTTGGTGGCCCACTTTACCTTCCGCACTTCGGGGAGGGCGGACCAGTCACGGTCGGTGGCAAGAACAAATCATTCTTCTTCCTGTCATACGAAGGGCTGCGCGAAAATTCAACGAACACATCGGTCCACTACGTTGAAACGCCGCAGTTCCGACAAAGCGTTATTGCTGCTCGTCCCGGTGGAGTGAGCGCTCGCATCCTCAGCGACCCGCTTGTCGCGCCACGCATCGGAGGCACACTTCAGTCAACGTGCGCCGACGTCAACGGTGCTTGCCAGGTTATAGGACAAGGACTGGATGTGGGTTCAATCACGGGAGCGTTGGGCCAGTATGTGAGTTTAGGAAATCTGGCGGGAGGCGGTCTCGATGGCATCCCCGATCTGCAAAAGGTGATCATTGCTGCCCCGGCGATCAATCGACCCAACCAGTACAACGCTCGTTTTGACTTCACCCCTAACGCGAAGGATCAGATCGCATTTAGTACTTACCTGACACGCAACTTCTCGACAGGCAGTGATTCGGCCGCAGGCGCTCGCCCTCAAGCTGACATCACCAGCTCACCGCATAACACTGCGCTGACGTTTCTCTACAATCGGATAATTTCATCGACACTGCTGAACGAAGCACGCTTCAACTTCACGCAGTTTGCCTACAACGAGATCGTCTCATCAAGTGATACAAACTTTGGCCTCCCACGAGTTGAGATCGAAAGCTTACTGAAAAGTGATCGCGTTCGTTTTGGCGCCAACCAGTCGGAAACAACTCCCGGCATCTTTGCGGAAAAGACGTTCGAGTTCCGCGACGTGGTGAGTAAAATCCACGGAAATCACGCGCTCAAGTTTGGCGGCGAATATCGCAAAGAGCTGAACAACGACAATCTCAATGGAGCCTCGCGTCCGCTGTACACCTTTGGCGGCCTTTTCAATTTCGCCAACGACACTCCGCTCTTCTATCAAATCAACGCGGACCCTCGTACGGGCGGAGCCGCAGACGCGCAACGTCATTTCCGATCCGGTGGTTACGGTCTTTTCATCCAGGACGATTGGAAGGTACGTCCGAACCTAACTTTCAATATTGGACTTCGTTACGAATACTTCGACGTCCTTAAAGAGAAGGACAACAAGGTCTCCAACTTTGTATTTGGTCCAGGCGGAGGGCTGGTTGGCTCAAAAGTTGTGCCCACGGACTCCCTCTACAATCCGGACCGCAACAACTTCGCGCCGCGACTCGGCTTTGCTTACAGTCCAAAGTATTTCGGATTGGAACAAAAGCTCGTTCTTCGCGGGGGGTTCGGTATCAGTTATAACCGCACCGAGGATGTAGTCTTCTCAAACAGCCGTGGAAACCCACCGTTCTTCTCGCGTTTTCAAATTTGCTGTGGAACCTCATCGCTCGACTTCGGGAGTCCCTTCGCGGGCGGCCAGATTCTTTACACGTTGGGAACAAGCACTTCGCCTTTCAGTTATCCAGCAAATCCTGCGCTAGCTGTGGGTATTGATCCGGCAACCGGTGCGCCATTGGGCAGGACAGTAGAAATCTATGGCGCACTACCAAACACACCGACAGCGTATGTGTACTCGTATTCGTTTGAAGGTCAGTATGAGTTACCGTGGCATCTCGTTGGCACACTCGGTTATCAGGGAAGCTCAAGTCATAAACTCATTCGACTGGTGAATCAGCTATTTGTGCAGCCAGTGATTCCACAAGACTACTTTGCATTTGCGGTGTACATCCCGACACCCGATGTGAACGCCAACTACAACGCTCTGAACGCGCGTCTCACCCGGCGATTTGCGAAGGGCTTTTCGGTCGACGCACTCTACCGCTGGGCCAAGAGTATCGACACGTTGTCGAATGAAGGACCCGGTGCTGTGACTAATCAGACCTTTCCACAGGATCTGAGTGAGGAGCGTGGACCTTCAGACTTCGACGTCAGACACAACCTCACAGTTTCAGGACTGTGGGATCTCCCGTTTTTCAGAGACCGGAAAGACGCCTGGGGGAAGGTACTTGGCGGCTGGCAGATTGACGGAATTGTGACCGCGCACACTGGTTTCCCATGGACGCCACACACTGGCCAGTGCGTCCGTTCGGCCAACTCTCAAAACTTTGTATGCCCGTCACGCCCCACACAGTATTTTGGCGGCGCGCTCGACGACACAAGTAACGATGCGTTCATTCGACCCGGCGGAAACTTTC
>Ga0163163_10003176_pt1 | contig 13918 bp, 11 predicted proteins | sample S65metaG_FD_119766 | JGI IMG/M metagenome (GOLD analysis project Ga0163163, IMG submission 119766) | Switchgrass rhizosphere microbial communities from Kellogg Biological Station, Michigan, USA - S6-5 metaG | ecosystem: Host-associated > Plants > Roots > Rhizosphere > Soil | place: USA... | reverse complement strand
TGCTGTCATGCCAAAGATGATCGAGCGCAAGAAGGGCCGCATCGTGCTGCTCGGCTCGCTCGCTGGCCGCAACGGTGGTGCGGCGGGCGGCACGCAACCACATTATTCGGCGGCAAAGGGCGGCGTGCATTCGGTAGTGCGCTGGCTGTCGCGCCGCGCGGCGCCGCATGGCGTAATCGTCAACGGCATCGCACCAGGTCCTGTGGACACGCCGATGAATGTTACAGCGAACCACAATGTCCAGTCTTTCCCCATGCGCCGGCTTGGTCGACCGGAGGAGATCGCCTGGCCGGCGGCATTCCTGTGCTCGCGCGCCTGCAGCTATATATCTGGCGCCATTCTTGACGTGAACGGTGGCAACTTTGTCGGGTAGATGATCAACGTCGCACGACGGAAGTACAGAAAGCCTCAGTTTTTGGCGGCAGCGAGACGGCCGTTTCCGCACCAGACTGTGCCGGACGCATCGACCCGGAGGAAGTCCTGAAAACGAAACCGTGTAATCGATCGTTTCATTTGTTCGATCTGACGCGGCCATCTGCGCGTGTGTTGCGCGGATTGGATCTTAGCCAATTAATCGACACCCAATTCTGGGCGCGGAAGGCTAACGAGCTGCTGAGAGGGTTTCGGCTCGCGCATATGGATCTCATTTTTCGATGGGTGCATCCATGTCAGGGGCGAGGGGACTTGCCGGGGCGTTGTCAACTTCCCGCTAAAAGGAGTAGTTCGGAGTTGGAAATTTCCCAGAAAAATCACAGCTGGAGCGCACTGCAGGCGACAGATTGACGGGCCGGCGTCGCGCGCTCGCCGGCAAAACCGAGCGTTTCGCGTAACGAGAGGTTATGGAATGCATCCGGTCCGGCGGTAGTCAACTGCCGCCGGGTTGCCGGCCAGCTGTCATCCGTTGGTATATTTCCTAGTGACGGACGTGAGCATCCCAAGCTGAAAGGTGCTGATCAGCATCGATCAGTTCGGGCCCCGTTAGACGATCGCCTGCACTTCAATCTCGACCATGAAGTCCTCGTGTGCGAGGCGCGAGACCTGCACCGTCGTGCTGGTACACAGCGGATTGCTGAAATAGCGCGCTCGCAGGTCGGCGTGCTTCAGATATTCCTCCATGTCGGTGACGTAAGTCGTCGTCTTTGAAATATCCGCGAAGGTCGCGCCCGCGGCCTCGAGGCCGATGCGGATGCACTCGCTGACATGGACGATCTGCGCTCGCATGTCGCCAATGCCGACGCATTGGCCCGCCTCGTCACGCGGCACTTGGCCCGACAGGAATATGTGGCGCGTTCCGCCGTCGATCGCGACCACCTGTGCCATGGTGGTGAATCCGTCGCGCTGCCGGACATTCAAGCCTTTCGGATTGAGCGTTTGTCTCTTGACCATCGTCTTCTCCATTTCTCGTCGTCGAAACAACGTGCTTTAACTGTGGCTGGCGGCGAGCGACTTGCCGCCGACTTCAACCGGCGCGGCCGCAACGAGCACGAAGGCCATGACGCAGGGCGATGTGTTGCGGTTCACCCAATTGTGGACCGTGCCACGCTGCACCAGCACGTCGCCGGCGCGCAGGCGAACCACGTCGTCGTCCAATTCCATCTCGACCTCGCCTGAGATCACCACCGCATAATCCACCGAGTTCGTGCGATGTGGAAAACGGACGACGCCCGGCGCCAGTTCGACAATGCGGAACACGGTGCCCGTGGCCGCTGTGATGCCCACCTGCCTTTTGGCCCCGTCATCTGCCGTACTGTTGTTCACTGGAAACCCGTCGGTCGTCCAAACCAGGACAGAAGTCTGGCCCGTGCGATGAGAGGTCGTCTTGTTTGCAACCTCGTCGATCGCCACGATCGCACGGCCGTCCGCGTCGTGGCCGGTGACCACGCGCCTTACTCCAAATGACGTCATTTCAACTCCAGCATGATGTGTCGAGCGTGAAAGAAAGAGCGGCGTGGAACGGTCTGCGGTTGCCCAGCCGAGCGCTCACGCGTGCTTAGGTCAGCCCGCCGGCCGCGTCTTCCAGGGCCTTCCACAGCTCCGGATTGAACTTGGATTTCCATTCTTTGTAGAAACCGGCTTGCTGCAGCTTGGTGCGGAAAGTGGAGGCATCAGCCTTGTTGATTTTCAATCCCTTGGACTTCAGTGTCTCTACGTCGTTGCTCTCCGACTTGAGGATATCCTGCCGCCCGCGCAGAGCTGCGGCATTGAACTCCTCTTCGACGATCTCGCGCATGGACTCAGGCAACCGCTGCCATGCCGCGGGATTGGCGACGATCCACACGCCGTCCCACATGTGGTTCGTGAGCGAGAGATAGTTGGTTACTTCGAACAGATTCTGCGTCAGCATCACGTTGATCGGCACGTCGGCCCCGTTGACCAGCTTTGTCTGCAGCGCCGAATAGAGCTCTGCGAAATTCATGCTCGTCGGCGCGGCGCCGAGAGCCTTCCAGAGCGAGACGTACAGCGGACTGACCGCAACGCGAATTTTTAGGCCGGCAAGGTCGGCTGCGGTGTTGATCGCCTTGATGTTCGTCGACACGTTCCGAAAGCCAATCTCCCATACGTTCCGCATCGGCACCACGCCAGCCTTGGCTATATCGGCATGCATGCGGGCGCCAAGCGCGCCATCCATCGCTTTCCAGGCACGATCGTATTCCGGAAATGCGAAGCCGATACCGCTGACCGCTGCGCCCGGCGCTATGTTGCCGAGTTGCACCGAAGTGAACATGAAGAATTCGACGCCGCCAGACCGCACCGGCGTCAGCATCTCGGTACCCGAGCCGAGCTGGCTGTTGGGGAAGATCTGGATGTCGAGGCGGCCGCTCGTTCGCTCACGGATCTTTTGCGCGGCTTCCACCGTGCGCGTGCCATTCGGATGATCGACCGAATAGTCGTGGCCCAGCTTGTAGGTGAAGTCCGCCGCGGAGGCATTCCGCGTCAGGATGAAGGGCGCCGCAATCGCGGAAATGCTGCCCGAAATGAGAAATCGTCGACGGCTTGTTGCGCTCATGGGATGCTCCCTCCATTTCGCGTGTTTGCGTTTGAACACTTTGATTCTTCGCCCTATCGCGGTGTCGGCAGGAAGCCGATCGAAAACCACGGCACCAAGGCGACCAGCACCGTTCCGAGCACGATCGCCACGAGGTACGATAGAATCGGCTTCAGCCCCTTGGCGGGGTCGATCCGGGCGATGCCGCAGGCGATGTAGTAGCCGATGCCGAAAGGCGGGCAGAACAATCCGATCCCCATCGAGAAGATCGTCACCATCGCGTAATGCACCGGGTGGATGCCGATCTGGCGCGCGATGGGGAACATCAGGGGGGCGAACAGCACCATGGCGGGAATGCCCTCGAGCACCGTACCGAGGACGAAGAACAACAGGATCGAGATCAACAGAAATGTGACGGCGCCGCCCGGCAGGTCCGTCATGGCGCGCGCCAGCTGACTTGAGAAGCCAGACTGTGTCAGTCCCCAAGCCATCGCGGTCGTCGCGCCGATGACGAAGAGGATGGCGCCCGACAGCGAGGCGGAGTCGACGACCGCGGACCACAGAAGCCGCCACTTGACGTCGACTTTGAGGAAGGTCGCGGCGAACGCGCCGTAGAGAAGCGCGTACGCAATTCCGATTGTCGAAACCTCCGTTGCCGTGGCGACGCCCTCGACGACGGCCGATCGAATGAGGAACGGCAGCGCTAGTGCCGGCGACGCGATGGCCAGAGCACGAACGAGATCGCCGCGCGCGCGGGCCGCGGGGCGCCTGACCGGATCGCGGCGGTGACGCCAGAACACGACGGCGGCGAGCATCAGGCCAAGCACGAGCGCCGGCAGCATGCCACCAGCGAACAGCGCCGCGATGGAAACGCCGGTGACCGAGCCGACCGTAATCAGCACAAGGCTCGGTGGGATGGTTTCGGTCTGGATGCCGGTCACCGAGAGGAGGGCAACGAGTTCGCCCTCGTCCTCGCCGCGCTTCTTCATCTCGGGAAAGAGCGCAGGCACGACCGCCGCCATGTCGGCGGTTTTCGCGCCCGATATCCCGGATACGAGATACATCGCGGCGATCAGCACGTAATGCAGACCGCCCCTCAGGTGCCCAACCAGCATCGCGAGAAATCCCACCAACGCCTTGGCCATGCCGGTGATCTCCATCAGCACGCCAAGGAAGACGAACGTCGGCACGGCCAGCAGAATGAAATGGGACATTCCGGCTTCGACGCGGCTCACGACCATGCCGATCGGGGCATGCGTCGCGAGTGCGAGATAGCTGAGCGTGCTGACGCAGAACGCGAAGGCGATGGGCACGCCCAGCAGGATCGCACCGCCGCCAAGAAGCAGAAAGAAGATCAGAAGGCGGAGGTTTCCGATCGCGCCGAGCAGCGGTGCCGACAGCACGAGTGCGCCCCCGATCGCCAAAGCGATAGCCAGCGCTATGCCGAAGTAACGGAAGCTCTTGACCTTCAAGAGGCGGAACAGCGCGAAGATCAGCATAAGCCCAAGCCCGACCGGCATCGCCAATGAGCGCCACAGCCCAGACTGGCCGAGCGAGCCACTCAGGATCGTCGCCTCGTCGGCTGCGTGGTGGATGGACGGCAGCAGCAGCGCACCGAACAGGAAAAGCTCCGCGATCAGAGAAAGGCCCGCGACGATCTCTTGAGCACGGGGCGATAGCCCGGCCACCATCGTGCCCATGCGCATGTGCTGCAACCGGCAATAGGCCACCACAGCCCCAAGCATGCCAAGCCACAGGAACAGGATCGACGCCAGATCGTCCGACCAGGTCAGCGGCGCCCCGGCTCCATAGCGGGCGACGACGCCACAAAATAGAACACAGGTAACCGCCACGAGCGTCACGCCCGTCGCATATTCGGCGATGCGCAGAAGCGCCGACTCCATCCGCTCCATGGGGGCGTCACGGGTCGCTGGTACGGCGAGGCCTACTCCGTGCATCGCAAGTTTGCTCCCCTCATTGGTCTTGGTTTCACCGGTCGGAGGAACGCCGGGCATTGCTAGAAGAAGTAGAACTTGAGAGCGGTCTGCGAGATCGCCGAACGTACCTGCGGGTCCGGGATCCATCGGAGAAACTGCCGCACCTCGTCCTGGTAGGTGATGCGCGTCTCATAGGCGACGAATGGCGCATCGCTTCCCCACATCAGGCGTTCCGGGCCGGCTGCTTTGAGCAGCGCCTCGACATACGTCGGCGCGGCGCTCGGGTCTTTCATGCGATAGGGCGAGGAAAGACGAACCCAGGTGCGGCCTTTCTGCACGGAGCGAAGAACCGACTGGAAGCCCGGGCATTGCAAGCTTTGATCGGTGTCCGGATCGCCAAAATGATCGACCGCAATGTTGAGGTCGAATTCATTCAGCCGGTCGAGCACCGGCGGCAATCGCTTGGCATCGAGATAAATCTGCACGTGCAGGCCGAGATCCGCGACCCGCACGAGCAGCCGTGAATAGGCCGGCGAATGGAGATCGGGCAGGTCTTTCGTTCTGTTCCAGACGAAGCGGATTCCCGAAACGCCCTGCGCCTGCATGCGCGCGAGCGTATCTCGCTCGATCTCGGGCGCGACGATGACCGTCGCCCTCAGACGCTTGTAGGTATTCAACGCTTGCAGCGTGTAGTCACTGTAGTCGTCGAAGATGCTCGCCGCCCCGATGACGCCGAAGGGGATGTGATGCGCGTCCAGCGTCTGAAGGAATTGCTCGACCGTGAATTCGTAGTCGGGCTTGTTCCAGGCTAGCGACGAAAACGGCATGCGGCGCGTGAAGATGTGCGCATGCGTATCGACGAGCGGCAACGCGATATCCAACGAAGATCTCCTGGCAATCACATGTTTGCATACGTATGCAAATAATGCTATAGCTCGGTATAATGTCAACGGCAAAACTGACGGATGTGATCGCGTGACGTGCGAAGGCGCGTGGCTGCTTGCGGATTCTGTTTGACAACCATTGCGAAGCGATATGCTGGTCCAGTTCTCAGCAGAGAGGCTTCCCGATGATCAGGAAAGCACGCGTCACCTCGGTGGATGTCGCGAAACGGGCTGGTGTCTCCGCGTCAGCGGTTTCGCGCACGTTCACGCCAGGCGCCAGTGTCGCGAAAGATACGCGCGAAAAGGTGCTGCGGGCCGCACACGAACTGGGCTATCGGCCGAACGCGATCGCGCGCTCCCTCATCACGAGCCGCTCGAACATTATCGGTGTCGTCATGGCGGCGCTCGATAATCAGTATCACCCGCAATTCCTCGAGCGTCTGTCCGACGAGCTTCAAAAGCGCGGATATCAGATTCTGCTTTTCCGCGGACCAGACGAGGGGCACGCGGATGTCGCCGTCGAGACCATTCTGCAGTATCAGGTCGACGGCCTCATTCTTGCTTCGGCGACCCTATCCTCGGAATTCGCCGAGAAGTGTGTGGCGGCGGGTGCGCCGGTCGTCCTGTTCAACAGGACGCCGCATCGCGGCGTCTGCTCCAGCGTCACAAGCGACAATGTCGCGGGAGGGCAACGGATCGCGGAATTCCTGCTGGCCGGCGGCCACAAGAGGTTCGCGTTCGTCGCAGGCGGCGCGAATTCGTCGACAAACCGCGATCGTGAGCGCGGATACATGCGCGCCTTGAACGACGCGGGCATCTCGAATGTTCTTCGCGCTGTCGGCAACTACAGCTTCGAAGGCGCACGTGAGGCCGCGCGCGAGCTGTTCTCAGCCGTGGTCAGGCCGGACGCCATATTTGTCGCCAACGATCACATGGCCTTCGCGGTGATGGACGAGGCGCGCTATCGGTTTGGCCTCGCCATTCCTGATGACGTGTCGATTGTAGGATACAATGATAGCCGCGTTTCCTCCTGGGAAAGCTATTCGCTGACGACGCTGGAGCAGCCTGTCGATGCTCTCGTCGATGCGACGGTCGACGTCCTCATCAATCAGATCCAAAGCCGCTCGCAGTCGCGCCGCCGCATTCAAGTGGCCGGCAATCTGATCGTGCGCCGATCCGCGAAATTGCCGCCGCGAGGAATCGTGCACGCGGGAGCGTATCAGATCTGGATTCCCGAGCGTGCGGATCCATCTGCTCCGCTCACCGCGGCCGACAAGCGAGACAAGGCATGGGCACGCGTCTGACGAGCGGGCGTCTGCCGGGTGGGACTTGCGCCTCAGATTGGCGGCGGCTGTCCCGCTCCGTCGAGGATCGCTTGCGCGTTTTGACCGAGAATGGCGTTTCGCTCCTGACTGGAAATCGTGAGACCGCGAACGATGTCTGCGCAGTTCCACGCCATGTCGAACGGATAATCGCTGCCGAGCAGAACGCGCGATGCCCCCGCCTGGTAGACGAGAAAGTCCAGTGTGGGAGCCGAATGACAAATGCTGTCGTACAGGAAGCTTTTGATCACAGCTTCTCCGGCAGCGAATTTCCGTCGCGCTTCCGGCCGAACCTGCGACCCGTGAGCGAACCTGCCCGCCTGATAGGGAAGGAAACCGCCGCCATGCGACAGCGCGAAACGGATTTCAGGATAGCGCTGCGTGACTCCCGAAAACAGCAGGCTGGCTGCCGCGACGGTCGTCTCCGTCGGATTGCCGATCAGGTTCGTCATGTAATACGGCCGCAACCTCGGAGCGGCGAGCACATTGACCGGATGAATGAAGATCAGGCTGCGAAGCTGGTTCGCAGCGTGCCAGAGAGGTTCGAGATCGGGATCGTCGAGGTTTTTTCCATTGGTATTCGAGCCGATCATCGCGCCGGCAAGCCCGCGCTTTGTTGCGCGGCGCAGTTCCGTGGCCGCGCGCTGCGGGTCTTGCATCGGCAGGGTCGCGATACCCCGGAAATGGCTTCTGTCCTGCATGGAAAGACGCGCGATCTCGTCGTTCTGGATCATCGCTGCGGTTTCGGCGAATCCCGCGTCCTTCTCATAGAAGAACGTCTGCGGCGTCGGCGCCAGCACGTGCATGTCGATGCGAGACGAAAGCATGTCCTTCAGGCGCCGCTCGATATCGAACCCTCCGATGGCGAATGGTTGAAACGAAATTTCGCCGACCGTAAGCCGGGCGGCGTCGGCGTCGATCGGCATCACACTGACCGGAATGCTTCGATCCTCTGCGGTCAGCATCCTCATCACGTCTTCGGTCAGGATATGTGTGTGAGCATCAATCGCGATCATGTCCCTTCCTCTCGGGTGCGATCTTGCGCTTGTGTGCGAGATGCGCGCGACTTCACTCAAGCAACTGAATCGATGCGTCAACCGTAAATAACGCCGGGTATGTAATGATGGGTATGAGTTCGCCCGTTGGCCGCTCGGCTGCGGGCGTCGGATCAGTGCGCGTTGAAGATGACGCGCTCGTGCGCGGCGCCGGACGCTTCGCCGATGATGCGCTTGCTGCAGGTCGCGCACATGCGGTCTTCGTGCGGTCGCGGCATGCGTTCGCGAAGATCGTGTCGGTTGATTGCGAAGCCGCGAAGGCGCACTCCGGGACGCTGTGTGTGCTGACCGGCGCCGATCTGGAGGCTGAAGGTGTACGTCGGTTGCCGCCGCCGGCATCGATGCTCGGTCGTGGCGGCAAGCCGCTGCTGCATCCGCTTCGGCCGGTTCTGCCCCGCGACCGCGTCTACTATGTCGGGGAGCCCGTCGTCTGCATTGTCGCCGAGAGCCTTAACGCAGCCACCGACGCGAGCGAACTGGTCAATATCGAATACGAGACTTTGCCGTGCGTCGCCACCGTCACGGAGGCAGTTCGGCAAGGAGCGCCGCAACTTTGGCTCGACATTCCCGGCAACGTCGCGCTGGATTGGCCGGGGCCTGTCCGGAGCGAAGCGAATGAACGCGAGGTGGCAGAGATCATCGCCCGGGCGGCGATCGTCGCGCGGGTCTCGCTCGTCAACCAGCGCCTGATCGTCGCATCGCTAGAGCCGCGTGGCGCGACGGCGTGGCATGAACCCGAAAAAGATCGTTACACACTGCGCGCCTGCTCGCAAAGCGCGAGTGTTCTCCGCGCCCAGGTTGCGGACGCAATGGGGTTTGATGCAGAGCGCGTTCGCGTGATCACTGAGGATGTGGGCGGCGCCTTCGGTATGAAAACGGGTGCCTATCCGGAATATATCTGCCTACTGGTCGCGTCTAAGCGTCTGCGCCGCCCGATTCATTGGATGTCGACACGCTCCGAAGCGTTCGTGAGCGACAATCAGGCGCGCGACACCGTGACGGACGCGGAACTGGCCTTAGACGTCGGCGGCAAGTTCCTGGCATTGCGCGTCCGGCACGTCGCGAACCTGGGGGCCTATGTCACCTCATCCGGTGCGGCGGTCAACACGTCCAACTTCTCGCGTTGCTTTCCCTCTATGTACGACATCGCAAAGGTCGATGTCGGTGTGGTGTGTGTGTTGACCAACACGATACCCACGGGGCCATATCGCGGCGCCGGCCGCCCTGAAGCGAATTATGTCATCGAGCGGCTGATCGATGAGGCGAGCCGAGCCACCGGCATCGAGCGCGCAGAACTCCGTGCGCGCAACCTCATCAAGCCATCGCAGATCCCTTACCGCACGGCCATGGAGACTACTTATGACAGCGGCGTTTTTCCGGCGATCCTAGCCGAAGCCTTGAAGCGCTCCGACTACAGCGACTTTCCCAACAGAAATCGGAACGCGCGAAAACGCGGGCGATATCGGGGTATCGGGATCTCCTGTTTCGTCGAGCATGCCGGCGCGTCCCCGACCGAGACCGTTGCGCTGAGATTTCCAGAGGGCGGCATCCTGGAGCTTGTGGTAAACGTGCAGCCGGCCGGTCAGGGGCATCAATCCGTGTTTTCGCGGATGCTCGCCGAACGCTTGGGTCTCCGTATCGATCAGGTGCAATTGCGAAGTGGCGACACAGACCTGAACGTCTCCGGATATGCATCGGTCGGCTCCCGCAGCGCCATGGTTGTCAGCCACGGCGTCACGCGCGCCGCGGACACGATGCTGAAGGTGGCGCGACCAGTCGCGGCGGCCATGCTGGAAGTAAGCGAAGCCGATCTGCTCTATACGCAAGGAACGTTTCGCGTCGCCGGAACCGATCATGGCGTCTCGTTGTTCGACGTCGCCGCCCACGGCCTGAAAACAGGACGACCGCTCGACACCGCCGACACATCCCAGACACCGCAAACATTTCCCAACGGGTGTCATATCGCCGAAGTCGACATCGATCCCGATACAGGACGTGTGACGGTCGAGCGCTACACCGCGGTCGACGACTGCGGCAATGTCCTCGATGAGATCATTGCCGAAGGCCAGATCCATGGCGGACTGGCGCAAGGGCTGGGACAGGCGTTGCTCGAGAATGCGATCTATGACCAGACGAGCGAAGGGCAGCTCGTAACCGGATCATTCATGGATTACGCACTTCCGCGCGCCAACGACATGATGCCGAATCTGTTCAGCATTTTTCAGACGACCGCCGCCACGACGAATCCACTGGGCGTCAAAGGCGTTGGTGAAGCCGGCGCCACGGGCGCGATCGCTGCCCTGATGAACGCCGTGGCGGATGCCTTGCCGTACCAGTGCGCGCGCCAGCTTCAGATGCCAGCAACGTCAGCCCATGTCTGGGAGCTGCTGAAGAACGCTAGGCGTTGAGCGTGGAAACGGCGCAGCGATTCTCGTACCGTGTCCAGGAATCTGTCGACGCACCACGCTTGTCAAGAACAAGAACAGGCGCGATCTAGGCAATGAGACGTCCCGATTGTGAGCAGCGGTGCATCATATCTCTGAAACGAATGCGTTAGCCACGTCGCTGAATTCGAGAGCTCTCTCTCTCTTTGATTCAAGGATTCGCATAAAGACAAGGTTACGGAATGTCGATGAGCAGGCGTTGGACGCGTAGCCGCAGCATTGCCACTTTGCACATGCGTGCTCGCTTGTGTATCTCTGTACCGTTGGTTCGCCGCGGCGGTCCTTTCCGCCCAGAGCCGGTGGGTCGATTATTGAAGTTTTCCACGCGCCGCGACAGGCCAGATACACTCAACTCGCCCGGCTCGCATTCCCAGAATTGTATCATGCAGGTGGATCGTGGTGTCGGAGTATCCGACAATGAGCTCCAGCTGGTCGGCGACACGCGGTGCCTTGCTTGGTAGTACTAGGTCTATCGTCGTATGCTCGGCCGAGAAGCGCATTTCTGCGATCTCCGGCAAGCCGATGGGCGACGGCATTGCCGCATCGCTGCTCATAGCCTTCTTGCCGGCATCGACAACGATCCGGCGTTCCGTTGGCCGGCTGGTCACCGTCGTCAGCATCGTCAGGGCGAACGGAAAATCAACGTGATATTTGGTGCGATAGCGCATGTCGCTGAAGATCGCCCCGCCGACCTCGACTTCGGTGACGCCTGTTTGCTGGACGCAATACGGGAACGTCCCGGTACCGCCGCAACTGATCATGTCGATCCTGTGGCCCGCCTGGCGGCAGGCCTCCGCCGTCGCCAGCAGCGGCTTGAGGGCATCAGCAACGGCCTTCGCCTTCTTCGATGGGTCGTCGATGGCTACGGCATGCGCCTCCCAGGTCATGAGTCCGACCAGCTCAAGGTTCGCGCATGCCGCAATGACGCCGGCCAGCGCCAGCGTTGGCTTGCCTGATTCGACTCCAGCGCGGTTCATTCCGACGTTCACTTCAATCGCGACCTTTAGAAGTGCCGCCCGTTCGCGCGCGGCCTGATCGAGTTCGGCGATATTTTGCGGATTATCGACCAATACAATGACATTCGCCTTGCCGAGGAGATGCATCAGCCGTGCTATCTTGATCGGACCGACGATTTGGTTGGCGACGAGGATGTCGCGAATCCCGGCATTCGCCATCACTTCCGCTTCGCCCAGCTTCGCGCAGGTGATCCCGATGGCGCCGGCGGCTAGCTGCAGCTTCGCAATGTCGGGAGACTTGTGCGCCTTGATGTGAGGCCGCCACCCGACACCGTGCTGCCGGCAGGTTTCGGCGATGCGCGCGATGTTTCGCTCGAAAGTATCGAGGTCGACGAGGAGCGCCGGCGTATCGAGTTCGAGCTTCGAGAGACCGATCAAGTCATTAGCGCTCATGAACAGCGTCTCCTGCATCCGTCGCACGCGTATGCGTCGGCAATCTCAACCTGAACAATCTTGCATACAAATTAGAATTCAGTCATCCTGATCTTGCGGCGCTGGCTTGCTGCTCGCGCCTGGATCGAGGGGATGTTGTGGTCGCTCCGGGTCGTGTTCCAAAAGACCGCACGCGAGTCGGCGACGAAGAATCCGGGAATCTTGACGATCGCGTCTACGATCGCATCAAGACGATGATTGTCGCCGGCACGTTGCTGCCGGGCGAGCGGGTCGTTCCCGAACAGTTCGCGCGAGAGATGGGTGTCAGCCGAACCCCGATGCTCAGCGCGCTTAAACGCCTCACTCAGGAATCGATGTTGGAGTGGCGATCGCGCCGAGGCGTTTTCGTTCGACGCCTATCAGCGCGGGAACTCGCACTCATCTTCGAAATCCGCGAAGTGGTCGAGGGACTGGCCGCACGCCGCGCCGCGCAGAGAATCAAGCTTTCGGAGGTGCGCGAGCTGCGCGCGTTGTTTACCGGCATCGACACCGCCGAAACCCCGCAGAACCGGCGGCGCTATCTCCTCCGGGATTGGGAATTCCACACCCGGCTACTCAAGATGGCCGATAGCAACCCGCTGACTCAGACCGTGCAGTCGGTGAACATCATGGTTCTAGCATTTGGCGGCGGCGTCATTCGGCCAATCACCGAGGTGATGTCAGAACACGAGGCGATCTTCGACGCATTGGCTCGCCGGGACGCAGACGCGGCCGAGGCCGCGATGCGCTTGCACATCGCTCACTCGGTCGCTTGGCTGCATGGCCAGGCTGACATTGTCGAGAGTTCAGCCATGCCCATTCCACTCCGCCCAAAGATCCACCGTCCGACCGAGAGCCGGCGGAAGCCGAAGGCCATGAATCTGCGTCGATGAACTACGTTTTTCAGTTCGGCGAGGTGTTCCGCTATTGGCCCCTGCTTGCGCAGGGCGCCGCTGTGACGTTGGCGCTTTCCATCGCCGGAATGATCGTTGGCCTCGTGATCGGGACGTTGTGTGCGTTTGCGAGACGATCGGAAAACGCATTCGTCCGCATTCCCGCCGCGTCCTATGTCGAGGTTATCCGGAACACGCCGCTTCTCGTTCAGGCCTTTATCATTTTCTTCGGGCTGCCGGGCCTGGGTATTAGGCTTGATTCCAACATTGCCGCGATCATTGCGCTGGTGATCAACAACGGGGCCTACACGACCGAGATCGTCCGCTCCGGGATTGAAGCCATTCACCGCAGTCAATTCGAGGCCGGGCTTTCGATCGGAATGTCGCGCCTGCAAGTCTTCGTCTACGTCGTGGCACGGCCGGCGTTCGAGAAGGTTTATCCCGCGCTATGCAGCCAATTCATCATTCTGTTGCTCGGGTCGAGTGTTGTTTCGGCTATCGGAGCCGATGAACTGACGGCGTTTGCCCACAGAATTCAGTCCGCGAATTTCAGAAGCCTGGAAGTCTATATTGTATGCATGTTCACCTACCTCGGGCTTGCCTTCTTGGTTCGAGGGGCGTTGGCGGCCATCGGATTTTCGCTGTTCTCGTATCGTCGCCACATCGCGCGAACCTCGGGAGCTTGATCATGGGGTTCCGCTACTACGGCTTCCCGGATTTCCTCTTCCTTCTTGAGGCGACGCGCTGGACGATTCTGCTGTCTCTCTTCACATTCGCTGCAGGCGGCGTTTTAGGTGCGGTTGTTGCATTGGCACGTGTGTCCGCCAGCAAGCCGCCTCGCTGGCTCGCCATCGGATTCATCCAGCTCGTGCAGGGTACGCCGGTGCTGATGCAGCTGTTCGTCTGGTTCTTTCTGCTCAGTCTGATCGGGGTGAACCTGCCGGCCTTCATCGCCTCGGGCATCGCGCTG
>Ga0163163_10003173_pt1 | contig 13920 bp, 12 predicted proteins | sample S65metaG_FD_119766 | JGI IMG/M metagenome (GOLD analysis project Ga0163163, IMG submission 119766) | Switchgrass rhizosphere microbial communities from Kellogg Biological Station, Michigan, USA - S6-5 metaG | ecosystem: Host-associated > Plants > Roots > Rhizosphere > Soil | place: USA... | reverse complement strand
TTCCACAACCCCCATCACTCCGCCTCCACCTTCTACCAGTCAACCACCGGCCTCGGCCGAGACTCCGGCCGGCCAGCAACCAGCACAACAACCGGAGCAGCAGCCCGATCTGAATCCTGACACCCAGTTCCCAGGTGACAAGCCCCCGGCTCCGAAGCCGAATATCAAGACAGTTCCACCCGGCGGAGAGACAAAGGTTCCGGGAGGACAGGGCGATGATCTTTATAAATATTCAACCAGCGTCAACTTCGTGCTGGTTCCGGTATCGGTTAAAGACCAGTCGGGACGGCAGATGTACGGTCTGACGAAAGACAGCTTCAGTATCCTCGAGAACGGGGTCAAGCAGCCGATCAAGTACTTCACCAGTGATCCCTTCGCGGTCTCCGCAGCGATTGTGATCGACGTGGGAATGCCCGACATCGCGCTTAAGAAGGTCCAGGAGACGTTTAACGCCCTGATCGGCTCCTTCAGCGAGTACGACGAAGTCGCTGTGTACACGTTCTCCGACAATACCAAGCAGCAGCAGGATTTCAGTGCCGCACTTGGGGACCGGACTGCCACCACCATGAAGCACGTCCAAGTTCAGCCGGGCCGGGCGGGTGGAGCGGCGACGACCGAGGGCCCGATGGTGTCAGGCCCGACAGTGAATGGGAAAGTGTTCAATCCGGGCGATCCGAGTCAGCCGCATACGACCAGTGTTCGTAACATCGAACCGCCGCACACTCTGAACGACGCAATTCTACGGGCGGCGATTGATTTATCCCGTCGTCAACGTGAACGCCGCAAAGTGATATTTGTGATCAGCGATGGCCGTGAAGACCGCAGCACCGCGAGCTATACCGATGTACTGAAAGTATTGTTGTCCAACGAAGTCCAGGTGTATGCGTTGGGAGTCGATTCGGCCGCAATTCCCGGATACAGCAAATTGTCCAAAATTCGGTTGCCACGTCAGCCCTACGGCAACATCATGCCCAAGTACGCCAACGCTACGGGCGGAGAAGTAATCAACGCGATGAGTCGTGAGGCCATAGAGCGTGCTTACGCCAAGTTGATGGACGAAGCTAGAAACCAGTACACGATCGGTTATACGAGCCCGGCGACGCTTTCGACCGCTTACAGGGAGATTGAGGTGAGGGTTTCTGCCGATACATCGGTAAAAGTTTACGCGCGTGGCGGTTACTATCCGTTACCGCCGGCGCGAAAGTAGCGGATTCAGTAACTTGTATGTTGGTAACCACTGCGGGGAGTGACAAACCGGTTGCGGCGAGAGACAATCAGTTCGCAGCAATAGTGCATATGTTATAACCTTGAACTTCGGCAAGCAGCTCAGCCGAAGATGATAGTCGGACATCCCCACGCGCGGCGCTCCTTCCTCCGATAGCGCCGGGCGACCGATAGCTGAGGACTCTTTTGAGTTTCATCAATTTCGCCGCCCGCGAGATCAACTGCAAAATCGTCTATTACGGCCCAGGCTTGGGCGGTAAAACGACGAATTTGCAGTGCATTTACGATAAAACCGCGGAAAAACAGAAGGGGAAGATGATTTCCCTGGCGACGGAAACCGACCGTACGCTCTTTTTTGACTTCCTACCGCTCGACCTCGGGACGGTTCGCGGTTTCAAGACTCGCTTCCACCTCTACACCGTTCCCGGACAGGTGTTCTACGACGCCAGCCGAAAGCTGATTCTAAGGGGCGTAGATGGCGTGGTTTTCGTGGCGGATTCGCAAGAAGAGCGAATGGATGCCAACGCCGAAGCATTGGATAACCTTGTCGATAACTTGAAAGAGCACGGTTACGACTTCTTTAAGATTCCCTATGTGCTTCAGTTGAACAAGCGGGATCTGCCGAATGCACTGCAGGTTGACAACTTGAAGAAGGATCTCGTTAAGCGTGGCGAACCGGTGTTCGAGGCGGTGGCGTTCCAGGGGCAAGGCGTTTTTGAGACTCTGAAGGAAGTCGCACGCCAAGTTTTGATCGAGCTCAAGAAGGGCTAAACGTCGCTCGAAAAAGTTCAGGCCGCCTTTTGGGGCGGCCTTTGTATTGGTATTGAGAGCAACTTTACTGCAGCCGCAGGCTCTTCAGCATGGCCTCGTAGGTCGGCCGCAGATGATCGAAATCACCTTGAGGCGCAATAAAGACCATGAAAACGATGGAGCCATCGTTGCGAGGTACTGTCACTAACCAGTCCCGCTCGCGTTGAGGTTGTCCGTTCGAGCTCTGCAGTGGCGACGTTGAAGTCAGGTCCACCGACCGTCCGCGGACCCCGTTGACATTGATGGACTGGATTCTTCCTACCTGTTGCATGTCCTGATTACCTTGTTGCAGGTTTTGGATGATCGCGTTCGTCATCTGGTCAAGGTCCATGTTGGAACCGTTTGGCGGAGACGCCCCGTTAACGATCACTCCGTAAGCTATTGAGTTTCCGGAGACTCCCGATGGAGGAGCGATCGTCACCGAGGATTGCTGCTGGTCGCCTGTAACCCGCCAATTCTCGGGATACTGCATTTGCAGGAAGTCCAGATTAAGGCTCTTGAAGTTACTGCTCGGTTGAATGTCGGGCAGGGAGACATTCTTGACCTGGGCGCCCGTCGCTGGTTCGTTGGAAGCGGCGCCTGGATTATTGGCGAACACAGCTCCATTCTTCCTGTTCTGCGTGGCCCATTCCCCGGACTTGGCTCCAGCCTGGATCTCCTCGCCGGTGTACACCCGCACTCCGGTGGCGTGGCTTCGCGCGCTCTGGAACGCCGAACTGTTGTTTTGGAACCGCTTCGCTGGCCACTCCGCGACTTCCTTTTGAATTGCCTGGTCGCGGTTGCCGGGGTTCGGGTGATCACTTAAGAATTGGGGACCGCTGCCACCCGCCTGCGAGGCCAGTGTCTTAAAGAAGTCCGCAAGTGCGCGCGGATCATATCCGGCCTTGTACATCATGATGGCGCCTACGGCGTCTGCCTGCGATTCGTCACCACGAGAGTATTTAAGCATCACCGTTCCCGCGCCGACCTGGATTCCAGCCTTTGCGAGTCCCGCCCAGATGCTGTTCGATCCACCAAGAATCGCACCGGCTAATCCCGCCAGTCCCTGTGCGAAGGCAGATTTCTCCATCTGTTTGGCGGAGTGCATCATGTAGACGTGCGACATCTCGTGAGCCATTACGCCCACGAGTTGGGCCTCGTTTTGGGCCGCCGTGATTGTGCCCACGTTAACGAACATTTCCCCGCCGGGCAGCGCGAAGGCGTTGATTTCCTTCTGCTGGACCACGTGAAAACGAAATGGCCAGTTGTACTGAGGCGGGATGACCGAAAACAAGCGCTTGCCGACGGACTGAATGTACTGCGTCTCCGGGCTATTGTCGGGCAGTACCGGCATCTGCTTGTAGACTTCGGCGGCCGCCTGCTGCCCCAGCTTCTCCTGCTCCTCCTTCGACAGAGGCGCTTTGCCGGGATCTGGAAGCTCGGGGGTATGCGCAACTGCCAAGGTTTCGGCCACGAGAAAACACAAGGCCAATGTGATTGCCAGGGTTCGTGAAAACACAGTTGTTTTTTTCATCGATTCGTTCCATGCCCGTCGGCGCCCACTAACTGCACGGGTTCTTCTTTCTTTTTTGAACCTTGGGAACTACATAAATTAGATGCGAATGGAATGTCGAGTGTTGAATTCTAGGCCCGAAAAGAGGTCCTTTCAACAACTGCTGGCTATCAACAAGAAAGGGGCCGCTTTCGCGACCCCTCGAGAATCCAATCCAGCTCTATTTGTGATCCAGCAAAGACCCTCCGGCGGCCTCGCGGCGACCCACACCACGACCTGCCCGAGCGGCGGCGTTCTGAGAAACAAATTCCGGCCCATACTTCTCAAGCAGAACTGGTACAAGAGCACCCTCGGCTTCCTTAACGAAGGTCATCTTTCCGGTCGGATCAATGTCAATCCTTATGAAATCTCCGAGTTTGACTTGACTGGTCGCTACGAGATTCGCCAACGGGAAGACCACGAATCTTTCGATGGCTCGCTTGAGATGTCGCGCACCGTATTTAAGATCCGTCCCTTCCTGCAGAAGGAATTCCTTAACCCGTGGCGTGCAGCTGAAGACGAACTGGCTGTTACCGGTGGCCTGAAGGATCCTTTGTTGGACCATGCCGAGTTCGATCTCGAGGATCTGCGTCAAGTGCTCGGACCGAAGCGTCCGAAAAACCACGATCTTGTCGATGCGGTTCATGAACTCGGGCGAGAACTTGCGACGGGCTGCCTCTACGGCAGTGCGATTGATCTTCTCGTCCAGCTTCGCGTCCAGGGCCGCAGGCGACTGCGAGAAACCGATGCTGCCATTGATCAACTCGTTCATCTCGCTGGCGCCAAGGTTCGATGTCATGACGATGATGCACTGAGAGAGATCGACCCGGCGGTTATCGCCAAGTGTCAGCGTTGCCTTGTCGAGCATGCCAAGCAGTAATTGCCAGAGCGCGTCGGAGGCTTTCTCGATCTCGTCAAACAAGACAAGCGATAGCTTCAGTTTTTCTGTATGCCACTGGTTGAGCGCCTCTTGGGTAAGCAAGGGGTGGGTTTCGCGGTGGCCTAAATATCCGGGAGGAGATCCGATCAATTTCGCGATCTCGTGCGAATGCTGAAACTCCGCACAGTCGATCTTGATCACCGCTTTCGGATCGCCGAATAGGGATTCGGCCATTGCTTCCACAACACGCGTTTTACCGGAACCAGTAGGGCCTAAGAAAAGAAGATTGCCGATGGGGCGTCCGGGTGCGTTCAACCCAGCAAGAAACATCTGGTAGATTTCAGTTACTTTTTCGACCGCGGGTTCTTGACCAACAATTCGGCGGCGCAGTGCCGCGTCGAAATCCTGGGCCTCGGTCGACCGACGAGTTGGATCTAGTGCTGCGTTTAATCCGGTCTTCATATGTCCTGCCCGAATGGGGCGGAAATGGAGGGCCCTGTCCCCGGTTCCCCAGAGACTTGCATCGCACATGAGATGGAATTGTTGCCTGTAGAGTTGGCCAGCCATTTCCAAAGGCAATCAAACCGATCAAACATGAATGTCGCTCCCCACCTGCAGAATTGGATGCTGAAAGTGGCCAACACGGATTTTGCAGGGACGAGCAAATCTTTTGCCGGTTGATTCGCAAGTTACCAAAGTCGGGAGACAACCTGATGGGTAAGTTGATGCTTCCGTTAGGTTCAGAGCTGAAAGTCTCGTGCTAGTATCCACGCAGCTTCTACTCTGGATAGAAAACTTCACATGTCGCGTAAGCCGTTTTCCACAGTCACGGTAACACTTTCATTACTATTGTTGGCCGGTTTCTCGCTCTACGTAGTAGGCGAGATGCCGCATTCGACACGCGCTGGCGAAAAGTCGGCCGCGAGCCAAGGCTCCGCCTTTCAGCAACCTACAGTTCTGCCCGTCGCGACTGCCAGCAAGCAGCAGGCGCTGGTTACAACCCCGATCGTTGCGCCGCCGGGTACCGAACTGCACACCGTTGCAAAAGGCGAAACCATTCCGGGCCTTCTTCGATCAACGCTTCCTCGGACAAAATATATGACCCTGCCGGAATTCGAGGCAGCCCTCCGCCAGCAAAATCCAGGGTTGAAGGGTTTGTTTCCGAAGCCGGGAACCGTAATCGCTATTCCGGGCATCGAGCCGCAGCCAATTGTGGAAAAATCGGTTGCTGTTCCGAAGGATTTTGAGGTCAAGGCAGTCTACTTGACCGGAGTGATGGCCGGCAGCGAGAACGGTCTGCGAATCATCCAGCACTGGAAGCAGGCGGGCGGCAATGCCGTAGTATTCGATATAAAGGATAGCGATGGATCGCTGAGCATCGTTTTCGATCATCCACTCGCTCCGACGAACAAGCACGTGCCGCTACGGAATCTGCCGAAGTTCACTCGCTATTTGCATAGCCAGGGATTGCACGCAATCGCACGCATCGCGATCTTCCGCGACGAGTATATGGTCACACATCATCCGGAATTGGCGATCCGTTCTCGTCGAACCGGCGAGCCGTGGAAGGAGAACGGGAAATTCGTCTGGACTGACCCCTCTCACAAGGAAGTGCAGAATTACGACATCGCATTAGCGAAGTACGCGGCAGACAGCGGCGCCGACGAAATCCAATTTGACTACGTTCGCTTCCCCGCCGAGGGAGATCAGAAGGACGCAAAGTTCGCATATGAAGCGGAGCATCCGAAGTGGGTGCGCGCGGACGTGATCGCCGACTTCCTGGAGAAGGCGCACGCGGAGATGAAAGCGAAGAACGTTCTGCTCTCGCTCGACGTCTTTGGCGTGATGGCTTGGCAGCGTCCGGTTGACTTGAGCCACACCGGGCAGGACATCGTTCGGATGGCACAGCACTGTGACATTTTGTCGCCGATGATTTATCCGTCACACTTCTTCGGTATGGACGGCTATGCACTGCCGGGAGACGCTCCAGAGCATTTCATCGGGACATCGATGGAGCGCTTCGCAAAGATCACGACCGGCTCAGGAGTCGTGCTGCGGCCCTGGCTTCAGGCATTTGGGTGGAAGACAAAGACATACTCGGTAGACTACATTTTGACGCAAGTTAAGGCCTCCAACGAGCGCGGTGGGATTGGATTCCTCTTCTGGAATGCTCGGAATGATTACGCCAAGCCCTTCGGCGCCATGCCGGTGATGGAGGCCAATAAGGGTAAGTACTTCCACGTCCCGAAACCACCGGAAAGCGCCAAGCAGGTCGGAGCGGGCGGGAAATAATTGGTCAAAAGCAGCGTGCACTAGTTTCGGGTCACACCCAAGGTGTGGCCCTTTCTCATGCCCAAAGAACGGCTCTCACCTAGGTTATAATTCTTACTTCATCCCCCGTTTTCGGACGCCGGCAAAGGTGGACGCTGTTGCGGGGGGTGAGCATCCCCGCAGTCGTTTAAGGAGTGTCCATGCCCGTTCAGAAAACAGGAAAGATCTGGCACAACGGGAAGTTGATCGCCTGGGAAGACGCCAACATTCACGTGATGGCTCACGTGGTGAATTACGGCTCTTCGTTATTTGAAGGCGTTCGTTGCTACCAGCGTCCGAACGGTCCGGCAATTTTCCGAGCGGCAGAACACATCCAGCGTCTTCTTGACAGCTCCAAAATTTACCGCATTGAGGTTCCCTTCTCGCGGCAGCAACTGGTCGACGCTATGGTGCAACTGGTAAGCACCAATGGCGTTTGGCCTTGCTACCTCCGGCCAATCGTCCTGCGCGGCTACGGAGAAATAGGGGTCAATCCCTTCAGTTCGCCCACCGAGGTCTACATCGCGAACTATCCGTGGGGCAAATATCTGGGCGGGGATGAGGATGAGGGCGTTGACGTTTGCGTCTCATCGTGGACTCGATTGGCTCCTAATACGATGCCGGCCATGGCGAAGTCTGGCGCGAACTACATGAATTCGCAGCTTATCAAGATGGAAGCTATCGTGAACGGCTATGTTGAGGGCATCGCTCTCGACGTTAATGGCTATGTCAGCGAAGGATCGGGTGAGAATCTCTTCCTGGTACGTAACGGCAAGTTGATGACCGCGCCTCTCGGCAACTCGGTTCTGCCCGGCATTACGCGCGACTCAGTCATCACACTGGCGCAGGATCTCGGCATCCCAGTCGTCGAGCAGATGATTCCCCGCGAGATGCTATACATCAGCGACGAGGTCTTCTTCACGGGCACAGCGGCGGAGATCACTCCGATTCGTTCCGTCGATAAAATCAAAGTTGGGAACGGCAAGATCGGTCCGGTCACGAAGCAACTGAAAAAGGAACTCTTCGGGATCTTCGATGGCTCCAAGCCGGACAAGTACAACTGGTTCACGCCGGTTCCGGTGGAAGCGAAACAGCCGGTTTCCGTGTAACAGAAAATTGATAGTCAAAGCGACGGGGCGCGAGAGCGTCCCGTATGCTTTTGCGCTACAATTCTCGCCGTCAAACCAGCCGGGGAATCAACCAGCCGTTCCAAGGAGAATCTATGAGCACCACAGCACCAGTAATGGATATTACTTCGGCCGCAACCGGTCGTGACTTCTATGCAAACTCTCTCGACTTTGAGTTCGGCACCACGAAGAAGGTCCTTGCAGCGGTAAAGCAGGGCGACTGGAGACCAGATCCGAAATCGCGTTCTGCAATAGAACTTGCCTGGCATCTCGTCGCCTCTGAAATTTGGTTCTTAAATGGAATCGCGAACCAGGACTTCACCCCAGCCGACGAAAAGGGACTGACGCCCTCGACGCTTGAGGGGATCATCGCGTACTACGAAGCCGAGTATCCAAAAGCAATGGCTCGCGTGAAAGCGCTCCCCGGGGACAAACTGGCGGCAATCGTCGATTTCTACGGCATGAAGATGCCGAACATCAACTACCTGGGCTTCGCCTTGGTGCACTCAGTCCACCATCGCGCTCAGCTTTCGACATATCTGCGACCGCTTGGCGGGAAGTGTCCGGATATTTATGGCGGGAGCGCGGACGTTCCCTGGGAAGGCTAGATAGATTGGTTTTGGAAGAAGCTCCGAGAAATCGGAGCTTTTGTTTTACGGCAGGGACCGTCTAGCTCGATTCAATCTTCATCCTCATTCCATACTTCGGCCTCAACGTGAACAATGGCTCCGCTTGCACGCGATGCCCAGCGACGAGGTCCATCTTCCAACCTTGGGCGAATGTCGCAAGAACCAGGACACCTTCCATCCACGCGAACGCTTCCCCAATGCATTGGCGAGGCCCCATTCCGAATGGAAAATAGGAGAAGCGTGCACGTTGAGCTTTCGCTTCGGGCGTATGGCGTTCGGGATCGAAACGGAGTGGATCCGGGAAGTATCTCGCATCGCGGTGGGTGACGAATTGGCTCATCAGGACGGTAGTCCCTTTCGGCAGCCGGTAGGGGCCGAGCTCGAAATCCTGTAGTGCCTCGCGTCCCATTGCCCATGCCGGGGGGTACAGGCGCATTGATTCCGCCAGCACCATTTCGGTGTATCGCAGTCGCGGAAGATCGTCATACGTCGGGAGCCGACCTCCGAGCACTGCGTTGATCTCCGCATACATCCGTTCGCGAACTTCCGGATTCTCCGAGAGCAAGTACCACGTCCATGTCAAGGCGATCGCCATGGTTTCGTATCCAGCAAGAAAGACCGTCGCAACCTGATCGCGGAGATCGCGTTCACTCCATCCCATTTGTTCCTGCGCTGCAAGCATCATATCGAGCAGATCGCCGCTGTCGGATGATCCACGCTGACGGTGTTCCGCGATCATTCGCTCGATGGTCGCGTCGAGACGATTTCGAGCCTTTTTGAACTTGTTTAGCGGCGTGAACGGGACGTGGATCATGTACTTCACTCCGGGAAGCAGAACCATGGAGTGATAGACGTCCATGATGTCGCCGACACCGGCGTTCAGACGATCAATGTCGTCGCCGAGCTCGGTGCTGAAGAGCGTCTCGCCAACCGTGCCTAGGGTGAGCCTCATCATGTCCTGGTAAACGTCGCGCTCTTCCCCGCTTCGCCATCCGTCGCGCAATTTGGCGGCACGCCTGACGATGGCTTCTGCGAACGAAGGAACCTGCTGACGATGAAAGGCCGGCTGGGCGACCTGGCGCTGCTTGCGATGCGCAGAACCGTCCACGGTAATCATGCCTTCCCCCAATAGCAGTTTCGAACGACGCTGAGTGCGTTCCTTGACGAAATTGGCTGACTGAACGATAAGGATTTCGCGTATGTACTCAGGGTTGTTGACAAAGATGATGTTGCTGCGGCCGACCTTGTAATGAGCAACGTCGCCGTAGGTGGCCGTGAGGTTCAGGAAATGCTGAATGGGATTGACGAGCCGGCGGTGCCGGATAGCATGCCACGCAAGATTTCGAGGCATACCGGGAGGAAATCGATATCCGGTCATAGTGGGCTCGGGCATTTGAACTTCGGTCGTAGACATCTTTCCGATTGGATGTAGTTGGTTCTACAGCGGTTCTGAATTGCCCGAAATCGCTTTTCTCCTGCCGCAAAGGTTCATGTACTGGTTTGCCCTTTAGTAAACCCTAAGGTGCTTGGCTTGATTGCTTTCACATCAGTAGCATGGTACTTTCCAGCCACTCGGGAAGGAATTCGGATAGAACATGCATATTGATGACCTGCTGCGTATCGCGATGGAGCGTAAGGCCTCTGACTTGCACCTCAAAGTCGGCAACTACCCGCACATTCGCGTTGACGGCGAATTGGTTCCGCTGAGCGACCATCCCCGCGTTAGCGCTGAGGACATGTTGAACATGGCCTTCAGCATGATGTCGAACCGGCAGAAGCAGAAGTTCAAGGAAACCGCCGAGCTCGACATGGCTTACGGCGTCGCCGGTTTGGGCCGCTTCCGTGTGAACGTCTTCCAGCAGCGTGGCAACGTCGGACTCGTCCTCCGCATGATTCCCACCAAGATTCGCTCGCTCGACGAGCTTTACCTGCCTGGAGTGATCGAGAAGGTCTGCGATGAAGCTCGCGGTCTGGTGCTCGTTACCGGGGTCACCGGTTCCGGTAAGTCGACTACTCTGGCTGCCATGATCGATCGCATCAACTCGATGCGACCTGAGCACATCATCACCATCGAAGATCCAATAGAATTTTTGCACCGCGATAAAAAGGGATTCGTCAATCAGCGGGAAGTAGAAGTCGATACTCCCTCTTTCGGCTCAGCCTTGCGTGCCAGCTTGCGTCAAGACCCAGACGTCATCCTCGTCGGCGAAATGCGAGACTTGGAAACGATTCAGACCGCGTTGCACGCTGCTGAAACCGGCCACATGGTTTTCTCGACGCTCCATACGCTGGATGCCGTCGAGACCATCAACCGCATCATCTCTGTTTTCCCGCCGCCTGAGCAGAAGCAGATCCGTCTTCAACTCGCAGCAACTCTCCGAGGGGTCATCAGCCAGAGACTCGTCAAGCGTTCCGATGGCGCGGGCCGAGTTCCCGCAGTCGAAGTACTCATCTCGACCGCATACATCCGCGAGTGCATCATCACCCCCGAAAAAACACGCGGCATTAAGGATGCCCTCGCCCAGGGCACGTCGCAATACGGGATGCAGACCTTCGATCAGTCGCTCTACGATCTGCTGCAACAGGGTTTGATCAATTACGAAACAGCTCTTGAGAACGCCTCGAACCCAGATGACTTCAAGTTGCGAGTTCAGGGAATTTCCGGAACCGCGGAATCGACGCGCGAAATGGAAGGCCCCGGCGCAATGGGAATGGGACACGGACACTCTCGTTTCTAAACATTTCTTCACGTAAAAAGGCGAGCCGAATGGTTCGCCTGTTCATTTGTCACAAATCTGCGTGAATGCTTCGGCAAGCTTCAAACCTTTCGCACACCGAACTACTCCTACGATTATCAACTCAATCATGCAGCGCGCCATGTCGTATGCGTGATCGGCCTGCACGGTCCCCATTCCGATGGCCGGAGAAAGAAGGAGACACTGTGAGAAAGATCTCGCTCGTCGCGTGCCTGGCTATGCTGCTCGCCATCTCGGCTGCGGCACAAACCTCAAGTACCTCAACTGGGAGTTCCAGCAGCAAAGACTATCCAACCGGAGAAGCTTACCTGGGATGGACTCATGTAACCGGAGATGTAGGCAAAAACGGATGGGATATCAGCGGCGCCTACAACTTGGGTCCTCATTTTGCCGCCGAAGCCGAAGCATTCGGCGCGTATGGAGACACGACGATCCTTACGATTATCGCTAAGCAGCACGAGTATGGATTCATGGGCGGAGGCAAAGTGAACTTCGATACGAAGAACGAGAAGTTCACACCGTGGGTGCACCTACTGCTCGGTGTTGGCCACACCGGACTGGATACTAACGTTCCGGGTGCCGACAACTCTGACACCTCATTCGCCTGGGCACTCGGTGGCGGTATCGACTACAACATTACCAACAATGTTGCTGCTCGCGGCAAAGCCGATCTCTACCACACCAGCTACTTTGGTGAGGGCGATACTCATGCGCGTTGGGGCGTAGGCGTGGTCTATCAATTCGGGCGTTGATCCGAAGACTCTCGGCTTGGAACAGGCGCGGCCCCAAACGCGCCTGGATCCTTGCGTACATGGGCATCTCACGATACCTTGACGGAGATGGCGTTCCGTCGATCCCGCAGCACTAAAACCTACGACGCGGAGTCTCTCTACGAGTACGCGGTCGGTGCTTTAAGCCGAAGAATGCGTACCGTCGCCGAACTTAAGCGGTTGATGCGGGAGCGCGTTCGCCTGCAAGACAACGGGAACGAGATCATGGAAGCCGTGGTGGAGCGCCTGAAACAGCAGCGCTATCTCAACGACACGCAGTACGCCACGACCTATTCGCATTATCGCCAGGAAAACGAAAAGTTCGGGCGCATGCGCGTCGTCCAAGACCTCAAGATCAAGGGCGTCCATCCGGACGTCATCGAAAAAACAGTGGGGGAAGCCTACTCCGGTGTAAACGAAGAAACCCTCGCACGAAAGTTCCTGCAGAAAAAGCGCACCAAGAAGCCCAAGGACCAGAAAGAGACGGCGCGAGTCTTTCGCCTCCTGGTACGGGCAGGATTCAGTTCGCGTTCCATCATCAAGGTTCTGAAGTCGTGGGACGTCGAGGACGAAACTCTCTCCGCACTGGAGCAGGAGCGCGAGGATTCCGAAGTTGCTGCGCAGGCGGAGTCTGAAGAATGAGCCCGCGCCAGCCTGATCTCTCCGAAGCGGTTGAACATCTCAAGAACTCTGATCCACGGATGGCCGCACTCATCGATCGTGTAGGCCCGGCGGGGATGGTGATTCGTCACCATTTCAGTATCTTCTACACTCTGCTCCGCTCCATTACGTACCAGCAACTTGCAGGGGCGGCCGCAGCGAAGATACTTGCTCGCGTCGAGCTGTGCTGTTCGAATGACGGCAAACAGCCCACGCCAGAGCAGGTATTGGCGGCATCGGACGAGGCGCTTCGTGGAGCTGGCCTTTCGCGGAACAAGTTGGCGGCAATTCGTGATCTGGCGGCCAAGACTCTCGACGGCACGGTGCCGGATCTGAAAGCGATGCGCCGCATGACAGACGAGGAGATCATCGAGCGCGTCACCCAGGTTCGCGGAATCGGGCGCTGGACGGTGGAGATGCTACTGATGTTCCGACTGGGGCGTATGGACGTGCTGCCCGTGGACGATTACGGCGTGCGCAAAGGCGCGCAGGTGACCTACCGGATGAGAAAACTGCCTGATAAAGAGAGACTGAAGAAGGTCGCAGAGAAGTGGCGGCCATGGCGCAGCGTAGGAAGTTGGTATATGTGGCGCGCGGCTGATATCAAGACAGTCGTAGAGACAAAAAAATAACACGGAGCGCCGCGGTCCGCCGGCTTACTTCAAACTCACTTCGTACTTTGCCCTGCACTGCTTATCCGGTTCAAACGCCACAGAGCTGGCCTTCGACGCGCTCGATATCTCGAACGTGATCGGCCGCTTAGGGACTTCCGGCAGGCCGATGATGCTCGCGCGACCGTCGGAGTCCGTGCTCACTTCAAGGTCGAGCTTCCGGATGGCAAAGGCACCGGAGCGGATGAGCGTGTGAACACGTGCGTTGTACACAGGCTTGCCGCCAGCATCCGTCACGTGGAAGTCGGCAGAACAGCTGCCGAGGTCGGCGCTGATCTTAGGTGGATCGGCGGCCAGCAGCGGAGTCGCGAGCGCAAATAGAAGGATGAGAGTGCGCATACCACCCATGCTAGCACTCTGTCCTCTTCATAGCGCCAGCAACTTGCCGACAGTCGTTCGGGCAATCGTGCCCGCACAGCCACAGAATCACCCGATCCCGAATGCTAAAATCAAAGGTTCACGTTCCCCGCCTTCGTCGCGCAATCATTGGGAACCATTGGAAAAGTTATGCTAACCGGCAACCAGATCCGTCGCATGTTCCTGGACTTTTTT
>Ga0163163_10003168_pt1 | contig 13931 bp, 9 predicted proteins | sample S65metaG_FD_119766 | JGI IMG/M metagenome (GOLD analysis project Ga0163163, IMG submission 119766) | Switchgrass rhizosphere microbial communities from Kellogg Biological Station, Michigan, USA - S6-5 metaG | ecosystem: Host-associated > Plants > Roots > Rhizosphere > Soil | place: USA: Michigan... | reverse complement strand
GAGGTTGTTGCCGTGCACAATCACATGGTGCATGAAAGTCCGAAGATATTTTTCCTTCACTATTGGGGCGTCGGTAAAGTTGACGACCTCGCCAAAGGATTTAGAGCAGCACTGGATCAAACAGGAAAACATTAAAGTTCAGAGTTCAGAGTTGTATTTGTTACAAGGTACTTTGTATACGACTTTGAACTTTGAACGCTGAACTCTGAACTTTGAACTTTAACCTCTGAACTAGTGTACAACACTTCCTGTTTCGAAATACTCGTCCAGGTTCTTGTGTGCCATTGCGAAACCTTCCTTGAATCCCATTTCAACAATTTTTTCCATATCAGCTTCTGTTGGGAAGGAAATTTCCACCGTTACGCGTGTACCATCTTCGATGCTTGCAAACTCAACCTTCCAGTGCATACGGGGCATCTCAGTATTAATATTGCCGTTTTCGTCACAGAAAGCGTCCAGGCCCGAATACATTTTCTTCGGTGCGATGGACTCATACTCATTTAAACAATAGTGACGGCTTCCATCCGGGCCTTGCATGTAATACCTCCAGCGTCCGCCGGCTTTGAAATCCATCGACTGCGTGATGGCCTTCCATGGTTTAGGAGCCCACCATAGATCAAGAATGGCTGGCTCAGTCCATGCCCGCCATACCTGGTCCACCGGTGCATCAAATTCCCGAACCACTTTCATTTTCTTGTTAGCCGTGTCTTTGGTGTAAGTCGTTTCTTTGTTTGCAATCATGACTTTCTATTTTTAAGGTTCTTTAATACACTATCCAATTGATCAAACCGGGACTCCCACATTTCCCGGAAAGGTTGTAGCCACTTGTCCACTTCTTTCAATTTTTTGGGGTTATAGTGATAATAAATCTCTCTGCCCGTTTGTTCACTCTTCAGCAAGTCGCATTCTGTTAAAATTTTTACGTGCTTTGAAATTGCCTGCCGGGTACTGTCGAAATGTTCGGCAATTGCATTTGGCGTCATCGCCTGCAAGGCAAGCAAACTTAATATCGCCCGTCTTGTAGGATCTGCAATAGCCTGGAATACGTCTCTTCTCATGGAATCAAAGATTTTAGCAACCGTTCGGTTGCAAATATAATCGAAACCATTCGGTTGCGCAAAATATAGTTATGCACATTTTCGCAAAGACTCAGGTTCCCCTGAATTTAAGCGGATTAAGCTCCGTGTGTTTCTTGAAGAAATTATTGAAATGAGTGACTTCTGAAAAGCCCAGCGCATAGGCGATTTCAGAAACTGTCCAGGCGCTGTGTTTGAGTAGAATTTTTGATTCCTGTAAAACGCGCTCTGCAATAACCTGCGTAGTCGTTTTATCTGTTGTTTCCCTAACGGCTCGGTTCAAGTGGTTGACATGAATATTCAGTTGACCCGCGAAATCTGAAGCCGTACGAAGATTTACTGCCTGGTGAGATTCATCAATCGGAAACTGTCGTTCCAATAACTCCAGGAATAATGTTGAAATTCGTTGCGATGCATTGATCGTTTGCTTCTCAAATTTAGCTGATGGCTGCATCTTCATGGCAAAATGCAGAAGTTCAAAGACAAGCGAACGCAACACATCATATTTATGAATGTAGTCCGAATTGATTTCTTCAAACATCCGTTTGTAACAGGCCGTCACGGTCGTCACCTGTTCATCCGTCAGTTCAAAAACGTGTACCCCTCCTGGCTGGAAAACCGAGTATTGGCTAAGGTTACCGTACTGTTGGAAGAAATGTTGATTGAACACGCAGAAAAATCCGCTCCTGATCTGGTCGTTATGCTCCCACTTATAAGGTATTTGTGGATTTGAAAAAGACAGCGCCTGCTTTTGCACCTCAAAGATCTTATCAGCAAAATGCACTTTTCCGCCACCCAGGGAAAGCATGATCTTATAATAGTCTCGTCGCTTGTAGGGCACCGGCTTGGCCTTTGCGCCAACAAAAGGTGCGAGTTCAAATACATTGAAATGTCCGATCTCATTGCGAATATTATCCGGCATCCAACCGAATTTGCGCTTGTAGAATTCCTGGATGGTCTCCACCTTGTTCATGCCTGCGTTTTTAATATTCAATAACCCTTACATCTCAACCAGCTTCGTATCTGCAATGGAAGTGCCCTGCCTGATTTCTTCACTGGCCTTCCTTGCAAGATTATCCCCCGACTTCAGGTTTCCAAAAATCTCAATTTTACCTTCACTGTCTCTTCCCGTTTTTACGTCCACCCATTCGGCTTTCTTATTCACAATTCTTACCACAAATACCCGCTCGGGTGAATTCACCACGGCAGTTTTTGGAACGATGAACGAACTGTCCTTCTTAGATAGAGAGATCTGTACATCGGCAACCATACCAGGTAACAATTGCTTGGTAGGATTGTCGACGTCCATCTCAATTCTTTGAGAACGTAACCTGTGATCGAGTGCGCCGGCCAGTCTTGCCACTCTCGCAGTAAACTTCTGATTTGGGAATGCGTTAACGCCAAAATTGATGGTGTCATTCTCATGGAGATAACTGGTTTGTGCCTCTGGAACGGAAATGACCAACCGAAGTTTCTTCTGTTCCTGTAAGGTGAACATTGGAAATTCAGATCCCTTTCCGGAGGGTCCAACATATGCGCCGGCATTTACGTTTCTTGCACTGATCACCCCGCTGAACGGCGCGCGAATCTCGAGGTAATTCCTGGTATCGGTAACTTCTGCATATGCTGCCTTTGCTGCTTCAAACTGGGCGAGGTCGGAATTCTTTTTCGCCAGCGCCAAATCCAAATCATTGGGGGCGATGGTTCCGGGCGTCTTGCTGGTCTCGACCAGTCTGTCATAACTGGCCTTGCTTGCGATATACAGTGCTTCCTGCGATTTCAGTCTCGACGCCGCTGCTGACATCCGCGAATTCAGTTCCGGCGCTTCCATCACAGCAAGCATTTGGCCCTGCTTCACTTCTGAACCAACGTCGACATATAATTTCTTCACGAAGCTGTTTTCCTTCGCATAAATATCCACTTGTTGAAATGCGATTAATTCGCCTGGCATTTGCAGCGAAGATTTCAGAATTCCCCGCTTCAATTCAATAACCTCAGTGGCCGCAGTTAAAGAACTGTCAGCAGTTTTGACCTTGGTCTCGCTGCTTGACGAATTGCAACTTATTAAAATCAGCAGGCCGTATGAAATTGTTGAAGCCTCGACCAGTTTATCTTTGAATGACTTATTCATATTTTCAATAACTGTTAATTGTCAAATTTTATTTGAAATCAGGCATGGTGTCCTCCGTCGTGCGGAACATAGAATTTGCTTTTTTTGTCTTCAGGATCCAGGGAAACAGATTGGATAGAGGTTTTGCTTTGCACCCATGCAAATACAAGTGGTAGCACAAATAGAGTCGCCAGTGTTGAAGCAATCAGTCCGCCGATTACTGCACGTCCCAATGGAGAAGCCTGGTCACCCCCTTCTCCTACCCCAATAGCCATGGGCAGCATGCCCATCACCATTGCAACGGTGGTCATGAGGATGGGCCTAATACGAAGTGCCGCCGCTTCCCTGGCCGATTCCAACGCGTCGCCATTATGATTTCTCAGGTGTTCTGCATTCGTAATCAACAATACTGAATTCGCAATGGAAACGCCTACTGACATGATGATGCCCATGTAGGATTGGAGATTAAGCGTGGAATTGGTTAATGCCAAAAGCACCAAAGCACCGAGAATCACCGCGGGAATGGCCGAAAGAATGACCAACGAAACGCGGAACGATTGAAAATTGGCGGCCAACATCAGGAATATAACCACAATGGCAACCAATAACCCTGCCTGCAAACTGCTCAGGGTTTCGGTCAATACTTCACTCAAACCCTTGGTTTCAACGGTGAGCCCTCTTGGCAATTCGCCCAATGAAGTGATGGCTGCATTTACCTCGCGCGTTGCTGCACCAAGGTCCTTCTTGTGAATGTTAGCCGTCACCGTTAGTACCGGCAGTGCGCCCAGGTTATCACTTTCGCCGTAGGTTGTGTCGGGCCTGATGGTAGCGATATCATTCAGTACAGGCCTTTGTGCATTGGCCAGAACCGGTATTTCACCAATGCCATCCACACTGGTAAGCTTGTTTTCAGGAATAGCAACCTGCACGCTGTAAGCAATGTTTGACTTTTCATCCACCCAGGTATTCTTTTCTGTATACCGGGAAGACGATGTCGAAGCAATCAAAGACCGCGAAATGTCAGAAACATCAACGCCCAGTTGTGCCGCCCTGGTTCTGTCAATATCAATATTGATAGTAGGATATTTGATCGGCTGACCAATTTGCACATCACGAAGGAAACTGATCTGATTTAATTTTCCGATCACCTTGTTCGCATATTGTTCGTTCAGTTGTTTGTTCCTGCCGGAGATGCGCACTTCAATAGGTGTTGGAGAGCCCTGGCTTAATATTTTGTCTGTAAGTTGAATGGGTTCAAAAGATAACTTTACATCGGGCAGCTCCTCCCCCATTTTTTTTCTGATCCGTTCTTTAAGGTCATCCAGGTTTTCCTTATAATCTCCCGAAAGTTGCAACTGTAACACAGCCTCCTGTGGTCCACTCATGAAGAGGTAAATTGGACTGGTAGAAAAATTCCCCGGGTGTTGTCCCACAAATGCTGAGGTGATATCAATATGATTATGACCAACCAGCGTATCCAGCACGCCCAGTGTTTTCACCAGCATCGCTTCAGTTCGTTCAATACGCGTACCATCCGGCGCGCGTAACCGCAATTGAAGCTGACCAGCGTTCACCTTTGGCAGCACGTCGCGCCCAATATTATTTAATAAGAAAACAGCGGAGGCTGTCACCAATACTAAGTAAGCTACCACAATGGGTTTGCGATACGGGAAAACCCTGTTCAAAAAGCGAAGAAACCGGTTGCGGAATTTTTCAAACCTCGTTAACTGATCATCCGATTTTGACAATAGCAATTTTTTTTGATCCCAGGTATCTTCTTCCAGTGCATCCACATCTTCAGGCAAGCCTGCATTGCTTTCATTCTTCCCAGATCTGGTGTGAGACTTCATCAAATAATTCGCCATCACGGGTACAAATGTTTGTGATAACAAATAAGAGGTGATCATGGCGAATGAGATGGCCAGTGCCAACGGGAAAAACAATGAACCCGGTATCCCGTTCATGGTAAATGCAGGCGCAAATACGGCGAGGATACAAAACAGGATAAGTAATTTCGGAAGCGCAATCTCCTTACATGCATCCCAAATAGCAAGAGCCTTCGGCTTCCGCAGGGCCAAATGCTGGTGAATATTTTCTATTGTCACCGTGGATTCATCAACCAGGATACCGATGGCCAGGGAAAGGCCGCTCAGTGTCATGATGTTGATGGTTTGATGAAACAGTGTTAAAAACAAGACTCCGGAAATAATTGAAGTCGGAATGGTAAGTATCACGATGAGCGCGCCTCTCATATCTCCAAGAAACAAGAGCACCATCAGACCGGTGAGGATGGCGCCAATGACACCTTCGGATACCAGGTTTTTTACCGCATTGATCACATACACACTCTGATCAAATTCATAAGAGAGTTTCACGTCATCCGGTAGTTGACTTTGGAACCTGGGCAATGATTTTTTTAGATTCTGAACCACTTCCCAGGTAGATGCGTCGGCCGACTTGGTTATCGGCAAATAGATAGATCGCTTTCCATTTACAAGTGCATAGCTGGTTGTAATGTCTGCTCCATCCTCAACCGTGGCAATATCCCTGAGGTAAACATTTTGTACATCTCCTTTGAACAATGGAATATTTTCAAAGTCCTTGAGCGATCTGATCATCGTATTGCTTGGCGTCAGATAATTGTAATCGCCAATCCTTACATTGCCCGCGGGCGAGGTTTGGTTGTTGACACGCAAAGCTGCCACCACCTGATCCGCTGTAAGATTATGCGAGCGCAGGGCAACCGGATCAACACGAATCACAATAGTTCGCACATTTCCTCCAAATGGTGCAGGAGAAACGAGCCCGGGAATAGAAGTGAACTGCGACCTGACATAAACGTTTGCAAGATCAAGCAACTCATTGTTGGTTCGTTTTTCGCTGCTCAACACAAGTTGTCCAACCGGTAGTGTAGACGCATCAAAGCGAATCACAAATGGAGGTTGCGAACCTGGCGGAAAAACCACCTGTGCACGGTTAGAAAATGCTGTCACTTCCGCAGCTGCTTGTGCCATATTTGTCCCTTCGTAAAATGTCAGCTTCATCAATGTCAGGCCCTGGATATTCTTCGTTTCAATACTCTTTAGTCCCGATACATACAACAGCACATTTACATATTGCTTGCCGAAGAATGCCTCCATTTGGTTGGGCGTATAACCGCCAAATGGATGCGAAATGTAAATCACCGGCAAATTCATGTCGGGGAAAATGTCAACCTTGATCGTCCGCACAGCGTTGACGCCAAAAAAGAAGAGTCCGGCAACGAGTACCAGGATGGTGATGGGCTTTCTGAGCGCGAATCTTATGAGATTCATAATTAGTTTAAATTTTTATCCTTGACTAAGGAACCTGCTTTCTGAATAATTCAAAGTCACCCGAGGCCGCAACCTTTAGCAATAACGCCTGCCAAACATTCACAAATGCGATATCCAAATCTGTTTCAGACCTGTTTAATGCAAACAGTGCCAGCTGCAAATCGGTGATGTCGGTCAGTCCATTCTTGTACAAGACGGATTTTTGAACATAGGCATCGGACGCGGCTTTGTACTGGAGTGGAACTTCACGCACTGCCTGCAAACTGTTTTCAATCCGGCTCTCGGAAAGCAGCAATTGGTTTTTGAGCTGGGTGCTCACCTGGTCGTAGTCATTCTTGTAGGCATCAGTCACAAATTGTTGCGCCTTTGCCTGTTGCTTAATCTTCACCGGACTAATAATATTCCACGCCAGTGCTACGCCGGTTACATAATTAAACCGTGAGGGATTTACGCCTTCCCAATAACTGCCTGAATACTTGTACCCGCTTACAGGGTTATATGCATAATCAAAACCGGAGGCACGTGATTGAAAAATGCCAAAGAGGTTTAATCCCGGAAGAATGCTCTTTTTCAGAAAGTCAGTGGCCACGTTGCTTTCGTTGATCCTTCTTTCATAGAATTTCAGCTGCGGGTTATCCTCAAGCGGAACCGTTGTATTGAATTCATTTGGGATTCTGTGGAGATAATTCGTATCGAGCTCAAAATTGACAGCTGCTAAATTCAGCAATTGCGCCAACTGGTTGCCAAACTGTTCGGCATTGTTACGTGCTTCGATCACATCCAATCTCGCCCGGGACACTTCTGCGTTGGTCGTGGAAGAATCGACGCCGGCAACCAACCCGGACCGCGTTCTTGCCAAAACCGATTGTTGCACGCTGAGGGCCCTTTCCAGGTTGGCCTGTGCATTCTTGACAAGGGTTTGTGCTGCGAGCAGATTAAAATAAATGCTGGCGATCTTCACGCCTTGAATAAACTCTTCCTGCATTAGATCTGCGGAATCTTTTTGCGCAGTGGCGCTGGCAAGTGAGATTCTAGATTTGACCCTGCCGAAACTAAAAAATTCCCAGTTGGCGTTGAGCAGGTACAATCCACCGAAACCGGCGTCCCATCGTTGTGATGTGGCTGTTGGTCCGCCCGATGCGAGGTTCATACCGTCATATCCGATCAAGGGGCCATACTGACCATTAACGGTACCATAGCTTTGTTGAACCGATGCAACCACGTTTGGCAGATATTGGTTCTTTGCATCCTGCACAAGTGCCGTGGATGCATTCAAAAAATTTCGTTTCGCTTTGATGCTTTGATAATTGCCAATACCGATCGAAATGGCTTCGCTAAGCAGAAGTGGCTTTGAGTTCTGGGCGGTGACAGCAAATGACACCAGCGCAAACCCTAAAAATGATGCTGCCCTCTTTAATACATACATGATTCGTATATCTATTGTGATAATGGTAAAAATTCATGTTGGTAGATTAATCCGGGGTTACCGATGGCAAGCATTGCAAATTTATGCCGGCAAGTTGTGGAAATGCAATAAAATTCAAACAATCGTTTACGAAATTCAAACATCGGGCAGCAAGATGCGAAAGATACTCAGCAAGTTATGATAATAGATGGTTAATAAATCAATTAATTGAACGAAGGGCGGGTTTTAGTTTGCGGGGTGCGAAATTGGGGATATGAAAGACGGTGGGCGTAAGAATTTCCAGGTGAAATCACTTATCTTTTATAAAACATATCTGATTAAACTCACCTAATATTTTAACCATGACTAACAGGAGAAATTTTCTGCAACAATCAGGAGCGCTTGCGCTCGCAAGCCTGATTTATCCGGGACTTGGCAAGGCTTCAAATCTGTTCCCAACTCGCGCAAATAAGGCGATCGGCCTTCAACTTTATACTGTAGCGGGGTTCATGGAAACCGATCCTAAAGGGACGCTGCAAAAGCTTGCAGCGATCGGCTATAAGGAATTGGAAAGTGCTGGCTCCTCTAAGGGTAACTATTACGGGTACACGCCCAATCAATTTGCCGCAATGGTAAAGGACATGGGAATGACCTGGCGTTCCGAGCACGTTGGCGGATTTCCCTTGTCTATGTCGGAGATTATGAAGTTTGCAAGAAATGCTGAAGACTCTGCCAAAATTCAAAAAATGGCGCCGATGATTGAGGGCATGGCGAAAATGCCAAACCTTCAGAAGAATACACAGCAGCTTGCAGATGAAGCAGCAGAAGGCGGACTTAGTTATATGATCTGTAGTGGTGTTCCGGTAGATACAATGGACGCCGTTAAGTCTGCCGTGGATCTCCTCAACAAGGCGGGGGAAGCCTGCAAAAAAGTAGGTGTGCAATTTGGATATCACAACCATTACTTTGAATTTAATCCTGTTAATGGTGTAGTGCCTTTTGATTACTTCATGGCGAATACAGACAAAAACCTCGTGAAGTTCGAATTGGATCTCGGTTGGGCCACAGTAGCCGGGAAAGATCCCGTAGACATATTTAAGAAATATTCGGGTCGTATTCCACTGTGGCATGTCAAGGATGTAAATAAGAGCACGCTGACTCCTGTTGCTATGGGGACAGGCAATGTTGATTTTAAGCGGCTCTTTACCAACAGCGAAGTTTCGGGAATGAAATACTTTTTTGTTGAAGAGGAGGATGCGCAAAAGCCCCTGGAACTTGTGGCAAATGATTACGCGTTCATCAAAAAAATTATTGCCTGACCTTACATGAGCGTAACCTGGATGCGGGTTTCGAAGAATTGTACATTGCCTTTCAGGTTGAACCGATCGAGAATGCCGTATCCGTAAACCAGTTCCCAGCGAAGATATCTGGTGAGGTACCAGTTGATCATGGGTGTAATACGCGTGAATTGGCCTCCCTTTATGGAACCATTATTTAAATTGAAAGTGGATACATGTATCACCCCTTCAATCTCGCCCCATCCTTTGTTGAATACAGATTTTCTCACGGGGACGAATCCGTAAATACTACCAGTGGTATTATAGGGCCTCTTTGTTTTGGTGAAGAAAAAGCTGATCACTGCATCGCCGCCGAAGAAGTGATGATCTTCGCCTTTACTTGCCGTGAAATTATGCTGCATCACTTCAGAACCAATGGTGAATCGATTAAGCGTGAAATAAGCCTCAGCGCCTACAGATAGATTTTTATCTGCGGCAAATTCGCCCGTATTGATTAGTTGAGGTGTTGGGTTAGACTCGGGCCGTGATTTAATGGTGAACTTTCCATTTAATGGTTTGGCGTATTGCAGGTTGCCGGCAATGTGAAGAACGTTTCCGGTTTTCGGGTCGTTAATTGGTAGCCATCCTACTCTGGCCACATATTGCCATTGAAAAGTTGAGAAGGACTGACCCTTTGAAATGAAATCATTGAAGTAACCGATGTTCCAGAAAATCTTTGATTTGGGAAGCATGCCAAACCATTTGATACCATCTGCCAGGATGGGAATGGGATCCAATGACATCTGCCTTTCGTTGGTGAGTCCGGAGTGACCATTCATCACTTTGATCATGGAGTATCCTTCCTTGGTCCGTCCAATAAAAATGTGGCCAAACAATTCTGGAACACCAATCGTAAGACCCGATTCACGAATCATCCACACTTTTTTGTCGCCATCGTACATGTAAGCGAATTTCCAGGCCAGGTATCTTTTTGATTTGAGGAAACGCCCGCTGGCAAGTATCCGGAAATCCCTGGTCTTGTAGGTAGGTGTAAGGTTCAGGTTGAGGGAATCCATCTGTTGTTTGAAAACAGCATTTTGAGAATAGGTTGTAAAATCACCGATAAATCCCATTCCAATTCGAAATGTAGAATAGGTGCCTTCAAATTCGTTTGGCTCCAGTGCCTTGGGTTTGTTGACAAAAGTGGTGTCAGCAGAACGAACCTTGAATGTCAGTCCATCGGTCCCATTTGGCAATTTCGTGCTGTCTGTCTGGCTATAGAGAGAATTGGAAATACATGCCAGGAACAAAGAGATCACCGGTAAACAAAGCAGGCAAAATTTTCGGGTGAACATAAGGTGGTTGCCTATTGGATGTCAATATTACGCCCGTTCGTCTGAACCACCGAATAAGAGAACGTTTTACGGTTAATTGGCCTTAATTATGTTAATTCGCATCTATCGCTCAATTCGGGATGGCTGTACGTATTCGGCACAAATTTGTTCAGTTTCGTACAACCGCAGCCGTTATTATTTTATGTAGTGGTTGTATACCATACCCTTATGTGTTGGCACCGGGATTGAATACCTTTGGTACAAGTCACATCAATCATGCTGAAAAACTATCTCGTTGTTGCCTGGCGGAATCTCACCCGCAATAAAGTAATTGCCGCAATTAATATCGGCGGACTAGCCATTGGCCTCGCTGCGTGCTGGCTAATTGTATTGTACATCGGAAATGAATTGAGCTATGACCGTTACAACGAAAATGCGGATCGCATTTACAGGATCGCTCAGCATGGAGAGTGGCAAGGCGGTGGATTTAACCTGCCCCTCACCTCCTCTCCTTTTGCTAAAGCATTCAAAGCATATTGCCCGGAGGTAAAAGAGGCTGTGAGAATTGACGCGGAGGGCGGTGGAACAATTGCCTATAATGAAAAACACGTCAGGGCCGGAGATATCATTTTTGCCGACAGCAATCTTTTCCGCGTCTTTACTTTCAATTTTCTTTATGGCGATGCCCAGGCTTTGACGAAGCCGCAATCAATTGTGATTACCAAATCACTGGCTGAAAACATTTTTGGCGATGCATCACAGGCAATGGGGAAGACGATTTCATTCGGCAATAATTCGACATCATTGGTAACCGGCGTAATTTCGGATCTTCCTCATAATTCGCATTTTCATTTTAGTGGCGTGCAGACGATGGTCGACAATGACGAGAATTGGGGGGCTGCACACTTGTATACTTATGTTCTACTGAATCAAGTTTCAGATATTCAAAAGCTGGAAGCAAAATTGCCCGGTTTTTTTGATCGATACCTGAAAGAACCTATGAAGGGCATAAAGTATAAAATGGAGTTGCAGCCGCTAAAGTCCATTCACCTTCACTCCAACCTGGATTATGAAATTGAGGCGAATGGGAACAGTAAATACATTTGGATTTTCTCTCTTGTTGCTGCATTGATCCTCGTGATTGCTTCCATTAACTACATGAATCTTTCAACCGCGCGCTCCGCGCTAAGGGTGAAAGAGATCGGTGTACGAAAGGTGAATGGCTCAAGCCGTTGGCAACTGGTACTCATGTTCCTTGCTGAGTCGGTACTACTCACTTTCCTGGCTTCGATGGTAGCCCTTACACTGGTTCAACTTGTGCTGCCATGGTTCCAGCAATTGACAGCCAAAGAAACCGGTTTATGGCAACCCGAATTGTGGCAAACTATCACGATCTGGTCTGGTTTCGCGCTCTTGGTTGGCATCTTAAGTGGCATTTATCCCGCATTATTTCTTTCAGGTTTCAAATTAATCCCGTCTTTGAAGGGGCTAACGGGCAAGCATACCGGAAACATGCGATTCAGGCAGTCGCTCGTGGTTGTTCAATTTGTAATTACCATCACAATGATTGCAGGCTCGTTTGTGATCTATCGCCAGCTGTATTACGTGAGTAATCGGGACCTCGGATTTAACAAAAACCAGGTGTTGACCTTTCACCTCAGCAATGAGGAAGCGAGAAACAAAACCGATCTGATCAAGACTGAATTGTTGAAAAACCCGCTCGTTGAAAGCGTGGCTATGGCGGGTAATCCGATTGGCAATAACAATATTGGCGGTAGAGACTACGGTGCCGAACAGCCGGATGGAAAGATCAGTGATCAGCAGGGAATGGCTAACATTTTGCAGGTGGATGAGGATTTTGTTCCAACCATGCAAATCAGGATGGCAGCGGGACGTAACTTTTCAAAGAATATGGTTACCGACAAAGACCAGGCTATCTTAATCAATGAAACGCTGGCGAAAAAGGAAGGTTGGCAAAATGCGGTGGGAAAGAAAATACAACTGGGAAAGGATGAAGCCGGAAACCCAAGGTTATTTGAAGTTGCGGGCGTAATGAAGGACTTCAATATTTATTCACTGCAACACAAGATTGAGCCACTCATTGTCAGGATTCCAACCTCGAATGGTGAAAAGGATAATATCTATGTGCGAATCAACAAGATGAATCCTTTGGCTGCATTGGAGACTGTTGAGAAAGTTTTTCGCGAATATGATGCGATCAATCCATTTGAATATAGTTTCCTGGATGAAAATTTCGCCCGACAATACAAATCAGAAAAAATGCAGGGCAATCTGCTCCTCTCCTTTACAATCCTTGCAGTGGTCATCGCCTGCCTCGGTTTGTTTGGGTTAATCGCATTTGCGGCGGCCCAGCGTAGAAAGGAAATTGGTGTGCGTAAGGTTTTGGGAGGAAGTGTGAGCAGTATCGTCATGCTGTTATGCAAGGATCTGCTAAAGTTGGTTTTGCTAGCTATACTAATTGCCACGCCCATTGCCTGGGTATCTATGAATCGTTGGTTGCAGGACTTTGCATATCGCACGAATATCAGCTGGTGGATATTTGCAGGCGCTGGAACATTTGCCCTTTTGATTGCAATAACAACTGTAAGTATTCAGGCCCTCAAGGCAGCGATGGGTAATCCTGCTGATGCATTGAGGACGGAATAAGACAGCAGGCGCAAAATGGGTAAAATCTTTTTTTACGAAAGAGATATTTCCCTATCTTTGCCACCCAATTTTGGACATAAGGATCGGTAGTTCAGTTGGTTAGAATGCTGCCCTGTCACGGCAGAGGTCGCGGGTTCGAGTCCCGTCCGGTCCGCAAGAGTAGCCACTCAAACACTTTCAAAAGCCTGTAAAATGTAGATTTTACGGGCTTTTTGCATTTTATGCCTTCTCAAAAAACACCAAAATACTCAGGTCTTGAGGTATTTATTCGGGCATCCGGAGAATTTCAAATCCTGAATGCCCGAATTCAGTCGAAACGCTTTCCTGGCAAGGGATTCAGAAATTGAATATCGGTCTGCGCTATCGGAAAAAACTTCAACCAGGTAGTTCACAAACTCAATTCGCTTGACCGAATTCCTGAAATAAAAGCTTGGGCAATATTGAACGAAACAACCAAAAAAAACTTCTTGAAGAAGGTGGATGAAATCAAGGAAGTGATTCAACAAATCTATGAGCAATGGTCGCGAAAATAACCATTCCCTATCGTATTCGAATAGCAAGGTGCAATGACCAAGGTTGTTAATGGTTCGTAAAGCGTCCGATACAAATTGATGATGATTTCTGCACAGTCAAGCCAATGCGCTTTAACCTCTTCCCATATAAGGCATTCGGTTAGCCATTACCGTAAAGAATGGTACATTCACGTCCAGGGGAAGATTGGCAAGGTATACAATAGCATCGGCAATGT
>Ga0163163_10003165_pt1 | contig 13940 bp, 12 predicted proteins | sample S65metaG_FD_119766 | JGI IMG/M metagenome (GOLD analysis project Ga0163163, IMG submission 119766) | Switchgrass rhizosphere microbial communities from Kellogg Biological Station, Michigan, USA - S6-5 metaG | ecosystem: Host-associated > Plants > Roots > Rhizosphere > Soil | place: USA... | reverse complement strand
TGACTGCGAGCGGCAAATAGCGCGCTTTGCGCCGCCGCAAAATCTTTGGGGGAATCAATGCAACAAACGGGGCAAGCGGTCGGGATCATAGGATTGGGCATGATGGGCGGCGCGATCGCCCGCAACCTGGTCGTCAAGGGCTGGAGGGTGATCGGCTTCGACATCGAGGCAGAGCGTTGCGCCGAGGCAAGGGAACCCGGCGTCGAAATCGCCGGGAACGCCGCGCAAGTGGCAGAGCGCGCCGAGATCGTCATGTTGAGCTTGCCCAATCCGGTGGCGGTGCATTCGGTGGTAGGTGAGATCGTTGCCGCAAAGACGGCGAAGCGCATCGTCGTCGAGCTGTCGACGCTGGCGCTCGCCGATAAAATGGCCATGCGCGATGCCCTCGCCAACGCCGGACATGTCGCACTTGATTGCCCGCTCAGCGGCACCGGCGCGCAGGCACAGACAGGCGATCTCGTCGTCTATGCCAGCGGCGACGCGGAGGCGATCGCGAAATGCCAGCCCATATTCGCCGATTTTTCCCGCAAGACCGCCAATCTCGGTGCCTTCGGCAATGGCAGCAAGATGAAATATGTCGCCAATCACCTCGTCGCCATCCACAATGTCGCGACCGCCGAGGCCATGGTGCTCGGCATGAAAGCCGGCCTTGATCCGCAGCAGATCATCGAGGTGATCAGCGCCGGCGCCGGCAATTCGCGCGTCTTCGAATTGCGTGCACCATTGATGGCGGAGAAGAGATACGATCCGCCGACAATGCGCATCGCGACGTGGAAGAAGGATCTCGATGTGATCGGCGCTTATGCCGGTGATCTCGGCGTGCCGCTGCCGGTTTTCGATGCTACGCTGCCGGTTTACACGGCCGCCAAATCGATGGGCTATGGCGGGCAGGATACCGGTTCGGTCTGCGCTGTGTTGGAGAAGATGGCGGGACTGGAGAGGTAGCGCCTTACAAAAGGCTTGCCGCGATATTGATCGTCAGCGCCAGAATCGTCGTGTTGAAAAAGAACGACACGATGCCGTGCACGAGTGCCAGCGTCCGCATGGTCGGCGAAGACGTCGCCACGTCCGCCGTCTGCGACGCGACGCCGATAATGTAGGAGAAATACAGAAAGTCGATGTAGCGCGGTTCGTCCTTGTTGCCCGGAAAGATCAGTCCGCCCCGTACATCGGTCGGATCGGGCGTCCGCAGTTCGTCGGAAAAATATTCGTGCGCGTAATGCAATGTGAATATGAGATGCACGAAGAACCACGAGCTGACGATCGTTGTGACGACGAGCGCGGCATGCAACGCCTTGTCGGAGCCGGTGAGGTCCTTGACGCTAGACAGTTCAAGCACGATCGCGGCGAAGGACGCGATCGCCGCAAGAACGGAGAGCCCGAGGAACGCATATTTGCCGTCATCGGTCAGCTGCGCGCGACGGCGAATTGATAGCTCGTCGGCGCGCATCATCATGCGAGCGCCGAGGATCAAATAGAGGATCACCGCGCCGTTCCAGGCGATCAGAAGCCGCGTCGCGAGGCGCCAATCGTGCGGCTGCACGAAAGCCAAGACGATGCCGATGGCGATGCAAGTGAAGAGTCGTGGCCGCGCCTCGATGAGGCGCATCGGCAGCACGCGTTGGGGACGCGCGCGCGTCAACTTCGCCGCTCGACGGTGAAGCGCGCGGCTTCCGACAGAATCGCGGCGCGCGCGCCGAAGCCGCCGTCCTCAAGTGCGGCGATCGCCTCGTCGGCGAGTTTGTCGCGGCGCTTGCGTGCGGCATCGATACCGAGTGCCGCAACGAGCGTCGCTTTATTGCGACCGGCATCCTTGCCGGCGCGTTTACCGAGCGCCGCCTCGTCGCCTTCTTCATCGAGGATGTCGTCGGCAACCTGGAAGGCCGCGCCAAGCGCGGCGCCGTAACGCGACAAAGCGGCGCTCTGCTTGTTATTGGCGCGCCCGAGAATGGCGCCGGCTTCGACTCCATACAAAAGCAGCGCGCCGGTCTTCATCGCCTGCAATCGGCGCACGGCGGCTTCCGTATGCTTTTTGAGTTGCTGCTCTGCCGCGAGGTCGAGCACCTGGCCGCCGACCATGCCGCCTAGTCCCGCCGCGCGCGCAAGTTTAAGCACGAGCTCCGAGCGCACCGCGGGATCGGCATGCGTCGCCGGATCGGCGACGACATCAAAGGCGTAGGTGAGCAGCGCGTCGCCAGCGAGGATAGCGGTCGCCTCGTCGAAGGCGCGATGCGCGGTTGGCCGGCCGCGGCGCAGATCGTCGTCGTCCATCGCCGGCAGGTCATCGTGCACGAGCGAGTAGCAGTGGATCATCTCAAGCGCGGCGCCGGTGCGCAACACGCCCTCGCTCTCGATCCCGAAAAGCCGCGCCGTTTCAACGACAAGGAAGGGCCGCAGGCGCTTGCCGCCGCCGAGCGCCGCGTAGCGCATCGCCTCGACGAGGCGCGGCGGGCGCGCCGTCTCGCCGGGCAGCGGATCGGCGACAAGCAGGCGGTCGAGCATGGATTCGGTCGCCTGCGCGACATCGTCAAGGCGCTGCCGAAATTCCCGTCCCGCTGCCTCTCGGTTCATTCCGGTCCCGCGCGTCAATCCGGGCGCGGCTTGCCCGATCGGGTCCAATCGGTCAAGGCTCAGCCCAACCGATGCGCGCGCTGTGGAAGGCCCTTCGTTTTCTCCTTTACCTCGGCGTCGCGCTGCTGGTGATTTTAGCCGGCCTTATAATGCTTTGGCGGACACTGCCGCCGGTCTCGACCTTAATGCTGGCGCGTTGGGTCACATTCCGCGGCGTCGATCGCGTGTATGTGCCGCTGTCGCGCATGTCGCCGCGTCTGATCGCGGCGGTGGTCGCGTCGGAGGATGCGCAGTTTTGCCGCCACCACGGCGTCGATTGGGGTGCGCTCAACGAGGTGATTTCGGAATCCGACGAGGACGGCCCGGCACGCGGCGCCTCGACCATCACCATGCAGACGGCCAAAAATCTGTTTCTTTGGCCGCAGCGCTCGGCCATCCGCAAGGCGTTGGAAATTCCGCTCGCGCTCATCATCGATCGCGTCTGGAGCAAAAAGCGCGTGCTCGAAGTCTATTTGAACATCGCCGAATGGGGCCGCGGCCTGTTCGGCGCCGAAGCTGCGGCGCGGCGCTATTTCCACAAAAGCGCCGCCGATCTCAACCAACGCGAGTCGTCGCTGCTAGCCACCGCGCTGCCCAATCCGATCTTGCGCGATCCAAGCCGGCCGAAACGCCGGCACGCGGTGCTCGCCGCGATTAATGCGGGACGGGTCGCGGGGGCGGAGGGGTATCTGGAATGTGTGAGGTGAGGGGAGGAACGCGAACGGCCAGGATCAAGCACTTGGTCTACGGGTCAGACCCAGTTATAGTCATTTTCCACAACAAATGACCATAGCGATGACTGATTATCCCTAGTCAAAGCGAAGGAACAGCTGTCGCGTCTAATCGACAAGGTCCTTGCCGGCGAAGAAGTCACGAACACTCGGCACGGAAAACCTGTCGTGGATTTGCGGCCGAGGTCGGCGACTGGACGAGGCCGCCCCCCCGGGCGCGTTGATCGATGAGATCGCCGCCCGCGCGAAACTGTTGCCGCCACTGAAGAAGCGCGCTGCCGAAATCGTGCGCGAGATGCGTGAAGAGGAGCGGTGACCGTCTACCTCGACACGTCGGTCATTATTGGTTGATCGTCGAGGAACCTTCCTCGAAAACCGTCCCGGAACTGTTTTCGCAACGCGACAGATCGAATGATCGTCAGCGATTTGGTTCGGTTGGAGTTCTCTGCATTCGTCTCGCGCGCCGTTCGCACGAAGCGGTTCGATTCCGATCAAGCGGCGCTAGCGCTCAAGAGCTTCGACGAACTGCATAAATCATGCGATAGTCTTGAGCATACGCTGAGGGATTTCAGTCGCGCCGACGAATTGATCAGAGAGTTCGCAACAAAGCTCGGCGCCGCGGACGCGTTGCACCTGGCGAGTGTGCTTGCCGCGGATATCAGCCTGCTGACATTGGATACACGCTTACAAGACGCAGCCAGATCGAAAGCGATTGCAGCGATCGCCGTTCGCTGAAATTGTCCACGGGCGTCATCCACCTAGTGCACACCTATACTGCCTGCACGAAGCTTTCGAGCACCATCTTGCGGCCGGCTTTGTCGAAATCGACGGTGAGCTTGTTGCCATCGACGAGCGCGACTGTGCCCGGCCCGAACTTCAGATGAAAGACGCGTGCGCCTTTGGCAAAGGCCGATTTGCCGGTCGACGTCGCAACCAGCTCGCCTTCGATCTGCATTGGGCCGCGGCGCGCCGATGAGCCCCAGTCGGTGCTGCCGCCGCCCTTGCCCCAGGTATGCGCGCGCTCGGAAAAGCCGCCGCCATTATTCCCGCCGCGCGCATTGCGCCGCGCCTGCGCGCGCTGCCAGCCGGGCGTCGCGTAGCTCGAAGCGTACGTGTCCATATTCTCGAAACGCGACACGCCGTAGCCGCCGTAGGTCGAGGCGCCCGGCGCCTCGACCACTTCGACGTGGTCGGCCGGCAGATCGTCGAGAAAGCGCGAGGGGATCGTCGTCTGCCACAGGCCGCGGATTCGCCGGTTCGTAGCAAACGTGATTTTGGCGCGGCGCTTGGCGCGTGTGAGGCCGACATAAGCAAGCCGCCGTTCCTCTTCGAGCCCGGCGCGGCCGTTCTCGTCGAGCGAGCGCTGCGACGGAAACAGCCCTTCCTCCCAACCCGGCAGATACACGGTCTCGAATTCGAGCCCCTTCGCCGCATGCAGCGTCATGATCGAGACGCGCTCGCTGGACTCCTTGTTGTCCACGTCCATGACAAGCGAGATGTGCTCCAAAAAGCTCGCAAGGTTCGGAAATTCGTCCATGGCGCGCACGAGCTCTTTCAGGTTTTCGAGCCGCCCGGCCGCTTCCGCGGTGCGATCGCGCTGCCACATCTCGGTATAGCCGGACTCTTCCAAAATCGCTTCCGCGAGTTCGGCATGCGGCCTTGCGTCGACCATCGCCGACCAGCGCGCGAAATCGGCGAGAAGGTCGCGCATGGTTTGGCGCGGCTTGGCCTTGATCTCGTCGGTCTCGACCAGCGCGCGAGCGGCGAGCATCAGCGGCACATTCTCGCGCCGCGCATAGTCGTGCAGCAGCTGCAGCGTGGCGTCGCCGAGCCCGCGCTTCGGCACATTGATGATGCGCTCGAAAGCCAGATCGTCGGCTGGCTGCGCGACGCAACGCAGATAGGCGAGCGCATCGCGGATTTCGGCGCGCTCATAGAAACGCGGGCCACCGACGACGCGATAGGGCAGCCCCAGCGTGATGAAGCGCTCCTCGAATTCGCGCATCTGATAGGACGCGCGCACCAGAATCGCGATCTCTTCGAGCGAATGTTTCTGCCGCTGCAGCTGCTCGATATCTTCGCCGATGTAACGCGCTTCTTCCTCGGAATCCCAGACGCCGGTCACTTGCGGCTTCAGCCCAAGCTCGCCGTCGGTAAACAGCGTCTTGCCGAGCCGTCCCTGATTGCGCGCAATGAGATGCGATGCGGCGGCAAGAATATGGCCGGTCGAGCGATAATTGCGTTCGAGCCGTATCACTTTGGCGCCGGGAAAATCCTGCTCGAAGCGCAGGATGTTGTCGACGTCGGCGCCGCGCCAGCCATAGATCGACTGATCGTCATCGCCGACGCAGCAGACATTGCGGCGTCCCTGCGCCAGCAATTTCAGCCAGAGATATTGAATCGTGTTCGTATCCTGGTACTCGTCCACCAGGATGTAACGGAAGCGCCGCTGATAATCGGCGAGCACGTCCGTGTTCTCGCGGAACAGCCGCACGCATTCGAGCAGGAGGTCGCCGAAATCGGCGGCGTTCAAAACCTTCAGCCGCTCTTGATAAAGCGCATAGAGCCGGCCGCCCTTGCCGTTGGCAAAAGCCTCCGCTTCGCCTGTCGGCACGCGCGTCGGATCGAGGCCGCGATTCTTCCAATTGTCGATCTGCATGGCGAGCGCGCGCGCCGGCCAGCGCTTGTCGTCGACATTCTCAGCCTGAATGACCTGCTTCAGGAGCCGGATCTGATCGTCAGTATCGAGGATGGAGAAATTCGATTTCAAGCCGACGAGCTCGGCATGGCGGCGCAAGAGCTTCGTCGAGATGGCGTGGAACGTGCCGAGCCACGGCATGCCTTCAGCCACCGGACCGGCGAGCAGCACGACGCGCTCGCGCATCTCCCGCGCCGCCTTATTGGTGAAGGTGACTGCCAGGATTTCGTGCGCACGGGCTTTCCCCGTCGCAATCATGTGAGCGACGCGGGTCGTCAGAACGCGGGTCTTGCCGGTGCCGGCCCCGGCGAGCACGAGAACCGGGCCGTCGAGCGCCTGCACCGCCTCGCACTGCTCGGGATTGAGCGAGGCGAGATAGGGCGCCCCACCCGGCGCAGCCGCGCGCGCCCGCGCGGCAATGCCGCCGGGCTCAGGCGCACATTCGGCTTCGAAGGGCTCGCCGGAATCGTCGGGAAGAGCCGCGCGCGAAGCGGGAAGGCTGGTCAAACAAGGGCTCCCGTGCCGATCCTAGGCATCGAATCGGCTTTAATCGCCAATGTGGGGCTTTGGATGGGCGATGTCACCGGCTGCAGTTAAGGTTAACCAAGGCTTAAGCGCGCCAAGCCGTTAAGACTTGGTATAGTCGGCCTGTCGGCGTTCTGTGCCGAGATGCGGTCCAGGATTGAAGTCCATGGTGGCGTTGAGTTCATCGAACGGCGGCCGCCCGCCGGTTTCGTTTGCCGAGCGGCTTGCCGGCTCGGACGCGTTCAAGAATCTCTTTCGCGAGGGCATGCTGCTCGTCGAAGAGGCCGCTTCCTATCTCGACGGCGATGGACGCGACAATTCCAAGGCCCTGCCACGCGCCGAGGCACTAGCCTATGCGGCCGAAAGCATGCGGCTCACGACCCGGCTGATGCAGCTTGCCTCGTGGCTCTTGCTGCAGCGCGCGGTCAATGAAGGCGAGATGACGCAGAACCAGGCCGCATCCGAGAAGAACAAGGTGCGGCTCTCCACCCAGGAGATGGCGTCGCGGCTGGATGTTTTCGCGCGCCTGCCTGAACGCTTGAAGGACCTAGTCACGCAATCCATGCGCCTGCAGGCGCGGATTATTCACCTCGACCAGTTGATTTACGCCAAGACCGTGGAGGCACCGGCGGAGCCGCCGAGCTCCCTTGCCGCGGAGCGCGAGCGGCTGCGCGCCGCCTTCGGCGCGAATTTCGGCGAAATCGCGCCGGCCTGAGCCGCGCCTTACTTCTTCCCCAGGCCGAGCTGACCAAAGCGCGAGTTGAAGCGCGACAGCCGCCCGCCGCGGTCGACGAGCTGCTGCGAGCCGCCGGTCCAGGCCGGATGAGTCTTCGGATCGATGTCGAGGTTCAGCGTGTCGCCGTCGCGGCCCCAGGTCGAGCGGGTCACGTATTCGGTGCCGTCGGTCATCACGACTTTGATCGGGTGGTAATTTGGATGGATATCGCTTTTCATTGCGGAGTCTCGGCTGATCCATAAAGCGCCGAGGCTGGCTGCGCCCGGCGACTGAATTTCAAGGGATTCCCCGCGGCGGACGTGCCACATTGCGGAATTGCGGGCTGATAGCGCAAAACGTCCCGGGCGACAAGTTTTGCCGCTCGGTGCAACCGGCGGGGGCACAGTCATGAGAAGGCCGATCCGCATGCGACGCGAGGGGCCCGCTGACGCGGCGCCCTTGCGCGCGCTCGTGCCGCTCCTGCCATACCTCGCCCGTTATCGGGGCCGGGCACTTGCCGCATTGGCGGCGCTTACCGTTGCCTCCGCCGTGACCTTGGCCGTGCCGCTCGCCGTGCGGCGGATGATCGACCACGGTTTTTCGGAAAGCAGCGCCGGACTGATCAACAATTATTTCGCCGCGATGATTGCGATCGTGGCGGTGCTCGCCTGCGCCTCGGCCGCCCGCTATTATTGCGTGATGACGCTCGGCGACCGCATCGTCGCCGATCTGCGCTCGGATTTGTTCCGGCACTTGACGCGCCTCGACGCGGCTTTCTACGACCGTACCAAGTCGGGCGAGCTCGTCTCGCGGCTCACCGCCGACACGCTGCAGATGAAGGCGGCGTTTGGGTCGTCCGCCTCTGTCGCTTTGCGCAACCTCTTCATGTTCGTCGGCGCGGTGGTGATGATGGTGCTGACGAGCCCGAAACTGTCGGCCTTCGTGCTGATCGCCATTCCGGTGATCGTGCTGCCGCTGATGGCGTCGGGCCGCGGCGTGCGCCGGCGTTCGCGGCGCGCACAGGACGTGCTTGCGGACGCAACCAGCTTCGCCGCCGAAAGCCTTGGCGCCGTTCGCATCATGCAGGCGTTCACCGCCGAGAGGGTGGCGAGCCGCAAATTCGCCGAGGCGGCGGAAGCCGCTTACGTCGCCGCGCGCGATGCGACGAGCGCCCGCGCGATCCTGACCGGCATCGCGATTTTCCTTGCCTTCAGTTCGGTCGTCATCGTGCTGTGGGTTGGCGCGCGCGATGTGCTCGCTGGCGCGATTTCGGCGGGTCTCCTGTCGCAATTCGTGCTGTTTGCCGTGCTGGCGGCGAGCGCGCTCGGGCAGCTCTCGGAAGTGTGGAGCGAAATCTCCGCCGCCGCGGGCTCGGCCGGGCGGATATCGGAACTGCTCACCGCTGAGCCGCAAATCACATCGGCAAAAGCCCCGCTGAAACTGGCGGTGCCGACACCTGGCGACATCGCCTTCGGTCGCGTCAGCTTCGTTTATCCCTCCGGCAGCGATGCGCGGGCGCTGCATGACGTCTCCTTCCACGTCGCGCCGGGCGAGAGCGTGGCGATCGTCGGCCCATCGGGCGCGGGCAAGACCACGCTGTTCCAGCTCCTGATGCGCTTCTACGATCCGCAAAGCGGCGCGATTTTGCTCGATGGAAGCGACATCCGCGCGCTCGCCATCGAAGATGTACGCCGGCAGATCGCACTGGTGCCGCAGGATTCGGTCATTTTCGGCATTTCGGTTGCCGAGAACATCGCCTATGGCGCCGAGCACGCTTCCGATGCGGAGATACGCGCCGCGGCGGTCGAGGCCGGCGCCGATGAGTTCATCCGCGTTTTGCCCGAGGGCTACGACACGCGTCTCGGCGAGCGCGGATCGACCTTGTCCGGCGGACAGCGCCAGCGCCTCGCCATTGCCCGCGCCATAATCCGCGACGCGCCGATCCTGCTGCTCGACGAGGCAACCTCATCGCTCGATGCGGAAAGCGAGTCGCTCGTCCAATCGGCGCTGGAGAGGCTGATGCGTGGACGCACGACGCTCGTCATCGCGCATCGCCTCGCGACCGTGCTGAAAGCGGACCGCATTCTGGTGATGGACGCCGGCCGCATCGTCGAGCAGGGCACGCACGCTTCGCTCGTTGCGGCCGGCGGCTTGTATGCGCGGCTGGCGCGCTTGCAGTTCGACACGGGCCGCCTCGCCGACGCCGCGGAGTAGCGCGGCACGCGCATCTCGCGATGTGCACGATGTACGGCAAGTGTCCGTGTCCGGCGTGCGCGTCCGCGAATGTCGACGCTGTAATACAGGCGCGAGTCATCGCCGCCGCACGCCACGCGTACGAAAAAGAGAAAACCAAAGGGGACACGGAACGCCGGGTCACCGATACTGATATCAAGGAGCCGGTTCCCGGCGTCCCATGTACGGCGACTTTATCGAGTTTCAGCGATCCCGCACTTTCATGTCGGCGATCAAGGTGCGCGCAACGACCGGACTGACGCCGGGAACCGAGGCGAGCAGATCCTCCTTAATTCGGCGAATTCGGCCTCGAGCGCTTTCTTGACGCGGGCGATACTTTTGATCAAGCGTTTACCCGACGCGCTTGTCGGTAACGCGGCGGCCGCGTTGGCTTTCGGCGGCGATCATCTCGACGATCTGGCGGCGGCGGGCGACAAGGCCGGCATAGGAACTCCCTCTCGTTCATCGGCCAGCACCCGCAATTCGGGCAGCGTCAAGGGTGAAGGCGTCGTACTCACCACGTCGCTGGCAGCGCCGCGAGCCTGCGCAACGTCAGCGTCGGACGCCATTGCGGATTGTCGATATTTTCGAGCCGCAAGTTCGGCAATCTCTCCGCCAGAGCGCGGAAGGTGATCTCGCCTTCGAGTCGCGCCAGCTGCGCGCCGAGGCAATGATGGATGCCGCCGCCGAACGATAAGGGCCGCACATTCTGCCGCGTGATGTCGAGGCGCTCGGGATCATCGTAGCGGGCGGGATCACGATTGCCCGCACCCAAAAGACAGATCACGCCATCGCCGCGCTTGATCAGCACTTTCTCGTCGCCGAGCTCGATGTCTTCGGCGGCCTTGCGCGCGGTCAGCTGCACGGAGGAATCGTAGCGCAATAATTCCTCGACCGCATTTGCCGCGAGCGAGGGATCGCGGGTCAGCTTCTGCCATTGATCGGGCTGGCGATGCAGCGCGAGCAGCCCATTGCTGATGAGGTTTGCCGTCGTCTCGTGGCCCGCCACAAACAAGAGGTTGATGTTGGAGGTAAGCTCGTCATGCGAGAGCCGCCCATCCTTTTCGTCGCGCACGGCGAGCAGCGCGCTGATCAGATCGTTGCCGGGCTCTTTCTCGCGCCGCTCGAACAAGCTCAAAAAATAAGTGCGCGTCGCAATCGTGCTGGCATTGCTCTCCTCGAGTTCCGCTGAGGAGAGCGGGATCGGCTCCAGCGCCCGGCCGGAAATGCGGAAGCCGCCGAGAAACTGGGCGCGATCCTCCTCCGGCACGCCGAGCATGTCGCAAATGACGATCACCGGCAGCTTGTGCGAGAGGTCGGCGATCACATCCATGCGGCCGCGCGGCTCGACTTCGTCGATCAGCTCCTGCACCAGCGCCTCAATGCGCGGGCGCATCTCCTCGACGCGCCGCGCCGTGAAGGCGCGCACGACGAGGCCGCGCAGCCGCGTATGATCGGGCGGATCGCGCACCAGCATGGAGCGGCCGAGCGATTGGAAGACCGGCTCGTCCATCATGGCGCGGCGCGAGCCCGGATCGGAAATCCGCCCTTCGAAATCGTGAACGAAGCGACGGTCGCGCGTCACCGCGTCGATGTCGCGATAACGCGTCAGCACATAAGGGCCGAGCGGCGAGCGCCAGATCGGGCTCGTCTCGCGCAGCATCCGGTATGTCGGATAGGGATCGGCGATGAAGGCGGGGTCGAGCGGGTTGAAGGCCGGCACGGCTTGCGGGGCGTTCATGGGGTTTGTCCGGAGTTGGGGGGCCGGTCTGTTGTTGCGTGGGTACAAGAAGGCGATCGCCGCAACAAGCTGGTGTAGTCGTATAAAGCGAGTCCCGCTGCGGCTGACATTTCTCACTTCATCGAAGCCACGAAGCCGGACATGCGCGCCTTGCGGGTCGAGGGCAGTGCCGACGCTGCTGACTGTCCGAACTATCGCGGCATTAGCACCCAATAGTCGAGATCGAGGATGACAGCGGGATCATAACTCTCGCCACTCCTCTCCGGGAAATCGGCGCAAGGACGGTCCTTAGTCGCGATCGTGCGGATGCGCAGCGCAGCGACATCGCTGCGATCCGGAATTTCGGCGGTGTCGAGAATCTCCGACCAGGCAAACACCGTCAGGCCGGCAAAGAGCGGCGCGACGTGCCGGCCGCCATTTATCGCAGCGACATGAAACGCGTTGGCGAGCCCGTTGAAGGATAGCGCGCGGGCAAGCGAGATCACGTGGCCTCCATAGATCAACCGGCGGCCGAAACGGCCCTGCCCTTCCGAGAATTGGTTGAAATGTACTTTCGCGGTGTTCTGATAGAGGCGGGTTGCGAGCTGATGCTCGGCCTCTTCCACTGTCATGCCGTCGACATGGTCGATTCTTTCGCCCTTGGCGTAGTCGCCCCATATATGCGGCGAGCCGGCGAGCACGCGATCATAAGCGCTTGCGTTTATCCGCGGACACCCAGCGCCTATCGCGTCCGGCGTAAGCGCCGACGGCAATTGCGGCACCCTCTCCTCGGCAATCGCTGCGGCGGGATCGTGTTTGCGTACCATGACCCAGCGCACATAATCGAGCACGGTCTCGCCGTTCTGGTTCTCGCCGCGCGAGCGCACATAGACGACGCCGGTTTGCTTGTTTGAGTTTTCCCTGAGCCCGATAATCTCGGATGTCGCCGACAGCGTGTCGCCAGGAAAGACCCGCTGCAGGAACCGGCAATCGGCATAGCCCAGATTGGCGACCGCGTTCAGCGAAATGTCGGGAACCGTCTTGCCGAACACGGTGTGGAAGACGAGGAGATCGTCGATGGGACTCTTAGGGTAGTCGATCGCCTGCGCGAATGTGTCGGACGATTGCACGGCGAAACGCGATCCGTAAAGCGCGGTATAAAACGCCGCATCGGCGCGCGTGAGCGTGCGCGGCGTTGCGTGACGGATGACCTGGCCGAGGCGGAAATCCTCGAAGAAATTGTCGGCGCCGGTCTTAGCTCTCCCGCTCAATAGGCGATGACCAGCGGATACAGATAATAGGCGATCACCCGCTCGAGGAAGAAAATCAGTAGTAATAGTACGACCGGCGAAATATCGAGGCCGCCGAGATTCGGCAGCACGTTGCGTATCGGCCGCAGCACCGGCTCCGTCAGCGCGTTGAGTGTGTTCCACACCGCGCGGACGAAATCGCTACGAAAGTTCACAACATCGAAAGCGATCAGCCAGGACATGATCGCGGTGGCGATCACGACCCAGGTATAAAGCTGTAAAATCAACAGAATGAGGTCGAGTATCGCGCGCATGTGACCTGCTTTGGCGGAAAAGCCCGCCTCATTTAGCTATCGCCGTGCCGCGCATCAACCCTGCGGCTTCGCTCTTGACCCGCCCCAGCGCGCGGCGTATCGCCGTCAGCGGGACACCTCTCCCCAACGAGAGGCGCCCATCTGAAAGGATGGATTATGACTGCTGTTACTACGAGACCGGCCGTGCGGCCGGCGAAGCCGTGCTTTTCTTCCGGCCCTTGCGCGAAACGCCCTGGCTGGACCCCCGAAATCCTCAAAAATGCACCGCTCGGCCGCTCGCATCGTGCCAAAGCCGGCAAATCGAAGCTCGAGGCGGCGATCGCGCTCACCCGCGAGGTGCTGCAGGTTCCGGCGGACTATCGCATCGGCATCGTGCCGGCCTCAGACACCGGCGCCGTCGAAATGGCGATGTGGTCGTTGCTCGGCGCCCGCCCGGTCGACGTGCTTGCCTGGGAATCCTTCGGCGAGGGCTGGGTCACCGACGCGGTGAAGCAGCTGAAGCTCAAAGACGCGCGCGTTCTGAAAGCCGGGTACGGCGATATCGTCGATCTGGCGAGCGTCGACTGCGATCACGACGTGATCTTCACCTGGAACGGCACGACCTCCGGCGTGCGTGTGCCGAATGCCGACTGGATCAACGCGGACCGCAAGGGGCTGACGATCTGCGACGCGACCTCCGCCGCTTTTGCCCAGCGTCTCGATTTCGCGAAACTCGATGTCGTAACTTTCTCCTGGCAGAAGGTGCTCGGCGGCGAGGCCGCACACGGCATGCTGATCCTGTCGCCGCGCGCGGTCGAGCGGTTAGAGACCTACACGCCGCCCTGGCCGCTTCCAAAGATCTTCCGTATGACCAAAGGCGGCAAGCTCATCGACGGCATTTTCAAGGGTGAGACGATCAATACGCCGTCGATGCTGTGCGTCGAGGATTATCTCGACGCATTGAATTGGGCGAAGTCGCTCGGCGGGTTGGATGCGCTGATCGCGCGCGCCGTTGCCAACACCCAAATCGTGGCGGATTGGGCAAAGAAGACGCATTGGATCGATTTTCTCGCCAAAGACCCGGCGACGCGCTCGAATACGAGCGTGTGTTTAAAGGTGGTCGATCCCGCGGTAACCGCGCTTTCCGCCGACGCGCAGGCGGCGTT
>Ga0163163_10003163_pt1 | contig 13951 bp, 8 predicted proteins | sample S65metaG_FD_119766 | JGI IMG/M metagenome (GOLD analysis project Ga0163163, IMG submission 119766) | Switchgrass rhizosphere microbial communities from Kellogg Biological Station, Michigan, USA - S6-5 metaG | ecosystem: Host-associated > Plants > Roots > Rhizosphere > Soil | place: USA: Michigan... | reverse complement strand
CAGATAGCCGTAACCGCTCTCGCGCGCGAGCGCGGCGGCCACGGCCGCATCCGTCGCCAGGCGGTTTTGCACCACCAGATCGAACAGCTCGATCGGCTTCTCCCGCTGTTCGGCGTACAGCGGCTCCAGCGCCTCCGGCGTGACCACGCCGTGACGCATCAAGATGTCGCCGAGCGCCCGCTGCTCCTGCATCACTCCACACGCTCCACGGCAGCCGCAGTGGGGGCCGCCGCCATGCTGCGCACGCCCGGGTTGATCACCAGCGGCACGTCTGCCCGGCGCGTCGGAGCGACCGAGTCATTCTCGGAACGCTGCCGGCGCGGGCGCGGCGCGGCGGGAGCCTTGGGCGCGCCCGGAGCTGCGGCGGGTGCCGCACCACCCTTCGGCCCAGGTCCCACATCGACCGGCAGATCGAGCGGCTCGGTGGGCTCATGCGCCTTCGCCTCGCTCGGCTTGCCCTCGAGCTCGAGCCGGTGCCGCTCGGCCATATCCGTGAACGCCTTGCGGATTGCCTCTACCAGTCCGTTGGTGCGGGTGTAGTCGCGGGGCGGCTGCCAGTCGGAGTTGAACACGAAGTAGCGATCGAGGAACTCCTGACGCTCGTTCATCTTGCGCGTGAAGACCTTGCGCAGATCATCCTGCGACTCGATCACGTAGGGGGTCAGGATCAGCAGCAGGTTCGCTTTCACCGTCTGGGTGGTGCTGTTCCTGAACAGGAAGCCCAGCACCGGGAGGTCACCGAGCAGCGGGATCTTCTGGTGGCTGATCAGCTTGGTATCCCGCATCAAGCCGCCGATCACGACCGTCTGCTGATCATCGACCACGACGGTGGTCTTGGCCGAGCGCTGCGTGATCGAAATGGTGCCCAAGGTGCCTGAGGGCCCGCCCGCACCCTGCTCGCTGATCTCTTCCTGGATCTCCAGGCGCACCTGATTGTTCTTGTTGATGTGCGGGGTGAGCTTGATCTTGGTGCCCACGTCCTGGCGCGGCGCGCTGCCCAGCGCGCCCAGGGCCCCGAGCGCGCCCAGGCCGCCGACGCCCTGCGTGGCTTGACCGCCGGCGGCGCCCAGCAACGGAGCCAGGCTCGACAGGTTGGTGCCCGCGGAGTTGGTCTGCAGCGGGATGTTCTCGCCGACGTTGATCTCCGCCTCGGTGTTGTCCATCGCGATGATGTGCGGCGTGGACAGCACGTTCGAATCCGAGCTGGTCGCGACGGCATTGAGCGCCACACCGAACGCAGGAATGCTCACCCCGGGCGGCAGCGTGGGGATGCGGCCCTCCGTGCCCTGCAAGTCGGGGCCGCGCACACCGAGCGCCAGGGCTTGCAGCTGCGTCGGACCAGCGATCGACTCGATCGGATTGAAGCCGCCGAGGATGATCGACTTGTCGCTGCCGCCGAGGTCGGCGGTCGCGCCGCCGTGGTAGGCGAGACCGAGCGTGTTGCTGCGGTGCGCGGACAGATCCATGATCACCGCCTCGATGAACACCTGCCGCCGTTCACGGTCGAGGCTGTCGATCACCATCCTGAGCTGCGCGTAGTCGCGGCTGGACGAGGTGATCACCAGCGAGTTCGTCGCCTTGTCCGCTGTCACTCGCACCGCACCCTCGAACAGCCCTTCGGCGTTTCCGGTGGCGCCGGCAGCCGGTGCGGCGGGGGCCGGCGCGCGGGCGCTGCCCCGGCCTGCCGCGGTCGCGCCACCAGTCCCAGAGAGCATGCGTGTCAGCGTCTGCGCCAGCTCCTCCGCGACCGCGTGCTGCAGCTGCAGCACGTGGATCCGGCCTTCCGCTGCCGGCGCTGTGTCCACACGCTTCAAGAACTCGAGCAAGCGCAGATAGCCGTCGTTCGAGCCGACGATGATCAGCGAGTTGGTGAGCTCGTCGGCGAGCACGCGCACCAGGCCGCCGCCGGCGGCGCCCTTGTCGAGCTGGTAGATGTCGTTGATCTGCTTGGCGTAGTCGCGGGCGTCGCCGTAGTGGATCGGCTCGATCCACATGCGCGAGCTGGCCGAGCCGACGTCCACTTCTTCGATCAAGCGGATCAAGCGCCGGATGTGCGCGCCGGTGTCGGTGATGATCAAGAGCCCGCTCGGCTCGTAGACGGTGATGTCGCCTTCCTTGCTCTTGAACTTGCCGAGCAGGTTCGCGACCTCGGTGGCGCTCACGCTCTTCAGGCGGTAGAGCCGGGTCACGTAGGCGTCCGTCTCGGGCACGGGTGCGGCGCGCGAGTACAACGGCGGGACGGACTGGGCCGCCCCTGCGCTGTCGACGATCTTCAGAAACTCACCCTGCGGCACCACGGTCAACCCGTTCGCCTGCAGAATGGAGAGGAACGCCTCGTACGCCTCGGCCAGCGTGACCGGCTCCGGCGAGACCACGGTGATGCTGACCTTGCGCACCTTCGATCCGTAGATGAAGCGCTTACCGGTGAGACCGCTGATGTGCTGCACCAGCTCGGCCAGGTCCGCGTCCTCGAGATTGAACTTGACCCGGTGGCTGCCGGGCTTGGGCCGGTATGGCGTGTCCACCGCTTTGGCGATGGAATCCATACTCTGCGGCAGCGGGCCACGCGCGCCGGGCATGTCCTCGGCGCCGCCGGCCGCACCCTTCTTGTCGGCGGGAGCGGGTTCCGGCGTCTGAGCAGACGCGGCGGGCACGCCCCGCCAGCCCAGCGTAGACGGATCGGCGCTGAGCCCCAGGAAGGCGATGCCGCCGGAGACCCAACACGAGACACGACGGAGCCGCGCCATCGGACGCGACACCGGAAAGGAAGCACGAGGTCGAAACCGCATGAGAGTCAGTTGATGTTGATTTGAAGGTTGGTGTCTTTGCCGCGACGGTTCAGGTGAACCTGAAGAGCCGGTGCCGTGCGCAGGTGAGCGAAGGCCTCCAGAGCCTTCTCCGGGTTGGCCACGTCAAAGCCATTGATCGATTCCAGACGGTCGCCGTTCTGCAGCCCGAGGCTGCCCAGCAGCGTATCCGGACGGATGCCGAACAGGCGAATTCCGACCGTCTTTCCGTCCTTCTGCTCGGGCACGATGCGCGCCGAGCGCATCAGCTGAGCCTGGTTCTCCAGGATGCCGTCCACGACGCTGCGATCGACGTTGAATTCCGTCTCGCTGACCTTGTGGATCTTCGAGGCGATTTCGGGCGGCACAGCGCCCGCTCCGCCCGTGTTGGCGCGCGCAGCGCGGCGAGCCGCGCGATCGTCGGCGGGCGGAGGAGCCGCAGGCGCCGCTTCCGCGCTCCCCTCAGCCGCCTTCTCTTTCTTCTCACTGAAGAGCAGCGACTGGCACAGCTTCTCGCTGTTCAGCAGCCAGACCGCGGGGCTGCCCTTCTCCGAGTTGTAGCCGATATAAGCGACCTTCATCTTGCCCACGTCATCGCCCACGCGGCGCGTAGCGGCATCGGGGTCACCCGGGCCTTTGAGCTGCGCCAGCGACCATGCCGGGTCGGGTGACTCGGTGATGATGTTTACCGCGACGTCGTCGCACTCCGGGGCATGGAGCGGGTCGGTCACGTCCGCCGCGTCCTTCTGCTGATCGGGTAGCTCCACGGTGATCGGATTGCGATCGAGCGGCCCCGTCACCGAGTCGAAGGGATTGCGAGCCAAAATGGCGTCGCCGGTGGTGGTCGCGCCCTTCGCTGACGGCGGTGGCGCCTTGTGCCGAGCGCGCCGACCCTTGCCTGCCGCGCCCGGGGCCGCGGCGAACGCGCTCGATGCGACCAACTCCACGGCACCAGCTGCCTGAAAGTAGATGGCCAGGCCCAGCAGCAGCACCACCACGAAGCCGAACGATTTTCTCGCGAAGCGTTCTACACCCATGGCGTTTCAGCGGACCTCCACAGCTCTGAAAGCGAGACTCATGCCAAGCGCCCAACTAGCCCATTCCACGGTCTTTTTCAGCCTGAAATCGCGGCCCCGTCGCTCCGCTTCGGGAGCCGCGCGGACAACTTGTCGAGCAGGGGCCGCGCTGGAGCGAGCGCCTGACAAACTGACAATCGAACTTTCGGACGCCTGTCGCGCGCCGCGGTCGGACCTCGATCGCACGCTGACGCGACGTTTCAGGCCGTGCCCCCCGAACCCTCGTCCAGCTTGCGGTAGATGGTTCGGGTCGAGATGCCGAGCAACTGCGCGGCGAGCGACTTGTCGCCCTCGGTCCGCTTGAGTGTTTCCCGGATCATGCGCTGCTCGACCTCGGCCAGGGGCGTCCCGACCTCGAAGACCAGGCTGGAGGGTGCCGGCGCGCTCGCACGCGTGACTGCGTCGGGTAAATCCGTGAGGCCCAGCACATCCGACGGGCACAGCACTGCCGCGCGCTCGATCACGTTCTCCAGCTCGCGCACATTGCCCGGCCAGGAGTAGTCGAGCAATTTCGCAAGCGCGTCGCTGGCGACGTTGAGCCGCGGGCGCCCGTTCTTTGCGCAGTAGATGCCGAGGAAGTGATCGACCAGCAGCGGCACATCGTCACGGCGCGAGCGCAGCGGCGGCGCGGTGATCGCGATCACGTTCAGGCGATAGTAAAGGTCCTCGCGAAATCGCCCGGCCTCGACCTCCTGCTGCAGATTGCGGTTGGTCGCGGTGATGATCCGCACATCCGCCTTGACCGTGTCCCCGCCGAGGGGCTCGTACTCTCCTTCCTGGAGCACGCGCAACAGCTTCACCTGGACCGCCGGCGTCAGCTCACCGATCTCGTCGAGAAACAGCGAGCCACCCGCGGCGCGCGCAAAGCGACCGTCACGGCGGGCCACGGCGCCGGTGAATGCACCACGCTCGTGACCGAACAGCTCTCCCTCCAGGATCGATTCGGGGATGGCGGAGCAATTGACGGCGACGAAGGGTCCGCTCGCGCGCGAGCTCCGGCCGTGGATGTGCCGCGCGATCAGCTCCTTGCCAGTGCCGCTCTCACCGAGCAACAGCACGGTCGCGCTCGACGGCGCCGCTTGATTGCTGACGTCGAGCACGCGCCGCAACGCCGAGCTCTGGCCGACGATTTCGCGATGGGTGAGCATGCGCAGCTCGCGCCGCAGCGAGCGGTTCTCCGCGAGCAGCAGCTGGCGCTCGGCCGCCTTGCGCACGCTCTTGACGATGTTCATGCGCTTGAGCGGCTTCTCGACAAAGTCATAGGCGCCATCGCGCATGGCCTGAACGGCGTTCTCCACCGTTCCGTAGGCCGTCATCAGCACCGCCTCGGTGTCGGGTGAGACCTCTTTCAGCGCGCGCAAGAGCTCGGCGCCCGAGGTGCCGGGCATCATCAGATCGATCAGCGCCACCTGGATCCGGTGCCGGCGCACCAGATCGAGCGCCGATTTGGCGTCCTCCGCCGTCAGCACCCGCATCTGCTCGCGCTCGAAGATCTTGCGCAGCGAGCTCAGGTTGCTCGGCTCGTCGTCCACCACCAGAACGGTGAGCTGGCCGTCCTCGATTGGGGCATCCGGAGCTGGTTCACCTACGCCTTGGGCCGCCGTCATGTCACCGTCCGCCAGGTTGTCATGGCAAATGACATTTTTGTCGGACCATGCATTTTGTCAAGTTCGCTGCCAATTTGTCTTCGGAGACAGGGCCAAGGGTCTAGGGCCCCTGACCCCTGACCCCTTCTTTGGCCCGGCTCGAAATGCTACGCGCTGTCCTCCGCTAGGGAGAGGGGGGCTGGAGAGGCTGAATGAGCTACGTAGTCCTTGCTCGCAAGTGGCGCCCGATGAAGTTTCGGGACCTGATCGGCCAGGAGCATGTAGGGCGCAGCCTGGCCAACGCCATCGAGCAAGATCGCGTCGCGCACGCCTTCCTGTTTACCGGCGTACGTGGCGTGGGCAAGACCACGAGCGCCCGCATCCTGGCCAAGGCCTTGAACTGCCTGCAGCCCGCATCTACAGCGGGGACACCCGGCACCCCGAGCACGAATGCAGAGCGCGGCATCGAGCCATGCCTGGAGTGCGCCGCTTGTCGCGAGATCGCCGAGGGCATCGACGTCGACGTGCGGGAGATCGACGGCGCCAGCTACACCGGCGTCGACGAGATCCGGAAGCTCCAGGAGTCGCTGCCTTATCGCCCGGCGCGCGACCGCTACAAGATCTTCATCGTGGACGAGGTCCACATGCTGTCGCAGAACGCCTGGAACGCGCTGCTGAAGACGCTCGAGGAGCCGCCGCCCCACGTCAAGTTCATCCTGGCCACGACGGAAGTGCACAAGGTGCCCGTCACCATCTTGAGTCGCGTACAGCGCTTCGACTTCAAGATGATCCCGAGCCGGCTGATCGCCGAGCGCCTCCGTGGAGTGCTGGAGGCCGAGCACATCGCCGCCGACGAACGCGCGGTGACGCTGGTGGCGCGCGAGGCCGCGGGCAGCATGCGCGATGCGTTGAGCCTGCTCGATCAGGTGATCGCCTTCAACCCGGAGCAACTGCTGGGCGACGACGTGGCTCGCGTGCTGGGCGTCGCGGGCCACGCCTCGTTGCTCGAACTCGCGAGCGCCGTGCTCGCCGGCGAGCCGGCACGAGCGCTGTCGAGCATCGCTGCGCTCGCGCAACAAGGTTCGGACCTCACGGTGGCGGCGCGCCACCTGGTCGCGCTGTTCCGCGATCTGGTGGTCGCCAAGCTGTGCAAGGAGGGCGACGCTCTGCTCGATCTCTCCGATGAAGAGCGGCGCGGCGTGCGCGCGCTCGCGGAGCGCACCGACGCGCAGGACCTGTTGCGCCTGCAGCAGGGTTTCGCCAAGGGCTTCGACGACATCTCGCGCGCAGCCGAGCCGCGCACAGCGTTGGAGATGCTGCTGGCTCGCCTGGCGTTGCGGCCCGCGCTCTTGCCGATCGACACGCTGCTCGCGCGGCTGGGTGAGCTCGAGGCACGCCTCGAGGGCGGTAAGGCCACCCCGCCTGGCGGTGGTCCCGGGAGAGCCGGCGGCCCCGGCAACCCGCCGCGCGGAGCGAGCCGCCCGAGCTCGGGCCCAGCACCGGTGCCGTCCGCATCCTCTGCCCCTGCGCCGGCGGCACCGACTCCGCCGCCTGCCCCTGCCCCTGCTGCTGTGCGTGCCGCTGCCGTTGCTCCGCCGGCGGCCGTTGCCCCGGTGCCCGCTGTCATTGCTCCGCCGCCGGTCGTTGCCGTTGCCGCGCCTGCAGTTGTGGCCGCGCCTGCAGTTGTGGCCGCGCCTGCAGTTGGGGCCGTTGGCGCGCCCGCCCCTGCCCCGCAGACCGACTCCGCGCCCGCCCTCGACCTCGGCGACTGGCGTCGCGTGCTGTCCCAGCTCGAAGAAACGCGACCGGATCTGGTCGCGTTCTTGAAGCACGCCGTGCCCCTCGGGTTCACATCCGAGCTGATCACCCTGGGCTACGAACCGGGCAACGCGCTGGAAGCCTCCCTGCGCTCCGCCGAGTGCCTGCGCGAGTTGCGCTCCGCTGCTTTGAAGTGCCTCGGCCGCGAACCGAACGTGCTCTTTCAGGCCGTGGCGAGCGGCACGGAGACGCTCGCGGACGTCGATCGCCGCGCGCGAGAGAAGCGGCGCAAGGCCGCGGTTGATCTCGCCCAGCAGCACCCGAGCGTGCGTGACGCCGCCGAGATCCTGGGCGCCCGGGTCAAGCGCGTCGAGCTCGGCGGTGAGAACTGATGGCATCCCCGTTGCCGTCGGCGCTGCGCCACCTCGTTCAATCGTTCACCCGTCTGCCGGGCGTCGGCGAGAAGACCGCGCTTCGCTTCGCTCTGCATCTGCTCGCCGATCAGCGACCGGTGATGGAGGCGCTCAGCCACGCCCTGTCCGAGGCCGCCGCCAGGCTCCAGCCCTGTGAGAGCTGCGGCAACATCGCCGAGATAGCAGTTTCTGCGGGGACACCCCGCACCCCGAGCGAGGGCGCTGCCGTCTGCGGCATCTGTGCGGACTCGCGGCGCGATCGCAGCCAGCTCTGCGTCGTGGCCAAGGTGCAGGACTTGCTCGCCGTCGAACGCAGCGGCGCCATGCGTGGACGATACTTCGTGCTCGGTCGCCTACTCTCACCGCTCGACGGCATCGGGCCGGAAGAGCTGCCGCTGGCGAAGCTCGAACAGCAGATCGCCAGCCAGGGCGTGGAAGAGCTGGTGATCGCCACGCCGCCCTCCGTCGAGGGAGAAGCGACGGCGCTGCACCTGGCGCGGGAGTTCGGCCGGCGCGTGCGCGTCACACGCATCGCGAGCGGCATTCCGCACGGCGGCGACCTCGAGTTTGCCGATCCGATCACGCTCGGTCGAGCGATGGCCGGCAGGCGCGGTCTCGAAGGCTAGGCTCCTCGAGCAAGCCAGCTGCTCAGCAAGCCCACTTGCTCGACGAGCGAGCGGGGTTGGCTCGGCGCTCGAGCGCTCCCCCACGCGCTAGAATGTGCCCTATCGCCGTCCCTTGATCTGAGGGATGCCGCCGGGCAGTATGCCGCGGTGACGAGAACCTGCATCAGCACGCCCCACGCGCCGGCCGCCGTTGGTCCTTACAGTCAAGCCGTGGTGGACGGCGATCGCGTCTACTCCAGCGGCCAGATCGCGCTCGACCCCAAGACGGGCAAGCTGGTGACGGGAGACATCGCCGCACAGACGCGGCAGGTGCTCGACAATCTGGCGGCGGTGCTGGCCGCCGCGGGCAGCCGCATGGATCTGGTGTGCAAGGCGACCGTGTTCGTCACCAACCTCGCGGACTTCGCCACCATCAACCAGGTCTACGGGAGCTATTTCCCGGCGGCCCCGCCGGCGCGCTCCACGGTGCAGGTGGCGGCGCTGCCGCTGGGCGCTTCGGTCGAAATCGAGGTCATCGCGCGCCTGGCCGCGAGCGCCTGATGCGAGCGCCTGATGCGAGTGCCTGATACAGGGCGCGTCCTGTGCCGTAACGTCCGTTTCCACAGCCCGCTTTCGGGTTGAAGTCATCTCTCACGCCTCGAGTCAGAACCCATGCACAACACTTCTCGTTTCGCCCCCGACCAGCTCGGAGCCGGCGCCGATCAGGCGCTCAGCTCGCTCGCGAGCGCCGGCTCAGACGCCGCTCTGCTGGTCGAAGAATGGATCAAGGCCGGCAATGCCGCGGCCGTGCAGGCTGCGGCCGAGCTCGGCAGCGGTCCGGCGCGCAAGACGGCCCGGCGCGGGTTGAACGTGCTCAAGTCACGTGGGGTCGAGGTGCCCGCGGCGCCGCGCACCGGTAAAATCTCGAGCGCGGCGAGCACCTCCAGCGCAACGGGCGCGCGCGAGGCCTGGCTGCTGGCACCGGATCCCAACGGAGTGGTGGGCATCGCGCTCGCCGAGCGGCTGGCGAGCGGAAGCTATCAGGCTTGCTTCGCCTACTTCCGCGAGGGCCGCGAGCTGCTGCGTGTCCAGTCGGGCCAGCTCAGCTTGTCCCGGCTGGAGAAGAACATGAGCGATGCCCTGGCAAACGCCGGCTACGGCCCCGTGCGCGTGCCTTGGGCTTGGGCCCAGTACCGTCTGGCGGAGCGCCGGGCCTGGCATGCCGCGCGCAAGGTGGCGGAGCCGCTGGGCTGGATGGGAGCCGAAAAACTGCTCGCCGACAGCCCGGCGCAGGCCCCGCAGCATCCTTTCTCGGAGCCGCGCTTGCAGGCTCCGGCGGGCGCCGTGGAGGCGCTGGCGCGTGATTCGGGCATCCTGCACAGCTGGCCCGAGTTTCGATCGTGGCTGCCGGGAGAGCGCTCGGTGCAGGAGATGTTGATGCACATCGGGCAGAAATTCGGGCCCACTCCGCCGACCGAGCAGGCCGTGATTGATCCGATCGTCAAGGAGCAGATTCGCGCCGCCACCGATCGCTATTTCACACCCGAGCGGCGAGCCACGCTGGCCAGCCGCATGCAGGACAGCGGCCTCAGCGTGCTCGGGCGCCTCGGCGAGGACGCAGCGCGCCAGGTGTCGGCCGTGATCCAGGCCATCCGCGGCGCGGGCCTGATCACCAACCCCCCGAGCGAGATCGGCTTCCTGACGGCGTTCTTCGAGAAGGCGCTGACGATCCTCGCGGCGCAGCAGGGCGGCCGCCTGCGCGTGCCGCTGCCGGCAGCGCCCCCCGGTGCAGGTGCCGCGCCTGAAGCGCAGGAAGATCCGTTGGGTCCGGCGGAAGCCTCCGCCGGGGCGAGCCCGGAGCCGGCGGCCGACAAGACTTCTGGCGGGGACACCCCTCACCCCGAACCAGCCTGAGCGCGTCTCGAAGGTCAGGCGCCCGATGTCGGTCGGGCGCCGCGCGCGCTCTGGCGAAACGCAGCGAGCAAGCGGCGATAGATCGGGCCAGGAGTGCCGCTGCCGATCGTCTGCCCATCGAGCCGCACCACCGCTAGCAGCTCGCGGATACTGGAGCTGATGAACAGCTCCTCCGCCGCGAGCACCGCTTCCCGATCGAGCGCTTTCAGCTCGATCACCAGGCCCAGCTCGCGCGCAAGAGTCAGCAAGCGTGCGCGCGTGATGCCCGCGAGGATGCCCGTGTCTTCTCCCGGAGTGACCAGCGCGCCCTGCTTCACGACGAACACGTTGGAGCTCGCTCCCTCCAGGATTCGCCCCCGCCCGTCCTGAATCAGAGCCTCCTGGGCGCCCGCGAGGCGCGCTTCGCGCATGGCCAGGACACTGATCAGGTAGTTGCCGATCTTGGCGCCCTGGGCGCTGGTGGCGTCCACTATTCGCTCGGTGCGGTAGCTGATGACTGCGATGCCGGCAGCGTAGTGCTCGGCGGGCGGCGCGTGTAGCGGCTGCACGATGATCACGCGCCGCGGACGGTCAGCGAGCGCCGGATCGAGGCCGAGCGGGCCCTCGCCTCGCGTGATCATCAAGCGCACGTAGCTCTCGGGATTGCCGGCGGCCGCGATCGCCTGGAGCACTTCCGCACGCAGTGGCCCGAGCGCGAGCGGCAGGGGGATGAAGACGCGCGCGGCGCTGCTCTCCAGCCGCCGCAGGTGCTCGTCGAGCTCGAAGGGAACGCCGCCGTACGTGCGCAGCGTCTCGAAGACGGAGTCCCCGTACAGGAAGCCGCGGTCGAAGACGCTGATCGTGGCTTCACCGGGCGGGCAGCGCCGCCCGTCCAGCAGGACCACTATCGCAGGGGCGCGGGGCGCCGCCCCCGAATCCACGCGGGGTATCCCCGCAATATCAGCGTCACCGCGGCTCACTCGGCCAGCTCGGCGAGCAGCCGCTTGGCCTCCTGGAGATTGGCGTCGGTCTGCAGGGCCCGCTCCAGCATCTGCCGCGCCTTGGGTCGCTCGCCGAGCTTCTCGTGCACACGGCCGAGCGCGCAGAACACCTCCGCCTTGCTGATCGGGCTGTCCCCGTCCAGGCGTTGCAGGAGCAGTGCGCGGTACATCTGCTGCGCTTTCTTCAGATCGTCGAGCTCGAAAGCCAGCTCGCCCAGCTCCTTCAGCACGCCGACGTTGCCCGGCTCGATGCGGAAGGCCTGGTCCAGCTCGCGCAGCGCGTCGGAGTTGTTGCCCTGAGCGCGATATGCCGCGGCCAGGCGCCGGTGGATCTCGCCGAGCTCCTTGCTGCGCCGCCCGCCGTAGGAGTCCACGATGCGCTGCAACGTCTCGGCGGCCTCCCGACTGCGCCCCGAGGCGTTGAGCACGTCGCAGAGCTGGAGCAGGAGCGCGCGGTCGTCGGGTCGCAGCTCGCTGGCACGCTGCAAGAGCGAGGCGGCCGTGCGAGTTTCGTCCAGGCGCTCCATGTACAGGGCGGCAGCGCGGCTCAGCAGCTTGGCCTTCTCCTCTGCGCTGGAGACACCGTCCACCTCGCGCACCAACAGCTCTGCCAGGCGGCTCCAGTTTTCCTGCTGCTCGTACAGCTTCTCCAGGCGCGAGAGCAGCTCGGGCGTAGCCTGTCCGGCGTCGAGCACGCGCTCCAAGGCGCGGCAGGCGTTCTCTCCCTGCTCCAGCTTGGTGTAGAGCTCCGCGAGCTCCTCGGCCCGGCGTACCACCTCGCTCGGCTCGCTCATCTCCAGCACGCGCTCCAGGACCTCGGCCGCGTCCTCGAGCCGGTCCGCCTGGCGGTACAGCCGCGCCAGCGCCTCGATCGAGGGACGATGGCGGGCGTCGAGATCGAGCACGCGCCGGAACGTGTCCATCGCGCGCTCCGGCTCACCCAGCTTGGTCTCGTAGACGGACCCGAGTCGAACCAACAGCTTCGTCGCCGCCGCCACGTCGCCGCGGCCTTGCGCAGCGTCCACCTGCTGGCTGAGCAGCTCGGAGAGATCCTGGTCCCGCCCGTTCTTCTCATACAGACGGCCCAGGGCCAGCACAGCGTCCGCGTGGCCTGGCTCCTCCTCCAGCACCGCACGCAGCTGCTCGATCGCGAGATCGCCCTGGTCGAAGCGATCCATGTAGAGCTGCGCCAGCTCCAGCCGCAGCGCCAGGCGATCTTCGGCGCTCTGCGCCACGTCCACCAGGCTCTCCAGCAGCTTCCCCAGGTCCTTCCAGCGTTCGGTCCGCACCAGGAGCACACGCAGCGCGTCCGCGGCGCGGGCGTCGGTCGGATCTTCTTCGATCAGCGCCAAATAGATCTGGCTGGCCTTCGCCGGATCGCCCAGGCGCTCGCGCGCCAGCACCGCCGCGCGGTGCCGCAGCTCGCGCGGATCGTTGGCGGAATCCAGCTGGATGCGGCGTTCGATCAAGGCCAAGGCCTCTGGGTATTGTTGCGCCTCCTCCAGCAAATCGGCCAGGGAGGACAGCGCCCAGTCGTTGGACTCGTCCAGCCGCAGCAGGTCTCGGAGCACGTTCTCCGCCAGGCCTGGTTGACGCAGCCCCTCCGCGAGCAGCTTCGCACGCCGGAACAGCTCTTCACGCTGCTCGCCGGTGGCCAGCCTGCCACGGCGACGCAGCGTCTCGATCAACGCCTGCTCGCGGCCAGGAGCGGTCTGCAGCTCCTCCAACTGTTCCAGGATCTCGTCGCTCTCTGGAGAGCACTCGAGCGCCACTCCCAGCGCACGCTCGGCGCCGGCCGTGTCGTGCAGGCGCTCGCGGCGCCAGTTGGCGAGCGTGACCGCGATCTCTTTGGCGGTGGCCGGCTCGCTGGAGACCACCTTGTACAGCGCCTCCTCCAGCGTCTCGGCCGCAGCGGTCCACTCGCCGGTGATGCCCGCCAGGCGGGCCAGCTCCTCCAGCACGCTCAGGTTGCCCGGATCTTCGAGCACTCCCTGTTGCAGGATGCGCTGCGCAGCGGCGGTGTCGCCGACCTCGTCCTCCAGCACGCGAGCCAGCGTGCGGCGCGCTTCCAGGCGCTCCTCGGACGTCGCCGCCAGGCCGATGCGGCGCTCGAACAGCGCGGCCAGCTTGCTGGTGTCATTCAGCGTCCGATACACGGACTCCAGCACTTCCGAGACTTCCTCGAAGAACTCGCTGTCGTCGAGCAGCACCTCGAGCTCACGGATCGCTCCTTCGTGGCCCGGCGAGTACTCGAGCGCGCGGCGCAGCGAGAGCAAGCAGCGCGAGCTGTCGTGGAACTGCTCCAGCTGAATCTTCGCCATCCGATAGCAGATCTCGGCCTGCTCGTACTCGGTGTCGGCCACCGACGCACGGCGCTCCAGGATCTCGACCAGCGAGTCGAAGTTGCCAAGCTTGGCGTACAGGTTGTCCAGGGCCGAGAGCAGCTCCGGCTGATCACCGGCCTGGCGCACCGCCTCCTCATACGCCTGCACCGCGCCGCTCGGGTCGTCGAGCTCGTTCTCCGAGATGCGTCCCAGAGCCGAGTAGAGCAGCCGAGCCAGATCCGCATCGAAGGTCGCCTGCGCTCGTTCGCTGAGCGCTCTCGCGTACTCCTTGAAGCCGCCCGAGAGCCGAGCCAAACGCTCGATTTCGCCGTGCAGCTCTGCGGAATCGGGCTGATCGCCGAGCGCTCGCAGCAGCGCGGCCTGCGCCGCGGAGGGGTTGTGCAGCTTTCCCTCCAGCACGCTGGCCATCTGGCGTAGCGTCTGGGCGCGCTCGTGTGGATCGGTCTGCGCACTCAGGCGCATCTCCAGCGCTTGCACCAGCTCGTCAT
>Ga0163163_10003162_pt1 | contig 13951 bp, 10 predicted proteins | sample S65metaG_FD_119766 | JGI IMG/M metagenome (GOLD analysis project Ga0163163, IMG submission 119766) | Switchgrass rhizosphere microbial communities from Kellogg Biological Station, Michigan, USA - S6-5 metaG | ecosystem: Host-associated > Plants > Roots > Rhizosphere > Soil | place: USA... | reverse complement strand
CGTCGCCGACCGGGTGGAAAGCTTCAACACCGACATTCATGCCCGCGACCACCGCTGCAAGGGCAAGATTGGTGTCAAGCGTGACGGCACGATCACGGCGTTTGAGATCGACGACCTCACGGGCATCGGTCCCTATTCGATGTATCCGCGCACCAGCGCGATCGAGGCCAATCAAGTCGTCAATCTCGTGGGCGGCCCCTATATGGCCAAGAATTATCGCGCTCGCGCCCGCGTGGTATTCCAGAACAAGAATGTCATGTGCCAGTACCGTGCCGTCGGTCATCCGATCGCGTGCTCGGTGACGGAAGGTCTCGTCGATTTGGCAGCAATGAAGATCGGCATGGATCCGATCGAAATCCGTCGCCGCAATTTGATTGCCGATGATGCTTATCCCTGCGCGTCACCTTCAGGCTTGCGTTTCGAGCAATTGTCGCACCATGCCGCACTGGCCAAGCTGATCAAGATGATGGATTACAGCGCACTGCGGGCCGAGCAGGTGGCGTTGCGGGCGAAGAACATTCATCGTGGCATCGGCATCGCCAGTTTCATCGAGGTCACCAATCCCAGTGCGGCGTTCTACGGCGTCGGCGGCGCCAAAATATCATCGCAGGATGGTGTCGCCGTGCGGCTCGACGCCCAGGGCTCGGTAATCTGCCAGACCAGCATCACCGAGCAGGGGCAGGGCTCGGAATCGCTCACTGCGCAGATCGTCGGCAGTGTGCTCGGCGTGTCCATGGATCGCGTGCGCGTCATCCTGGGCGACACCGATAATACTCCCTATGGCGGCGGCACCTGGGCTTCGCGTGGTGCCGGCATCGGCGGTGAGGCCGCGCTCCAAGCCACCAAGGCGTTGCGCAAGAACATCCTCGACGTTGCAGCCGCCATCCTGCAATCCACGCCCAGCGAACTCGACATCGTCAATAACGCCGTTGTGAATGCCGACGATGGCGCGCCGCGCATCGAGTTGAACGAGCTTGCGAGGATCGTGTACTTCCGTCCTGACACGCTGCCACCGGGCATTCAGCCCGAGCTGATGGCGACGCGGCATTTTGTGCCGCGCGAATATCCCTTTGCTTTCACCAACGGCATTCAGGCTTCATGGCTTGAAGTGGATATCGATACCGGCTTTGTCAAATTGCTGAAGCACTGGGTGGTCGAGGATTGTGGCACCATCATCAACCCGCAACTGGTCGATGAGCAGATCAGGGGCGGGGTGGTGCAAGGCCTTGGCGCGGCGCTATTCGAAAAATGCGTCTATGACGAGCGCGGCCAGCTCACCAACGCCAACATGGCAGATTATCTCGTGCCGATGTCCGGCGAAATGCCCGATATCGACATAGGCCATGTGGTTTCGCCGACGCTGGAGAGCGAGCTTGGAGCGAAGGGTGCCGGAGAGGCAGGGACCGCCGGAGCTGCGGCGGCAGTAAGCAATGCGGTGAATGACGCGCTCAAGCCGTTCGGGACAATAATCACCGAGATTCCGCTGACGCCTCGGACCATCCTGACGGCGCTGGGGCGAATCTGAGCATCACAGGGCTATTCCGCCGCGCTCGCAATCGAGTTCGCTTGCCGGTTAGTGACAACCACTTTTATCGCGTCTTCGACGCGTTCGCGCGCGTATCTCAGCGCGGTCGGCAGATCGACTAGCGGAAACGTGTGCGTGTGTATCTTCGTTGCATCGAAGCGTTTTTCGGCCATCAGAGCCATCGCGCGGCGAGTGGCGCTGCGGCCTTCGCCACGAATGCCGTAAGCATAGATATTGTTCTTCACGAGATGCGCGAGATCCATGGTGACCGGATCATGCGGAAACGCTGCGAGGCAAATTTTCCCGCCGCGATTGGTCATATGGATGGCCTGATTGATTGTCGCCTCGGTTCCGGCGCACTCAACCACATAGTCCGCACCGATGCCGTCGGTGAGTTGCTTGACGATCTCGATTGCATCCTCGTCGTTGATGTTGACGACGCGGTCGGCGCCGAGTTCCTTGCCGATCGCAAGCCGCTTGTTGCGCGTTCCCGTCAGAATGACGGGACTGGCGCCAAGCGCTTTGGCCACGGCCACCGCGAGCAGCCCGATCGGCCCGGGCCCTATGACGACGACGCTCTCGCCCGCGACCAGCCCTCCCAACTCAGTCAGGCCATACATTGAGGTGCCGGCGGTGACGACCAGCGTCGCCTCGGCATCGCTCATAGTGTCCGGCACCCGCGCCAGCGTGTTAATGTGATTGACGGCATATTCCGCGAAACCACCATCGGTGGTGAAGCCGTTGGCGCGATGGCCCTTGTCGGGCTTTCCATAATTCAGGCACGAGGTGTACATGCCTTGGCGGCAGCGCTTGCACTGGCCGCAGCCGGCATGAATCTCCACACTGATTCGCTCGCCGATCTCGAACTCGTCGACGTCAGGCCCGAGTGCCGCAACCGTGCCCATATATTCGTGGCCCGGCGTGAAATTCTTGTTGAAGGGCAGGCCGCCCTGAATACTCGCTGGCGAGCCTGAATGGATGATTTCAAGATCGGTCGCGCAGATCGCAACTGCGTCGATGCGGACCAGAACTTCGGCGCGAGCGGGGACGGGCACCGGCTTTTCGCGCAGGAAAAGCTGGTCCGGATCGCCCAGCACCCAGGCTTTCATCTGCTCGGGAACGGACAGCTTGGGCGAAGTCTTGACGCCAGGGGGGCGATACATTTGGGTGGATCCTCTTTCGCCAAAATCCTACCGAAAACAGCGGCCCGGTAAAATGGACGCCTATGCCGCACTGCACACTCGTTGTGTCACAAAACCTTCATGCGTACTCTATACTTGCTTACCGCTTGTGAAATCCCCCATGCCGCCGGAGTGACCTATGAAGACCGTCCGTCTTGTTCTTGCGTTGCTCGCGCTGTCGCTGATTGCGCCCTGGCAATCCGCCAAAGCGGCCGACGTCATCTGCTACAATTGCCCACCGGAATGGGCGGACTGGGCTTCCATGCTCAAGGCGATCAAGGCCGACCTCAACTACGATATTCCGCACGACAACAAGAATTCCGGCCAGGCACTGGCGCAGATTCTCGCCGAGAAAAGCAATCCTGTTGGTGATATCGGCTATTTCGGCGTCACTTTCGGCATGAAGGCCAAGGCGCAGGATGCGCTGGAGCCCTATAAGCCCGCCAAGTGGGATCAAGTCCCCGCTGGTCTGAAGGATGCCGATGGTTACTGGACCACCATTCATTCAGGCACGCTCGGCCTGTTCGTGAACAAGGACGCGCTTGGGGGCAAACCGGTGCCGGCCTGCTGGAAGGACCTCTTGAAGCCCGACTACAAGGGGATGGTCGGTTATCTCGACCCCTCTTCGGCCGCGGTTGGATATGTCGGCGCGGTTGCGATCAATCTCGCTCTCGGCGGCTCGGAGGCAAACTTCGATCCCGCGATCAACTTCTTCAAGGAACTGCGTAAGAACGATCCGATCGTTCCCAAGCAGACCTCCTACGCCCGCGTGGTCTCCGGCGAGATGCCTATCCTGTTCGATTATGATTTCAACGCCTATCGTGCGAAATATTCCGAGAAGGGCAACTTTGAGTTTGTGATCCCCTGCGAGGGTTCGGTGGTGTTTCCTTACGTTGTCGGCCTCGTCAAGAACGCGCCCGACAAGGAAAAGGCGAAGAAGGTGATGGACTATCTCCTGTCCGACAAGGGACAGGCGATCTGGACCAACGCCTATCTGCGTCCGGCCCGGCCGATCGAACTTCCTGAGAATGTGAAAAAGAAGTTCCTGCCCGATAGCGATTATGCGCGTGCGAAGAACATCGACTGGGGCCAGATGGAAAACGTGCAAAAAGGCTTTGTCGACCGCTATCTCGCCGAGGTCCGCTGAGGCAATATGACGCCTCCAGAGCGTTTTCAAGCGAAGTGGATACCGGTTCGCGTGAAGAAGACGCGTCAAATTGAGCTAGAGCTTCGGTTCTGATTAATCAGATCCGAAGCTCCGGGGCGCCATGTTTTGATGTCACATAGATCCTTTGTCTGGTTGTGCCTGCTGCCGCTCGCAGTAGTCACACTGGCATTTTTCCTGATGCCAATGGCGCGACTGGTCGTGACCGGGGCGGAAGGCCCGCAAGGCCTCGGCGGGTATCTAGCGATCCTGACCGAGCCGCGTTACCGCGCGACCCTCATCAACACGGTTCTGCTGGCGGCTGCCACCACCCTTGTGACGCTGATCGTGGCGACTATCGCGGGCATGTTCCTCCAGCGCCATCGTTTCCCCGGCCGGGCCGTGCTGATTGCGATGCTGACCTTTCCGCTGGCGTTTCCCGGCGTGGTGGTCGGCTTCATGATCATCCTGCTCGCCGGACGTCAGGGACTGATCGGCGAAGTCTCAAGCCGCCTGTTCGGCGAGAAGCTGGTCTTTGCCTATTCGATTTACGGGCTGTTTCTCGGCTATCTCTATTTCTCGATCCCGCGCGTCATTCTCACCATCATGGCGGCGGTGCAGAAGCTCGATGTCGGCCTGGAAGAGGCGGCGCGTTCGCTGGGAGCCAGCCCATGGGCGGTGCAGCGCGATGTCGTGCTACCGGCGCTGGCGCCGGCCTTCGTGGCGTCAGGCGCGATTGCCTTTGCAACGGCGATGGGCGCCTTCGGCACGGCGTTTACGCTGGCGACGAACATCGATGTGTTGCCGATGCTGATCTATACCGAGTTCACGCTGGCAGCGAATTTCTCGATCTCGGCCGCGCTGTCGGTCGGGCTTGGCATCATCACCTGGTTCATCCTGGCGCTCGCCCGCTCTTTCAGCGGCAGCACCGTCGCCGCGGCCGGATGAGACCATGCGCGATCGCCTGATCTTTACCGGCCAATTTATCTTCACCCTGATCGTTGCCGCATTTCTCGTGGTGCCTGCGATCCTGTCGATTTCGGCCGGCGTCACCGTGAATTACTTTCGCGGCATTCAGTCGGGCGTGACCCTGCAATGGGTGGCGCAAGTTTGGGAGCTTTATGCCGGCACGATCCTGCTATCGTTCGTCATTGCCCTTGCAACCCTCGCCGTGACGCTAGCCGCCGGGGTTCCCGCAGCCTACGCCTTGCATGTGCGGGGTGGCCGGCTGTCGCGCATCGTCGAAGAGATCATCACGCTGCCGCTGGCGATTCCCGGACTTGCAATTGCGCTGGCGTTGCTGCTGACCTATGGCAGCTTTGGCGACTTCCGTCGCTCTTGGCTCTTCATCCTCGTGGGCCATGTCATCTTCACCATGCCGTTCATGGTGCGCTCAGTGATGGCCGTGTTTGCGACCGTCGATATCAAGACGCTGGACGAGGGAGCGGCGTCGTTGGGAGCTTCGCCATGGCGGCGTTTTCGCGATGTAATCGTTCCTAATGCGCTGCCGGGAATACTTGCTGGCAGTTTGATGGTGGTGACACTTTCGCTCGGCGAATTCAACCTGACCTGGATGCTGCACACGCCTCTGACCAAAACGCTGCCGATCGGACTAGCGGACAGCTATGCCTCGATGCGGCTGGAGGTCGCGTCGGCCTACACGCTGATCTTCTTTGTCATGATCATTCCGCTCCTGGTCGCGATGCAATTATTTGCCGAGAAGGAACAAAAGAGATGAGTACGGCGGTGGGGCATGGTGTCTCGGTGCGTATCGAGGCTTGCGGCAAGACGTTTGCCGACGGAACGCACGCGCTCGAACCCGCCACGCTCGACATCGCCCGCGGCGAGACACTGGTGCTGCTTGGCCCCTCCGGTTGCGGCAAGACCACGATGCTGCGCATCATTGCGGGCCTTGAATTGCCTGATCTTGGCGGCAAGGTGCTGTTCGACGCCAAGGACATGACGTCGGTACCGATCGAACGACGCAATGTCGGCATGGTCTTCCAGTCCTACGCGCTTTTCCCCAACATGACCGTATCGGACAATATCGGGTACGGCCTGAAGATCCGTGGCGTGCCGGATAAAGAGCGTGCGGCGCGCGTCGCCGAACTCGTCGTACTGACCAACATCTCCGGACTGGAGAATCGCCGTATCGACCAACTCTCGGGCGGCCAACGCCAGCGCGTGGCTTTGGCACGCGCGGTAGCGATCCGGCCGGGCATTCTGCTGCTTGATGAGCCGTTGACCGCGCTCGATGCCGCGCTGCGCGACCGGCTCCGTGGCGAACTCAACCGCTTGCTGCGGGCACTTGGTATTACCACGATCTATGTGACGCACGACCAGTCTGAGGCCATGGAACTCGGCGATCGTGTCGTCGTCATGCAGAAGGGCGCGATTGCCCAGATCGGCACACCGCGGGAGATTTATTTCACGCCGAAGAATCGTTTCGTCGCCGAATTTATCGGTGCTGCGAATATCATCGAAGCGGCTGTCGAAGGCGGTCATCTGGTCTTGCCGGGCGGACGGCAGCCGATCGGGAGCAATGCAGACATTCCGGCCGCGGTCGCCATGATCCGCCCCGAAACTATCCAGGTGGTAGAGGCCGCGAGCGCACCGCTTTCGGGTATCATCGACAGCGTAAGCTTTATTGGTGATCGGCAGCGTCTGGTCGTTAGCGGAGCGTCCGGCAAGCCGCTCGCCGTCGATGCGCCGAACACTGTCAAAGCCAAAGCGGGCGAACGGGTCGGATTGTCGATTTCGCCGGATGCCGTCCGTCTGTTGCCGTCTGAGTACTGAGAAGGCCGATGTCACCGAAACCTGTTCGTATCGCCCAAATTTCCGATCTGCATATCAAACCGCCGGGCTCGCTGGCTTACGGCCGGGTCGATACCGCCAAGGCGCTTGAGCGCTGCGTGGTTGCGTTGAACGAATTCAATCCCGCACCCGATTTCGTGGTCATATCGGGAGATCTCGCGGATACGCCGACAGCAGAGGAGTATCAGTATCTCAAACGGATGCTGGGACAGCTCAAACTGCCGTTTGCTGGCATTCCCGGCAACCACGACTCGCGCGAGTTGATGCGCGCCGCGTTTCCGTCCGCTGCCTATGCCTTCGCGTCGGGAGCGCTCAATCAGAAAATTGAGGCCGGCGAGCTCGATCTTCTGCTGATGGACTCAAGCGTCCACCGAGAGCCGCATGGAGAGCTCGACGGACCCACGCTGCAGTGGCTTGATGCGACGCTGGCGTCGTCGCATCACCGGCCCGCGCTGCTGTTCCTGCACCATCCGCCGTTTAAGGCCGGCATCTGGCACATGGACCGCCAGAATCTCCTCAACGCCAGCGAGCTTGCGCCCATCGTGCGCCGTCATCCGCGGGTACAGCTGATTGGTACCGGACATATTCATCGTGCAGCACTCACGATGTTTGCAGGCGTACCGACCACGATCTGTCCAGCGCCGAACCACGCAGTCGATCTGGACCTGGCGGAACTGCGTGAACCCTCCTTCAAGGTCGAGCCGCCTGCTTTCCACTTGCACGCGTGGTTTCCGGGGGAAGGCTTCGGCTCCGTCGTCACCCATCAGGTCCCGATCGGAACCTTCGACGGCCCACACCCATTTTTCGGGGCGGACGGGAAGTTGCTCTAACGCTTACGCCTCCTTCATCCCGAGCAGTTTTGCGGCATTGCCGCCGAGGATGGCGATCTTCTGCTTGTCGGTCAGCGTCGTGGTCGCGAAGACATGGTCGACGGGATGTTCTTCCCAGGGAATCGGGTGGTCGGTACCGAGCACCACCTGGCTCGCGCCGACCTGTGCTACCAGATGCCGTAGGCCTTCCGGCGTGAACACCATTGCGTCGAAATAAAGCTGGTTGAGATATTCCGATGGCTTCTTCTTCAGCGTGATGTTCGGATTGCAGTTCTGCGGTGACACGAAGCAGGCATGATCGCCGCGCGCGGCATAGGAGCCGAGATAGCCGCCACCATGCGCCGCGATGATCTTGAGTCCGGGGAAGCGATCCAGAGTGCCCTCGAAGATCAGATGCTGCAGGGCGATCGTGGTGTCGAGCGGATTGCCGATCGTGTTCGACAACCAACCATTGCCCTTGAAACGCTTGGCAAGCTCCGGCGTGCTTTGCGGATGGATGAACAACACCGCGCCGAGCTCTTCGGCCTTGGCCCAGACGGGATGAAATTTTGGGTCGGAAAAATCCTCTCCCAACACGCTGCCGCCGATCGCAGCCCCGCGCAGGCCCTGCTTCTTGATCGCGGTCTCAAGTTGCTGCACCGCAAGGTCAGGATACTGCAGCGCCAATGACGCGAAGGCCGCTAGCCGATCCGGCCTGGCTGCACAGAGCTCCGTCAGCTTCTCGTTCTGCACCTTGACGATTTGAGCCGCCGTATCGCGGTCCTTGCCATACCAGTAGGGGTTGATCGACAGCACTTCCATGTCGATCGCCATCGCGTCCATTTCCTTCAGGCGCTGCTCGATGGCGATAAAGTGCTCGGGGATGCCCTTGACCGGCGGCAGGACCTTGTCAGCCCCGTCACCCATCAGGCTGATCGCCTCACGGAAATAGCAGTGTGCATGGACGTCTACCGTCAGGACACGCTTGCCGTTGATCTTGACCGGCAGGCGAGGCGGCTTCGGCTGAGCGTGGGCCGCATCAAGCATGCCGCAACCGCAAAAGACGATTCCGCTCGCAGCTGCACCTTTCAGGAAATTCCTGCGGGTAGTCATTGGTTGCCTCCCTGTGGCCGGTCGGCTGACGCGCCGGCTCATTCTTCATTTTACCGTCAACCACATTGCCAAGTTGAGCGGGGAAGGGCAATCATTCTTGGAAAGCGACAACCAACATCCGGGCGACCGATCACCTACAGGGAGAAGCTACGCATGCGCCTGCTCTATTCACTGATACCGGCGCTTGCGCTGATTTTGGCCCCCCAGGCAGGTGCGCAGACGGCCTATCCGGACCGGCCCATCAAGATGATTGTTCCTCTCGCTGCGGCCAGCGCGGTGGATGTTGCGGCGCGGATCGTGACGCAGAAGATGGCCGACAATATGGGCCAGCAATTCGTCATTTTGAACCAGCCGGGCGCCTCAGGGTTGATTGGCGCTGAGGCGGTCGCGCGCGCTGAGCCGGATGGCTACACCATCGGGGGCTTCAACGACAGCATCATGACGATGGTGCCCAATCTGCAATCCAAGCTGCGCTGGGACATTTTGAAGGATTTTGAGCCGGTCTCGCTGGTAGCGACGGTGGAGTGGGGACTGGTTGCCAACAATAACGCCAGCTTCAAGAGTGCGGCCGACTTGATCGCAGCCGCGAAGGCGGCACCCGGCAAGATCGACTATGGTTCTGGTGGCCCGGGTAGTCCGCAACATCTGGCGATGGCGATGTTTGCTTCCGCCGCCGGCATATCGCTGACCCACGTTCCCTATAAGGGGGCGACCCAGGCCGCAACCGATGTCGCCGCAGGCCAGATTCCGGTCGGATTCCAGGGGCTCGGCACCGTCGCGGCGCTGGTGCGGGGTGGTCAGCTCAAGCTGATCGGGGTGACCACTGAGAAGAGGTTGCCGCAATTTCCTGGCGTGCCGACCGTCTCGGAATCCGGTCTACCCGGATTCCTCTTCAATTCATGGTTTGCGATGCTTGCCCCTGCCGGCACGCCGAAGGAAATCATCGCCCGGCTAAATGCCGAGGTGTTGAAGGCGGTCGGTGATCCGGAAGTCCGCCGCAAGCTCGAGGAGCTGGGCTTTGCGGTCCGTGGTAGTTCGGCGGAGGAGCTGCGCGTCATGACGCGCGATCAACTCGCCAAATATGCGCGGGTGATCAAGGAAATGGGTATCGCCAACGAGTAAGCCGCTGGCGACGGGCACCAGCGGCCAGATCTGTCTATTTCGCAATCAACGGCAGGCGTAACGGCGGCCGCCACGGCCGATATAGGACTCCGCGCCCATGGCGCAGGGACCGGCGTCCAACGCATAAGCGCCGCGAATCTCATTACGGCGCTGGTAGTCACCGGTATAGGGATTGTTAGGTCCCTTGTTCTGGCAGTTGGCGTTCGGATAGAACTGCGCACAATAGCCGGGGTTGGAGATGACCTCCTGAGCTGCGGCTGGCGCTGCAACCGCTGCCGACAGGAGCGCTGCCGCGCCCAGTAGAGCTAATCTCATCACGGATATTCTCCTCGATCTCTGATCAAAGCGCGCGCAAGATCAGATGATCCCGGCTGAGACGCGGTTTGATTTTCAATGGCTGGCTCGTACAGTTAGTGCCATCCCTGCCGGAAAGGTTCACCTGCGGTGGGCGCCGGCAAATGCGCGACATAGCCGCCATTTGGCACCCTTTAGATGTGCGTTGAGTTGTTTGCTACCGTGGACTCCGCTGTATTTGTGTCGAATTGCTTCTCGCAGGTTAAGCTAACGCTCCATGGACTGTTTGTGTGAACTCTCGTCCTCAGCAATTGACGGCCCAAATGCTTGTTCCGCCATGATCTTTCGCTAGTCTGAGCCAAGTGGGGTTGGAGGTAGCAGAGGGTGTCTTGTCAGGTTTGTTCGTCGACCTTGAAGGCTGGCGATCTGTTTTGCTCCGCCTGCGGAGCGGTCGTGCCGGACCATCCGCCAAGGCCGGCCGCCGAAGTTCGCGACCGCATTGTGGGCGAACGGAAATACCTCACGGTTCTCTGTGCCGATCTGCAGCGTTCGACCGATCTGATTTCAGGGCTCGATCCAGAAGAGGCGATCTCCCGGCTGGAGCCGGCGCTGATTGCCATGCGCACGGCGGTTCGCCGCAACCGTGGCATCGTCAGCAAGGAAGGTGGCGACGGCCTGATCGCGCTGTTTGGCGCGCCGCACGCAGACGATAATCACGCCGTCATGGCCTGTCACGCGGCGGTTGAACTGGTTCGCCGTATCGAGCTGCTGAACGATCCGGGGCTGCGCGTCCGCGTTGGCATTCACTCGGGCTATGTCGTTGCCCATGTCATCGAGGCGGACTTCTCCTCCATCTACGAGGCGGGCGGCCCGGCGGTCCATCTGGTCAAACGATTTGAGAGCGCCGCCCAGGCCGGGCAGATCCTGGTGTCGGAATCCTGCCAGAACCTGGCTACGGGTCTCGTGACATTCAACGTACTGCCGCCGAAGCGGATGGAGGGATTTCCGGCGCCTGTCCCCTGTTACGAGCTCGTCGAGATCAGCGGATTGACGCGCTGGCGTGCGCGTTCGAGCAAGGGGCTATCGTCTTTTGTGGGCCGTGCCGAGGAGATTTCGCTGCTGGAACGGGCGGCGCGGGAGATCGGCTCATCCGGACAGATTGCGGCACTGGTGGGAACGGCGGGGATCGGAAAATCCCGCGTCGCGCACGAATTTGTCGGTACGTTGCGCCAGAAGGACTGGCAGATCGTTGAAGCCGAAGCCAATCCGCTGGAACACGCAGTCCCTTACGCCCTGTTGAAGAAGCTGCTTCAAAGCGCGTCACAGGTAGCAGACGCCAAGCCAGCTGAGCTGCTTGCTCCGACTGAAGCCAGTGCGCCCGCCCATGCCGATCTTTGGCCCGCGGCCCTTTGCTCGGTCCTGGACCAGCCCATCGGCAATCCGCGCTGGCACGATCTCGAACCCTTGCTGCGTCGGCGTGTGATCATCGATGCCGTGCAAGCTGCGGTGGGCAAAGTGGTAACGGGGCGGCCGACGGTGTTGCTGCTAGAAGATCTGCATTGGATCGATGGCCAGAGCGAAACTGTCATTGAGGCCTTGATGTCGCTTGCGGCAAGCAAGCCTTTATTGGTGCTACTGACATGGCGAACCGAGTATACGCCGGGATGGCTGGCGAAGCTCGACGTTCGCAGGATCTGGCTTCGCTCGCTCGATGCTGCTTCGGCGAACGTGCTGTTGGACAGCCTGCTTGGCACTTCCAGCAGCCTTGATGCACTCAAGATGCACATTATTCGTCACACCGGCCAGATTCCGCTCTTCATCGAGGAAGTCGCGCGACAACTCATCAGCCGCGGTGTCCTCACAACCGATGCTGGCCGGTTTGCCGCCAAAGGCCCCTGGGACGCGCTGGAAATTCCTCCCACTGTGCAGGGCGTCATCGCCTCCCGCATCGATCGCTTGCCGGCGGAAGACAAGGCACTGCTGCAACTCGCTTCGGTCGTTGGACCACGCGTATCGCCGCATTTGCTTGCGGCCGTGACCGGCATGCCGGCAGCGGAATTGCAAAGCCGCCTTTGGTCGCTGGAAATTCTTGATTTCCTGGAGGAGTCGCGCTGGCTCGCTTCCGCCGAATATGTGTTTGCACACGATCTCATTCGCGAGGTCGCCTATGAATCAATCCTGCGCTCGCAGCGGGAGGTATTGCATCGCCGGATTCTGACGGCGATGGAAGCAAGTGCGGACGGTCACGAGGAGGACGTTGCGGAGGCGCTTTGTCACCATGCGCTGGCGGCGCAGGATTGGGACAAAGTCGGCTATTATGGCCAGCTCGCCGCGCGAAAGGCATTGGCCAGATCTGCGTTTCGGGATGCGACCGGTTATTTCCAAGCAGCGATCGATGCGGTTGACAAGTTGTCCTACTCGGTCGGGCGCGAACAGCGCGCGATCGACCTGCGCATCGAAGCGCGGCTCGCCTTTATCTCGCTGGGAAGCATCGAGCAGTGGTTCGGCCTCGGTCGTGACGGTGAGTTACGGGCCAAGAAAATCGGCGATGAATCAAGGCGGCTGGCATCCATCGCCATCAGGGCGGCGGCGCTTAATTTTTACAGTACGCCCTATGAGGCTATCGAAGCGGGCGAGGAAGCTGTTGCCTTGGCCGAGCGGCTTGGCGCCGCAGCCTGGATGGGCTACGCCGAGTATGGTCTCGGTCAGGCTTATTTCGTCGGCGGCCGATATCGTGAGGCAAAGACCTTTCTCGACCGGGCGAGCGCGCGCCTGACCACCGCGCCGGAAAACGTTCCGCCAGGTACGACAGGATCGAGCGTTCTCGTGCTTTGCCACATGATGAAAACCATGGTCCACGCGGTGATGGGCGAATACGACGATTCCCTGCAATGCTCTCGCCTGGCAAGTGCTCTCGCTGAAAAGAATGACCTGCCGTACGATCTCATCGCGGCCGATTACGGTCGCGGCTTCTTGCAAATGAGCCACGGCAATCTCGATGAGGCGGAAACGGCGCTTGACGAGGCTCTGTCCCGTTCACGCGAGAACGAAGTCCACTTGTTTTTGCCCGTCGTGTTGTCCGCGCTTGGAAATGTCTATCTGCAGCGGGGGCAGGCCGCGAAAGCGAGGGATATCCTCCTGGAAGCAAGAGAGGAGGCGGACGCGCTTGGAAATTCGTCCAGCACGCTGCTCGCGTCGACATATCTGGCTTCGGCGCATGCCTTGCTTGGAGATACCTCAAAGGGATTGGAAGCCGCGCGTGCTTGCCAGGCCGGGGCTAAGCAGAAGGGCTATCTGGGAGTCGAAGCCCTGGCTATCTTTGCGGAGGCGCTGATCTTGTCCCTTCAGGGGGATGCGGCAGATGCAATTGCCCGGTATGAGCGAATGATAGAAATTGCTGAGGACCTCGAAGCGTGGCCCCTGCAAGGGTTGGCGAAGGGAGCGCTGGCTCGTTTGTTCGCGGCTGCGGGCAGGAAATCCGAGGCGAAAGACGAGCTTGAACAGGCAGTCGAACTTTTTGCTCGGTCGAAAATGACCATTCAACTGGAACGTGCTAAGGCAGTACTCTCGAAGTTTTCGGACTTGTGACATTTCTAGTAATTGCGGCGTATCTCGCCGCTCATTGAGGGAGTGGACTATGGGCGCGTTTACCTACGGCGGCACCTTTGAGCAAATTATGAATGAGTTTTGCAGCCCTCAGAACATTGCTGCAACGGCCAAAAAATTCAAAGAACTGGAGGCGCAATACGCACCTTATACTTTCGGAAAATTCGTCAAATACTTCCTGAAAAATCCAGCCGAATTTGCAAACTGGGACGGTGATGCCGCCAGCATACCAGAACCGATCCGCAAGCGTCTGGCTGAGGTCATTTCCACCAATCTTAACTCTGCCAATCCATTCCCAATGTTGCTGAAGGTCGGCGACAACGTCGATTCCACTCACGATCTG
>Ga0163163_10003160_pt1 | contig 13953 bp, 13 predicted proteins | sample S65metaG_FD_119766 | JGI IMG/M metagenome (GOLD analysis project Ga0163163, IMG submission 119766) | Switchgrass rhizosphere microbial communities from Kellogg Biological Station, Michigan, USA - S6-5 metaG | ecosystem: Host-associated > Plants > Roots > Rhizosphere > Soil | place: USA... | reverse complement strand
GGGATTCCGGCTGAAAGCTGACAGACAGAGCGAATCGCGTCTTCTGAAAACGGGGACGTCGCCGGACTAACACACTTCCAGCGATGGGCGATGTAACTTCCCACAGCGTTCATGGACAAAGGCCCGATATGCAGACGGACGCCCACGCGTTGTTTCAACTGCCTCAACTCTCGACGGTCGAGGATTTCGTCTAGTTCATCCTGTCCTACTAGAACGATCTGAAGTAGTTTTTCACGTTCCGTCTCGAAATTAGAAAGCAATCGAATTTCTTCCAGCGTCTCAACACTGAGCCGATGAGCCTCATCGACAAACAGCACGCTGATCTTTCCTTCAGCCTGAGCGCGCAGCAGAAAGTTTTCCAGAATCCACAGGCGGTCGGCTTTCCCCTCGCCTCTGGGGAGGCCAAAATCTCTCACAGTCGCCTCGAAAAAGTCATCGGGGTTGAGGGCGGGATTCAGCAAAAAACTAAAGTAGATCCGGTCCCGAGGAAAGGAATTAATGACGGCGCGTAGCAGCGTAGTCTTACCGGTCCCGGCATCGCCCGTGAGCACCGTAAACCCCTTCTTCGAAAGGATCGAGTACATGAGACCGGCCCGGGCGTTTTGATGAGCCTCGGTCATGTAGAGGAAACGCGGGTCGGGTGTCAACGAAAAAGGAGGCTTTTCGAGTCCGTAGAATTGTTCGTACATAGCTTACTCGTCAGCCCCTAAACCCGATTACATAAGCCGCCAAACTTCCGGCGATGACGACAGCGACAGCTAAGGAAACGACGACAGTTCTTCGGCGAAAAAACCCTCCGCCAGTTTCCAATGCGAAAATATTTTGCACACGGCCCAGCACCACTATCCCCTCTGGCAATTCCCACTCCCCCAGAAACTTGTTCTTCCGCATCTCGAGCAGGAGCCAGAAACCAGCGCTGACGAACAGCGCCAACACGCTGCCGACGCCTGACAAAAGAGGACGATTTGGGCTGATCGCTCTTTCCGGAATACGCGCCGGATCGAGAATCGTAAAACGCTCCGATTTCTGGCGGCGCTCCATATCCGTAGCCATGTTGGCGGCGAAGATTTTGTCTTGTAAGGATTTGTAGTTCAATTTTGAGACTTCATAATCCCTGGTCACTGCCGTCATTTCCTGTTCGCGCAGCGGCAAGCGGCGCACCCTAGCCTGCAGTGAATCGATTCGTCGCAGAAGTTGTTGCTGATCGGCCTGGCGCGTCTTCAGTTCCGTATTGAGCAAATTGAGTTGCGTATTCATCAGCGCCACGCGTTCCCGCTCGGATGAAAGTGCACGAACCGCATCAGGGGATTGCGCGAGCGCGGCTTGCGCTTCGTCTGTAGTGCCCGATCCCTCTGAGCCTTCAATCGCTGCTTTTGCCGCAACGGATTCGGCGGCCTCGGCTGCCTTCGCCTGTTCTATCGCCGCCATCATTGCCTTGATGTCCGGATGGGCGGGCGAATAGCGCAACTTCATCGACGCCAACTGAGTTTCCAGTTCTTCGGATTTCTTTTTCGGCACAGGCGGACCTCCCTGAGCTGGGGTGCGGTGGTTGGCATTTTCAATCAACCGCTGGAGCGTAGCTTCGGTCGACTGCGCCACGCTTAAGGCGCTTTCCACCACTGTCTTGTTCTGGTTCGCGCGATTCAACGCATCCTGGCTGCCTTGCAACTGCAGTTGAAGCTGGCTTAGCTCCTGCGAGAGCGAGGCCTCCTGCTGCGGGAGTTCGCCGTTGAAAGCCTGCTTGAACTGGCTCAGCTTGACTTCCTGCGCCTCCAACTCCTTCTTCGCCTGGTCCAACTGGGTTTTCATGAAATCAGCAGTGCCCTCCGCCATGTTTTCGCGGGAGCGAAGGTTCTCTTCGATGAACAGACTTCCGAGCTGGTTCGTGACTGCGGCGACGGTCGCGGGATTCCGCCCAGAATAGGCAACCCGAAAGGCACCCGGACGATTTTGAATCCAGCCCTTTTCCGCCGTAACGCTGATGTCGCCCGCCATCATCTCGAGGATCTCTTCCTGCGTGCGGGTTTTGCGCTCTTTCTCGTAGAGGTTAAGGGTTTGGATAATCTTCTGCAGCCGCGTCTGGCTCAAAATCTCCTGGCTGAGGGTGGCCAGCCGGTCCTGCAACTCGGCATTCACGGTCGCGCTCACAAATTTCTCGGGGATTTTCTGCTGGTCGACGAGGATGAGGGTTTCGGCGCGGTAAGTTGCTGGCCAGAGCATGATAACCGCTACCACGGCGACACTCAATCCGACGGCGAGCGCCACGATATGCAGCTTTCGCTTCCACAACATTCGGACCAGCGAAAGCGGGCCAATACCGCGCCCAGTGTTGTCCATTTCTGAATCCAGGTCGAGATTTCCCCGACGTGGTCTTGTGGTTGTCAACATTTTGTTGTTTATAGTGCAGGTCCCATGCCACTATTGTTTTTCAACGATTTAGCGGCGGAATACGAGTGTATTCCCTAAGAAGCCGCAGGAAATTTGGGATAAAGTGACAATTATTTGAACGGAGGCGAAACGACTCGGCGCACTATCAAAGTAAAACGACCACGCCAGCCATCAAGGGCTGGCGTGGTCGAAGAGGAGAAAATCCTAGGAGGAAATCCTAGATCGAAAGCTTCCGGTTTAACCCACCAGCAGCTTGGCTTTCAGGAACTTTCCCGCAAACAGCAGGCCAGTTCCGAGGAGGAGCACAGAAGTGGGTTCTGGAACGCTTGTATTGGGACTGCAGACAGTACCCGTGCCACTCGTGGTGGGAGACGCTGCGGTCTGGGCAGTTCCATTTCCACCGCCTATTAGGCCGGTGCAGACCCCGGTTGTAACATTCGCTGCGAAGTCTACGTTGCTTGCGTTGCTATTTCTCGTCTCAACATTAATCGCGGTGACGCCGGTGAGTGTGACTGTAAAGGTCCCCCCATTGGTACCGGGGCCGCCACTAGTTTGGGGGCAGCTTGGGGCACTATAGCAGGCGATGTACTGGAATGTGCCTGCGCCATCCTCGTGAGTACTACATGGGGAGACGGTACCGGACGTCACGCCACATATCGAAAATCCCGAAGTCAACCCCGAGATGCTAATACTCGCAGGCCCGGTCGCGTTGAACATGAATGCATCGAGGCCACTGGTTTGATGGAAAACAAGACTATTCAGAGCAACGCTAATAGTTACAGTAGTTGTCCCGTTGCCTGTTACTGTCACAGTTCCACCACTGGTTCCAGGCGGCATGCACAACTCCGTGCAGTAGTCAACATTCAAGTCAAACGATTGCGCCGACGCCCTCGGAATCATGGCGGTGACAAGCGCTAAGGTCGCCCCTGCCAAAACTAATTTGTGAATCATTGATATCCTCCCCGACTGAAAGTCAAACAACCACGCCTTCTATTGCAATCCTGAATCCAAACTATAGTGCTCTAAAAAACAATGAGATAGACCACTTGACTGTCCTCTTAAATCAAGTTAGTTCTAAAAGTTCGATCCTGAAGGAAACCCTTTGGGGTTTAGGAGTAAATTCAGAACTTATTTCAAGCCTCATCAGTTCACCCCGCTCAAGCTCGCCATCACTTGCAAGGCTGCCGTCGCCTCCGGGAGATTCGGATCTATTTTCCGGGCCTCATCAAGGGTCTGCTGTCCCCGCCGTCGATCTCCGGTTTTCAGGTAAGCCATGGCGAGATGATACTTGCTCCTCGCTGTCCCTTCCTTCGCGGCCGCATTTCGGAGGTGGATCACCGCACTTTCATATAGCCCCTTTCGATAAAATGCCCAACCAATAGTGTGGTCAATGAGCACACTGTCCGGATCCAATTCCTTGGCTTGTTGGGCATACTTCAATGCCTGATCGAGCTGATCCGTGCCGTCAGCGAGGAGGTAAGCAAGATTATTAAGGGCGATCAAATTGTTGGGATCGGCCTCCAAGGCTTTGCGGTAGTGCGGGATGGCGGCGCCGGTGTTTCCTGCCTTGGACTCGAGCATGCCGAGCATTGCCTCGACCACAGGCCGGTTCGCCGGTATGAGAGCCGTGCCGGCAAGGGCGGTCAATCTTTCTCGAGCGGAATCATACTTTCCTTCCGCCGTATCCTGCAATGCGAGGCTCATGCTGGCGGAAAACAGGTAGGGGTCGATCGCGAGCGCGGCCGCATAAGCCTTTCTCGCCTCGTCACGCCGTTTATTCGTCGCCAACCAGTTACCAAGAAGATTCTGAAGCGGCGCGGAATTCGGCCGCTGAGCTATGTACTGTTCCACAGTTTTAAGCGCCTGATCCTGCCGCTTCTCGAAGACATACGTTTTGGCGAGCGAATCCAGCGCGAGTGCGTCTTCGGCTCGCACTGTCAGAACTTGTTCGAAGGCTTTGCGAGATCCCACAATGTCTTTGGCCCGGAACTTCTGAAGACCGTCCTGCAAGACCAAATCGGGCTCTCCTTTGTATTTCGAAAGACCATCGGCAATGCTCTTGCTCAACTCCGCCTGTTCCTGGGTGCCAAAATAGGCCCAATTCCTGGCGACGATTACCGGCAACCCTCCCCGCTGAGCCTCCGGGGTTTGGTCCAGTAACTCGAGAGCAGCCTTCGGCCCGCCGGATGCGATTAGCGATTGCGCCAATTCAAGCCGCGCCTCCAGCAAGCTGGGGTTGTAATCCAATGCCTTGCTCAATTGCTGGCGGGCCGCGAGCTGTTGTCCACGCGCCACGGACACCTTGGAAAGTAGATAGTGAGCGATGGCGGAATTCGGATCGAACTGGAGCACCTGATTCAAGTCGGTTTCCGCCTCGGAGATTTTCGCTGTGGCAAGGTATAGCTTGCTGCGGTCCAGAAGGGCGTTTACATCCTTGGAATTCCTTTTTAAGGCGGCGTTTACGGCGCGCTCTGCTTCTGGAAATCTTTTGGCGGCGAAATAGGCGGACGTCAGTCGAGTGAAAGCATCGCGATCTTTCGGATCTGCCGCGGCCTGTTGCTCGAATTCCTTGATCGCTACGTCCACTTTCCCTTGTTGAAACAGATAGTTGGCATGGAGTGGCCGGTATTGCGCATCTGGAAGTGCAGAGAGAGTCGTGAGAGTTTTCTCGGCCTCGTCTTTTCGGCCTGATACGATCTGAATTCTTGCTAGTTCCAGCAGCGCCGGCCCCGACTTGAGATCGATGCTCAAAGCCTTACGGTAGGCCGCCTCGGCTTCGTTTGCGCGGCTCGTTAGTACGTAGAAACTTCCCAGCGCTAATTGCGCGTCGGCGGACTGAGGGGAATCGGCTACTGCTTTCCTGAGAATTTCCTCGGCGCCCTTGAAATCCTTATTGTTCATTTTGATCATCGCCAGGCCAGAAGCAGCCTTAATATATTGCGGAGATTTCTCCAACGCCGCTTCCAGGTCCTTGACTGCTTCCTCGGATTTGCCCAGCGAGTATTCAGTAAGGCCCAGTGCGCCGAGAGCTCCAGGATTCTCCGGTATGTTCGCAAGAACTGATCGGACTTGGGTCTCGGCTGCTTGTAATTGTTGGGCGTCTCGAGTATTGGAAACGCTGCCCGCAATGATCTCGGCGATCTTTTCTTGAGCTTTGACGTGCTTGGGGTCCGCTTCTGCCGCTTTGCGAAAGGACTGATAGCCGGATTGGAAGTCTCCCATCGCCAAATAGACCAGACCCGTTTGATAATACGGTTCCGCGTCCTTGGGTTGCAGGCGAGTCGCGTTCTTGAACTCGAGAATCGCGCGGGCATATTCTTTCTTTGCAAGCAACTCTTTACCGCGATCCAGGTACCCCACCTCCGCCGACCCTGATCTACAGCCGGTCAGTACAGCGCCGGAAAACACCACTAGCATCAGCGCGGCAACTGCCGCGGGAGTCGCAACACGTGAAACGAAAAAGAGTCGCATAGAAGATTCAAACCTCGGATGGTCGTGAACGTGCAAATCGATGCCCAATCTATGTCAAACTCCATGAACTTCAAGGAGTTCATCGAGAAGCGCGGAATTGGGTTCGCGTTGCGAGGATAAATCGCGGGTAAAAGTCCAACTTTTTCGACCTTTTGGCAGATCATGACGAATGAAATCGGAGCAGCGACCGCGGAAATGGAAACCACGCAATTGATTGAGACCCCGCCGCAAGTTCAGGGTGGGGGAACTGTTTTCTGGTTGCAGTCTCTGCTTGTAGTTGGTTTGATCCTCACGCTGTATGCTCACGTTTTCGCCGAACTGGCAAGCGATTGGTGGAGCGATCCCAATGCCTCCCATGGCTTGCTGGTGCCTCCATTGGCCGCCTACATCGCATGGAAGCGCAGGCGGCTGACCTTGGCTGCTCCCGCGGAACTCGATCTGCGAGGACTCTTTTGGATTGCCGGCGGGTGTTTGGTGCTGCTGACTGGCAAACTGGGTGCCGAGTACTTTCTCACGCGCATTTCGATTGTGATTATTTTTACCGGCTTGGTCTACACATTTTGGGGGAAGCACAGGCTCCGAACGCTGGCGTTTCCGCTGCTGCTCCTGGCGACTATGGTTCCTCTGCCCGTCATCGTGTTTAACGCCCTCGCGCAACCATTGCAACTGTTTGCCTCCCAAGCCTCTACACGGATCGCGCAGTTATTGGGGACGTCGGTTTACCAGGACGGCAACATCATTCAGCTGGCATCGACGACATTAGGTGTAGAAGAAGCCTGCAGCGGTCTGCGCTCTCTTGCGGCTTTAATCGTCATGGCTCTGCTGGTGGGGTTTCTTCAGTGCACCCGGCCAGTCACGCGGGTGATTCTGTTGGCGGCATCGCTTCCGATTGCGGTGCTCGTCAATGTGATCCGCGTTTCAGGAACCGCGATCATGGCGGATCATGATCCTGAACTAGCGATGGGCTTTTATCACACGTTTTCCGGCTGGCTGGTGTTCCTGCTGGGGATTTTATTCGTACTGGGTGCTTCCCGCCTTCTGCACGCCTCTGTGGATCGAAAAATATGAGCAGTCACTCCTTTCGACGCGGACCTGTTCATCTCCTGGTGACCCTGCTTCTGCTGTCGGCTACGCTTGCGGCCTCGCTGTGGGCCGATCGGCGCGCGCCCTCCACGCTAGCGACGCCTCTCGATTCCATTGCTACTCAGATTGCCGGTTGGACCTCGTCCGGCGATATGACTCTGCGAGACAGAATCGCCGCCAGTCTGGCTGCGACAAGCTACTTGTCCCGAACCTACCGCAAGGGGCCGCTTCAACTGGACATGTTTACGGCGTTTTACGAGCGACAAAGGGCCGGTGATACGATGCATTCTCCCAAGTTTTGCCTTCCAGGGGCAGGTTGGGAATTTGCGGATATTAGGACCATCAACTTGAACTTGCCTGGAGCAAGAGTCACCGTCAATCGCGCTTTGGTCCAGAGGAGTGGGGAACATCAGCTCATGCTCTATTGGTACCAGTCGCCAACTCGCATTGTGGCGAGCGAGTATCAAAATAAGTTCTTTTTAGTCTGGGATGGGTTGGTGCACGGTAACCAAGGCGGATCCATCGTGCGTGTGATGCTGCCTGATGCGCCTGGCGCCGAGGCGGGGGCCGTCAACTTCGCCACCGATCTGATTCCTGAGATGCGGCGGTCGTTAGGGGCACAAGGGTACTAGTAGTCGCCGTCGCATTAGTTTAATGGATCGCGCCAGCGCGGAGTTTCTCTGTGCCATCTCTGGGAATACGATTCACTTCCTCCTGGTCTGTGAACTCGCAGGCAACACCGAATCCCGGTTCCAGGCCGTTGATTTCCACGCGAATTACCCTGATCAGCCTGTGTAGGATGAACGGAGGTGACTCGCCCGGGATGACCAATTTACATTCCAAGTACTCTCCGGGTGAGACTGGCTCGCTCGCTATGCAATAAAAGCCGCTGCCGCTGATGTTGTCGGTTTCAGCTTCGAGCGACACCTGCCCCCCGACCCTCCGGAGCTGGAGGTCGTAGCAGAGGCTGAGTCGAGCCCGCCGTCTACGTTCCTGGTCCATAGAACTAGACGGAGGATCTCACTCCCTGAACAGATGATTCGCACGTCCGTGAGCCTCGCATAACCGAGATTTCCCACCTGTGTGCACTTTTGAGACCTAAATCTAGCCGAAAGATAGGACTCGGTATTACCCGACATATGCGTATAATCAGGCTCGATCACATCCGAACAAACCCGACTAGTTCCTAAAGTCGGGGAAAGAAGGATAGTGGAATGGGTCGAGCAGGTCGGAGTTCTCGGAGCGAAATTTTTACCCGAAGGCTACGTGCAAGCCATGCGGGTCGATTCGAAACAAGCGCAATTCGTGAAGTTGGACGGTGCAGTTTTTTCTAAGAAACCGAGCGATTGTATAACTCGGTTCTCTAATCGTTGAGTCGGCGGATACCATGAAGTGCTATGTGGTAAGCAACGAATCCGAACTATCGGACCAATGCCGGAGGATTCTCGAAGAGACGGTTTCGGAGGAGTGGGAACTCGTCCGGTCTGCTCTCTATTCGGAAGCCCCAGCTGCGGATGTCTATATCTGGGATTTCTCATGCTACCCCTTTATCCCGGTGGAACGCCCGGACATGGTCACGCGGACCCTCTTCGCGGTCGAGCCCGGTCAGTTAGATCGGTTTCGCCTGGCCCTCGGCACGCTGCGTGCGAGTATTGTGCTGAAGCCAGTTCAACCGGCCGCTCTCCGGCCTTTTCTTGAGCATGCGTTCCGAGAGCGCCAGACGCTGCCGAGCGAGCAAAGTATGACGTCGACCGGCGGGTCCCTTCACGGTGACAGGGACGACCTTCTCGATTCGGTGCTCCACGCCAATTTGAAGCTCCAGGAGCACGATCATTCCCGAACTAACTTCCTAGCGCGGGCCTTGCACGATTTTCGGGCTCCGCTCACCGCCCTCGACGGGTATTGTGGACTCCTCGTCGAACAACGAATGGGGTCGCTTAGCCTGGATCAGCTCAATCTCCTGCGCCGGATGCAGCATAGCATTAAGCGGCTCTCCGGTCTGGCGGATGCGATGTTCGAGCTCAGCGCAGGGCGGCGGTCGAAACGGGAACTTAATGTTCAAGAAGCCGATGTGGAAGCCTCCATCAGACAAGCCGTCCATGAGGTCACGCAGTACGCGCAGCAAAAACAAATACGCATCAGCGCTTCGGTAACCTGCCCACGCCAGAACTTTGTATTCGATGCCGGCAAAATAGAACAAGTTCTGATTAACCTCTTGGAGAACTCGTGCAAGTTCACGCCAAAGAATGGATCCATCGAGATTTCAGCGTACCCGGTGCCATACGAGGTCGGTGACCGTTCCCAGAGCCTGGCTCGATCTTTTGGTCCAGACTCGGAGACATTCCCCTCGAACGCCTACCGCATTGATGTCCGCGACTCGGGGTGCGGGATTCCTGTTGAGCACATCTGTTCAATTTTTGAAGAATACACATCCTATGCCGGCGGCAAAGACAGGTCTGGGGGAGGTCTAGGCCTGGCGATCTGCCGCATGATTATCGAAGCGCATCATGGCGACATCTGGGCTGAGTCTGGGGCAACGGGAACTCAATTCTCCCTGGTTCTCCCTTACGGCAGTCCAGTTTCAACACTAAAGATGCCGAGCAAGTCTATAGATCGGCGTAGCCGCGCTGCTGCGGCAAACACTAAGAAGTTATCGGCATGATTAGGCCCCACGGCGGAACCGTATTGGCATGAGCAGCACACCCAGAATTATGGTCGCCGAAGACGAGCCAGAAGTACGCGACTACCTGGAAATCGCGTTGCGCTCGTTGGGTTACCTCGTTGACCTTGCGCAGGACGGCGAGGAAGCGCTCTCTTGTTTAAAGGAAAGCGGTTCCGACTACTGCCTCCTGCTGCTGGATATCATCATGCCGCGCAAGGACGGGCTGGAAACGCTTCGCGAGATACGTCAGTTCGATACCGGTCTGCCGATTATTATGCTCTCGGGCGCGACTTCGCCTCTGAACGTGGTGGATGCGATCAAAAGCGGTGCCAACGATTTTCTAGCTAAGCCGGTCAGTCACGACGACTTGGGCGGGGCCATTCAAAAGGCGCTCCGGGTTCGTACTAACGCTGGTCCGAGTCCAGCGGCGGAAAGCACCGCGCCCACCGCGGAATCTTTCACGGCATCTAGTTCGTGGACCAAAAAACTGGAACTCTTCCTGAATCAAGTGGGTTCGTCCGAAGTTCCTGTTTTGCTGCAAGGGGAGACGGGTGTCGGCAAAGAAGTGCTTGCCCGCAGGCTGCACGCAAGCTCCCGTCGATCGGCGAAGCCTTTCCTTAAGCTCAATTGTGCGGCACTTCCAGGGGAATTGATCGAAAGTGAACTCTTCGGATATGATCGCGGAGCGTTTACCGGTGCCTTCCGCAACAATCCCGGAAAATTCGAACTTGCCCATGGCGGAACCATCCTCCTCGATGAGATAGGAGACATGGATTTCAAACTCCAAGCTAAGCTGCTGCAGGTTCTCCAAGACGGCGAATTCCTGCGACTGGGCAGTAAGGAGACATGCCGCGTCGACGTGAGGGTAATTGCCGCCACTCACTGCGATCTTGAATCAGCGATCAGTGAAGGCCGGTTTCGAGAGGATTTGTACTACCGGCTCAATGTCATTCGCATCGAGGTTCCGCCTCTACGCGACCGTAAAGAGGAACTGCTGCCGCTCGCCCAATTTTTTCTGACGAAGTACGCAGCAGCGGGCGCAGTTTCGCCTGAGATCACGCCTTCGTTGAGACAGGCAATGCTGGCTCACGATTGGCCTGGAAATATACGGGAGCTCGAGAACGTAATGCGAAGGTATGTCGTAATGCGGCGCCCCGAAATGATAGTCGAGGAACTGGCGCGGATGGCAGCACGCCGGAAGACTCTGGCAGCGCGAAGTGTAGGGAGAGAATCGCGTGAAGATGGAATCCGACCGGCACGGGCCGGAACTTTTTACGAAGAACCGGAAGATTCGAGTTCGCCCGCGGAGCCTGCGGACCGTCAAAGCAGTGCCTCCCAGATATCCGTACTTGGCCGGGTCGACCAGGCCCGAAGGCAGGCTGAGCTAGATGCTATTTTAGCCGCTCTCAACGCCAGGCAGTGGAATCGGAAGCAAGCGGCAGCTTTGCTGAACGTGGATTATAAAGCCCTGCTCTACAAAATGAAGAAGCTGGGGATCGGTGACCGGGCGTCTAGTGCCGGAGCGCTTTAAACAGAAGCGCTTCGCGCCTCTACCTGCGTGCGCAACGTCGTTTCTTTCACTGCACTATTATTGTAAATTGCTTCTCTACCTGTGGGGCGCCGGTAATAAGGCCGCCATCGAGCGGTGCCCCGCTGGAATCGAATACAGAGAGCACAAACGTGTAGGTCCCAGGGGCTCCAGGGATCCCGGTGATGGCACCTGTACTTCCGTCCATGCCCTTTGAGCATGGCCCTATCTTTCGGCTAATTCGAGGGGAGTACCATTCGCCCTGCGGCCACCGATTGCTAGAATCCATTCGGCGAGTATCTTCCTCCGAGTGCTCGTGAATGACAGAGAGCGCTTTAACTGGGGCGGGCGCTCTCTCATCACTTGTTCGGGTGAGCCGTGCATATAGTCCCCAAAGACTGCCAAAAGCGGACAATCCTTGAAGGTCGCGTCCGTGCTGATCTCGGGGTGTACATATTGGCGGTTAGGCAGTTGGAGCAACCCCTAACCAAGGAAGACTTCGACTGGGCCTACCAATGCTGCGAGCGAGCCAGGGTAATTTACGAGCAGGCCCGCGACACGGTAATAGCCCATATCGCTGCGCACCGGTGCTGAATAGTTTGGCGGACGATCTGAAAGCGGAGCGGGCGAATTTCTCAGGGACACACATTTAGCGCACTACCCTGGGGTGAACCCCTCCATTGAGACAATCCGCGATTAGCACACCTGCCATTTAGTGATTTTCCCTACTCAAACAGCCTTTTCTGCTTCAAACTGATCCTCGGTTGGTGAAGCGGAGGCGGGCTCTGGTGGAGACCAACCCGCCAAGGAATAGCCAGCCGGAGACTCATCAAGACGATGGTCCGGGAAGCTGGCTTCGGTCGGTTCCCCGTCAACCCGAAGGCCTACATCGGATCGAAAGATCTCCGGATGCCTGAAAAAACTCATGGTCGCTCCTTGCGAAGGTATCGCGGAGCTTGCGGCTTGCTCGAACTCCTCCGGTGGCCGGTAGCCTAGCGCCGAATGCAACCGGAGACGATTGTAGTATTGCTCGATGAACGCCTGGATGTTGGTGCGCAGATCATCGAGATCCCGATACCTGTTGGCGTAGATTTCCTCTCGCTTAAGCGTTTTCATGAAGCTCTCACAACTGGCATTGTCGTAAGGGTTCGCTGGCCGGCTCATGCTCGGAATCATTTGGTGCTTCCGCAGAATCGTCACATAATCCCCGGACGCATACTGCACTCCGCGGTCGGAATGATGCACCAGGCCCGGCGGCGGTTTTCGTTCCGTGATCGCGCCCTCCAGCGCTGCCATTGGCAGCCGGGTCGCCAGTGTTCGATCCAACTCCCAGCCAACCACCTTACGGGAAAAGGAATCGAGAATCACGGCCAGGTAAACGAACTCGCGATCCAGCCGGATGTAAGTGATGTCGGCCACCCACAGCTGGTTGATCCCGGTCAGCTTCATGCGGTTGGCCAGGTTCAAATAGACCTCCAACTCGTGATCGGAATCCGTGGTGACGACGAACGCGCGCGGTTGTACGCCGAGTAAGTTGTCCTCGCGCATGAACCGCGCCACGCGCTTGTGGTTCACCAGCATCCCACGCCGTCGTAGCTCCGCCGTGATTCTTCGGTAGCCGTAGCGCCGCCGGTGCTCGACAGCGATCCGCTGCATCGCCGAGCGAACCTCCATCTCCTCTTCCACCGGCATCTGCTCGGCCAGCGATCGGTAGAATCCCGCGCGGCTGACCTGCGCAAGGTAACACATCCGTTCGATACTCAAGCTGCCTTGCATCGACATCACTCCCCGGACCTGGTCGTAGACGCCCTCGCGCCAGATTCGCCGCTCTTCTGACGTCGAGCCTCGACTTTTTGCAAGGCACCCTTGAAAAACTCCACCTCCAAAGTCTTGTCCGCCAACACACGCTTCAGTTGGTGGTTCTCCTTGCGGAGTGTGGATTCACGCGGACTTTCCGGTGGCGGTTCGTGGCCGCCGTCCACCGGATCAAGTTTATGGCGCCATCGATATAGCAACCGCCGTGATACGCCTAACTCCTCCGACAGCGCCACGATGTTCTCGCAGTGCTTCATCCGCTCCACCGCCATCTGGCGGAACGCTGCCGGATGCCTTCCCTTTCGTTTCTCTGCCACTCGCAGCTCCTTTCCCTGCAAAGTGTGCCAATTGCGAGTGTCTCATTTTAAGGGTTCAGTCCAACCGAAGTGCTGCTAACGGCGAGGTTTTGCGTATTGTCCTTATAGGTGGACACTACCGGGCTTTGCGGTCATTGCACGATCTTGATCAGAATCTGCTCAACCACCGAGGCGCTCAAAGCGGCCTTGTGGTCTCACTTTCGGCCCAATCAACATGACTGTACCGCTGGTTAGGCTAAGCGGGCGCCACGTCGAGGGGATGATGGTCCCCGCGGTCGCCGGGTCGGGAACAGGCATGCAATAACCGACACTGCAGCTACCCAGGAGAGCGTTCTCCTATTGCTACTCAACTTTTCTTGCTAGACTCTCGGGTTTCTGCCTGCGGCGGCGCGACGCCTGTAACTGCTGGCTACGGCTTTGAGGGCAACGCCAGGACAGATTCTTTGGAAACCTTGCCGGAGTCGTCCACAATTTCCAGCTGAAATTGGAGCCGCTCTGCTGAAGACTGATAGTACACGTGCCCAGTGGTTAGAAGTTGCTGATCAAGCGGTATAGTTCGTGGTTTTCGGTCACCCTCAAGAATCACCAAGTGTCCTCCGCGTGCGTGGGTTACGACAGCGCTTTGGGGATTCCACCGAATGTTGAGGCCGTTGCCGTTTGCTTCCACATCCAGTTGAAGCGGAGATACG
>Ga0163163_10003159_pt1 | contig 13956 bp, 13 predicted proteins | sample S65metaG_FD_119766 | JGI IMG/M metagenome (GOLD analysis project Ga0163163, IMG submission 119766) | Switchgrass rhizosphere microbial communities from Kellogg Biological Station, Michigan, USA - S6-5 metaG | ecosystem: Host-associated > Plants > Roots > Rhizosphere > Soil | place: USA... | reverse complement strand
TATGTAGGTCGTTTTGCTCATCTGCATTTTCGGAGGCCTCGATCTTGAAGGTCTATCACGTTTGAGTAACGGACTCTTGGGAGGATTTCGGTCTGGGCGAGATTAATTCGCCTTATACTCCCGCTTCGAGTTGAAGTCAAGGTAATCATTAGTGTCGTGTCGTTAGCACATGATATGTCCGGTGAAATTAACAAATGACGTGTGCGGTCGGGGCGGCGCGTTCAGGAGGGGCATGACACGATCCCGTCATGAAGCGTAAGAATCAGGCCAATCTCTAAAGTTATGCGTAACCCGTCGTTTCAGCGGCCGTTACCTTTCGCGGGAGGACGCGGCAGCATTTGATCGTTCCATCGATCGAATTCTTTCATCAATCGCTGCAGGACCTCGGGATGTTTCTTGCTGAAATCCGCCTGCTCATGCTGATCTACAGATAGATCGAACAGGCGGCGCACCTCGCCATTGCGAAACAATTTCCATTTCCCCTCTCGCAACGCGTCCTGATTACGGATCCGCCAAAAGAAAGTGCGATCAAGCTCCAGGCTTCGGCCTTTGAGCATGGGCAATAGATCAATTCCATCAAGTGAATTGCGAGCAGTGGCATCTGTTTGACCGGCGGCGAGAATCGTCGCGGTCCAATCCATTGTTATTGCCATCTGCTGCGCGACACGCTTAGCGGGTACCACACCAGGCCAGCGAACAATGGCTGGCACACGGATTCCACCTTCGAGCAGATCACCCTTCCCGCCAGAGAACGGCCATTGATATGAGAACCGCTCACCGCCGTTGTCGCTGGTGAAGATCACTAGCGTCTTTCCGTCGATGCCGGCGTCTCTTATTGCTTGCATTACCGCACCAACACCTTCATCCAGGCTTTTCATCATTGCGGCGTACAACTTCAAAGAACCACCACCGCCCATCGTCACCGGCTCAATTGTTTTGTCCGTGAAAGTAACCGTCTCGCCACCGTTCGGTCCCTGCCACGGCCAATGTGGCGCGGTGTAGTGCAGGCTCAGAAAGAATGGATCAGTTCGACGCTTCTTGACGTAACGCACGGCGCGTTCTGTCAGTAGATCGGTGAGATAACCGTGGCGGTCCACCGGCGTTAAGTTCTCGAACAGATCAGGTTGGCCCAAGCCGTTTTTATGTAGAAAGTAGTCGCCCGCTCCGGCAAGGATGCCAAAGAACTCATCGAATCCGTGCGCGTTTGGACCCCACTCTGGACGAAAGCCAAGATGCCACTTCCCAAGCAGCGCCGTATCGTAACCACTCTGCTTGAGCAACGAGGCGATCGTCGGTTGACCCGGCTCCAAACCAACACCGAGGTTAGTAGCCGGTAGTGGTTCTTCCAAACCGATTTTGAAACGGGCTGGATATCGACCAGTGATGTATCCGCAACGCGTCGGCGTGCAAACTGCGGATGCAGAATAAGCATCGGTAAACTTCGTTCCCTGTGAAGCGAGGAGATCGATGTTGGGCGTGCGGTAGTCGGGTCGACCATAACAACTCAGATCTCCCCAACCTAAATCGTCAGCGAGAATAAAGATTATGTTCGGCCGCATCTCCTTAGCTCCGGACGAGCTTTGAAGTGAATTCGTTCCTGCGATCGAGCGAACGCCGGCGCTTAAGAACGTCGTACCAATTGCAAGACGTTCCACGAACTTCCTGCGTGTAAGTTTCATGACCGAATACTACAATGAAGATAATGATGAGGGAATCTTTCGGTGAGAGAACAAGGGCGTTCGCGATTGGGTTTGCGGCGATGAGCGTCGCCTACTTCTCCGCAACTGTTTCAGCGCAAGACGTCAAGGCGCCGCGATTCGAACTCAAGGATCTCAATGGACGCAGCGTGCGGTTGAGCAACTATCAGGGCAAGGTAGTTCTCGTCAACTTTTGGGCCACCTGGTGCCCGCCGTGCCGCGCGGAAATGCCGGATCTGGTCCGACTTCAACGTGAGCACGCCAAACACGGTCTACAGATCATTGGTATCACTTATCCGCCCGAGAAGAAGGAGCGCGTGCGCAGGTTTGCAAGAAGCCTCAAGGTTAACTACCCTATAGTCCTCGGCACACGTGAAATTAAAGCTCGTTTTAGTTCAGAGGAAACTCTGCCTTTGACCGTAGTCATAAATCGTGATGGCACGGTAAGTAGCATAATCAGCGGCATCCTTCTTCGTGAAGAATTCGAGGAAAAGATCAAGCCGCTATTGATGAAGAACGCGGAAGGAGAAATAAGAGATGCTAAGTCGGATCACTAATCTTGTTCTCAGTGGTGTGTTGGTTATTACTGTCGGCGTGATTACAGCCGCAGCTTTCACCAAGACGGTCACCATTAAAGTTGAGGGAATGAAGTGCGCGAAATGCTCTGCCTCGGTTACGAAAGCGCTGAAGGCTACGGACGGCGTTGAGGAAGCACAGGTGAGCTCAGACAAGGGCGAGGCCGTCGTGACTTACGACGATCAAAAGTTGACCGAAACCAAGCTGCGCGAAGTTATCAACAAAACCGGCTTCAAGGCTGTAGAACCGCCAAGCCAATAACTCGCCGTTACTTCAACTGGCGATCGACTCGTCAAAGTTTTCTGTGCGGCGTGCCGTTACTTTAAGCGGCACGCCGATTCTATAGTGGCGAAGCCCTGGATCGTTTTCGAAAAAATCATTCGATTTTGAGGATTCAAACTGATGAAGAAAACTAACCGTGCAAAGCTCTTGATGAGCGCTGCACTTGCCGCCGCCGTGCTGTTGACCGTCAGCAATGTCGTGGTCACGACGCGCGTAGCCAGCGCGCGAGCTATCGACCTCGCCGGCATGGACAAGTCCGTCGATCCCGGCGATGACTTCTTCAGTTATGCGAATGGCGGATGGGTGAAGTCTGTGCAGATTCCATCGGATCGCCCCAGCTACGGAGCGTTCGACGTCATTTTTGAAAAGGTTCGCACTCGCACCGCCGACCTGATTCAAAGCGCGGGCAAATCAAACGATCCCGAAGCCAAAAAGATCGGCGACTACTACGATGCTTTCATGAATGAGGACGCGATCGAAAAGAAAGGCCTCACTCCGATCAAAGCCGAGCTCGACGAAATCAACGCCATCTCCGACAAGACCGCACTCGCTCGTCTGCTTGGTTCGCAACTGCGCGCCGACGTTGATCCGCTCAACAACACGAACTTCTACACCGATCGATTGTTCGGTATCTGGGTGTCACCCGATCTCAACGATCCTACTCACAACGTACCCTATCTTTTGCAGGGCGGCTTGGGTTTGCCGGATCGCGACAACTACTTGAGCACTGAGAAGAATGATGTCGACCTCCAGGCGAAGTATCGAGAGCACATCGTCACGATCCTGACGCTGGCGCAAATCGCCGACGCCGAGGCCAAGGCCGGGCGCATCTACGATCTGGAAAAAATGATCGCGGCCGTTCATGCCAGCCGCACCGACTCGGCCGACATCCAGAAGGCAAACAATGCCTGGCCGACGAAAGATTTTGCGAACAAAGCAGCGGGACTTGATTGGCCCACGTTCTTCAAAGCCGCGGGTCTATCGGGTCAACCGACGATTATTGTCTGGCAGCCGGGCGCAGTGACCGGCATCTCCGCGCTGGTCGCGAGTCAACCGCTTGATGTTTGGAAAGAGTATCTAACGTTTCGCGCCATCGACCGCGCGTCGGGACTGCTGCCAAAACCTTTCGCCGCAGAGCGGTTCAAGTTTTACAGCACCACGCTCAACGGAATTCCACAACAGTCGGAGCGCTGGAAGCGCGCGGTGAACAATACGAGCAACGCTCTGGGCGATGCAGTCGGGAAGCTCTACGTGAAGCAATATTTTCCGCCCGATGCCAAAGAGAAGATTCACGCGATGGTCAAAAACATCATCGCTGCATTTGGTAAACGCATCGACAATCTGACTTGGATGACGCCGGCCACGAAAGCAAAAGCCAAAGCGAAACTCGGCACTTTGTATGTCGGAGTTGGATACCCCGAACATTGGCGCGACTACTCAGGGTTGAAGATCCTGGGCGACGATCCTTTGGGAAACGCGCAGCGGTCACTGCTTTTTGATTATGAGTGGACGCTGTCAAAACTCGGCAAGCCGGTAGACAAAACTGAGTGGTGGTTGACTCCGCAGACGGTTAATGCGCTGAACCTACCCATTCAAAATGGTATGAATTTTCCCGCCGCAATGCTGAATCCGCCGTTCTTCGATCCGAACGCCGACCCAGTCGAAAACTACGCCAGCATCGGGGCAGTGATTGGTCACGAGATCAGTCACAGCTTCGACGATCAAGGCAGCCAGTTCGATGCGAATGGGCGACTGCTCAATTGGTGGACGCCGCAGGACCTCGAACATTTTCGCGCCGCTTCCGATCGCCTCGCCGCGCAGTTTGACGCTTATGAACCGCTGCCGGGGATGCACGTGAATGGCAAGCTAACATTGAGCGAGAACATTGCCGACGTGGCTGGACTTTCCGCAGCCTACGACGCGTATCGCACTGCGTATGCCGGCAAACCCTCGTCAAATGCGAGCGGCCTTTCGAACGATCAACGCTTCTTCATTGCGTATGCGCAAAGCTGGCGTGGCAAGGCGCGCCCAGAGTTCCTGCGCGTCATTCTGGCCACCGATGGTCATGCTCCCGATCAATATCGTGCGGATACAGTGCGCAACCTCGACGCGTGGTACACGGCATTCAATGTTCAACCTTCGCGAAAACTCTACCTCGCGCCCGACGCACGCGTGCGAGTTTGGTGAGCCTTCACGCTTAGACCGATACGCAGAGGAGATCATGAGTATGAAGATAGTGACGCAGGTCGCGATCGTTCTCTTATTGGCAACGCCCGCACTGGCCCAGGTAGAAGGCCACCAAATCAAAGAAGAGAAAACGAAGCAAGAGATCCAAAAACTCTTCAGCGATTTGAACGAAGCGATTACAAAGCGAGATCGATCTCGGTTAGAACAACTTTACGCGGACGAGTTCCAATACATCCGTCCTTCTGGGGGTGTTATCAATAAGGTCACTCAGATCGGTGGAATCATGAGCAGCGATCCAATCTTCTCAACTCCGATTCCCGCTCCCGCGATCGAAAGCCTGATGGTGTATGGTGACGTGGTTGTCGCGCGACATACGGTACGCAACACTGCTGTCACTAGCATCTTTGTGAAGAAAGACGGCCGCTGGCAACTGCTTCAGGCACAAGGCACACGTCTGGCGCCCGAGCGAAATCCAATCACCCTCGATTCTAAATTGTTGGATTCTTTCGTTGGGAAATATGAGTTTGGACCAAACGCGATCGGAACCGTCACGCGTGAAGGCGATGGTATTAGATGGCGCGGAGGAAACCGCATGCCAGTTACGCTCGTTCCGTTGTCACCGACGCAGTTCTTCGCTAAAGAAACCGAAACAGAAATGATGTTCGTCAAGAACGAAAGTGGACAGGTGACTGGCGTGGTATTGAGGTTGGGCTCCTGTCAGGACTCGAAGGCGAAGAAGATTCAATAGCGATTGCCGCGTGCAAGATTAGTGGTCCTAATCTGAGTAATCCATTCGAGAAGGGCACGGTTCGTAGAATCTTTGGCGCCGCCCAGACCGCGGATGACGCCTTGATGTGGATACCACCATCTTTCGCAAGCCACTCGCATTCGATCAGATAGCGAGCACCTGTTTGGCGAGTGGATCGAGTCGCGCGCGTGTCTCTGGTTGCATGCGGCCGGCGAAGTCAGTTCCTGCACGTCCATCCCGGGGAATGAACGCTCCTTGAAGAGACCGGCGCGGCCCGTTTGAGGTGTTCGCGGTATGGCTATGCCATGTAGATCCATTGAATATGAGAAGTGAGCCTGCAGCACTGCACGCCAACACTTGCGCTGGGTGATCGGCTCGCACATCTGAGATGGTGTCCGCTGGCATGCTCGGCCACAAGTGAGAGCCCGGCACGAAGCGAGTTGCACCGTTGTCGGGCCGAAATTCATCAACCATCAGGATGAAACTGAGAAGCGGCCAATCGGCAGAATCGCGCTGAACATCGACATGCAATTCCTCGGCTGGTGTGTGGGGCCGTAATGTTCGCGAGTGGAACGAACTGAGCTTGAACGGGCGGCCGATGACGCAGCCGCACGCCTCGAGCAGTGGGGGAAATATGTACAGGTCATCGAACTCAGGTCCACGATTCACGAAATCGGCGACGCGCGTCGACGCGCTGCCAATGTGAAAGTCGTCGCCTGTCGCGGACGCGACGGCGCTGGTGTATGCGCTGGTCAGCCGTTCCATCCGCTCGGGTGAAACCGCACCGCGAAGTACAACAAAGCCTCGCTCGCGCAGTTCGGAGGCAGCGTCCTTTGAAAGTTTGCTTCGTGTGGCCAAGTTAATGAACCAGTCCGACATCTCAGGAATTCAAAGGAAACCTGCTACATGGATAGCACCGTTAGATAGTCAAAGGTACTTAACGGATACGGCCCCGTGACACGATAGACGTTCAGTCGTTTATCTGGGTGCTGGGGTCTGATGAATATGACGACTAGGATGCCGCCTATCAAAACCTCGGCCTCCCTCCGCACCGTGTCCGAGTGACATAGGGAGAAAAGGAGCGATGCGATGGATATGCTGGAACATCTGTTTCTGGTCGGCGAGTTCCCTGAGCGAGCCCACCTGCTCTCCGGGCTGAAGCTCGAGCAAGTCACGCTATGCCCGGACGGCGCATCGCACTCGATCTACGAGGAGCTGTGGCACGTTGTGGGGTACCAGCAGAGTATCATCGAGCCGGGCGACCCGGTCGTTGACTTCTACCCGAGCGCGGCGCCGGAGCATGAGCACCAATGGCACGACTTGGTGCGAGTGTTCCTGGACGGCGCTCGCGCTGCGGTAGCGTTGGGAAAGACGCCTGAGCGGTTAGCGCTCGAGGTAGAGCCAGGCGTGACCCTGGCCGACGAGCTGAACAGTGTAGCGGTACATAACGCATATCACTTTGGCAAGATCGTTGCGTTGCGGCAGCGGATCGGCGCGTGGCCACCTATGGCAGCGTCGGACAAATCGTAACCGGCAGGCGCGCTGGTAAGGTTGTGCAAAGCTTCGCACGATTAATCCAGAGGAATCTGGAAGTTTTGAATGAAAGCCTCTTCACCTTTTCCAAGAACAGTCGAATCCTATTTATAAAGACGCCGATTGGATTGCAATTGATGGTCGCTCGAGATGGTGAAAGGCTGAAAGTATTCTGGACGAAATAATCGCTCAGTAATTTCGTGCAGCACTCTGCGAACGCGTTGAAAGTACATGCGACATCGTAGTCTTAATCGAAGACTGGCGTCCCAAAGGATTCCGAGCGGAGCAGTGCAATTTCAACTGGCCCTTCGATAATGGATTTTGGCGTGCCAGCAGAGACAATGGCAGGGATTATTTTGTTCTCAGGCGTCGCGTTGATCGCAATTCCTTCCATGTAAAGAAGCCAAGCACTCATAGTTATGGCAAAAACAATTTACGAAAACTTCTGCTTGGGAAATACTTGGGAAATACTTCTTGACTCGGGACCGACGCGGGCGTAGATTCCGGTTTTCCTCGCAATCGGATTTTTTGTCGTTCTGAGCAATTTCACAACTGCTTGAACAATGAGGTGGCTTAGGTACCGATATTAGCGGCGACTTCAAGGAAGCAGCGAGACAGGATAGATCAACAAACCTCGCCAGGAAATATAATCGGAACAGCAGAGGCTTGGCCTCTAAGGAGTTCTAATGCTGCACGTATCATTCTCACATAGTCCTCAACGTCCATTCTCCAAATTCATCTTTCGGTTCGTTACGCGTGTTCGTGCTGCGCTTAAGCCAATTCTTATCGTCGAAGCTTCTTAATCACGGTCCCAAAACTAATTCGTATCTCCACCTCGGACAGCCGGCAGCCCCGAACTGTGAGATCCGCCACAAGTGTCGCGGTCGTTTCTCACCTACATCACGGCGGCAGACTAACACGACGCGCTAACGCGCGGCATTGGTGACAAAGAGCACCTTTATGACTCAAGCAAATAAGAATAGAAGAAGTGGAGCCGAAATAGTAGAAGTTATTGCCAACATTTCGCTGATCGCAGCCGCCGTCGTATTTATAGCCGTTATCAGTTGGCTATGTCTGCGACATTATTCTTCGTTGCGAGGCTCACACTCGGCGATTCAGACCGGAACGAAATTAACGTTACGGGAAGTCGATTGGTCCGTAACCCCTCAGACCCTATTGCTGTTTCTCTCCACCGAGTGCAATTACTGCACGGCGAGCGCGCCGTTTTATCAACGTTTGGTTAACGGAGCAGGCCTGGCCCATAACACCCGCCTAATAGCAGTCTTTCCTCAGACAACTAACGAGAGCAGAGAATATCTTGCCAAGCATGAAATCAAGGTCGACAGCTTGCAGCAGGTTGGCTTGGCTTCGATCGGCGTTAGAGGAACGCCAACATTGATATTGGTCGATCATCATGGGGTGGTAATTAAAGCCTGGGAGGGCAAAGTACCACCCGAAGTTGAAAACGAAATTGTTGCCCTTGTGAAATAGTCATTGCATCAGCCACTACCGTAACAATGGATTGGAGAATAGAAAGGATTAATCTACAGCTTCAGCGCGGCTGCACGCTGGAGCCTCGCACAGCCATTGCACAATTGGCTGGCTCGGTAAACCTTTCCACCTCGCGGTTAAGACATTTGTTCAAAACTGAAACGGGCCTGAGCCTGAAGCGATGCCTGATCAAGTCCAGATTAGAAAGTGGAAGGACACATCTAGAAACTAGTTTACTGAGCGTCAAAGAGATCTCGATAAAGGTGGGATATACGCACATGAGTCACTTTGTTCGCGACTTCAGACGTGTCTATCATGCCACGCCAGCTCAATATCGAATGCAGCGTTTGAAACGAGAACAATCTGCATGGCTCGATTAGCCGCTTTTGGTCGCTATTAGCCGAATTCGTCAACTCAATGTTATTGGCTTACGAATAGCCTCCGTTTATTCTGAAGATTCAGATCTCACGCTCGTCGAATCAAGCGAATACAAAGGGTTGATTTAGTTCCCCCTAATCTTGCCTAAAGCTTTGGAAGGAGACCAAAATGAAGGAGCCCAAAAAGAACCGACGATCCTTAGTCATCGCCAGGAAAGTAACTCTAAAATTTCTTCTGGTTATTGCTTTGCTCAGTGCAACCGCGGTTGCTTATGCATCACAGACAGGTTATTTCTGGGGATATCTCCCAAACGGAGACACAGCGTGGCTTTGGTGTGGTTCAGGCGGAAACTATTGGACCAGATGCGACACGGGGTCGTGTGCTCCTGGTGAAAGTTGTCCTTGTTACCGATGCGAGACTTCTGAGTGTCAGGATACTGCAAATTACTATTGCGACCTGTATGCGTATTAACAATGCATCCCTAGCTGCATCAGGTAAGCTACTTAAGTACCTTCAACGAGGTCAGGCTAGCTTCGGCAAGGTCTGCAACACGTGTTAGGATTTCTATTGACTAATCTGGCCGAACCTTATGTTTCGAGATAAATTAAGGTCCGCTTGCATGAGGACTCTCGGTTCCGTCCTCGCATTATGCCTAGCAGCTCTGTCGGTCATTCCGCAGACTGATCCTAAGAGCAAGAGCAATGAATCGCTGCAGAAGGCAGTTTTATTGGCGGACCTCAAGAGTCTCGCACTTGAGGTTCCCAAATTAGATGGACCGCTCGCTCGGGCTCTTGCCAATGCCGAAATAGCGGATGCGGCATGGATGCTAGATCGAAACTGGTCCAAAAACCTTTTGCGAGAAGCATACCAATTGACCTACCTCAGTGAAGAAGAACAAAGGCAGATCGGGCCTGATCTTCCCGGCACGCCGCCCAGACCTCCTACCGCAATCAGTCGCGCCAGAACCGACGTAAGGAAACGGATAGTGAGTGTTGCTCGCCGTGATGCGGTCTTTTCAGATCAGCTCCTCCACGATAGCTCGGCCCGGATAACTAAAGACGATCGTCAAATGATGTATACACAGCTAACACGCATGGCTTTGGAGGAGGGAGATAATCAGGCAGCTGTTCGCTCAATTCAGGAAAATATGGCGATTGATCCAACGCAATCCATGTTGGTTGAATTGATTAATGATTTGGCAGTTAAGGACCGGGCTGCGGCAGACAACCTCATCCTTCAGTATATAGGTGGCTTATCTAAGGCGGAGTTGGTTGGCGGAAAATTAAGCCGCGGCAGAGCCGACCTTGTATTGCGCTGGCTTGTATTCCCAAATTCGTTTTTTCCTGATCCCAATAAAAGAATTCCCAGTCCAGGTCCACACGTAATGAGAACATATGTTAGGTATGTAATCGAAATGCTAGGTGCTCAGGAACAGAAGGAACCTGGGAGCATTTCGCGTCAAAGGACTATCCTGCTTGCAGTGTGGCTACCGCTCAACCAGTATGCACCTGAGCTGCGTGAACGGTTTATGCAACTCGAGGCTTTGTCTCGCACGCCAGGCCAGGATGCTTCTCTTCCAACTAAGAGTAACGAAGAGTTAGACCAGGATCGATTCCGTCAAAAACAAAAAGAGAGTCTCGACGGAACCGGAGCGAGTGAGCAGTCAATCGATTCAATGATCAGCCACGAAGATTTTGAAACCGCGCGCAAACTGATTGCCAGGCTTGCTGAGGGCGAGCGCAAGAAGCAATTAATGGAACAAGTAAATGCGAAAGAGGCAATGAGCCTTGTGAAAAACGGAGATCTTGTTGCGGCACAAAACCTCGCAGAACGATTAACTAGCGTTAATTCGATTCTGCAAGTCTATCCACTAATTATTCAGGGCTATGCCACCAACAAAGATCAGGTAGGCGTTTTTGCAGTGGCATATCAGGCAATGAGAAAACTGAAAGAGATCAAAACTAACCCAGCGCCAACCAATAAGCAGTTTGGGATGCCTGCAGAGTTTGCGCCGACCGCAAGTGAGGTTGATGGAGTTCTTTCTGCGTTAGGAAGACTCGCCAAAGCTGTATTGCCTATCGATAGCTTGCTCGCTGCTGAAATCGTCGATGAAATTGTGGTGAAGGCCAATGGCAGCCAGATCGATACTACTCAAGGACGCACCGGAATTGACAGCGAACTTTTTAGAAGTCTCTCTGCAAAGGACGAAGTTCGCGCGCGCGCCGCTGCGGATAGTTTCAAAGACCGGCTGCGACGAATTGTGGCATTATCGGCAATTTATCAGTGGAAAGCGGGAAAGTTAGACACAGGCCATAAAGAAGCACAAATAACTTTCCGCTAGACCTTCTTGTCCTCTCGGGCGACTTCCATCAACTTTCCACGACCGCATTCCGGCTACACATTTCAACTTCGCGATTTCACCGCCCCTTCACGCGAAGAATTGAATTGCGCGGCGCCTTAAAGCATGCCGACTTGGAACCACATAATCTACTCGCTAAAGAACATGAAAAGTCTTCGAAGTCATGGTCCATTGTGTCCCAAGTCTTTCACCGGAACAAAGATTGACCGCGACGCGGGTTTGATTTCCAGGAATGGGGTGACAATCGTCCCTTAGGGTGCTGTCGTCCTGATGCTCAGGTCAGGCACATATCTGGTGATCGAACGCTCAGTTTGCACAACTGTACCCGTAGGCAGTTTTTGCATTAGCTTCTGGGCTCCTTCTGCTCCGAGCGCCTGCACGAGAACAGGTCCTTTGTCGAGATCCGCGAAGCTGTCTCGCATGGTGAGCGTAATATATTGGTTGGCATCTCCACCGAAAATTACCTGAGACACGACGTAAGTGACCCCGGCCTGTTTCATCACTGGAACGAAGTCGTTTTTCAGATAGTTCTCAAAATCAGTGTTCCGGTTGGGAGCAAGATGGAGGAACGTGATGACCGCCAACTTCGGAGTTCCAGCGCCTTGAGTCATAAAACTCAAATCAGGTCGCGTCCGGATGATAAATCTGCGAACGCTATTTACAAGACTATTTGCTTTTACTTGCCAGGCAGGAAAACCTTGTGGGCCAAGACCCTTTTCGACTGGACTCGGCCCATCGAAATCTGCGAGTTTCTCCACCGGACTCACGAGCACATACTCAAACGCGTCTCCGGCAGCACCTGTATTCTGCCAAACCTCGCGCCACTTGAGACCTCCCTTCTTGAGCGCAGGGTTCGTTGTGTTTTTCAGGAAGTTCTGGAACTCACCCATCATCTCAGGCTTAACGCTGACCACCGTTACCAAAAGAAACTCCTGTGTAGGCGCTGCTTGTGGTGTCGGACTGGGATTTTGAGCGACGGTTGGTTGGGAGGGCCCTGCCATTAATAACAGCACCGCGCCGAAGAATACGCTTAACATTTTCGTTGCTGTGATAGGTTTCATGATCTTCCTTCTTTCTGGGAAAAAGTTTTTGGGAGAATGCCATGACTTGAACACCGCGAATGAAGATGCAGTTGAATCCGAAACGTGAGATGTGAGTAAAGCGCAACTGCGGCTCAGTGCGGTTTTTACTCGCTGCGCAGAAGCCGCGATGGTGGCGTCGCTTTACTTCAGTTGGGCGGATGCTATAACAACTGCTAACCGCAATCAATCAAAAACTCGAAATCTTGCGACACTCTGATGGTTCAGTGTCTGCTCATGGCTACGTTGATTGGAGTTTGCTCGCCGAAGCCTCGACGTTCTGGCATCGCTCTTGCAAAGTTGAGTCCGACGATTCATTCACAGGGAGGATTCTCCGATTGAAGCATTTGGTTTGCAGTTTGATATTTGTGTATTTACTTGTCATCGGCGTAACCCCCGCCTGGTCAATACCTCAAAAATTGGGACCTCTCCCAACAAAGGCTGAGGAGAAGGAGGCTCGTGAGCTTGCTTTACACTTCACCATCAAATTTACTGAGACTCAGGACCTGACTCCAATCATCCGAGACTGCTACTTCAGTGACTTCGTAGAACGGTACAAAAGCTTTAAGGTCCTCCAACTAAACTCCAAGCAAGTTGACCTCTATTTCGCTCCGGGACTTGATTACAGCTCTGCATTATTAGCTACAGCGAATCCTGAGGATTGGGAGCGCTTCTATGTCGCGGCGAACAATTTTCTATTACTGGGATTTATCTCCGCTCTGAAGCGCCAATCCGATGAAGCGCCCAATGTGCAGCCGTCAGATATGTATCCTTCTGAAGTCACAGAATTGCTGCACAAGAATCCCGCTCTCGCAAATATGATTTTGCGGCAGGGGCGGGGTAATCCTGTTCGCACGGTTGCAGAAATGCGTGCGGCCACTGGGACGTTGTTTCAAGGCGTAACAATGATTCGGGCAAAGCAGAAGGGAAGCCCACCAGTAATTACGGACAAGGCTAAGCTAACCAGCATAATCATGAACGACGACTTCTTTAAGCCGCGTGTTGAAGTGTTGAATGAAAGCTTCTTCGGCTTTTCCAAGGGCACGAGAATCCTTTTGATAAACACACCGATCGGATTGCAATTGATGCTTGCCGCAGATACTGACCGACTGAGAATATTCTGGACAGAGATAATCATGGGATAGGTATGAACGGCTTCAAATCTGCGGACGCGGCAGGCGACTCCTAGAAGCAGGCTTTACCCTCGTCATTCAGATAAGTTGTCATTCAGAAAAACATGCAGATCAGTTTGTTGGCGATAGTAAATCATGAAAACATTCGCTTGCGCTTCTCGTTACTCGCTTGTGCTTTCATGCTGGTATCACCAAGTCAAGGCAATTCTATGCGGGAAAACTTGTTGTCGGGCGATGGGAAACTGATTATAGAGTGGCATTCGAAACGATCGTCAGCAAAGAAAGTTTGCGTTGGTCCAGGCAATACTTAGAGGAAACGACCTAGCGCAATATTTCGCCGTCCGATAATTATCCTGATTTTCCACTTGGCTTGCCTCAAAAGTCAGACATCGCGCTTGGCTCGGGTCAGTACCACCTGCGGTAGCGGGTGGGTACGTCGTAGACGCGCTCGATTTGCTAATGTTTTGTGAACCTGATCCATTACCCACCCGCT
>Ga0163163_10003156_pt1 | contig 13963 bp, 12 predicted proteins | sample S65metaG_FD_119766 | JGI IMG/M metagenome (GOLD analysis project Ga0163163, IMG submission 119766) | Switchgrass rhizosphere microbial communities from Kellogg Biological Station, Michigan, USA - S6-5 metaG | ecosystem: Host-associated > Plants > Roots > Rhizosphere > Soil | place: USA... | reverse complement strand
CGTCGGGAGACACCATCGCCATGACCGGCAATGGCTGGGCGTCAGACTCGACGATCAAGATGGCCGGCAAGGTCGTGCAGACCACGCACGGCGTCGTGTCGAAGGACGGCCAGACAATGACGCTGACGACGAAGACCGCGGCCGGCTACGACGTCAGCACGCGAATTTACAAGAAACAGAAGTGACCGTTTAACGTTCGGACATCTCGATCACGGCGTCCGCCCGCAGCGCGAATCGCCCGCGGCCGGTCGACACGATCTGCAGGTCGGGACACTTCTCCTGCAGCCGATGGCGCAGAAGAATCAGACGGCTCTCGAAGTTGTCCTTCACCGGCGGCAGGCCGAGAGACGGATCGATTCGCATCTCGCGGTTGGAGAACTCCGTTCGCCCGGTCCGGGTCGATTCCCCCAACACCTTCCACAGAATCCGCGCCGGGATATTCCGGATCAGATACTCGTCGTCCACGAAGATCGCATCGTCGTGTTTGTAATAGGTGAGACGTCGTCGCGAGCGCGGAGCGGCGGGCTTGGCTGGCAGCGGCGCCGGCGCATCGATGGCCGGAGACGTATCGGCCGGCTCGTCGCATCGTTCGATCATGCGGTCGATGCCGAGCGCGATCTGATTGGCGAGGACTTCGAGGTAAGCCTCATGCCACTCGTTGAAGCGCATCGGATCGCGATCCTCGGCCGCGATGACGCCGATTAATCGATCGCCAACCGTCAGCGGAATCGCCAGCACGCTCTGCGCATCGGGCAGGCCCGGCAGCGGAATCTCTTCCTGGAGCATGCGCGATCCGTCGGCGGCGGCCCGACGAATGGCACGGCCGTAGCGCAGGTCGGCGTCGAGGCTGCTCAGGCGGAGCAAGCGCCGCTCTCGCGCGACGGTGCCGATCAGTCCTTCGCCGATGCCGACCTCCGCACCAATCCCGCTGCGCCCGTATCCGCGGCTCGCCAGCGTCGTCAGGCGATGGTTGGCTTCATCGTGGAGCAGTACCGAGGTGTGCGAAAAGGTGAAGTACTCCTCGAGCGCTTCGAGGACGCCGCCCAGCAATGATTCGAGGCTCGTGGCGCGGTTGATACGGTCGGAGACCCATTGCAGCCCGCGTACTTCGGTGCGCAAGCCGTCGAGCGACGCGCCGGCCGGAGCGTCCACCGGTGCATCCATCAAATAACCCTCGACCAGATCGGCCGAGAGTACTTCGAAGACGTCGGCGGCGATCAATTTGAACACGCCGGCCATCCCGGTGTGCGACGCAATCGCGTCGATGCGCAGCGACATCGTGTCGAACAGCGGCCCGCTGCGTTCGGAACGCAGGAACTTCAGCTTCAGCCGGTAGGCCTGCAGCGTGATGGGATCCATGACCTCGGCGCAGGCGACCGGGTTCTCGTCGAGGTTGCGCCGCGTCTTGCTGAAGAACTGGCACGAGAGCGCGACGTGGCGGTCGTCGACGAAATACACCTGGCTGACGTAGACGACGTTGGGGACGCCGCGGCCGTCGGCGGTGGCAACCATGCTGGGGACCACGCCCTGAAAGCAGCGCCTGATGTCGGAGACCCGAACCTTCATGCGATGGGGCGGCCGGCATTCGGGCCTGGAGTCTGTTCGAACGTCTGATCGACGCGCAGCGTGACAGCGAACGCCGGCCAATGCGCCACGCCGCGCGTGACGCGCCGCGGAACACCGATCCGATCGAGCACGTCGGCGAACGCGTCCAATCGGGCGCGCACGAACGGGGCCTCGTCCTCGCGCGCCAGCCGCGCTTCGACCGCCGATCCTTTGAACTGCGTGGCGAAGTTATCCCGCGGGTGCGTCACCGTCACGGCGACACGCCGGGTCACGCCGACGTTCTGAATCGTTTCGTGGCTGGTCGCGACCGGCACGTAGACGGTGATGGTCTGGAGGTCGTCGGCGGTCGAAATCGCGATGCCGCGGCAGCAGGAAGGCATGCCGGCGGCGTCGGCCGTGCCGACCAGCACCGAGAGGCCCGGCTCCAGACAGCGTTGGTTCCGCGATTGGCTCATTTAGGAAGCATTATCAGCCATTTAGGAAAGATTTCAGATCGTGGTAGGCAAGTCTTAGCAACGCGACAGTTTTCAAACGTCTACATTTGTCCGCATGACGAAGACATTTGTAGCCGCCATCCTCACCCTCGCAGCGACCGCTCTGGTCGGCTGCTCCGACAAACAATTCTCCGTTCAAGCCGCCGCCGACACCCCGGCCGCGCGCGTCGAGCGCGGCAAGTACATGGTTGCGGTCATGGGCTGCAACGACTGCCACACGCCGTTGAAGATGGGTGCCAATGGCCCCGAGCCCGATATGGCTCGGTTCCTGACTGGGCATCCAGAACAGATGGGGTCGCTGCCGACCGCGAAGGCGCAAGGGCCCTGGCTCTGGGCCGGCGCGGCGACCAACACCGCGTTCTCCGGACCCTGGGGCATTAGCTACGCCGCCAATCTGACTCCGGATCGCAACACCGGCCTCGGGATCTGGACCGAGGAAATGTTCGTGAAGGCGATCCGCACCGGCAAGCACATGGGTGCGTCACGCGAGATCCTCCCGCCGATGCCCTGGCCGGCGTTTCGTAACGCGACCGACGAGGATCTCAAATCGATCTACGCCTATCTTCGGTCGCTCAAACCGGTCGTGAACCACGTGCCTGATGTCACCCCGCCGGCCGTGGCGACCGAGACCCACTAAGGAGACGATCATGCTGAGTTCACTGCTGTTTCTGACGCTTCGCGCGACCCACGTGCTGTTCGCCGCGGTCTGGATTGGATCGACCGCCTACATCCTGCTGCTCCTCGGACCGGTCGTCGAGGAGGCGGGCCCGGCCGGCGGTCAGATCATGATGCGCCTGGATCGGCGCGGCCTCCACGTTTATATGGCCGTCGCGTCGATGACGACGATTTTCAGCGGCGCCTATCTGCTGTGGCGGTTCACCGGCGGCTTCGATGCGAGCGTAATCGCGACGCACGCCGGCCTGGCGTTCGGTGGCGGCGGTGCCGCCGGCGTCCTGGCCGGCATCATTGGCGCCACGGTCATCGGTCGGAGCGGCTCTCAGGTCGTGGCGATTATGACGAAGGCGGCCAGTGTGCCGGACGGACCCGAGAGGGGCGCGATGATGCTGCGCGCCGCGGCATTACGTCAGCGGATCAAGAACGGAACGCGTGCGGTGATGATGTTGCAGGCGACGGCGCTGCTGCTGATGTCGGTCGGACACTACGTCTGACGGCGTTTCTTCTTGATTTCTTCCCAGCCGTCGAGGCGCCGCTTGATCTCTTTCTCGAACCCGCGCTCCCTGGGCTCGTAGTACTTGCGCCCTTCGAGCGCGGGGGGCAGGCACGACATGTCGGCGATCGCATCCGCCTCGTTGTGCGCGTACTGATACCCCTTGCCGTAGTCGAGGTCCTTCATCAGTTTGGTCGGCGCGTTGCGCAGGTGGAGCGGGACCGGCTGCGCGACGTCGCGATGCGCGTCCTCGGCGGCGCGGCTGTACGCCTCGTAGACGGCGTTGCTCTTCGGCGCCGTCGCCAGATACAGCGCCGCCTGCGCCAGCGCGGTGTTGCCCTCGGGCATACCCATGAAATGGACCGCCTCCTTCGCCGCGACCGCGACCGTCAGCGCCTGAGGATCGGCGTTGCCGATGTCCTCGGACGCGAAGCGCACGAGCCGCCGCGCGATGTACAGCGGATCCTCGCCCGCCTCCACCATGCGCGCCAGCCAGTAGACCGAGGCGTCGGGATCGCTGTTGCGCATCGACTTGTGGAGCGCGGAAATGATGTTGTAGTGCTCCTCGCCGTTCTTGTCGTAGAGCAGCGCGCGCTTCTGGATCGTCTGCTCGACCCGCCCGATGTCGACATGGCGCCGCAGGTCGATGGACGGCGCCGCGGCGAGGCTCAGCTCCAGCAGGTTCAGCGCCGATCGCGCGTCGCCGTTCGAGTAGAGCGCGATGGCGTTCAATGCCTCCTCGTCGATGGACACCGGTTCGTTGCCGAGGCCGCGCTCGGTGTCGGTCAGCGCGCGCGTCAGGATCGAGGCGACCTCTTCGGTCGTCAGACTGTGCAGCACGAAGACTTTCGACCGCGACAGCAGCGCGGCGTTGACCTCGAACGACGGGTTCTCGGTCGTCGCGCCGATCAGCACGATGTCGCCGGCCTCGACCCGCGGCAGGAAGGCGTCCTGCTGCGCCTTGTTGAAGCGGTGGATCTCGTCGATGAACACGATCGTCCGCCGGCCGGTGGAACGCCGGATCCGCTCGGCCTCCGCCATGACGTCGCGGATCTCCTTGATCCCGGCCAGCACCGCGCTGAAGGAGACGAACCGCGCTTTCGTCGTGTCGGCGACGATGCGCGCCAGCGTCGTCTTGCCGGTGCCGGGCGGACCCCACAAGATGATCGACTGCAGCAGATCGCGCTCGATCGCCTCGCGCAGCGGCTTTCCCGGCGCCAGCAGATCCTGCTGACCGACGAACTCGTCGAACGTCCGCGGCCGCATCCGCTCGGCCAGCGGCGCGCGCGCGGCATTGGCGACGGGAGCGTTGTCTTCGGGAAACAGCGAGTCCATGCAGTTCTGGGTTTTGAGTTCTACGTTTTGAGTTCTATGTCCGGCGCTGGCGCCTGGCTTCATACACCAGCAGCGCCGCTGTGACAGCCGCGTTCAGCGACTCCACCGGCGCCTGCATCGGAATGGTGATCCGATCATCGGCGGCATCGGTGATGGCGGACGACAGGCCCTGGCCCTCGCCGCCGATGAGCACCGCGATCGGCCCTGAGAGATCCACGTCAAACAGCGATTGACCGTCCCGCGGCACGGCCGCGATCACGCGGCAGCCGCGACGCCGCGCCTCGGCGACTGCTTCGTCGGCCGACATCTCGCTGGCGATGGGCAGGCGCAACGCGCTGCCCATCGAGCCGCGCAGCGCCTTCCAGCTGAACGGATTCGCCGAACCGCCCGCAGCGACGAAGCCGGTGGCTCCCGCCGCCTCCGCGACGCGGACGATGGCGCCGAGGTTGCCGGGATCCTGGACGTCGATCGCGGTCACGACGACTGGCGCGGGCCCGGCGTACAGCCGGTCGACGTCAATCGGCGGCCGTTCGGCCAGCGCGACGATTCCGCTCGGCGTCTTCACCGGGCTGGCCGCGTCCATGACCGATGCGGATACGGTGATGACCTCCACGCCGCTGGCAGCGAGGGCGTCGACGAGCGCCCGGACATCGGGCTGCTCGCTGGATGCGGGCGTGACCGCCGCCAGCTGAAACGTCACCGCGGCGGCAATCGCGTCGGCGACCAGATGCGCGCCGTCGAGCAGCAGCACGCCGCCGATGTCGCCGCGCGCAGCCGTGCGGAAGCGCGCGACCAGCGGGTTTTGCCGGCTGGTAATGGTCACTCGGGGAAGGATAGCACTGTGGTACGATTGCTCTGCCCATGGGGATACGATGAAAGAGCGGCTGATCAAGAAGTTCGAAGACGAAATTCAGACGCTGAACCACGAGCTCAAGCTGGAGCTGCCGAAGGAGATCAAGCGCGCTCGCGAGCTCGGCGACCTGCGTGAGAACGCCGAATATCAGGCCGCGAAGGAGCGGCAGCGCCTCGTCGAATCGCGCATCAGCATGCTGCAGAAGCGCGTCGCCGAGATCTCGCTGATCCAGGTCGATCGCATTCCGAAAGATCGCGCCGGCTTCGGATCGACGCTCGAGGTGATCGACGGCCACGGCGAGAAGATGAGCTTTCAGCTCGTGATGCCGGAGGACGCCGACGCCGAGAAGGGCATGATCTCCACGACGTCGCCGATCGGCCGCGCGCTGATCAACAAGGAGCCGGGCGACAGCGTCAAGGTCATCACGCCGGGCGGCGCGCGCGAGTTCGAGATCGTGAAGCTGACGACCATCCACGACGAAATCGGCGGATGATGGATCGCGTCGACACCGCGCTCCCTCCCACCCCCCCCGAACCGTACTCTCCGCAACGCCGCACCGCACTCGTGCTCACCGGCACAGGCACGGCCGGGGCCTATCACGCCGGAGTCCTGCGCGCCCTCCACGAAGCCGGCGTCAAGCTGGATATCGTCGCCGGCCGTGGGATCGGGGTGATCGGCGCGCTGTTCGCATCGGTTGACGGCGCGCAGCGGCTGTGGGACGAAAAGGGCTTCTGGCGTGCCGACGGGATCGAGCGGCTCTACCAATGGCGGATGATCCCGCGCGTCATCGTCTGGGCGCTGGCGATCTCGCTGGCGATCGTCGCGGTGCCGATTGCGGCGGTTGCGCTCGGCCTCGTCGTGTTTCCGATCGATTTCGTCCTGAAGATGGTCGGCGTCAGCCGCGCCTCGGGCCTCGTGGCCGCGTATCTGCGCCTCGCCCAGGACGCCTTCGCGACAGAAGCGCTGCCGACATGGCTGCCGCGGCTGGTGCTGCTGGTGCTCGGGACCGCCGGGTTGGTCGCGGCCGTCGATGCGTGGCTGGCCACGCCGCCGAAGGGCGACCGATCGCTGGGCGCATCGTGGTGGCGCACGCTGCGCGCACCGATGTCATCCACCCAGGCGATCGAACACTGCTGGCGGGTGATGTGGGATCTCGTGCGCGGCGCGACGCAGCTGAAGGGACCGACGCCGGCGGAACTGGGACGCCGCTACGCCGAGATGCTGACCGAGAACATCGGCCAGCCGGGATTCCGCGAGCTGATCGTCACGGTCCACGACGCGGACGCGCACCGCGATCTGCTGTTCGCGCTGGTGGCGGAGCACCGGCGGCGCGATCTGATCAGGCGGTCCACCAGCGAGGCGGCGGAGGCGCGACGTGCCGAGGTGTTCGATCTGGCCGGCGTCGCCCGGGACCATCTGCCTGATGCGGTGGCCGCGGCGCTGACGATCCCGCTGGCCACCGACTGGCACCGCATCACGTTCGCGGCCGACGGCTACTGGCGCGGCGAAACGCATCGGCTCTGCGATCGGCCTGCGGGCCTGATCCGGCTCATCGACGAGCTGATCGATCTGGCCGTCGAACAGGTCATTCTCGTCTCCGCGGCGCCGGAGTCGCCCGGCCCGCACGCGCTGGCGTCGCCGCGGGTCGACGGGCGCGGCCGTCTGGGCGAATATCTCCAGTCGGCGGAAGCGGCCGTCGTCCGCGATGCGACGACGACCACCGGCGGCGTGCGGATCTTCACGATTCGCCCGGCGCATAATCCGATCGGCCCGTTCGACTTTTCTGGCGGCTACGACGACCGGTCTCATCGGCGCCAGGGGCTTGGCGAGCTGATCAGCCGCGGCTACGAAGACGCGTACCATCAGTTCATCGAGCCGGTGGTCGGCGCCTCCGGAGAGGCAGTGGGAGAGGTCTGACATATGAAAGGTCCTGCGATGAAGGGTCCTGCGACAGAACTGATCCATGCGGGGGAAACCGAAACCAGCGCGCCGGCGCCGCTGACCACGCCGATCTACGAGACCACGACCTTCGTGTTCGACAACGCGCAGGAGGTGGTGGCCTACAACGAAGGACGGTCGAACAAGCACCTCTACTCCCGCTACACGAACCCGACGGTGATCGCCGCGGAGAAGAAGCTCGCGGCGCTCGACCGCGCGGAGTCGGCCCTGGTCTTCTCGTCCGGCCAGGGCGCGACGTCGACGATCCTCCTGGCGCACCTGAAGGCGGGCGACGAGATCGTCTGCAGCGCGGCGATCTACGGCGGCACGCTGCACCTGCTCGAAGACGTGCTCGCGCGCTTTGGTGTGTTGCCCCGGTTCGTGTCGCTCGAGCAGCTGGCCCAGCCGGACCAGGTCATCGGCGATCGCACGCGGATGGTCTGGTTCGAATCGCCGATCAACCCGACGCTGCGCTGCGTCGACATCGCGCGCATCGCGCAGGCGTGCCGCGCCCGCGGCGTGCTCTCCGTCATCGACAACACCTTCGCCAGTCCGATCAACCAGCAGCCGCTGGCGCTTGGCGTCGATCTCGCGATGCAGAGCGTCACGAAATATTTGAACGGCCACAGCGACGTCACCGGCGGGATGGTCAGCGGGCCGAAAGCGCTCGTGGCGCCGATCGAGAAGGCGCGCCGGCAGGTCGGTACGGTCATGGATCCGCACCCGGCCTACGCCCTGGGCCGGGGGCTGAAGACGCTGCCGCTCCGCGTGGCGCAGCACAACGCCAACGCGATGGCGGTTGCCACGTTCCTGGCCGGCGACATGCGGGTGAGCCGCGTCTACTATCCGGGTCTGCCGTCGCACCCCGATCACGAAATCGCGAAGCGTCAGATGACCGGGTTCGGCGGCATGGTGACCTTCGATCTGGATGGCCGCTTCGATCGGGCCGAGCGCGTCTACGACCGCCTGCAGATCGTCAAGCGCGCCGCCAGCCTGGGCGGCATCGAGAGCCTGATCAGCATGCCGGTGATCACGTCGCAATGGGGACACAGCGACCAACAGTTGCAGGCCGCCGGCGTGACGAAGGGAATGCTGCGGCTGTCGGTGGGGCTTGAAGACGTGGCCGATCTGATCGCCGACCTCGATCAGGCGCTCGGATAGGATCACGCAGCGATTGCGATCACGTTTAACCGCGGAGACCGCAAGGTCCGCAGAGACAAGAATCTCAAAAACGGGGAATAAGGCGACCGGGGATTCAGAGCGCACGCACCGACACCAACGCGCCGCCGCGACGCGGCGGGCGACGCGTGCAGCTCAGTGTCTCTGTGTCTCTGTGGTTTCGTACGTCGGGTAGGTGCGCTTCGCTACGACTTGAGCGCCGGTTCCTTCTTCTTGTCCTGAGCCGGCGTCTCATGGGCGAGGAACTCGTGGACGAAGGCCTGCAGCTTGGCGCTGACCGCGTCTGCCGGCAGCTCGCCGAACTTCTCGCGGAACCGGTGCATCGGCACGACCGCCTTCGCCATCGCGCGATGGCCGCCGGCGCTGCCGATGTCGGAGAAGAAACGGCGGACGAACTCGCCGGCGTTCTTCGTGTACCCCAGGTTTCGCACCGACACCACCAGCGCGTCGTTGACGATCCCCGCGATGACGGTCCACTTCACGTCTTCGAGCTGCAGAAAGAAGTCGGCGACATAGGGGATGAAGTCTTCGCGCGGCATCGGCCCGAGGAACGCGCAGAACACCTGATCCGACAGAATGCCCGCCGCGTGGGCCTTTGACACGTAATCGAGCCGCTCGTTGGTGATTTCGGCGCCTTCCATCTTCCGGATCAGCGCGGCGTCGGCCAGCGGATAAAGGTAGGAGAACGCCTCGAGGTCGACGCGGCTGGTGGAGCGGTTGAAGAACAGGGTGTCGGACTTGATCGCGTAGAGCATCGCGGTCGCCGTCCGCTCGGAGATGTTGACGTCTACGGCGCGCAGGTGCTCGGTGAGGATGGTGCAGGTCGAGCCGTAGTCGGCGCGGATGTCCTTGAACACCGCGGTGTACCCCGGCTGCTCGGGGTGGTGGTCGATCACCAGGTCGACGCGATCGATCAGGCCCCCGAAATAGTGCGGCTGGACGTCGACCATCGCGATCCGGTCGTACTCCCTGAGCGACTGCTGCGTGATCGCCTCGATGTGGATGTCGAGCAGGTTGACCATCCTCTGGTTCTCGGGCCGGGTCACGCCCTGGATTGCGCCGATGATCGCCGTGGTCTTGGTCCGGCGCAGGACGTTGCGCAGCGCCAGGCCGCTGGCCATTGCGTCGGGATCGGGGTCGTTGTGCAGCAGAATCAGCACTCGCTCGGCGTCGCTGAAATAGCGCTGGTATTGCTGCACCCGCGCCCGCGTCATCGAGCGGCTGAACTCGGTGAGCAGCGGCCCGCCGAACAGCTCCGACATCGACAGGTAGGCCACGTCGGGGAACTCCGTGTGGAATTCGTCGGCGCGTTTGCCGGTCGCGGCGGTGCCGATCCCCAGCACGTAGACGAGCGCCCCTCCGGCGTCGCGCACCGCTTCCAGAATCTTCTTCAGACTGCGCCTGCCGTTGTCCTCGACGATGACGCAGGTGGACGGCCCGATGTCCGCTTTGAGATAGGTGTCCGTCCGGCGGGGATCACCGGCGGTCACCGACACGCCCGCCTCGTGGAGACGGCGGGCGAGCGGCCGGTTCTCGATGATGAACTCGACCTCGAAGCCAGGCAGCAGGATCTCGTCGAGCATCCTGATGACCAGCTCGTCCTGGCAGACAGCTAGACACCGCATGAGCGTACCAACCAGCGATTATACGCCCCGCGCCGCCTGCCTCGCCGAAGCTCGATGGGCGGTGAGGCGAGCCGACGCGGGCGCCTTACCAGCGGACCTGCATGTAGCCGCCGAAGGTCACGCCCGGGTTGTTGGTCAGCTCTCTGAAGCGTGGCGAGTCGACAACCGAGATGACGTCGCGCGGGTTGAAGTGGTTCGTGAGGTTGAAGACCTGGATGCCCAGGTCCATTTTCCGCGTGAAGACGTCGACCGTCTTGAACGCCGTCAGGTCGATCGCGAAGTGCACCGGCAGCCGTTCGGTGTTGAAGCCGCCGACGTAGTGCCGTGCCATGTCCTGAACGGAGTAGGGAAAGCCGCTGCGCCAGTCGACCGCCGGCGAGATCACCACGCGGTGCGGCAGTGTGAACGTGGACCAGGCGCGCAGCCGGTGCGGCACTTCGGCAATGCCCGGTGACTCGGTGTCGTTCGGCTCCAGCAGCGGTGCGTCGAGGTTGGTGAACATCGAGCCGAAGTCGTTGGACTCCGCGCGCGACCACGCCCGCACGTAGCTGACGAACAGCTGCGCGTCGGCGTTCCACGCCTGCCGCACCGACACCTGCACCTCGCGGTACTCGCTCACGCCGGCGCTCGCCAGGACGGCGTCGCCGCCGCGAGACCCGACCATCACGGTCGGCAGATGCATGCCGTTGCGCCCGCGCACGGTCGCCTGCGCTTCGAGCCCCGGCCGAAGCTTGCGCTCCACTTCGAGCGAGAAGCCGTCGGCTCGCGGCAGCTCGAGGGTGCGGATGACCGGGACATAGGTGTACGACGAGATCAGGGCGCCGGTCGCGCGGCTGAACGTCCGATCGAGGCGCGCCGGAAACTGGCCGAACGCCTGCGCGCCGAGCGGCGGGCGCCCGACAAAGCGCCCCGTGCTGGCCTTGAGCGTCGTCTTCTCATCCGCGTCCAGAAAATAGCGCACGCCGATGCGCGGCGAAGGCGTGACGCCGGATCCGGCGTACGCGTCCAGCCGCAGGTCGAGGTCCAGCTGCAGCCGCTGGTTGACGTCCCACAAGTCGCGGAAGCCTCCTCCGCCGCGGGCGTCGTCGGTTTCGATGGCCCGCGCCAGCGGCGCGAATTCGATCGACCGGGTCAGCCGTCCGAGGTCGTCTTCGATCCGCACCGAGTGGTGGACCATGTCGCTCGACATTGAGCGGAACTGGATGTCGCCGCTGAGAGAGAGGTTGTGCGTGCCGCGCGCGACGATGCCGGATCGATCCCACGTGATCGAGCTCGACGACCGGCGCCCCGACGTATCGACGCCCGAGAACCAGTTCTGCTGCCAGCCGTCGGGCCTCAGGACGGCATCGCCGCTGCCGGCCGGAGAGATTCTCGTGACGTGGTTCGTCAGGCCGACGCGCAGCGTCAGCAGATCGCGCGGCCCGAGCACGATGCGATCGACGACGCCGCCGAAGAGATCGCGCGCGTAGACGTCCGGCGCCGATTCCGGCTGCTGCAGCGGGCTCAGGCCGGTGAACGAACTCGTCGCCGGCAGGAACAGGCCTTCGAGGGTCAGCGTATTGGTCGGCGAGAGGTCGACATCGATGCGTCCGAACGACACGATGCCGCTGGCGCCGACGGCGGGCGTGCCCGACTGAGTGGTGACACCGGGCACCGGCACGCGCTCGAAGTTCAGCTCGACCGACGAGAAGTAGCGCGCGTGGGGCCCGACATGGCCGCTGACATAGGCGCGCGGGTAGAAGGCCTCGATGCGGCCGAGCCCGTAGCGCGAGTTCAGACGCGGCCGCGGGATGAAGCCTTGCACGCCGGCGTGGAAGGCGCCGGTGCCGGCGGTCGTTTCGATCGACGCCATCGAGCCGAGCACGCCGCTGAAGGTGGCCGACACCGGCTCGCGGACGACCGCCATGCCCTTCACGCTCTCGTTCGGCAGATCGATCGCGGATGTCAGCGTCACCGGATCGGTCACGTCGAAGCCGTCGATCCACAGCGTCGATTCGTGCGGCCGCGTGCCGCCGATACGCAGCAGGCCGTCCCGGCCGCGGACGACGCCGGGAAGCAGCGGCAGCGATTGGAGGATGCGCGGACGCGCCGCGGGCAGCCGTTGCGCGAGCGGCGCGGTCATCGTGCTGCCGAGATGCTCCATCGACGAGCCGGAGGAGGTCAGCGCCGACGCGACGACTTCGGTCACGTCGCTGGCATGGGCGAGCGCCAGCACGATGCGATCGGCGGCGGACCGGGGGACGCGCGTCGTCTCGAACCCTTCGAGCGCCGCTTCCACCGTGTCTGTGGGCGGGCCAGGAATCAGCTCGAACGTACCGTCACCGCCGGTCACGGTGTTCTGGATCACCTGGTCGCCGCGGTACACGTCGACGCGAACGCCGGGCAGGGGAAGATTGGTCTGATCGAGGACGACCCCGCGTTTGCTTTGCGCGCCGGCTATGGAGGCCAGCGCAACCAGCGACACGGCCAGTGAGGCGATGCGAACGCCTCGAAGACTCACGCGGTAATTATATAGATGAGTAACGACCAAGGGGCGCGATCTTATCCACCAAAATACCCGCTTCTCGCCATCACGACGGCCCGTGGCTGCTTGACCCGGACGTCCAGCCGCCGCCATTCGCGGGCGCTGGCGGCTTCGATGGCCAGCACGTAGTGCTGTCGCAGCTCGGTCACCAGATTGGCGGCCACCGTCGTCGCCTCGCCGAAGCTGCTCGCGAACAACAGGCGCCCGCCGGTCCATTCCGCGAGGTCGCGGAGGTCGGCCGCGCCCGACCGGCCCCCTCGATCCGTCGCCTCGATGATGAGGCGCTGGTCGAGCGATGGCACGGTGGTGACAACATAGACCGGCACGTCGATCGAACTGGCCAGTCCGGACACTTCCGCCGCCGTCATCGAGCTGCTGGTGTCGATGCCGTCGGTCAGGAGGATGATTGCTTTGCGGGCGCCGGCACGGCTCGTCAGGCGTCGCGCGGTCGACGCGGTGGCGTCGTACAAGGACGTTGTGCCGAAGGGCGTGAAGTCGGACAAGGCGCTCTTCAAAATCGCCATGTCCCCGGTGAAGCCCTGGCGCTCGTGCAGAGCTGAATCGAACGTAAACAGAGCCGCCTCGTCGTCACCGGAGTGAAGCTGGAGCAGCATCGACTCGAACGCCCTGCGCGCCATGTCGATCTTCGGGCCGACTCTCATGCTGCCGCTCATGTCGACGAGGAAGGCCAGGCTGAGAGGCGAACGCTGGTCGGACCCGAGCGACAGGATCGGCCGCAGCTGACCATTGTCTCGAACCTCGAAGTCGGCAACTGTCAATCCCTGCAGCGTTCGTCCACGCGCGTCCCGGACAGACGCCTGAATCGTGACGAGATCGACCGTACTGCGGAATGTCTCCTGCGCCTGGACGGCCGGTCGTTGCGCGCTGACTGCTGCAGCGCCGACAGCAAAGAAGGCCGAGGCGAGGAGGGCGTGGCGAAAATCGGAGCTCGTTGATCGCATGTGTTCTCCACCGTGTCGGCAGACCTCCTCAGCGCCGGAACCCGGCGGAGGGGCAGTCGAGAGACACGTACAGCGCCAGTCGTGAGCGAGTTGTCGGGGGAGCCGCTATTTTAACACGTGTTCGGGCGAACCCATTCAGAAAACGGGGGGTCGATGCGCAGCGCCGGGGCGCCTGCTTCCTGGCGATTGACAACGTGTACTAATACATTAGTATTATGTGACAGAGGTCAGCCATGCAGGATCTTCGGTACGCCGTACGCATGATGCGCCGCGCGCCCGGCTTCACCGCGGTGGCGGTCCTCTCCCTCGCCCTCGGTAT
>Ga0163163_10003155_pt1 | contig 13965 bp, 15 predicted proteins | sample S65metaG_FD_119766 | JGI IMG/M metagenome (GOLD analysis project Ga0163163, IMG submission 119766) | Switchgrass rhizosphere microbial communities from Kellogg Biological Station, Michigan, USA - S6-5 metaG | ecosystem: Host-associated > Plants > Roots > Rhizosphere > Soil | place: USA... | reverse complement strand
TTCGCAGCCTCCGGCCACATTTTCCCCGAGATACTAGCGCTCGCGGATCAGGGCCAGCCGCTGCCGCATTTCCCGATGCATATTCGCCTGCGCGCGACGCAGCACATGAAGCTGTCCGAGGTGGAATCGCAGAACGTAATCGGGATGTTGCCCGGCTCGGATCCCGTGCTCAAGAATGAATATGTGGTCTTCGGGGCGCACCTCGATCACCTGGGCGTGGGCGCGCCCGTCCCCGGAGACGGCAAAGGCGACCGCATCTATAACGGGGCGATGGATGATGGCTCTGGCATTGCGTCGCTGATCGAAATTGCCGATATCGCAAAGCTGGAGAATCTGCGGCCCAAGCGCAGCATCTTGTTTGTCGCGGTGACGGGCGAAGAGAAAGGCTTGTTGGGATCGCGATACTTCACCAGCGCGCCGACGGTGCCGTTCAAAAATATCGTGGCCGATATCAACATGGATATGTATCTGCCGCTGTTCCCGCTGAAATCGCTGGCGGTTATGGGGCTGGAGGAATCTACTCTGGGCGACGATATTCGCGCCGTGGCTGCGAAATCCGGTGTGGCCGTGCGGCCCGATCCTGAGCCGGAGCGCAATCTTTTCATCCGTAGCGATCAATACAACTTCATACGAAACGGGATCCCGGCATTGACCTTTAAATTCGGGTATGAGAAGGGCTCGCCCGAGGAAAAGCTCGCCAAGGACTGGCTCCGCGAACGGTATCATGCTCCCTCGGACGATCTGAATCAGCCAGTAAATAAGCCGGCGGCGGCGGAATACAATCGCATCATGCTGGATCTGGGGATGCGCATAGCCGACGAGAGCACGCGCCCACACTGGAACCCCGACAGCTTCTTCAAGCGCTTCGAAAAATAGGGACGGAGCCTGATTATCGTTCTGAAACGACACCCTGCCATTACGGTTCAATAATCAGGCTCCGTCTCTATTTTTAATGCGTCATCGCGTAGATCACATCGTTGACGGCGATCCGTATAGCCAGCGCACTTTCTTTCTCCGGATAATACGGCGCGTCGGCGAACTCCCACGCATCGCCCAGATCGGAGTTATGCGAGATGGCGACGACCACCCGGCCCTTGTCGTCTTTGATCGCCCGCCAATGCGCTCCGCGGCCCCCGGTAGTGCAATTCTTGCAACCGTCGCGGAGATGCGCCTCGCCGGGAACCTGCGGCCGCTCCGTGATATCGTACACCACATGGAAGTAGGGATCGTCGTCGGGCAGTTCCACAATATCGCGGTCCGGGAAAGCGTAACGAATGCGCCTGGCGAAAACATCCCACTCGGAGTTGCCGTGAAGATCGTCGGCCATGAAGAAGCCGCCGCGCTGGATGTATTCGCGAAGCTTCGCACCTTCCTTTTCAGTCAGGCCCCATTCACCCACCTGGACAGCATAGATCCAGGGGAAATTGAACGCGTCGAAGTCGTCGTCAAGGGCGACCACCTGTTCCACTGAACGCACATTGATACGCGTGAGGCGTCGCAGGGCCCGCGCCAGATGCCGGTCGGCGCGCGGATAATCCTGGGTCCAGAGCGAAAGGCCGTGGCGGTAGTCGCCTTGAAAGCGCGGATAGTAACCGTCAGCCTCGGGCCCTCCGCCGGGAAACATGAGGCGTGCGAAGGTCCATTCGGCGGGAACCTGGTAATCCGGCGGGAGCGGAAAGTTATTGTATTCGGTGGCAGGGTATTCGCGCCAGGGCTTCTGGAAAGCATACGTCGCGCCGAGAAACATCAGGGCGCAGCCGACCGCACTCAGGATTCCGCGCAGACTCATGCCGCCTGACTCATGCCTTCAACCCGAGAATACCACCCGCTACCATGAGAAGGTGAAGTCCGATACGGTCAAACGCCTGGCGCGGGAATGCGGTTTCGAACTCGCCGGCGTGGCGCGTGCAGAACCAGCCGAAGACGCCTTCGCGCGCTATCAGCAATGGACCGCGCAGGGCATGGCGGGCGAGATGCGCTATCTCACTGACCGGCGTGCCGACGTCCGGCGCGATCCGCAAAATCTCTTGCCGGGAGCGCGGTCCATCATCTGCGTCGGAAAGCTCTACAATCAGGCGCCGCCTCCCGAACGCGACGGGCATGCAATCTTTTCCCGCTATGCCTGGGGACGGGATTATCACGACGTGCTCCGTGAGGCACTGGAGCGGTTGGCGCATAAGCTGGCCGCCATCGAGCAACATCAATGGAAAATCTGCGTCGACTCCGCGCCCCTGCTGGAGCGCAGCTATGCGCGCCAGGCGGGATTGGGCTGGATCGGACGCAACACTTGTCTGATCAATGAACCGCTGGGGTCGTGGTTCTTCCTGGGAGAGTTGATCACGACACTCGAACTCTCGCCGGATGCGCCGCCTCCCGATCGCTGCGGCACGTGTACGCGTTGCATCGATGCGTGCCCCACGCAGGCAATCGTGCCGCGCGGCGGCGAATGGACGCTCGACGCCCGCCGCTGCATTTCCTACCTGAACATTGAGCTGCGCGGGCCGATTCCCGAAGAGCAGCAGCCGTGGCTCGGTACTCGCGTCTTCGGATGCGATATCTGCCAGGAAGTGTGCCCGTGGAATGCGCGCGCGCCGGAGTCGAGCGACCCTGCGTTCCGCCCGCTCTACGATCCCGCCCCGCCGCTGGAGGATCTGGCCGCGCTATCGGCAGAGGAATTTCGTGAGCGCTTCCGGGGCACACCCGTGATGCGCGCCAAGCACGAGGGAATGCTGCGCAATGTGGCGGCGGCAATGAACGCGTCCGCGGAGGTCCGCGGCGAATGAAGCGAACGACGCGAACAGTGATCCCCTGGGCGCTGTTGCCGACTCTGGTCCCAATGCTGGCCGTGGCCCAGTCCGCGCTCGTCCAAGACCAACAGGCGGAGCCTGGATACCAGCACTTTTACAACCTCGAATTCCCCGAAGCTCTGAACGAGTTTCGCGCCGAAGCGGTCAAATACCCGAATTCGCCGGATGCCTACAATCACATCGCGCACGCCATTCTGTATAGCGAGATGTTCCGCTCGGGCGCGCTAGAAAGCGAACTGGTGACAGGCTCGAATCCTTTCCTGCGCCGCGAAGGATTGAATCCCAGCAAGAAAGACGACCAGGAATTTCAGGACTCCATCAACCGCGCCCTGGCGCTGTGCGAAGCCCGGCTGCAGGCCAATCCCAACGACGTCCAGGCCCTGTATGCCCAGGGCGTCAGCTACGGCCTGCGCGGTAACTATCATTTTCTGGTGCGCAAAGCCTACACCGATGCGCTTCGTGATGCGACCGCCGCACGCAAAGCGCACAACCGTGTGACCGAGCTCGATCCCAATTTCAACGACGCGCGCCTGGTGCAAGGCGTCTACGACTACGTTCTGGGAAGTCTGTCGACGACCTGGCGTATGCTGGGTTTCTTTGCCGGATTCCGCGGCGATCGCGAGCGTGGCATCGAAACGCTCAAGCAAGTGGCCAAGCTGGGACGCTCCAATCGCGTCGACGCCGAGATTCTGCTGTGCGCCGTGTACCGTCGCGAACGCCGCGCCAAGGACGCGGTGCCGCTCCTTTCCGATCTGATCCAGCGCTTTCCGCAAAACTTCCTGCTGCGGTTAGAACTGGTGCAGATGTACGGGGACCTGGGCGAGAAGGAGAAAGCGCTGGCGGTGATCCGCGAAGTGGACCGGCTCAAGCGCGAGAAGACGCCCGGCTATGAGCGCCTGGCCCAGGAGAAACTGCGCTATACGCGCGGTAATTTGCTGTTCTGGTATAACGATCTCGATCCGGCCCTGGAAGACCTGAAAGCCGTAACTGCGAACGTGTCCGCCGTGGATCTCAACACCGGCCTCTACGCGTGGTTGCGCACCGGCCAGATTTACGATCTGAAGAAGAAACGGGACGATGCCAAGAAAGCCTACTTGCAAACCGTGGCGATCGCGCCGACTTCGGACGCTGCGAACAGCGCACAGAATTACTTGTTGTCGCGCTACAAGCGATAAATGGCCAGTCCAGTCAGAAGCTTCGGGTAAAAATCAGTTGCCTTCTGCGGCATGACGCCGCCTGCGAATGCGACCCGCGCCATATCGTCGATCGGAGTCGGCTCGAGCAGAAACGCCACTTGCGAGCCGCGTTCCCGAACTTCCGCCACCGCTGCATCAATGCCGCGCACGTAGTGAATGTACTTCTCCTCGCGCACGGCATCTTCGCTGACGCCCAACCACTTGCCGAGGATCTCCTGATGCAGCACCGGCACGTCGAGTTCGCCGTCTTTGCGCGGCCGCGCGAGCAGTAGCACGGCGTCGGCCGTCACTGCGCCGATCCGCACAGTCTGCGGCGCCCCGACGCTCAACTCACGCTTCAAATCGGCTAACGATTCAACGGTTTTCGCCGACCAAAGTCCGGTGGCCTTGGAGCGCAAACTCTCGATAGTGAAATCCGCAAGATTGTGCAGGACCCGATGCGTCGCCAGAATCTTCACGCCCGGTGAGTACATATTTACGAACGTCATCATAACGTACTGCGCCGCCGGGTCGTCCGGATGCTGATCGCGATAAGTGAGCGCAGTCTCGTAGCGATGGTGGCCGTCGGCGATCAGCAGCTTCATGGGCGCCATCAATTCCTCAATGCCCGCACTGCGAGCCGCGTCGGTCGCGGCCCATAAGCGATGGCGTGCGCCATACTCGTCGGTGACGTCCACCAGCGGCGCCCCTTGTGTGGCCGAATCCAGCTCACCATCCACCGATCCTGCGCGATCCGGATACAACATGAACAGTTGTCCGAAGTGGGCGCGCGTATGCCGCAGGACCTCAAGCCGATCCTTCTTGGGACCCACCAGCGTTTCCTCGTGCGGGTAGACCGCGCCTGCACCGTAGTCTTCGAGCTTGCCCAGTCCGATGAATCCTTTGCGCGTCAGGCGCTCGCTGGAATCCGGAACTTCGAAATCCTGGAAATAAGGGTAGAAGCCCGGCGCAGGATCCTGCGCCAGAATCCCCTGGCGAATCCAGTCCTCGAAGTAACGCGCGCTCCGAGTGTAGACGTTGTCCGCGGCGGTATCGGAGTCGCGCTTTTCGCCCAGGATGACGCGCACCAGGTTGTAGGGGCTGGCCGCCATATAGCGCGCCTGCATCTGAGGACTGATCTTGTCGTAAGGCTGCGTGATCAGCGTCGCGGGATCGCCAGCCTTCGCGGAGTAGCGATAGGGTTGAAAGGGTTTAATCTGGGCCAAAAGACAGGATAACGTACGAAAGTGCCTGTGACCCGGCCCGTTAGAGAGCGGCGGCCTTGTAAGCCATGGGCACGGAGATCAAAACCGGGCGCGGATTTATGAAGATCTGCGTGATCCAGGGCGACAGGAACTGATGGTGGAAGTTGATGATGGAAACGCTGAGCATCTCGTCGTCGGGACGCGCCGGCGAGGCTGGTTGATAACGCACCTGCACGTTGTCGCGCGTCAGTCCCAGATAGCTCCCTGTAGAGCCTGCAGGCTCGGTTGGACTGTCGTAAAGAATCAAGTTGGCTATCTGCTCGCCCGAACCGTCCCAGGGGCGGACCACTCCCCAACGCACGGCAGAACGCACGCGTTCGACCAGCGATTGATGCCGCACCAGCACCAGGCCACAATCGATCACTCCGAACAGCAGCGAGAAGAACACCATCAAGGCCAGCGCGCCTTCGATGAGGGTTTGCCCGCGCTCGGATTGCCGCGTGTGCCTCATTGCTCGCGCCCCCCGTTCGCGTAATTGCCGACGTAGGGGAATTGCACCGACGGCCGCCCGTCGAAGGTGAACGAACGGAAAATGGCATCCGTTGTGTAACCCTTGATCGCAACATTCACGTTCAACGGAGTCCCATCGCCGGCCAAGTCCCAGCGCACTTCTACCTCGGCGGGAGTCAGCTTCGGCACCACCGGCGTGGCATCGGGCGCTGGTTGCGAGTCCCCGTAAACCACCATGTTACGAATCGCCTCGTTACCCCGCTCGACGTTTTCGCTTCCGCTGCGGTATGTGCGTTGAGCGGCGTAACGAGCTCCGTTGCCAACCGCCGTAACCAGCTGGTTGTAGGCGTAAAACGTATAGCCGAACTGAAAAGTCCCCACCAAACAGGAAACCATTACACCCGCCGAGATGGCGAGCTCCAGCATCGCGTGGCCGCGCTCCCCTACACGCCCGCGTCTCATTCCGTCAGCCTCACCGGATTGGTCGATGCCACCGCGCGCGCGGGAACCGTGAAGCTGGGCGGCCCGCCCACGGCACGCAGGAACATGATCGTCACATGGTTATCCGGAGCCGTCACGCGTGCGTAGCGCAGCGCCTTCAGATCTTTGGGTTCCGCCTCCCATTGCTTGCCGTCCGCGCTGAATTCGATAACCACGCCGCTGAAATCCTCGGTGCCCAGATTCCAGCGATTGGGCAGGGCCGATACGGCGGCACGTGCGCGATCGAGACCGGCGGCCGTGCCGTCCAATTGCTTGGCGGCGGTCATCGACGCAGCATCCGCAAAAATCTGCGCCTCGTTGCGGGCAATGTAAACCCGCCCCAGATCGAACGCCATCCCCACCACGGCGAGCAGCAGAAACATGCTCACCGACATGGCGATGAGGATGAAGCCCCCCTGATTACGAATTGGACGAAGGATTGGATGACGGATTGGACGACGATTTGGACGCACCACTACTAATAAGAACGGCTGAAATGGCCGTTTCTTTAGTGCGCGAGTGAGGGAATCGCCTTAGGCGAGCGCGACTTTTGAGTCCACAGGATCGCCGCGCCAGCCAGTGCCAAGCCCACCGCGATCCACTGGGTGATCGAAAACGGCAATCCGAAGGGCAGCGCCTGTTCGTGATTGCGCGTGAATTCAATCCCGAAGCGTAGAACCGAACTCAGGATCATATATAACGCGATGATGGTCCCGGGCCGGTGCGCGCGGCCAAAGCGCCAGTAGAGAAATCCGAATACCAGCGCCTCAGCCCCGACTTCGTAAAGCTGCGCGGGATGCAGGGCGACATGGAGCGGGACACCGGTCAGCGCATTGGCGTCGGGATTGCGGAACGTCACCGCCCAGGGCAGATCGCACTCTTTGCCCCAACAGCAGCCAGCCGCGAAGCACCCCACCTTGCCGATGGCGTGGCCAATCGCGATCCCCGGCGCGAAAACGTCGAAGGTCTGAAGCCACGGCATCCCGTGTCGCCGCACGTACCAGAAGGCGGTGGCGACCGCCAGGATGAGCCCGCCTTGGTAGACTCCCGCCGCGCGCAAGGTCGCCAGCGAGAACATGTCGCGAGGATTCTGGCTGAAGTGGTTCCAATCGAACGCAAACATCAGGAGCTTGGCGCCCAGCAATCCCGCCAGCGCACAATAGACCACCAGGTTGACCACCAGTTCGTGGTTGATCCCCACGCGCCGGGCCAGCCGCGTAGTGACCCACAGCCCCGCCAGAAATGCCAGCGCAACCAGCACGCCATACGTAGGCAGGAAAAAATCACCGAATTGGAATAGCTTGGGAAACACTCTAAGCCCAAGATAACATCGCCGGCCGCTACCGTGCCTGTTGGTAGCGCCTGGAAGGCGCGATGAGTCATGATAGGCTGGATTTCGTCGTCGGAAACGGCAGCGGGATAGAAGCTAAATGAAGATTGAGGGGGTGCTTTCATGTTACGAATCACGGCCCAGGTAATCATTCTTGGAGCGGCCTGCAATCTCTTTGCGGCTCAGTGTAGTGCTCAAGATTATCAGCTCATTAAGCAAGGCCGAAATGCTTGAATTTGCCTTGAATGATACCTACGCTCAGGCCGTCGACAACGCGAGACTCTCTAGGAACCTTCAGGAAGTAGAAAACCTCAAGGATGCACAGAATAAGTGGAGAGTCTACAGAGACGCCGAATGTAGGGCGGAGGCGGACGACAACGCGTGTCTCGTCAATATGACTAAACAGCGGATAGAGGCCCTGAAAGCGATGTATTTCAAGGTTGCAGCTACCCCACCGGGATTCATCAAGTAGATCTTCGCGTTGGCCTAACCCGCTTCGTTAAAGGGCAATTTCATTCCGGAGCAACCACCGTCGTTGTCCGGCTTGCAGTAGGTGAATGCCGCGCGTTCGACAGCGTAAATCGAAAGATGGAGCCGCGCCCCGCCCCTTCCGATTCAACCCAGATCCGGCCTCCATGGCGCGCAAGCCGGCCACGGAACAGCAGGTTCGCAGCACCTTACTTCAGGATGTCTTTGAGTTGACCGCTCGAATAGAAGAAGCGAAGGCGGAGTTCAATGAAGTTGTGAGCCAAATCCCTAGCGCCCTACCGCATCCAGACGGGGCACAGCGCATCAAGAACGTTTCGGCGAAATTAGCGACGGCCCGACAAGAATTAGTGAAGGCCCATCGGCGTCTAGATGAGTATATAGATCGCGGGATCGTGTCGGAAGACCTGAAGCGGAGCGGGTGAGGTTACTTCCGCCGCCGCGTAGCTCTTGCCTTTGTACGATCTCGCTCTTCTGGGGGTACCCAAAAGGAATGTGGTCACAATGCCGCCGATACCACCTACTCCCAAAACACTGCCTGCAAACTCATGCCCTTGGTTTGCTGTGTAAACTCCAGCGATCAAAGCGGAGACAGTGATTATAACCGCACATACTTGACCGCAGCGGCCTTCCGCAAACTGGGGTAATTTCGCCTTTTAGTCAAGGCAGCGACCGAACAGCGATTAAGCTACGCCGTCCTTCAATTTTTCCGATGGGGGTGCGATTCCTGCATTCTCAGTAGCGATAGAAGGAAACCCAGGATCAACAAACAGGGATCTGATCTTATTGATGGAAAGGGAGTTTTCTTGTTCTATGGCGTCGGCGATACTTTCCGAATCAGCTTCAATTTCTTTCACGAGGACCATACTACAAGCACGTATGCATCCTAAAGTTCATGAGTCGAGCATGAGCAAATTAAAATGGACCCACTACCTCCACGCCGAGCGCGATCGGAAGCTGGAGGAGGCGCGGAAACTCCAAGTTCGCCGGCAGAACGACGCTTAAGAACACGCGCACACCATCCGAGTAGCGTTGTGAAGCGTACAACTTCCGGTTACGACACACTCGGTATCTGACAGCGGCGGCCTCTCCGACGTCTTCGTCTTGCGCTCAGCGGAGCTCTTGGGCGAGTCCGATGAGAAGCCCTTCGGGCCCCCGGATGTAGCAGAGCCGATAAGCGTCTTTATACTGGACTACTTCGCCTACGAGCTGCGCGCCGCGCTTGCGGAGCTTTTCAAGAGTCTCGTCGATGTCGTCCACGGTGAACATGACGCGGAGGTAGCCTAGGGCGTTCACCGGGGCGTTGCGGTGATCCGCGACGGTAGGCGGCTGGAGGAAGCGGGAGAGCTCGAGCCGTCCGTGGCCGTCCGGCGTGCGCATCATAGCAATCTCGACGCGCTGATCGCCCAGCCCAGTCACACGTCCGGCCCATTCTCCTTCGATCGTGGCCCGCCCTTCGAGCTCGAGGCCGAGCTCGCGAAAGAAATCAATCGTCGCCTCGAGGTCATCGACGACGATTCCTATGTTGTCCATTCGTTTGAGCGCCATGTGTCCAATCTACAAGATGGAAACCCATAAACGCAGATAAGAAGTTCTCAACCGACACTTTCAAGCCCAGTCGCGTGAAGTAACTGGGGAACTGTAGCTATCTGTGTCCATCGGTTCCCATCTGCGAGCCAATTCTTTTTTTTGCTCGCAGATGGGAACCGATGAACACAGATAAGAGAGAATTCCTCCCTTCGTGCACGACTATCTAAAGTGGACCTGAACTCTCTGACAGAAACCGTAGTCAGCCCGGCCTTCGAAGTATCCAACACCCTCGGCTGAGGCTTCCTGGAAAGCTATATGAGCGTGCCCTCGTGAGCGAGCTAGCCTTTGGGGTATAACAGTCGTCTGCGTCCATCGGTTCCCGTCTGCAAGCCCAAAAAATTCGCGCTTCAACCAGCTCTCGATAACGGTATCGGCAGTGTCCATATTTGGTCAACTGGCGCCCCACGGTCGATTCGTATGACAAATACCCGAAATCTGACGCTAAACCATCAGATTTCTGTATTTAAGGGTCTGGCGCCTGAATTGCCTCCTGCAGAATACGGAGGCAAAATGGAAAATCCTGCCGTATTGCAAAAAACAAAGACAATTCTTCTTGTCGATGATGACCCAGCCGTCCTAAAATTTGTGGCCGAATGTCTGGCTGGACGCTACGACGTTCTTACTGCAAATAGCGGTGACGAAGCGCTTAAGAAGTCTGTGGACTTCAAAAATGAGATCCACCTTCTTTTGTCAGACCTGGAGATGGCAGGCGTCACCGGAATAGAGTTAGCCACCCGGATCACGGCTCAACGACCGGCAATTAAGGTCCTACTTATGTCAGGATTCGATGGAGGAATGCTTGTGCTCAACGAAGGATGGCATTTTTTGCCGAAGCCCTTTGTTTCTTCCCAACTGCACACGCTGGTTGCGGGCCTCATTTCACCCGGGGCGTCGCGGTTTACGGCTGGATGACACGTGCCAGGGTGGGATCGTGACGCCAAAACCACGACAGGCCTGGGAGGACCGCTTGAGAAACATGAGAGCGCCAAATCGCCCAGTGAAATACCACGCCTGCACTTCCATCACGCTCGCGGAAGTTCCGCGAGTGCGGCAGGGCCCGGGAACGTGTCTAGTGAGGATCACGAACGGAATTGAGGAGTAGTGTTTTCGAACGCAACAGAAACGGCTAGATCTGAAGGCACCATCAGGACCCTGGTGGCTGCTGTCGAGCAAATGGTCGAAATGCTTGTCATCACCGACTGCGATGGGAAAATCCTTTATTGCAATCCAGCGTTCGAGAAGATCACAGGTTACTCCAAGAGCGAGACGGTGGGACAGAACCCAAGATTTTTGCAGTCCGGCAAACATAGTGTGGAATTCTATCGTGAATTGTGGTCCACAATCAAGCAAGGAAGTGTGTGGAAGGGCCGACTGATAAATAGGAAGAAGGACGCAACTTTCTACGACCAGGATTCCACTATTTCGCCGATACGGGATGCTTCTGGTGAAATATCGGGCTTTGTTGCTCTCAATCTCGACGTAACTGAAAAAGTGGAGCTTCAACGCCAGTATCTCGAAGCGCAAAAACTGGAAAGCATTGGAAGACTAGCGGGCGGATTAGCGCATGATTTTAACAATCTTCTGACCGTTATCAATGGCTATGCCGATTTTCTGGTCCATCAATGCGGTCCAGACGAGCGTTCTCGGCATTATGCTGAGGAAATAGGGAAAGCTGGCGCACATGCGGCTAGTCTTACCAAGCAACTGCTGGCGTTCAGCCGCAAACAAGTAATCGAGCCCAGGGTTTTGGATTTGAACCACGCAATTCGAAGCGCTGTGCCGATGCTGCAACGCTTGATCGGCGAGGACATCGGCTTAGAGACGCACCTCGCCAGCTTCTCGGGGCGGGTAATGGCGGACCCGGAACAGATTCATCAGATCATTATGAATCTTGTGATAAACGCGCGAGACGCTATGCCTGACGGCGGGAGGATTGACATCAAGACGAGCGACATTGATCTCAGTGAGGACATGGCAAGCAAGCACCCTGACGCGAAACCTGGGCCGTGTGTGCTGATGAGTGTGATAGATACTGGACACGGGATGACCGAAGCTGTCCGTCCCCGAATCTTCGAACCTTTCTTCACGACAAAAGAAATTGGTAAAGGAACGGGGCTTGGGTTGTCAACCGTCTACGGGATCGTGCGGCAGAGTGGTGGGTGGATTGAACTCTGGAGCGAGGTTGGGATTGGAACGTCGTTCAATATTTATCTCCCCCAAAATAGTGGGTATGTGCTCCCCGACCCACCAGCAAGCGGCGCGCTGCTAAAGCGTGGTGGCGAAACTATTCTTTTGGTAGAGGATCACGATGCGGTTCGATCTTACACCCGGGATGCGCTAGAAAAATGGGGTTATCGCGTCGTCGAAGCGTCCAACGGGGATCAGGCCATAAGGGTTGCGGCCGACTCTGCAGAAGAGATCCACTTGCTGCTCACGGATGTGGTGATGATGGGAATGAACGGCCACGAATTGTCGCAACGACTGATAAATCTGCGCCCCAATTTGAAGGTAGTTTTTCTGTCAGGCCATACATCGGAGGTACTTGCTCGGCGCGGCCTGCCTGACGGCATGGCTTTCGTGCAAAAGCCCTTCAGTCCTGATGAAATTGCCGCAAAGGTCCGGAAAGCATTGGACGTTAGTTCCTAGTCAGAAAAGAAATTGGCTCGCAGATGGGAACCGATGGACACAGATAAAACGGATAAGAGTTTTGCCCCCCGACAAGCAGTCGATCCGAGCAACTAGGGAACTGTAGCTATTCTGTGTTCATCGGTTCCCATCTCCGAGCCAACCCTCTTTTTTTGCTCACAGATGAGAACCGATGAACACAGATAAGAGAATTCCTCCCTTCACGCACAACTACCCTAAGTGGACCTGAACTCTCTAACAGAAACCGTAATCGGTGCGGCCTTCGAAGTATCCAACACTCTCGGCTGTGGTTTCTTGGAGAAGCTGTACGAGCGTGCCCTCGTGAGCGAGCTAACCCTTCGAGGCATCACAGTCGTCACCCAAGCCGTTTACCCCGTAGCCTATAAGGGGCAGATCATCGGCGAATACCAGCCCGACCTGGTAATTGAAAACATTCTCATCGTCGAACTGAAATGCGTGGATCGTTTCTCCCCAACCCACCTGGCCCAATGCCTAAGCTACCTCCACGCCTCCGGCCTAACCCTGGCCCTTATTCTGAATTTCCAACACCCCAAAGTCGAATGCCGCCGAATAAAGCGTATAAGCCAGGTCTCCTGAACTTCTTTCCTATCTGCGTTCATCGGTTCCCATCTGCGAGCCAAAAAAGAATTTTCCGCTTTCCCCTTGCACTTCCTGTAACCCATTTGCTATTCTGGTCAAGCCGTCGAAGGACAGCAGCCTGGGTCTGGGTTCAGATCAGAAACCTCCCCTTTGCAAGAACTTGTAAAAAAGACTTGCGGAGCGGGCCAAGGTTTGCTAATGTAGACGATGTACGCTAGAACGGTAGTACTAGCGTGATAGGGTAGGGAAGGCAACAAAACCCAGCAGTGGGAAATCCTGCTGTGGTTTAGAAACCTCGATCTGAAGTAGTTCTTTCAGGTTCCCATAATTTCTGGATGAGGTCATCCTTGTGCGTTTTGCAAGGTGCTTTATCCGAACGGCTTTCGAGGCCGGCAGGGAATTCGTTTTCCGAAAGGATCGCGGGTTCCGCTGCGCAGATCTTTGAAAATCTGGTTGGACGCGAAGTAGAAGTTATGCTGCTGCGTTCGGTTGCCGCCCGCAAGGGTCGGTAGCGGAGCGTAGCGAGCAAATAATTCGTCAGTAACTTGAGTTCAAACTGAGGCGACTAACAAATCGGCACGGCACGGTCTTCGGATCGAGCCTGCCAGGCTAGATTGACCTGCAAAGGTCGATCGAAACCAAAACGGTTCAAACGAGAGTTTGATCCCGGCTCAGAATCAACGCTGGCGGCGCGCTTAACACATGCAAGTCGCACGAGAAAGGGAGCAATCCTGAGTAAAGTGGCGCACGGGTGAGTAACACGTGGATCATCTACCTTTTAGTGGGGAATACCTCTGGGAAACCGGAGACAATACCGCATAAGCCTGTAAAGGGAAAGCAGCAATGCGCTGAAAGAGGAGTCCGCGGCCGATTAGCTAGTTGGCGGGGTAACGGCCCACCAAGGCGAAGATCGGTAGCCGGCCTGAGAGGGCACACGGCCACACTGGCACTGAAACACGGGCCAGACTCCTACGGGAGGCAGCAGTGGGGAATCTTGCACAATGGGCGAAAGCCTGATGCAGCGACGCCGCGTGAGCGATGAAGCCCTTCGGGGTGTAAAGCTCTTTCGACGGGAACGATAATGACGGTACCCGGAGAAGAAGCTGCGGCTAACTACGTGCCAGCAGCCGCGGTAA
>Ga0163163_10003154_pt1 | contig 13969 bp, 14 predicted proteins | sample S65metaG_FD_119766 | JGI IMG/M metagenome (GOLD analysis project Ga0163163, IMG submission 119766) | Switchgrass rhizosphere microbial communities from Kellogg Biological Station, Michigan, USA - S6-5 metaG | ecosystem: Host-associated > Plants > Roots > Rhizosphere > Soil | place: USA... | reverse complement strand
GGTTTGGCTGGTGTGGCGCTACGTGCCCGAGACGAGGGGCATGGAGCTGGAGGAGATCGCGGCGTGACCGCCACGGACGCCGACGCCCGGCTGCGGCGCCAGTTCACCGCCGGCGTGCTGATCACGTTGCTCGTCATCGCCGCCCTCATCGGGGCCACGCAGGTGCGTGGGGTCGATCTCCTGCTCGGCGGCGTCGGGGGCGTCTGCGGCTGCATCGGCGTGGTGTTGCTGTACCAGGGTTTGTCCACGGGATCGATGGCGATCGTGTCGCCGATCTCGGCGGTGATCGCCGCGGCGGTGCCCGTCACCGGGGGGCTCATCGCCGGGGAGCGGCCGGGCGGCATCGCGTTGATCGGCATCGTGATCGCGCTCGTCGCCATCGTGCTCGTCAGCCGGGCCGGGCCGATGGGCCGGCCCGCCCCGGGACCGCTGCTGGCCGCCGTCGGCTCGGGCATCGGCTTCGGGCTGTTCTTCCTGTGCGTGAGCGGCATCCAGGAGGAGGCCGGCCTGTGGCCGCTGGTCCTGGCCCGGGTCGTGTCCCTCACGGTGGCGGTCTCCCTGGCCATGATCCGCCGCGTGCCCGTCGTGGCCCCCGGTCCGGTGTTCGGCCTGGCCGTGGCCGCCGGGCTGCTCGACGTGACGGCGAACGTGACGTTCCTCCTCGCCACCCAGCGCGGGCTGCTCGCCGTCGTCGCCGTTATCGCCTCTCTCTACCCGGCGACCACGGTCGTCCTCGCCATGTCGGTCGGGCGTGAGCGCGTGTCGGCCACCCAGGCGTGGGGTCTCGCGGCCGCGGCCGCGGCGCTGGTGCTCATCACCGTGTGAAACGCCCTTGGCCGGGAGTACCGTCGTCCCCGCCCATCCGCCAGGATCGCCCGTCAGAACGGAGGCCGTCATGCCTGGTTCCTACGTCGTCGCCGGAGCTCGAACCCCGATCGGCAAGCTGAGCGGCGCGCTCGCCGGCTTCAGCGCCGCCGACCTCGGCGGGCTGGCCATCAAGGCTGCGCTCGAGCGGGCGGGCGTCCGACCGGAGGACGTCGACTACGTGATCATGGGCCAGGTCCTCATGGCCGGGCAGGGTCAGGTGCCGGCCCGGCAGGCCGCGGCCAAGGCGGGGATCCCGATGAGCGTCCCGTCGGTGAACGTGAACAAGGTGTGCCTCTCCGGCCTCAACAGCATCTACCAGGCCGACCAGATGATCGCTGCGGGTGAGGCGGACATCGTGGTCGCCGGCGGCATGGAGTCGATGACCAACGCCCCGTACCTGGTCGCCGGGGCCCGCAGTGGGCTGCGCTACGGCAACGCCGAGCTCGGTGACGCCATCATCAAGGACGGCCTGTGGTGCGCGTTCGACGCCTGCCTCATGGGGGTGTCGACCGAGCGCTACACCGGGGGTGGCATCAGCCGCGAGGCGCAGGACGACCTGGCCGTGAAGTCCCACGAGCGCGCCGCCGCGGCCATCAAGGACGGGCGCTTCGAGGCCGAGATCGTCCCCGTGGCCGTGCCGCAGCGCAAGGGCGACCCGCTCCTCGTCGAGACGGACGAGGGCGTCCGCCCCGGCACGACGATGGCGTCCCTGGGGGCCCTCCGTGCCGCGTTCGTCGACGACGGCACCGTCACGGCCGGCAACGCCAGTCAGATCAGCGACGGCGCGTCAGCCGTGATCGTCATGTCCAAGGCCGAGGCGGAGCGCAGGGGCGTCGCGCCCCTCGGGGAGTTCGTCTCGTTCGGCATGGTCGCCGGCCCGGACGATTCGAGCCTCCTCCATCAGCCGAGCCGGGCCATCCTGGCCGCGCTCGGTCGCGCCGGGCTGTCGATCGGGGACGTGGACCTGTTCGAGATCAACGAGGCGTTCGCCGCCGTGGGCCTGGCCTCCATGGCCGACCTCGGCATCACCGACGAGGTGGTCAACGTGAACGGCGGCGCCATCGCTCTCGGTCATCCCATCGGCATGAGCGGCAACCGCCTGGCGCTCACGCTGCTCCATGAGCTGCGCCGCCGCGGGGGCGGCACCGGTGTCGCCGCGCTGTGCGGCGGCGGCGGCCAGGGCGACGCCCTGCTGCTCCGGACCGTCTGAACCCGTCTGACCCTCGGCGCTTCGGCCGGGCAACGCGGAGCGTGGCGGATCCGAACTTTTCGACGCGATCGGGTTGATCGGTCCTTGTCACTGGTTCGACACCGTTGTAACGTAACCGCAACAACGGTTGCTGGTGGGCGCCGATCGGGCTTCTGGAACATGGATGCATCGAGCGGGAATCCTCCAGGATCGTAGGTCTGGGGTACCGGTCATCGAGACGGCCTGTCCGCCCGCTACCGCCTCGAAGGGCGGTACCCCAGTGCAGAACGGACCGGTCCGGCGCTCGTGCGCAAGGCCGGTCCGCTGTGCGTTCCGGGCCGTTCCCTTTCGCCTCACCGGAGCCAGCGCGGCCGCGGCTCGGTTCAGGCGGGTAGCTCTCGCCGGCCTTCCAGCGCTCGCCCGAGCGTCAGCTCGTCGGCGTACTCGAGGTCTCCCCCCACCGGCAGGCCGCTGGCGAGGCGGGTCACCGTCAACCCGAGCGGCCGCAGCAGCCGGCCGAGGTACATCGCCGTGGCCTCGCCCTCGACGTTGGGGTTCGTGCAGATGATGACCTCCTCGGTCCCCTCGGGCTCGAGGCGCCCCAGCAGCTCCTTGATCTTGAGCTGCTCGGGGCCGATGCCGTCGATCGGGCTGATGGCGCCGAGGAGCACGTGGTAGCGCCCGCGGAACTCGCCGGTGCGCTCGAGGGCGACGATGTCGCGCGCCTCCTCGACGACGCACAGGAGCCGCTGGTCCCGCTGGCTGTCCGCGCAGATGCCGCACACGGGACCGTCGGACACGTTCCAGCACCGCTCGCAGAAGCGCACCCTCGCCTTCGCCTCGGTGATGGCGTGGGCCAGGCGGTTGGCGTCCTCGGTCGGCAGCTTGATGAGGTGGAACGCGATGCGCTGCGCCGACTTCGGACCGATGCCGGGTAGCCGCCCCAGCTCGTCGATGAGGACCTGCACCGGTGGTGTGTAGGTGGACGGCATCGCTCAGCTCTCGTCCAGGAGCTCGGCGCCCGGGAACGCCTGGGTGAGGCGGTCGAGCGGAGCCAGGTAGTCGTCGGGAGCGGCGTCGACCAGGTCGGCCGGGTCGATGGCCTCGTCGAGATCAGGAGCGGACGGGGCTCCACCGCGATCGGTCCGGGGCGGGGGGCCGCCGCGGGGGCCGGTCGCCGGGCCGCCCGAGGGCACGCTCGGCGGCCCGTCGGTGGGCCGCGAAGGGATGGCCCCGTCGTCGTCGACGACGAAGGTCACGGCCGGCGGCCGGTCTCCGAACTGGCGCGCCAGCGCCGCCTCGAGCTCGCTCCGGTGCTGCTCACTCCGGACGCGGTGCGGTTCGTTGGGGACGGCGAGGGCCACACCGTCGGGCGTGTCGACCCAACGCCCGGCGGCCAGGACGGCGCGGGCGGCCCGGGGGAGGCCAGGCAGGATCTGGTCGGCCCAGGCCAGCGTCAGCTCGTCACGCGAGGGGCCGCCCGCCGGTCCGGATGGGGCCGACTCGGGCGCGGCAGGTGCGGCAGCGGCAGGTGCGGGCGGCGCGGGTGTGGGCGGCACGGGTGCGGGCTGCGCCGTGGCGGTGGCGGCCTCGGCGACCTGTGGCGGTGCTCCTCCCGAGATGGCGCTTCCGAGCCGGGCCCGCCCTCCCGCCCGCAGGGCGCGGTCGCCCGGCGCCGCGGCGGCCGGTTCGGGCGGGGGTGCGGGCGTGGGGGGCGCGACCGCAGCTCCGCCGCCCGACGAACCCGCTCCTGAAGCGACGGCTCGTTCCAGCCGTTCGAGCCGGGTCACCAATGCGTCCGGGGAGCTGTCCGTCTCCGCCCTCGTCAAGCGGACCATCGCCACGTCCAGCAGGACGCGGGGGTCAGGGGTGTGCCGGAGCTCCACCGCGACGTCGCCCAGGACCTCCATCGCCCTGACCGTCGCCGGCAGCCCGAGCCGTTCACCCTGGGCCGACACGATCGGTCGCCGACGATCCGGCAGCTGTACGAGCTCGGGCGCGACGATCGACAGGAAGCCGTCACGGAGCTGCGCGATGAGCTCCTCCGTGATCGACCGCACGTCCCGGCCGCCCTGCACCGCCGCGGCGACAGCGCTGAGCGCCCGCCCGGCATCCGCTTCGATCAGGCCCTCGACCAGGTCGTCGAGCGGCACCAGCTCCGGCGCGACACCTCCGGCGGCGATCTGGTCCAGCGCGGACAGCGCATCACGTGCTGACCCGCCCGCCAGGTGCATCACGGCCTCGATGCCTTCCTCCGTCACGTCCAGACCGGCGTCCGCGACGACCCAGCGGACGTGGGCCTCGAGCTCGTCGGCCGGCAACAGGTGGAACTCGAGGTGCTGCGTCCGGCTGCGGATGGTGGCGCTGACCTTCTGGGGATCGGTGGTGGCGAGCACGAACACCACGTGCGCCGGCGGCTCCTCCAGGGTCTTGAGCAGGGCTGACTCGGCGGCGCGGGACAGCATGTGGACCTCGTCCAGGATGTACACCTTCCGCCGGCCCGCGGTGCCGAGCGAGGCCCGCTCGATGAGCTCCCGGATGTCATCCACGCCGTTGTTGCTCGCGGCGTCGAGCTCGTGGACGTCGAAGCTCGTGCCGGCCTCGACGGCCAGGCAGGAGTCGCACTCGCAGCACGGCTCGCCGTCCACCGGCCGCTCGCAGTTGAGCGCCTTGGCCAGGATGCGGGCCGACGAGGTCTTGCCGGTGCCACGCGGGCCGCTGAAGAGGTAGGCGTGGCCTACACGGTCGTCCCGGACGGCGTTGCGCAGGACGCGGACCACGTGATCCTGCCCGCGCAGCTCCCCGAACCGGCGGGGCCGGTAGCGGCGGTAGAGGGACTGGTGGGCCATGGGCCGAGACTACCGACGGGGTGGGTCACCCCTCGGGGGTGCGGCTGGGGGACCGATGAGCGCGCCGTGGGTGCGGTCGAGCGCGCGGATCCGGGTCGTCGGAGCGAGGAACGTCCCCCGCCGATCATCCAAGCGATGTTGCGTCACGAACTACCTCCGACGCCGTCGATGAGGGTGAGACGTAACGAACCGCCGCTCGGGTGTGACCTTTGACCAAGTGGGTATCCACGGGAACACCAAAGCGGTCTCAGACGTAGTAACCGGTGAACGATCTCAGGAGTGAGGGACGAGATGGCCAGCAACGAGCAGGTGCAGATCCACGACGGAGCGGTGATCGAGATCGACATCGACGGCGAAGCGGTGACCGCGATGGTGCTGCTGGCCGGCGACGACATGGCGATCCTCGACACGTGCGACGGGTCGATGCCCTTCGTGCTCCGGTACGAAGAGCTGCAGCACGTGCGGGTGTTCGAACCCGAGCCCTTCAGCCGCGCCGCCTGAGGCGCCGCCGCTCCCGGCCGCCTCGCATCCACCGGTGGCCTCTCCCGGCGATGCGATACTGGCGGCCAGCGTCGCGGGCTGCTCCTGGCCCGGTCGGGACCGCATCCCGGGGGCGGGGCACCGTCCCAACGGGGAGAGGGGCATCATGCAGCCGCAGGAACGGACCGTGACTGGGTGGGTCGGTTGGATCGTCTTCGCCGCGATCATGCTGATCATGCTCGGGGTGTTCGACATCATCGCCGGGCTGATCGCCATCTTCGACGACCGCTGGTTGGTCGGCTCCGCGGGGAAGCTGTTCGTCTGGGATTCCACGGCGTGGGGTTGGATCACGCTGATCATCGGGATCGTCATCCTGTTCGCGGCGTTCGCGGTGATGCAGGGCAAGATCTGGGGTCGAGCGGTGGCCGTCGGCTTCGCCGTGCTCAACGCGGTCAACCAGCTCTCGACGATCCGGGCCTACCCGATCTGGAGCCTGGTGGTGATGACGCTGTGCGTCTTCGTGATCTACGCCATGATCGTCCACGGCGGTGAGCTGCGCCAGGAGCCCTGACCCGTACCGTCAGCTGAACAGGTCCTCGAAGCGGACCGGCTCGGCGACGTCCAGCTGCTCGTAGGTGCAGCTGGCCGGGGTGCGGTCCGGTCGCCAACGGATGAACCGGACACCGTGGCGGAACCGCCCGCTCTGGAGCTGGCCGAAGGTGACCTCGGCCACCCGCTCCACCCGGATCGGCACCCATGACAGGTCCTTGCCGGCGTTCCAGCGGCTCTGCGCGCCGGGCAGCCGGGCCGACTCGTGCGCCATGGCCTCGGCCCAGTGCTGCCACGGGTGGCCCTCGAGCGCGTGCTCGGTCAGCGGCCGCATCTCCTCGAGCAGCTCGGCGCGACGCTTGACGGTGAAGGCGGCGGCGACGCCGACATGGTGGAGCGTGCCCTGATCGTCGTACAGCCCGAGCAGGAGCGAACCGATCCCGTTGCCGTCCTTGTGGATCCGGTAGCCGGCCACGGCGCAGTCGGCGGTTCGCTCGTGCTTGACCTTGATCATCGTGCGTTGGTTCGGCGTGTAGGGCCCGTCGAGCCGCTTGGCGACCACCCCGTCGAGGCCGCCACCCTCGAAGCGGTCGAACCACGCCTCTGCCACGCCCGCATCGGTCGACGCGGGGGTGAGGTACACCGGCGGCCGGGGCTCGGCCACCACCTCTCCGAGGAGTCGCCGGCGCTCGGTCAGCGGGGCGTCGAGGAGCGAGCGGTCGGCCACCGCCAGCAGGTCGAAGAGCACGATGGAGGCCGGTGTCTCACGAGCGAGCCGGTCCACGCGGCTGGCCGCCGGGTGGATGCGCTGGAGCAACGCGTCGAAGTCGAGCCCGTCTCCATCCTGGGACGGGACCACGATCTCGCCGTCCGCGATGCAGCCCTCTGGTAGTTGCGCCTGCAACGGAGTGAGCAGCTCTGGGAAGTAGCGGGTGAGTGGTCGCTCGTTGCGGCTGCCGAGCACCACGTCCTCGCCGTCGCGCAGCACGATGCAGCGGAACCCGTCCCACTTCGGCTCGTACAGCCAGCCGTCGCCCACCGGCAGCGCGGTCGCGGACTTGGCCAGCATCGGTTGGACAGGCTGCTCCAGAGCGAGCGTCACGGACCCAGCCTGCCAGGCCGGGAACCGATCCGATCGCGCCGTCGTCCAATCGGCACAAGAGGAGGCGAGGGAGGCATCATGGGCAGGGGACGGTGGGCGGCGGCCGGCGGCGCGGTCGTCGTGGTCGCAGCAGTGGTCGCGCTGGTCGCGCTCGCGGGTCGGTCGCGGCCGGCGTCGGCGCAGACCGGCACCAGCACGACGGGGCCCAGCACGACGGGCACGGGCACGACGGGCGCCGGCGCGGCGCCGGGGGCGCCGATCCGGACCATCACGGTGTCCGGTGACGGGACCGCATCGGGTCGCCCGGACACGGCCACGGTGCAGCTCGGCGTCCAGGTGCGGGCGGCGAAGGCGACCGCCGCCCTCGAGGCGGCGAACGGCAAAGCGCAGCAGCTCCTCGACACGCTGAAGATCAGCGGGGTGAAGCCGGACGACATCACCACCACGAACGTCTCGCTGTACGCCCAGACGGCGAACGACGGTCACACCGTCACCGGCTACGAGGCCGGCAACACCGTGATGGCGAAGATCCGCGACGTCGGCCGGGCCGGCGTGATCATCGACGCGGCCGCCGCGTCCGTCGGAGACGACATCAGCCTCCAGGGCGTCTCGTTCTCGATCGATGACACCGGCGCGATGCGCGCTGCGGCGCGTCGTGAGGCCGTCGCCGCGGCGAAGGCGCAGGCCGAGCAGCTGGCGAGTGCCAGCGGTCGACACGTGGGCTCGATCATCTCCCTGAGCGAGGGCACGACGGCACCACCGCCGCTCGCCTACGCCGCCGGGACCGTCCCCGCCGCCGACGCGGGGAGCCGCGTCCCGCTCGAGCCGGGCCAGCAGCAGCTGGACGTCGCGGTCACGGTCGTCTACGAGCTCGTCTGACCGGCCTCCGACGGGGACGCAGCCGCCCCGGCGCCCTTCCCCCCGACGTGGTCCGTCGCAGTAGCGTCCGCCATCGTGACAACAGCGGATCCGATGGAAGAGCGCCTCGCGGACCTTCGCCGGCGGAAGGACGAGGCGTATAACGCCGGCTCGCCCAGGGCGGTCGAGCGCCAGCACGCCAAGGGCAAGCTGCTGGCCCGTGAGCGCATCGAGTACCTGTTGGACCCCGACTCGTTCCAAGAGCTCGATCTGCTGGCCCGTCACCGTGCCCACGCCGCCGGCCTCGAGGAGCGTCCGTACACGGACGGTGTGATCACGGGGTGGGGCACGATCGCCGGCCGCAAGGTGTTCGTCTTCAGCCAGGACTTCACGGTCTTCGGGGGCGCGCTCGGCGAGGTGTTCGCCGAGAAGATCCACAAGCTCATGGACCTCGCGCTCAAGGTCGGAGCGCCGGTCGTCGGCCTGAACGACGGCGCCGGTGCCCGGATCCAGGAGGGCGTGGTGTCGCTGGCCAGCTACGGCGGCATCTTCTACCGCAACGTGCTCTCGTCGGGCGTGGTACCCCAGATCAGCGTCGTGCTCGGCCCGTGCGCCGGCGGCGCCGTCTACTCGCCGGCCATGACCGACTTCATCTTCATGGTCCGTGAGAGCTCGCACATGTTCATCACCGGTCCAGACGTCGTGAAGACCGTCACCGGTGAGGACGTCACACTCGAAGAGCTCGGTGGGGCGATGAGCCACGCCACCAAGTCCGGTGTCGCCACGTTCGTCGCGCCCGACGAGAAGGCGTGCCTGGACGACGTCCGCTACCTCCTGTCGTTCCTCCCGCAGAACAACCTGGAGGAGGCGCCGATCGCCGAGACGACGGACGATCCGTTCCGGCTCTGCGAGGACCTGCGCACGATCCTGCCGCCCAGCCCGAACCTGCCCTACGACATGAAGAAGGTCGTGCGCAAGGTGCTCGACGAGGGCGAGTTCTTCGAGTACTTCCCCCACTGGGCGAAGAGCATCATCTGCGGCTTCGGCCGGCTGAACGGCCAGTCCGTCGGCATCGTCGGCAACCAGCCGATGGTCCTGGCCGGCGTGCTGGACATCGAGAGCGCCGAGAAGGCGGCGCGGTTCGTCCGGACCTGCGACGCGTTCAACGTCCCGCTCATCACCTTCGTGGACGTGCCCGGCTTCCTCCCGGGCGTGGACCAGGAGTACGGGGGCATCATCCGCCACGGCGCCAAGCTGTTGTACGCCTATTGCGAAGCCACGGTGCCTCGCATCCAGGTCATCACCAGGAAGGCCTACGGCGGCGCCTACGTCGTCATGGACTCCAAGTCGATCGGCGCCGACCTGGCCTATGCCTGGCCGTCGGCCGAGCTGGCCGTGATGGGCCCGCAGGGCGCGGTGGAGATCGTCTACAAGCGCCAGCTCCAGCAGGCTGCCGATCCCGTCGCCCGCCGCGCCGAGCTGGTGGCCGACTACACCGAGCGCTACGCCAACCCGTACAACGCCGCCGAGCGCGGCTACGTCGACGACGTGATCGACCCGGCCGAGACCAGGGCCAAGCTCGTGGCCGGCATGGAGCTCCTCAGGACCAAGCGCGAGGAACTGCCCCGCCGCAAGCACGGCAACGTGCCGCTGTGAGCGCGTGGGACGCGCCTCACCCGGCCACCGCCCGCCCTGCGCCGCGCATCGGCCGGCTCGTCGAGGTCGAGGGCAATGGCGCGACCGTGGAGGAGATGGCGGCGATCGCGGCGGCGATCGAGGCGCTGTGGCCCAAGCCCGTGGTCGCCGTCGCGCGTGACGACCCGCGTCGCGGTGCCTGGCGCTTCAGTGGTCGCTGGTGGAACCGCCCGGTCGCCGCGAGGAGGTCACGGCCCTGGTACTGACCGCGCGGGACGTCGAAGCGCTGCGGGCGGCCACCCCCGGCTGCCACGGCCGGGCCTACCTCAACAACGCGGGGGCGGCGCTCCCCACCCAGGCCACCGTGGACGCCGTGATCGCCCACCTGCGGCTGGAAGCCGAGATCGGGGGCTACCTGGCCGCGACGGAGGCGGAGGACGTCCTCACCGGGGGGCGGGCCGACGGCGCGGCCCTCGTCGGCGCGCACCCCGACGAGATCGTCCTCACGACGAGCGACACCGCGGGGTGGATCAAGGCGTTCTGGGGCTTCGTGCTCGCGGGCGGTCTCCGGCGCGGCGACCGGGTCCTGGTGGACCAGCTGTCCTACAGTTCCCACTACCTCGCGCTGCTCCAGGCCGGTCGGCTCGTCGGGTCGGAGGTCGTGGCCGCGCCGGCCGGCGGGGATGGGGCAGTGGACGTGGAGGCGCTCGCCGCGATGCTCGACGACCGGGTGCGATTGGTCGCGATGACACACGTCGGCACGAACTGCGGGCTCGTCAACCCCGTCGTCGAGGTCGGACAGGCGGTCCGCGAGGCTCGTGCACGCGGGACGGCGTACTTCGTCGATGCCTGCCAGTCGGTCGGCCAGCTCCCCTTCGATGTCGATGCCGTCGGCTGCGACGTTGCCACCATGACGGGCCGGAAGTTCCTCAGGGCGCCGCGGGGCACCGGCATGCTGTACGTCCGGCGCGAGCTGCAGGGGCGACTCGACCCGCCGGGCATCGACGCCACCAGCGCGGACTGGATCGATGGTGACCGGTACGAGCCGCGGGTCGGGTCCGACCGCCTCGAGGAGTTCGAGGCCTCGATCGCCGCCCGCGTCGGGCTGGCCAACGCGCTCGTCGAGGCGCGCGCCCTCGGCATCGAGGCCATCCACGACCGCACCGCCGCGCTGGCCGAGCGGCTCCGGCGCGGCCTCCTCGAGATCGACGGCGTCACCGTCGAGGACGGCGAGGCCGAGCGCAGCGCCATCGTCACCTTCCGCGTGCACGGCGGCCGTGTCGACGCCTCCACGGTGATCGGGGCGGCGGCCGGTGCCGACATCACGATCAACTCGTCGACCGCCCCGTGGGCGCGGCTGGACATGACGCGCCGTCACCTGGACGAGGTGGTCCGGGCGTCACCGCACTACTACAACACCAACGACGAGCTCGATCGCCTGCTCGGGGTCGTCGCGGCTGTATCGTCCGGCACCCGCCGTACCTGACGCCGCTCGATCCCCAGGGCGGCGCGGCTGGGTGGCCGGGCAGCGCCCGCCAGTCCGTCGCCGGCACCGCCGGGCGCTCGTCGCCTCTCCCAACGTGACACCCCATCGTGACGCCTGGCCGGCGCCTGAGGCGCGGCCCGGGTGCGGCGTCTCCGGGGCCGACCGCTACCGTCCGGCTGATGGATGTCACGACGGTGGCCGACGACCTCGTGGTCCTGCACGAGGGTGAGCAAGCGCACAGCTTCCCGGGCCTGCGGCCCGACACCGTCCACGAGCTCAACGGCGTCGCGGTCCGCACGTTGGCCCGGCCCGGCGGCGAGCTGCTGTGCCGCTTCGCCACCGTGAACGACGTCCACTTCGGGGAGCTCGAGGCAGGGCGGATCGACGACAGCGAGCTGGGCCCGATCCAGCGGGCCGACCCGGGTGAGCCGCCGTACCCGGAGACCATGAGCCGCGGCGCAGCGGCCGAGATCGCCGAGCTGGACCCGGCGGCCGTGGTGGCGAAGGGCGACCTCACGAACGACGGCACGGACGAGGAGTTCGCGACGTTCGGGCACGTGTACGGCGAGGCGTTCGGTGGCCGGCTCCACATCATGCGCGGCAATCACGACGCGTACCGGGGTCAGACCCGGTACCAGGGTGATCAGATCGTCGATCTGCCGGGCGTCCGCCTCGCGCTGCTCGACACCATGATCCCGACCGAGACGACCGGTCGGATCCTCGCGGCGCAGCTGGACTGGCTGGACGCAGCCGCGGCCGATGCGGACCGCCCGGTCGTCGTGCTCGGCCACCACCAGAGCTGGGAGCCCGGCACCGCCCGCGCTCCCAACTACTTCGGCATCAACCCTGACGACTCGGAGCGGCTGGTCACGGTCGTGGCGCGGCGTTCCCGGATCGTCGCCTACGCCGCCGGCCACACCCATCGCAACCGCGTCCGGCGCACGGCGGCCACCGGTCATGTGCCCTACATCGAGGTGGCGTGCGTCAAGGACTTCCCGGGCTCGTGGGCGGAGTACCGCGTCTACGAGGGCGGGATCATGCAGGTGCACCACCGCATCTCGACCCCCGGCGCGCTCAGGTGGAGCGAGCGCTGCCGTCACCTCTACGCCGACTTCGGCGTGGACTACGAGACCTATGCCCTCGGCGGCCTGGAGGACAGGTGTTTCACCGTCTCGATCCGTTGACCGAGATCCCCGTCGTCGTCCGCGCGCTCACCGGCCGCGAGGAGCTCCCCACCGGGTACGACCTCCTCGCCTGAGCCGGGGCGGCCCGGGTGCGGCGGGCGCACCGTGCTGTACTGGCACCTCGTGGTACCTCCGTCTCGCCGTTCGGCCCTCCCGCCGTTCCACGCCATGAGCATGGCGAGCGCGGCCATCGCCCTCGAGGCTCGTGGCGTCACGGTGCGGCACCTCGAGGTCGGTCAACCCTCGGCCCCCGCGCCGGCCGCCGTCCGAGCCGCGGCGGCGCGCGCGCTGCAGCACGACCAGGTCGGGTACACGAGCGCCACCGGACTGCTCTCGCTGCGCCGCGCGATCGCGCGCCACTACGCGGACTGGTACGGCGTGGAGATCGAGCCGGCACAGGTCATCGTCACCGCCGGTGCCTCGGCCGCGTTCACCCTTGCCTTCCTGGCCTGCTTCGATGCCGGGGACCGTGTCGGCGTCGTCGAACCGGGCTACCCGTGCTACCGCAACGCGCTGATGGCGCTCGACGTCGAGCCGGTGCCCCTCACCGTCGGCCCGGCCACCCGCTGGACGGTGACCCCCGAGCTGCTGGACGCCGCAGGTCCACTCACCGGCGTGGTGATCGCCAGCCCGTCGAACCCCACCGGCACCGTGCTGGCCGAGCCGGAGCTTCGGGCGCTGACGACGTGGTGCACCGAGCGGCAGGTGCAGCTCGTGTCGGACGAGATCTACCACGGCATCACGTACGGCCGGCGGGCCGGGTCGGTGGCGGCCTGGTCGCCCGAGGCCGTCGTCGTGAGCAGCTTCTCGAAGTACTTCTGCATGACGGGCTGGCGGTTGGGCTGGGTCGTCGCTCCGCCCGAGCTCGTGGTGGCCCTCGAGCGCTTCCAGCAGAACCTCTACATCTGCGCGCCGACCCTCTCGCAGCTCGCCGCCGTCGCCGCCTTCGACTGCGAACCGGAGCTCGACGGTCACGTCGAGCGGTACGCGACCAACCGCGAGGTGCTCCTCACGGGCCTGTCGAAGGCCGGGCTCACGGACGTGGCCGCGGCCGACGGAGCGTTCTACGTCTACGCCGACATCTCCGGGTTCGGCCGGCACGCCATGGACCTCTGCCGGGACTGGTTGGAGACGGCCGGCGTGGCGGCGACGCCCGGCATCGACTTCGACCTCGCCCGAGGTGGCGACCACGTTCGCTTCTCGTACTCGGGGCACGCGGACGACATCGCCGACGCCTGCGCGCGTCTGGGCTCGTGGGCGGAGCGGGCATGAGCGTGGAGGGGGAGGACGGCCAGGCGGGCGCGGCCGGCCCGCTCCAGGGGCTGCGGGTGCTCGACCTCTCCACCGTGATCGCCGGGCCGACCGTGGCCCGGTACCTGGCCGACTTCGGGGCCGACGTGATCAAGGTGGAGCGCCCGGAGGGCGACAGCCTGCGCAACATGGCGTGGCGGGATCCGCGGGACGGGACCGGCCTGTGGTGGAAGTTCGCCAACCGCAACAAGCGGTGCGTCGTCCTCGACCTGAAGGAGCCGGCCGACCACGCCGTGTTGCTGCACCTGGTCGAGCAGGCGCACGTGCTCGTCGAGAACTTCCGGCCGGGCACCCTCGAGCGGCTGGGCCTGGCGCCCGAGCTGCTGCTCGAGCGCAACCCGTCGCTCGTGATCACGAGGGTGACGGGCTTCGGGCAGACTGGTCCCTACGCGGCGCGCCCGGGGTTCGCCTCCATCGCCGAGGCGATGTCGGGCTACGCGGCCATCGCCGGAGACCCCG
>Ga0163163_10003153_pt1 | contig 13976 bp, 12 predicted proteins | sample S65metaG_FD_119766 | JGI IMG/M metagenome (GOLD analysis project Ga0163163, IMG submission 119766) | Switchgrass rhizosphere microbial communities from Kellogg Biological Station, Michigan, USA - S6-5 metaG | ecosystem: Host-associated > Plants > Roots > Rhizosphere > Soil | place: USA... | reverse complement strand
TGCCGAGTAGTTTTTGGCCGTTTAGAGTGAATTCGATGGGTCGAAAACATCTTAGATGCGGGGTGTTTGCTCGTCAACCGTTTGGCTTTTCAGTGCATCCAACCGCGTGAGTCAGTAAGCGGTTATGGGCAATCCGCCCTCTGTTAGCGTTCAAGAAATGTTTGATTGATATCCTTTGCGGACGAGCTTTTCAGCCCGAAAGGCAACTTTCTCCGAGACCAAGCGTAACTTTTCTCTTGTTCGCGGTAACAACAGTAGGAAGTGATTCCTACAGGATCGAGTGCTTGATTGCCAGACAGAGTCACAGACGAACGTTTGCTTCAACTTACAGCAGACGGCGACCAGGCGGCGTTTCTAGAGCTATATGAACGATATCGGACGCCTGTTTTCCGTTTCGCTTACCGGCTTCTGGGTTCTGTTGAAACGGCCGAAGATGTCACGCACGATTGCTTCCTAAGTTTGATCCGAAGGTCAGAGAACTTTCAACCGGCTCGAGCTTCTTTGAAAACTTACTTGTTCGCCGCCGCGCGAAATTTGGCGATGAAGCATTTTCGTTCAAAGGGACGCGAGGGCAGCCTCGAAGAGTTGACAGAGGAGCCAAGCGTACAAGCCAGTGACGAACCGCTAGAAAAAGTGCTGGACGAAGAGTTAGCCACGCTGGTGCGCGATGCTGTCTTGAGTTTGCCGGCACTTCAGAGGGAAGCGCTGGTTCTATTTGAATTTGAAGATTTGAGTTTGAGTGAGATTGCCGACATCACTGAATCAGACGTCGGCGCAGTAAAGGCCAGGCTTCATAGGGCGAGGCAAGGCCTAAAGAGCATATTGGGGCCCTATTTGAATGATAATTCTGAATTGAATACTCGTCGGGAAATTGTTACTTTGAGGGAGGCGTAAAATGAGCGTTGGGCCGGAAGGTGATTTTGCTTCAGACGATCAGCTCAAGACCCTACTCGAACGCTGGACTGCGCCAGGCCCTTCGAGAGTTCTCGACAAGCGGATCGCAACCAGCTTTAACAGAGAATTTTCAGGCGCAGACGGGCTGTCTCAGCCGGTGCTGCTCCCCCAAAGGCGAGAAGAGGTAGTATTGATGAAGTTCTGCACCAGATGCGAAGAAGAGTTTGCTGAGAAGTTTAGTTTCTGCCCTGTCGATGGAACTCCCTTGACCACCGTCGAAGCGAAGCAGGAAGAGCCAAGCGTGACGGTCGTTAAGGACCCGAGCGTTACGCTCAGTAGGCCGGAACCAGAGCCATGGGTCGATAATACTGAGCCAATCATCCGCAAGACTCCGCCACCGTCATCTCCGCAACCGGCCTATGCCGCGAGTTCGGTCGCCGCGAGTTCAGCCTTAGGGTTGCGTGAAGAGTATCACCTCACGATCATGGACGACTCAGGGCTTGTTGCTCGTCTTAGTCATGAACTGAAAGACGTTTCTCATGAGTATGAGCTGACGTGGCCCGAGTTCAAACGAGATCCGTTAGGTTTCACCAAGCGAACATTCATTGGCTATGGACAGATGCTGAAGAAGTTTCTGTCGAACCGGAATGTTGCGCTCGCAATAGGAGCGGCAGTACTGGCAATGTTTGCGTTGGTCGGTGCGGTTGCTTTGATTGATCGCTCGCAGGGAGCTGGATCCTCAAGGTTTGGACTAGTTGGATTCTCTGTTGTTGCGGCTGCGTTACTGATTGCTCTGTTTTCTACCATGCTCGGTCGGGATCGTGGTGCCGCGATTATGGGCGCCGAGCCGTCAGACTCGCGAACTGTTGTCGCTGGAATGCTGGTTTCATTTCTGTTTTTGTTCTCGGTTATGGGTATCGTCTTATGGATGGACCGAAGACATAAACAGGCTGAGTTGTTGGCGCAGAATGAAGAGCTTCAGGTCGAGCAGTTGCTCGATATTCCAAATGAACAACCCACACCTGACCCTGGAACGGCTGGTCTGAACAAAGGAAATGGCGGCGGTAGTAAGCCGAAACCAGAACGTGCTGCCGGAGGTGGTGGAGGCGGACGTGAAGAACAGAAGCCCGCTTCGTTTGGTAAAGTCCCACAAGCGTCTTTAGATGTTCCGCAGGTTGTAGCTCCGGATCCAAAGCCACCGCAAATCAAGAATCCCTCATTGCCAGTTGCTGCGACGGTAGTAGCAGATCCGATGCTGGTTCCACCAGATGCTCGAGTATTGCCGTATGGTGATTACAAATCGAAGAGCACCGACCCGTCTTCAGGTCCAGGTACAGGAAATGGAATTGGATCTGGACAAGGTGGAGGTATCGGGCCCGGTGAAGGCGGTGGACTCGGACCTGGTCGCGGCGGAAACATGGGTGGCGGGGATTTCAACGCCGGCGGTGGCGGACCTGGCGGTGGTGGTGGTGGCGACTACTCCAAAATCTTCACTGGTAAGGAAGTAACAGCTAAGGCACGATTGATTTCGAAACCTGAGCCGCAGTACACGGAAGAGGCTCGGAAAAACCAAATCACTGGAACAGTGGTTTTGAAAGTTGTGTTTGCTTCCTCAGGGCAGGTGACTAACATCCGAACAGTCTCAGGACTTCCGAATGGTTTAACTGAGCGAGCGATTGCCGCGGCTAGAATGATTAAGTTTGTTCCGGCAACCAAGGATGGGCATCAGGTATCCATGTGGATGCAGCTCGAGTACAACTTCAATCTGTACTGACGTTCGATAGCCTTCAGCCTAAAAACGAACGGCGCTGGAGTTTCTCCAGCGCCGTTTTCATTTTGTTTGACGGATCCTAAGAGTATTTCTCGGCAAACCTTCTAATTCGTTTAATGCCTTCTTGAATTTGGGCCATCGAAGTGGCATACGACATTCGAACAAAACCCTCAGCGCCAAATGCTGCCCCATCGGTTACCACCGTCTGTTCCTCGTCAAGTAAACGCTTTGAAAATTCGGCTGATGTCTTCAACTCCTTCTTAAGACATCCTCGAACATCGGGAAACGCATAGAAGGCGCCTTCTGGTTCGCCACAGTTGATTCCCGGGATATCCTTCATGGCATCGAGTAGCCACGCCCTTCGCTTTGTATATTCACTCAACATCAAACCAACAGACTCCTGGGGTCCATTGAACGCTTCAACGGCTGCCCACTGGGCTATTGAATTTGGATTCGATGTGCAATGGCCTTGTACTTTCAACATGGCCTTAATCCACTCTGCTGGCCCCAACGAATAACCAAGACGCCATCCGGTCATTGCATATGTCTTTGAAAACGATCCTGCAATGCACAAATTCGATCGAAGTTCCTTCGGCAGCGTTGCTGCGCTGAACACTTCTGACGGTGCATAGACAAATCGCAAATAACACTCGTCCGATATAACTGAGATACCTCTTTCCGACGCTATTTCCATGATCCGGCGGAACTCCAGAGGCGGCAACACGCGACCCGATGGATTGGAAGGTGAATTCAGAATTAGCAGTCTAGTCCGCGGAGTTATCGACTTCGCGACCTGTTCTGCGGTTAGTAGGAAATCAGTTTCCTCAGTTTCAACAAAAACTGGATTGCCGCCCGCAAACACAACGATTTCTGGAAACGTCACCCAGTATGGTTTGGGAATTAGACATTCATCGCCGGGGTTCAGAAGTGTAACGACCGCATTGAAGATGGCTTGCTTGCCGCCGGAGGTTCCCATTACTTCTGAAGGTTGAAACTCAGTCTGGAACTCGCGCTGATAGAAATTGATGATTGCCTTTTGTAGTTCCTTGTGACCGCCAGTTGATGTGTATTTAGTGCGGCCAACGCGCATCGCTTCCGTGGCGGCCTGCTTGATGTTATCCGGCGTATCGAAGTCGGGCTCGCCGGCGCCGAAATCTACAACATCAGCGCCAGCAGCACGCAGCGCTTCCGCAGCTTGCATGGCCGCCAGGGTTGACGACGACTGCATTCGGGTGACGTTATGGGAAGAAGAGAAAGGGGAAGTGACAGGCCAGGTTTTCATGTCTGAATTGAGACAAGCAGATTGAGTGTTCAGGCTGCGAAGTGCAATCCGAAAACAACCGCTCATCGCTTTCGAGATCCTTTCTTTGAGCGATCATTATTTGTTTGTGTTCGGGAGTATAACACGCGGTGAATAAGCGAAACCCCTGCGCATCATTTCATTTTTTCTCTCATCAGCTTTTCGATCAGTGGGGGTACGAGTCCGTCAATTGGGCCGCCAAGCTGGAAGACTTCCTTAACGAGGCGCGAGCTAACGTATGAGTAAGTCTCAGCCGGCATCATGAACACTGTTTCGATGCTTGGTTCCAGCCGGCGATTCATCAGCGCCATCTGTAATTCATATTCGTAGTCAGATATCGCACGAATGCCCCGAACGATCGCATTAGCTTGTTGAGCGACCGCATAAGTGACCAGAAGACCACGGAACGAATCGACCCGAACTTTGCAGCCGCCCTGACTAACATCCTTAAGGATGTCGTTGAGCATTTCTTCACGCTCTTCGAGTGTGAAGAACGGTTTTTTTTCAGGATTCACCAGGATTGAGACAATGATCTCATCGAATAACTTGCAACCACGTTCGATGATATCCAGATGACCGTATGTAACGGGGTCAAACGAACCGGGGTAGATAGCACGTCGCATGTCAGCGATGGTATAGGGTAATGCCGGTAATGGTAAATAGAGAGACTGGGCTTTGGTCTTGGGTCTTTGGCCTTTTAATAGTTGGCGAGGCGAGACAGTCACCCAAGGCCCAAGACCCAACACCAAAGGCCAAGGGACCCAATCGGCAATCGGCAATTGGCAATGCCTCTTGACACCCCTCAACTGCGATGTTTCAATACGGCTTGACAGTGACGTGGTGAGTTAAGGCGACTTGCGGCCACGTAAAATAACCAGCTAAACAGCTTGGCGAGTCTAATTCGCAGCAAGGTTTCAAGGCTCCGCGTTGTTTAGCGCGGAGCCTTTTAGTTATTTCTGATCGCCGATTTCTGATTGCTGAATTGCGTGGTCAGAATTGCCTTAAAATCAGCAATCGGAAATCATCAATCAAAAATAAACCTATGTCCCTCTTCTTAGAGACACTTAAAGACCGCATCATCGTTTTTGACGGTGCAATGGGCACAAATCTTCAGGTGCAGAATCTGACGCTTGATGATTTTGGTGGTCTTCGCTTCGAAGGCTGTAACGAAAACCTCTTGGTGACCAGACCTGACGCCGTCGAGAAGGTGCACGCCGGATTTCTCGAAGTTGGTTGTGACGTTGTCGAGACAAACTCATTCAACGGCACGCCCGTCGACTTTGCCGAGTACGACATCGAGGATAAAGCCTACGACATGAATGTCCTCGCGGCGCGTCTCGCGAAGCGCGTCGCGTCTGACTATGCAACACCCGCTAAGCCGCGTTGGGTTGCCGGCTCAATGGGGCCAGGTCGGAAACTTCCAACACTCGGTCACATCTCCTTCGCCAATCTGCGGGATGCTTACAAAGTTCAAGTCGCCGGTTTGCTGGACGGCGGCGCCGATCTCCTGATCGTTGAGACTTGTCAGGACGTACTGCAAACCAAAGCTGCGCTATCCGCTATTTTTTCTCAATTCAAAGAAACACGTCGACGAGTTCCGGTGATTGCACAGGTGACAATTGAAGTTTTTGGGACCATGCTCAACGGTACAGAAATCTCGGCAGCCTTAACGGCGCTCGCACCGTTCCCCATCGATGTCATCGGGATGAACTGTGGAACCGGTCCGCGGCACATGACCGAGAGCATCCGCTATCTTTGTGAGAACGCTCCACTACCAGTCTCTGTTCTTCCGAATGCAGGTTTGCCTTCCGTAGTTGACGGCAAGATGCATTACGACGAGACGCCTGAGAGTTTCACTTCGCAGCTGCTTCATTTTGCCAGCGACTTCGGAGTCAACGTCGTCGGCGGTTGTTGCGGTACGACGCCGGCTCACCTGAAGCTTGCAGTTGAAGCGATGCAAGGAATCACTCCAAAACCGCGCGACGCGAAGCTGACGCCTGCTGCATCGTCGATCTACATTCAGCAACCTTACGTGCAGGACAAATCTTTTCTGATCGTTGGTGAACGGGTGAACGCGAGTGGCTCGAAAAAGATGCGTGATCTTCTCAACGCAGAAGATTGGGACGGCCTCGTTGCGTTGGCTAAAGATCAGGAGAGGGAAGGAGCACACATTCTTGACGTCAACGTTGATTTTGTTGGCCGTGATGGCGAGAAGGACATGCATGAACTCGCCTCAAGATTGGTTACGAACGTCAAGATTCCCATGATGTTCGACTCGACTGAGTGGCAGAAGATGGAAGCTGGGCTTCAGCACGCCGGCGGCAAGTCGATATTGAACTCGACAAACTATGAAGACGGTGTCCCACGATTTCTGAAGGTGATAGACCTGGCGAAGGAATATGGAGCCAGCGTTGTTATCGGAACTATCGACGAAGACGGTATGGCTCGTACGGCCGAAAATAAACTTCGGATTGCCAAGCGCGCGTACGACCAGGCGACCGGTGAAGCATCACTTCCAGCGTCAGACATTTTCTTCGATGCGTTGGCCCTCCCCATCTCAACGGGAATCGAGGAAGACCGCCGCAACGCGGCTGAAACCATCGACTCCATTCGAAGGATTAAGAAGGAACTGCCCGGCGCGTTCACTATTCTTGGTGTCTCCAACGTCTCGTTCGGTCTCAGTCCCGCTTCGCGTGTGGTGCTGAATTCTGTCTTTTTGCATGAGGCTGTCGAGGCTGGTTTGGATTCGGCGATCGTTAATGCCAGTAAAATCGAACCGCTCAATCGGATTGGTGAAAGAGAGCTCGCCGTAGCGCTGGATCTGATCTACGACCGTCGCAAATTTGAGGGCGATGTTTGCACTTACGACCCGCTTACGGAATTCACAAAGCTCTTCGAAGGCGTTAAAGCGAAAACGTCGAAGAAGGCGTCAAAGGGTGACACTGTCGAAGAGCGACTCAAGAATCATATTATTGACGGTGAAAAGATTGGTCTCGAAAACGAGCTTAACACTGCGCTTGAGAAGTATTCAGCTCTCGAAATCATCAACGGGATCTTGCTGGAGGGAATGAAGGTAGTCGGCGATCTCTTTGGCAGTGGCCAAATGCAGTTGCCATTTGTGCTCCAGTCAGCAGAAGCAATGAAAGCTGCAGTTAGGTTTCTCGAACCCTTTATCGAGAAAAAAGGTGGCGCGACAGCCAAAGGTAAGCTGGTACTTGCGACAGTTAAGGGTGATGTACACGACATCGGCAAGAATCTTGTCGATATCATTCTTACAAACAACGGCTACAAGGTTTTCAATCTCGGAATCAAGCAGACCATTGACAGCATTCTTACTGCGTACGAGGAACACCAGGCGGATGCTATAGGCATGAGCGGTCTGTTAGTGAAGTCGACTTTAATCATGAAGGAAAACCTCGAGTTGATGAACGAGCGAGGTATCAGAGTTCCGGTAGTTCTCGGTGGCGCAGCGCTGACCCGCAGGTACGTCGAAGACGATCTCAAATCACTTTACAAAGGCAAACTGTTCTACGCACGTGATGCATTCGCCGGCTTGCACACGATGGACAAGTTGGTCGGAATTGATGGCCATGATCAGCAAAGCGAAACTGCGGTCGTCGCAACGAGTGATGTGGTGGATGATGTTGAAGACCTGGTGGGTGATGAAGCCAAACTTGGAATTCGCAAACCCGCGAGACCACGAGGCACTATCAAACTTGCAAGTGACACAACGCACACGACTCGTTCTGACGTCGGCCCGGCCGTATCGATCCCGAAGCCACCCTTCCTTGGCTCGAGAGTGGTCGAAAATATCTCTCTCGACGAGGTGTTCTCATTTGTAAATGAGACCGCTCTGTTCAAGGGACAGTGGCAATTCAAACAAGGTCGAACCTCAGCTGAAGATTATCAGTCATTAGTGACCACTAAAGTTCGACCGGTTTACGAAGAACTCAAGGAACGATCAAAAAAAGAACGACTGCTCGTTCCGAAAGTAGTGTACGGCTACTTCCAGTGTCAGTCGGAGGACAACGATCTCATCGTTTTTGATGAGTCACAAAACGAGCAGGTGCGGTTCACTTTCCCGAGACAACCGTCAGGTAAACATTTGTGTCTCGCCGATTTCTTTGCTTCACGCGAATCTGGAAGGATGGACGTCGTTGCATTTCATCTGGTAACGGTGGGCAGGCGCGCCACTGAATACGCCCAGGAACTGTTCAAGGCCGACAATTATGCCGACTATCTTTATTTCCATGGCCTGAGTGTGGAAAGTGCTGAAGCGATGGCTGAGCTTTGGCACAAGCGCATTCGGAAAGAACTTGGCATAGACGGCTCGGATGCGAAACAGTTATCCAAACTGTTTCATCAAGACTATCAGGGATCGCGTTATAGTTTTGGATATCCGGCCTGCCCGAGGCTCGAGGACCAGGAGAAATTATTTGCTTTGCTCGATCCTGGCAGAATTGATGTATCTCTCACTGAAGAGTTTCAACTGGAGCCCGAACAGTCAACCTCGGCTATTATTGTTCATCATCCTGAAGCAAAATACTTCTCGATTGATTGAGTCTTTCGAGTTAGGTCGTTGTGGAGTAGGGATTGAGAACAGCAGATTCCGATTTAAAGCCTGCCACGCTAGCGGGTCCTGATGACCACGGTGAGCTTTCACCAGCTCACAAAAGCTCTTCTGACGACAACGATTCCTTACAACCCACTTTCGAAGAACTGAATGTCTTATCACCATTCGAGCGTTTCGCATTTCGAATGGTGAGACGGATGAACAAAGGCGCGTGGAAGCGATTTTGGACGTTTTGCCAACGAACGCTTGGCGCGGGCTGGATTCACTTATCCACGTACAACATCATGAATGTTTACGGCCTCGAGTATGTAGAGGCCGCCTCGCGCGAACGTCCACTTCTCCTGGTGGCAAATCATAGATCGTTTTTTGACATGTATGCGGTATCGACTGTGCTGTTCAGGAATACCCGCTGGCGCAAGCAACTCTTCTTTCCAGTTCGCGGAAGGTTTTTCTACCAATCGCCGCTAGGACTCTTTGTAAATCTGGTGATGGGTTGGTTTTCGATGTATCCCGCGTTCTTTGCGACCGGTGATCACCCGATTGCAGAAAAGCGGATCTTCGATAAGTTCTCGTTTCGTTTGCTAACTGACTTAGCGCGTACAGGAGCCGGCAATGTTATAGGCTTCCATCCTGAAGGCACCCGAAACAAAAGTGAGGATCCCTATTCATTCCTTCGGGCGCAACCTGGCGTTGGTAAACTGATTATGGATGCAAAGCCCCAGGTGATACCGGTTTTTATTGCAGGCCTATGCAACAGTCTTCCCAGGCAGATTGCGCGAAACTGGAACCGAGAGGAAGTCATCAGGATCTACTTTGGACCGCAGTTGAATCTAACGGAACATCTGAACAAGCCTGATCGCTTAAGAACACACAAAGAGATTTCCGACTTCGTTATGCAAAAAATCGGCGAACTTGCTGACGCAGATCGTGCTACAAGAGCAAAGGCATAAGTTTCAAAACGTCAATGTCACTTCCTCTAGTAATCGTCAATCCAACTTCAGCGAGCGGTTCGACAGGATCGACGTGGCCGCGACTCGCAAGCGAACTCAGTAGTCAGTTCGGCGGTTTCAAAAATGTATTCACAACTAAGCCCGGTGACGCGACCGTATTGGCGAGTGAAGCTGCCAAAAAGGGCACGTCGCTGATCATTGCTTGCGGTGGGGACGGCACAATTTCCGAAGTCGCTAACGGGATTCTTAACTCGGGGAAAGATGTTGAACTTGGAATTCTGCCGAGCGGAACTGGCGGAGACTTTCGGCGAACACTTGAGATCCCCTCGCAACCTCGCGAAGCCGCGCGCATCCTGCGCACTGGAAGAACACGACGAATTGACGTCGGCAGAGTGATATTCGTCAACACTAATGGAAAAGAAGCAACTCGATACTTTCTGGGCGTAGCATCGTGTGGCATGAGTACGAAGGTCATTCAACGTGTCAAAGATGGCGGACCGGATTGGCTGCCGGCCAATACGCCAAAGTGGATTGGCGGGCGACTTTCCTTCGGTGCTTCACTGCTACAGACCGCAATGAGTTCAGGGGCTACTAACATTCTTGTTCAGGTTGACGATTTGCACGAGCGACATCTGTCCGTAGTGAGTTTGTGTGTAGCGAACGCACGATATTTCGGCGGCGGGATGAAGATCGCCCCCGAAGCAAAACTGGCTGATGGGAAGTTCGATGTGGTCAGCGTCGGCGATTTAAGCACCCTGAAAATTGTGGCAAGCGCCCCGCGAATTTATTTTGGTTCACATCTTTCGATGTCAGAGGTTAGTCATACGTTAGCAAGCAAGGTTCGTGTGCGAGCTGCAAGGCACGATGAAGAGATATCACTCGAAATCGATGGTGAGTTACCTGGTCGACTTCCAGCAACTTTTCAGATCATTCCGGAAGCAATACGAGTTCGTTGTAAGGCGTAATGCTTCAATGACCTTATGATCCTCAGTGGGTTCGAACATCACAATCAGAAACTGGCTCCCGTCAACGTTTTTCTATGGCGAGTTGCGCGCAATTTTGGTTTTGGTATGGCGATGATCTGCGTCGCTCTGATCATTGGCAGCACGGGTTATCACTGGATTGCGGGTTTCGAATGGGTCGATTCTTTTCTTGAGGCATCGATGATTCTGGCCGGGATGGGACCTGTAAATCCCTTGGCCGGAACAGCCGCAAAAGTGTTCGCTTCCATTTACGCACTGTTCAGTGGCCTCATTTTTATTGCCGTGATAGGTGTGGTGCTTTCACCGCTGATGCACCGTCTGATTCATAAGTTCCATCTCGCAGATGACAAGTGACCTGGGCCTCGTTTTCTGGAAGTTGCTATATCGAGTTCCAAAAATCGCTGAGTCTCCGCGTGTCAGAGTTTTTCTTCGCTTATAGAACACGCGATTGGATTCAGACCAGACGCAAAAATGATTTTGCTTTGCCTGTCTGAGTAAAACTTCTATGATGATAGAGACACATGGACGATCGAAGATCGAGACCCCGACTTAGTGTGAGCCTGGACGCAGTCTGGGACGAAGATAGCGGCGCTAGACATTCGGCACGCGTAACAGATCTTTCGGAAGGTGGTTGCTATCTGGACACTGTGGGCGAGGTGATGACGGGTGAGATTGTCGCCTTTCGAGTTCTATTGCCGGATGATGATTGGCTGTACCTGGAAGGCGAAGTGAAACATCATCGGCATGGTTTTGGATTCGGCGTACAATTTGTTGAGTTGAATCTCGAGCAAACAGAGAAGCTGTTCTCTTTACTTCGACTGGCGGACGAGTCGGGCCCAAACACCTTCACGATTTCCGCGGATTTGGTGGAGGAATAAAAGCAATTGCAGATGGTTGGGTATCGGCTGGGCCACAGAGACTTTGTTACGGTTGGGGAATTGAATTTCTCATACTTAAATGACGAGCTGCTTCAAGGGTACTCTTGTGGAGTGTCAATCTCCTGTCCAGAAATGACTTCCTCCCCCGGAAACCTCACCGCAAAAAAGTAACGATACAAACGGCTGGTAAGCAACAATCAATTAGACAATGGCGATCCAAGGCACTCTTAAAACAATGAGTCTGACCGACCTGCTGCAGTTCCTCGAAGCCGGCAGGAAGTCTGGGATCTTGCAGTTCGATCTGGGTAAGATCACGAAGCAGGTGTACTTTCAAAAAGGGCTCATCGTGGGTTCAAAATCGAACGACCCGAGAGAATACCTGGGCCAGGTACTCCTGCATTATGGAAAAGTTGATGAATCGCAATTGCAAACAGCTCGTGAGGCCCAGAGAATGTCGGGCGCAAAATTGGGCGAAGTATTGGTCCAACAGGGGTTCTTAACTGAGAGCGAGGTACTCGGTATTCTGAAGACTCGGACCCTCGACGCCATCTATGATTTATTTGTTTGGACGGAAGGCCAATTTGAATTTTACGACGACGAAACTTTACCTGATGATTTGATCCTGATTGAAGTGGAACCTACGACCGTGATCATGGAAGGAATCTACAGGATCGATGAATTGGCGAGATACCACACACTGGTTCCTTCAGACCGCAGTATTCTCGAGTTGAATCCCGGTTGGACATCTTCTCTTAACCTGGGTAAAGAGTTGCGACAGATTCTTTACTTCATCGAGAAACGTATGTCGGTTGCGGAGATCTGTTATCACATGCACGCGTCTGCCTTCCACGTGTATGGTCAACTCTACGAGGTGATCAGCAAAGGCGTCGCGCGCGTCGCCGGTGAATTGCCTGAATCACTTGGCGTGAAACCACCCGAGAAGGAATATTTACCGGAAAGTACGACAGAGCTGATTTGGGCTGCGCAGCGAAAGCTCGACGAAGATCCCGAGTCGGCACTCGTCATGCTTCAGGCAGCACTGGAGGAAGAACCAAAGAACGCCGAAGCGCAGAAACTATTACCGGAGGCTGAGGACGCGTTGATAAAGCACATCTACGCGACTTCAAATCTTGAACCAACATCCGTTCCAATTTTGCGTGTCTCACCTTCAGACCTTACGACACAACAAATCGATCCGCAGGAAGGATTCGTCCTTTCTCGTATCAACGGCACATGGGATGTCCAATCGATCCTATCGATTTGTCCGTTTCGGGAAGCTGACTGTCTCAGGATGATCAAAAGATTAGTTGACCGCGGAGTGGTTGGCCTGTAGTCGCTACTGTGTTCTGGACTGTGTTTACGGCAAAAGTCTCGGACCAGACTCAGCTTGAAAAGCTCATCGACGTTGCCGTATTGTCTCGCCACCTTGCAGCAAAGAATCACTCACCACAGTCGTCTGAACTAAACACTGCTCTGGAAACAGGAGGTGCACCTTGTCACAAGACAATAAGGCCTTAATGGAGCGATGGTTTGAGGAAGTCTGGAACAAAAGGCGAGCAGAAGCGATTCGCGAAATGGTTACTGAGGATTTAGTTGTTCATGGTCTGTCGGACGCACAGGGCGAAGCGATAAAGGGCGTCAAGGAGTTCGACCGGTTTCATTCTCAATTTGTTAACGCGTTCCCCAATATTCAGGTCAAGGTGGAAGATCTTATCGCGGAGGGCGATAAGGTTGCGGCGCGATGTACTGTTAGCGCTAAACATACTGGCGATGCACTGGGATTTGCTCCCACCCATGCTGACGTTGATTTTACCGGAATTGCGATCGTCAGGATCAAAGACGGAAAAATCGTTGAAGCCTGGAACAACTTCGATTTCATGAAAATGAATCGGCAGCTCGGGGTCATATGAGAAGCACGCAGGCACTCATCTTATTGTTCTCGATGTTGTTTGTTGTTGTTCTTACGACCACACGTACTGGCTACGTGAATGGAGCGGGAGGAAGTGTGGCGCCGGCGGCTACGCTCTGTGAAAACACAGAGAAAGTAATTTTCAGTTGTCAGCTTAAGAGCGCGAAGATGGTCTCTATCTGCGGGTCAACTAGGTTCACAAAGAACGATGGCTATCTTCAATATCGTTTTGGCTTGCCCGGCAAAGTAGAGCTTGAATACCCACAACAACGGTCGGACTCACAAAAAATCTTTCACTATAGCCATTACTTTAGGGCGCAGGTTGACCTCACCGAAATCAGCTTCTCTGCAAATGGCAACACTTACACCGTCTTCAGTAACTATAACGGAGAGGAAAAACCGGCGATTTCGGATCAGGGTGTAAAGGTGACGCCCGCAAGCAAGAAGGAAGTTAGTTATGGTTGCAGGAGTAAGGCTAAAGCTGACTTTGGCGACCTGGCAGACGTGTTTGAGAATGAATCCTCGCAATAGAGTGCTCCCGCAAATGGATTCCTCTGGAAGTGGGTGGGTGGCCGAATCAATCAAACTAATCCTGAACAATCTAAGATTGCTTACCCACCCGCTACCGTGGGGGGTACTGAGGTCACGACAGAGCCGTTCGAGTTGTGAGTTCTTTCTGTAACGGATTTGAACTTAGTTCCGGACGAAGGGATCGCGA